>Ga0208947_1000043_pt1 | contig 60272 bp, 60 predicted proteins | sample AOAMet1_04_M0_20_2_FD_188226 | JGI IMG/M metagenome (GOLD analysis project Ga0208947, IMG submission 188226) | Ammonia-oxidizing marine microbial communities from Monterey Bay, California, USA - CAN11_04_M0_20 (SPAdes) | ecosystem: Environmental > Aquatic > Marine > Intertidal zone | place... | reverse complement strand
GCCATTGAAGAACAGGCTTCGCTTCCCCGTCTCCGGATGCGTGCACAGCAGCGGATGCTCCCGGGTCTCCTCAGCCGACTCCGATGTCCGGATATCCATGCCCGACAGCCCCGAATGGAGTTCCTGCTGGGCGGGAGAGTAGCTGGCGCTCGCCGAGTGCACGCACGTGATCTCCTCGAACTGCTCGCGCATGTCGGCAGGGAGTTGGTCATGGGCCGCCGTCATCGACGCCCACACCGTGTCACCCCCCACGTCAGGCACATCCAGGGCATGCAGCACCGTGAACGCCGGCGGCGCATCCAGAAAGGAGAAGTCGCTGTGCCACACCCCGCCGAAATTGAACGCCTCGGTCTCGCTGGCCTCCTTGACGACCTTGATCACCTCGGGATGCTCGGGCACCGGCTGCACGAACGGCACCGGCGAGTAGTCGCCCAGCAGGTGGCTGAACCCGGCCTGTTCTCCTGGCGACAAGGCCTGACCCGGTACCACCAGCACCTCGTGGTCCACCAGCGCTGACCGGAGGACTGCCAGGTCGTCCGGATCCATGTCCGGAGACAGCGCGACCCCGTCGAGCCGGGCGCCCAGCACCCCCGTGAGTCGAGAAATCCGAACTCCACTGGTTGCGGCCATGAGCCGGACCCTACGACGCCTCGCCCCCTGGCTCTAATCTCCAGCCATGTCACGACTGATCCTCCGCAACGGCCACGTGTTCGATGGAACCTCGGCCGGCTCACCCGAAGCAGGCCCATTCACAGCAGACATCGTGGTTGAGGACCACCGCATCGTCGACGTCGGCCCCGGGCTCGACGGCGACGAAGAGATCGACTGCACCGGTCGCCTGATCACCCCCGGCTTGTTCGACTGCCACGTTCACTTCATGGCCGACGGGGACTTTTCCGCCCAGACTCACCTCCAGTCGCCGTTCTCACTCCAGTTCTTCCAGGCCGCCGAACGTATGGAACGCACCCTCGCCGTGGGCGTGACCAGCGTCCGTGAGGCCGGCGGTGCCGACGCAGGCGTCCGAGAGGCCCGCGATCGGGGCCTCATTGCCGGCCCACGCATGCAGATCTCGCTCACCATGCTCTCTCAGACCGGCGGCCACGGCGACTCGTGGGAGATCTGCGGAGGCTTCATGCCGGGGATGGGCGATGCCCACCCTGGGCGCCCCCACAACATCGTCGACGGCCCCGACGAGATGCGTCGAAAGGTCCGCGAACTCGTCCGGGCCGACGCCGACGTCATCAAGGTGGCCACCACCGGTGGCGTCATGTCGTCCCGGTCTCGACCTCAGCAGGCGCAGTTCCACCCCGACGAGTTGGAGGTGCTCGTCGCCGAGGCCTCAGCGGCTGAACGGTTCGTCATGGCCCACGCCCAGGGCACCCGGGGCATCCGCAATGCCATCACCGCAGGGATCCGTTCCATCGAGCATGGGATCTACCTCGACGACGAGACCATCGAGATGATGTTGGCCGCCGGGACCTGGCTCGTGCCGACGCTGATTGCTCCGATGGGAGTCCTGGAAGCCGCCGATCGGGGTGTCGAGCTGGCGCCCCAGGTCATCGCCAAGGCCACGGAGACCATCGAGGCCCACCGGAGTTCGGTGGCCCGGGCCATGGCGGCCGGCGTGAAGATCGCCATGGGCACCGACTCCGGGGTGACCCCCCACGGACAGAACCTCCGAGAACTGGCCGAGATGTCCAAGCTCGGCATGTCCGACGACCAGGTGCTCCGGTCGTCGACGTCGGTGGCCGCCGACCTGTTGGGCGTCTCCGAGGATCTTGGCAGCATCGAGACAGGCAAACTGGCCGACCTGGTCATCTGGGAAGGGTCCGGCCTCGACGTGAGAGATATGCGGTCCCGCATCCGCACCATCATTCAGAACGGCACCGTCGTGGCCGGCCGCGCCGGCGACTGAGACGGGTATCTCGGGGGTCCGTATCCGAGGTACGGAGCGGCGAAGCGGACCCCGGAAACTAGAGAATCTGAGACAGGAACAGCTTCGTGCGGTCCTCGGTCGGGTTCGAGAAGAACAGGTCCGTCGTGTTCTGTTCGACGATCTGCCCACCCTCCATGAAGAAGAGCCGGTCAGCCACCTCCTTGGCGAAACCCATCTCGTGGGTCACGACCATCATGGTCATCCCAGAGAGGGCCAGTGACTTCATGACGTCCAGCACCTCTTTGATCATCTCCGGGTCAAGAGCCGAAGTTGGCTCGTCGAACAGCATGATCCGCGGCTCCATAGCCAGAGCCCTGGCGATCGCCACCCGCTGTTGCTGACCACCCGACAGTTGACCCGGGTACTTGCTGGCCTGTTCGGGGATACCGACGCGCTCCAGCAGGGCCATGCCCTGGGCCTCGGCCTCGGCCCGTGGCTTCTTGCGCACCCAGATGGGTGCCAGGGTCACGTTGTCCAGGATGTTCAGGTGGGGGAACAGGTTGAACTGCTGGAACACCATCCCGACCTCGGACCGCACCTTCTCGATGTTCCGCATGTCATTGGTGAGCTCGACGTCGTCAACGACGATCCGACCCTCCTGATGGATCTCAAGGCGGTTGATGCATCGGATCCATGTCGACTTCCCGGAGCCCGAGGGTCCGAGCACCACGACGACTTCCTGTTCCTTGATGGTGGCTGACACCTTGTCGAGAGCCTGGAAGTCGCCGTACCACTTCGATACGTCCTCGCACACGATCATGTCGCGGGCTCCGGACAGGTCCCGGGTCTGGCCACCGGTCGGTTCGGCTGCTGTTGTATCGGTCATGACATCACCTCAAAGGCCTCTGGGAGACCGTTAGCGCTCGCCCAGCCCGGTGCGCCGTTCGAGACGCTGGCTGGCCTTGGACATTTGGTAGGCGAAGATCCAGTAGATCACCGACACGAAGAAGAGGTTTTCTCTGGTGCTGCCCATGAACTCGGTCTGTCCGGGAATGACGATCCGTCCAATGTAGAGCAGGTCGAACACTCCGATGATGGCCAGCAGCGAGGTCTCCTTGAACACTCCGATGCAGTGTCCCACCAACGGTGGGATGGAAACTCGTAGCGCCTGAGGGAGGACGATGAACACCGTCTTTTGGGCGGTGGTCATGCCGACTGCCTCGGCCGCCTCGTGCTGTCCCCGGGTTATCGACTGCAGGCCACCCCGCACGTTCTCGGCCAGGTAGGCCGAAGAAAACAGGACGTAGCCGATGGCCACAGCGGCGACTTCGCCTAGGTGCATCCCTCTGGGAAGGAAGAGAGGCACCATGATCGAGAAGAAGATCAGGACCGTGATCAACGGTATGCCTCGCACAACCTCGATGAACCCGGTCGCCAACTGCCGGAAGATGGGCATGGTCGACGTGCGAGCCAGCGCCAGAGCAATTCCGAGGGGGAACGAGATTACGAGGGCGATGAACGCGATGAACAGGGTGATCGAGAAGCCACCGATGAAGAAACCCCCCGGGACCGTGACGGTTGACGGGGTGTTGATCGAGGTGATCAGCCACGACATCACGCCCAGGATGCCCAACCAGCCGAAGATGTAGCGCCTCCGGGCCTGGGGTCCGCCTGCGAATGTTGGTGCCGCCAGAGCGAAGGCGGCCAGCAAGAGCATGTCGAGTCGTACGACCTGTCGCATCGGTGTCAGGAACGTGCAGAAGCCGGCCACCAGGATCAGCACGGCGACGATTCGACCGGTTTCGCCGGTCGACGGGCGGGTGAGCCACGAGAGTAGGGCCGCGCCGCCGACTGCGTAGACGAGGAAGATTGGCAGGTCGGTGCTGAACACGTGGCCCATGTCGAAATCTGGGTCCCGCAGCACCAGGTAGGTGAGGAAGAATGGCGCTAGGAGCCAAAGCACCAGGAGGGTGGCCCGGGTCGGATTGGTCGGGAGGCGCTCTCGCATCAGGCGTCCCGCGAAGTACGCCGCCACGACGATGAGCAGCATGATCGTCCACGGCAACTTGGTGGTCATTGCCACTGTGCCCGGTTCGGCCAACACCCTCGGTACGCGCTTCGCTATGTAGGTGTGGTGGCCGTAGGGGACCACCCACAACGAGCTCACCAACCCGGTCAGGGTGACCACCAGCACTGTCAGCGAACTGACCGTTCGTTCGTTTTCGCCTCTAACGGCGAAGCGACGGATGGTCTCGCCGACGGCGGCCACGGCCAGAGCGGCGGCCAGCCACTGGACGGTGGCCGAGGCGCTGAACGGAGCGAGGAGGGCGAGGAGAGCGAGAAGGGCGCCGATGGCCAGGAGCTTGCGTCCGAGCACCGCCACCGGCACCGTCGAGCCGGCCTGCCATACAGCCAGCGACAGGCCTGTGAGGATGAGGAGGACGGCGACGCAAAACCAGACTCGGATGTACTGCTCATCGGGATAGGCCCGCGTCATGAACAGCTGCATGTTGGTGGCCGTGCTGTCCCACTGGCGGACCGGATTGAAAATGAACGACAGGAAGCCACGGAAGATTGCCAACAGGATGATTGTGGTGACAACGGTCAGGACGGAGTTGAAGGGGCTCGAGAAGAGGTTCTCCTTCACCCACTCACGCGGTGCCAATTTTGGCATTTCGGGCGGCGCGGACAGAGGCACACTCGCCATCGCTTCGACCATGGAAGGCGTCGAGCCTTGATCCGAGAGCGACATCTACCGCTCCACCAGTTTCATGCGGACGTTGAACCAGTTGACGACCACCGAGATGGTTAGCGAACAGCTCAGGTAGAAGAGCATCCAGATGGCCACCACGGGCAGTGTCCGGCCGGTCTGGTTGAACACCGTGGTACCGACCTGGACCATGTCGCTCATGCCGACGGCGACGGCCAGCGAGGTGTTCTTGGTCAGGTTCAGGTACTGGTTGCCGGTCGGGGGCAGGATGACCCGGAGAGCCTGAGGGAGTACCACGTGGCGGAGGATCTGTCCCCGGCGGAGACCGACAGCCTTGGCCGCCTCGGTCTGACCCTTGGGCACGGCCAGGATGCCGCCTCGGACGTTTTCGCCGATGAAGGCAGACGTGTAGAACACGACAGCGAAGAACACCGAGGCGAAGCCAATCGACATCGTCAGACCGTTCTTCCCGTAGTTGGGGAATTTGCCCTTCTGGACGATGTCGGGGCGCATGGCGTCGAATGGGCGGGCTGAACCGTCGACGTTGAACTTGTCGGCTAGGACCTCGAACAAGTCGCGGCCGCTGTTGAGGGTCCACGCCGAGAGGCCGGACCAGCGAACCACCAGGAAGACGACGGCCAGTGAGGCCACAGCGGTAAAGGCAATCCGGAACCAGTCGTCGTCGGTGAGCGAGAGGTGTCCGCGGGCACTGCGGTGGTCGGAAACGAAACGGCGGATCCAAACGGTGGCACTGCCGACAGCGATGGCGGAGAACAGCAACTGTGGGACGGCGACGGGAAGCGAGTCGAGCAGGTCAGCGACGGCACTGAAGACGGAGCCCAGCCAGGAGAACACAGGGTGGACGAACAGGCCGATTAGCCCGAACAGGGCGATCGTTCCGAGCGCCCACAGGATCGGCGAGGTGTTGGCGCCGGTCTCGTCCTGAATTCGTTGACGGTGACGGCGGACGAAGTGAGCGGCCACCACACCGACGAGCATCACGACCGCCCACTGGTAGAAACCATCGGCTATGTGAACTCGTGGCATCGAGATGCCCTTGTTGGACACATGCAGCCAGCCGTTGATGGGTCCGGTTTCGAGGCCGAGCTTGGGAAAAGCGGCTGTCATAACCGAGTAGTAGATGATCATCTGCACCAGCAGCGGAATGTTCCGCAATATCTCGACCCACGAGGTGGCAATGCGGCGCACCAGCCAGTTATCAGACAGCCGGGCCAGGCCGACAATCACGCCCAGGATCGTGGCGAAGAAGATGCCTGCAATGGATAGCCGCAGGGTGTTGACCATGGCGGCCCATAGAGCCCGCCCGCCCGTGTCCGGGTGAGTGTCGATTCCCTCACTGATCTGGATGTCGACGGGGCGTTCGAGGAAGTCGAAGTCGGTATTGATGTTTCGTGCCCGAAGGTTGTCCCCGGCTTGACTGGCAAGGAACCACATCGTTCCGAGCACCACGAACAGCAGCACAACCTGTGTCACCCACTTGAGAACGACGACGTCGCGCCACAGCGGTACTCGCTGAGAAACCCGCTCTTGGGTGGTGGTGGCCGTCATGGTCGACGTGGGCTCAGATCGTGGGGCTGGGGATCAGTCAAAGGCTTCTCTGGAAGGGTTCCAGAAGATGGACAGTATCCGCGTGCTCAAGTGTCGTTAACGCGAATGATCCCGGGGTCTGGGAGCTGGCGCCCCCAGACCCCGGGATCATCAATAGCGTCGGTTCGCCTACCTAGCGGGCCGGCGGGGAGTAGATGAGGCCCCCGTCGAGCCATCCGGCGTTGGCGCTGCCCTCGCGGTACAGGCCCACCGGGTTCAGGTTGCGGTCATAGACCTCGCCGTAGCTTCCAACCTGCCTGATCACCTGGTGGAAGGCGTCGGCGGACAGACCCATAGCGGTCTGGAGCTCACCATCGCCGCCGCACAGACGTGCCACCTCGGCCTCGGCCGTGGCGCACGTGGCATCCACGTTGGCGGAGGTGACGCCGTACTCATCCATGATGATCATGGCGTACACGGTCCAGTTGACGGCATCGGCCCAGGCCGAGTCGTTCTGACCGTATGTCGGACCGAGCGGCTCCTTGGAGATCGGCGTGGCCGGGAAGATCACCCACTCCTGATCGGCGGGCTGCTGCTTGGCCTTGCGGCCCACGAGGGCCGAACCGTCGGTGGTGGTGATGTCACACCCACCGGCGATGAAGGTCTCGTAGACCTCATCACTCGTCTCGAAGCCGAGCAACGTGATTTCGGCACCAGCCAACAGGGCGGCCTCGGCGATGTTCTTCTCCGTGGTCGTACCGACGTTGGTGCACACGATGGAGCCGTCGATGTCGGCAACCGAGCTGGAGCCCGAGAAGCCGTCGCTGACACGGGCCATCAACTGCTGGCCGTCGTAGTAGGTGGTGGGACCGAAGTCCATGCCCACCGAACTGTCACGGCTCTGAGTCCAGGTGGTGTTACGCATGAGCACGTCCACGTCGCCCGTCTGGACGGCGGTGAAGCGCTCCGACGCGGTCAGAGCCACGAAGTTCACGGCACCAGCGTCACCAACGACGGCGGCGGCCACTGCACGGCAGAAGTCGGCGTCGATACCGGTGACCGAACCATCAGCCTGAGTCTCGGAGAACGCGACGGCAGAGCCACTGACACCACAGTTCAGAGTGCCTCGGGCCTGCACGACGTCCAGGAGACTGCCGTCGGCGACGACCTCGACCTGAGCGGTCGTGGTTGCCGCTGCTGCGGTCGTTGCCGGTGCTGCGGTCGTTGCCGGTGCTGCGTCCTCGCTGTCGCTACCGCATGCAGCGGCGACGACACCGATCGACAGGAATATGGCGAGAAACTTGAGAAACTTGCTCTTCATAAAATTTAACCCCCTCCGGGTCATTGGTTCCCGAGGGGCATCACACGCCGCCTACAGGTGCCACCCATCGTTGGATGACGTGTTGAGGCTAGGTGCCGGCGGTCACACGAGCAACCTTGGCTATACGTTGATTGCATAACTGGATCCGCTGAACCTGTGAACCATCACACCCGTGGACCCATTCCTGGGCGACGTTGTCGGCTTCCAGCGGATTGGAGTACCGAGCCGGTTCTGCGTGTTGGGCCTGGGTGTCGGGTCGGCGGATCGGATCAGCGGACCGGATGGACCTCTTCAAGAAGGCCGGTGGTCACGCAGTACACGAAGCCCCGGATGTGGTCCTTGTGTCGCACGAAAGGTGACAGGTGCAGTCGCTGCATGGACTGTCGGACGCTGGCGTGGGGATCGGTGAATGCTTCGAGCACCCAGACTGGTGCCACGCCGATCTCGTCGACCAGGTCCGCTCGGAAATCGTCCTCGTTGACCTGCTCGAGACCGCAGTTGGTGTGGTGCACGAGCACGATCTCGCGGGTCTTGAGGAACCGCTGGGAAATACACAGCGAGCGGATCACGTCGTCGGTGATGACCCCGCCGGCGTTGCGGATGACGTGCGCTTCGCCATGGCCCAGGCCTAGTAGCTGGAACATGTCCATCCGGGAGTCCATGCAGGCCACGACGGCCACGTGGCGTGTCGGTTCGACCTGGAGTTTGGCGTCGGGGAACTCCACGGCGAATGCCTGATTGGCAGCCACGAACTCGTCGGCGATAGGCCGGTGATCTGAGTCTGAAATAGGCCGGTGATCTGAGTCTGAATCTGAGTCCTGGTTCATGGGCTTAGTTGACCTGCTTGGCCATGCCTTCCCAGTAGGGGGCACGAAGCTTGAACTTCTGGAGCTTGCCGGTGGCCGTCCGGGCCAGTTCGTCACGGAACTCCACTGACGTGGGGCACTTGAAGTGGGCCAGCTTCTCCCGGCAGTGGTCGATCAGCGCCTGCTCGTCGGGCTGACTTTCAGTATCGACATCAGTGCCGGAACCAGGCGCCAGGACCACCAGGGCCTTGATGGTTTCTCCCCACTTCTCGTCGGGCACGCCAATGACGGCTACCTCGGCCACCGCGGGATGCGAGAAGAGGGTGTCCTCCACCTCGATGGACGACACGTTCTCGCCCCCCGAGATGATCACATCCTTCTTGCGGTCGGTGATGGTGGCGAAGTTGTCGTCGGCAATTGTCGCCCCGTCGCCCGTGTGGAACCAGTCGTTGGCCATGGCATCAGCGGTGGCTTCGGGCTGCGCCCAGTAGCTCTTGAGCACATGGTTGGACCGGGCCAGCAATTCGCCGTCGGGAGCGGTGTCCAGAGTGACGCCCAGCGCGGGAGCGCCGGCCCGCGACAGCCGGGCGGCTCGCTCAGCCGGGGTGTCGTCATCCCATTCGGAGCGGTTCCGGTTCATGGTGAGCAGCGGAGCCGTCTCGGTCAGTCCGTAGATCTGGATGAACTCCCATCCCAGTTCGGTCTCGACCCGTTCGATGGTGCGGGTGGGCGGGGGAGCGCCGGCCACCACGCAACGCATGGTGCCCCGCCCGGGGATCTCGCCGCCCCAGTCGGCCGCAGCGTCCAGCACGGCGGACAGCACGGCGGGGGCACCGCACAGGAGGGTCACCCCGTGCTCGGCGATACGTCGCAGGATCTCGTGGCCGTCGACCTTGCGGAGCACGATGTGCTTCCCGCCCATGCCGGTCATGGCGTAGGGCATGCCCCAGCCGTTGCAGTGGAACATGGGCAGCGTGTGGAGGTACACGTCCCGGTCGTTCACCCCGGTCTGCCAGCCGAATACCGCAGCGTTCAGCCACAGGTTGCGGTGGGTCATCTCGACGCCCTTGGGTCGGGCCGTGGTACCGCTCGTGTAGTTGATGGTCGCCGTGGCATTCTCGTCGGGCGTCCAGGGGAGCGGCTCGACGCCTTCCAGGAACAGCGAGTCGGACTCCTCGCCGGCCAGCAGACGGGTACCGACCTTCACGTCACCCAGATCGGCCTCCAACTCGGGGTCCATGATCAGGACCTCAGCGCCGGAGTGGTCGACGATGTACTGCACCTCCTCGGCATTGAGGCGGAAGTTGATGGGCACGCCGACCCGACCGAAGGCACTGGTGCCGAACAGGAAGACCAGCAGGCGAGAAGCGTTATGGCTCACCATGGCCACCCGGGCCCCCAGGTCCAGGCCCAGCTGGTCCAGGCCGGCGGCCATGGCCCGGGAGAGTTCGCCTACCCGGCGATATGTCAGGTCGGGCAGTGGGGCGGCCACCTGGTCCGGCTCGTCAACGAAGGCGACCCGGTCTCCGTAGACGAGTTCTGCTCGGCGGAGGTGGTCGGCGATGGTCAGCGGGATCTGCATGCAGGGTTCCTCCGGCGAAATGGTGGAGCGGGTCGTCGACCCTTGGCGTGACCCGAGAGTATGCGCGGGTGGGCCGCGGTCCGTCCCCGGGACTGGGCCCGGTCACGGGAAACAGGTCACCGGCTGCCCTGTCGGAGGCCCTACGATCCGGTGGGTGGGACAGGCCGAACGAGACGAGACGCTGGACGAGTACCGATCGAGCATCGACAACATCGATGCCGCTCTCATCCACCTGTTGGCCGAACGCTTCAAGGTGACCCGGAAGGTTGGCGCCCACAAGGCTGCCGTTGACATGCCGCCCGCTGATCTTGAGCGTGAAGCGTCCCAGGTGCAGCGAATGCGCGAGCTGGCCGAGTCAACTGGTCTTGATCCGGTGTTCAGCGAGAAGTTCCTGCGGTTCGTTATCGACGAGGTGATCCGTCACCACGAGAACGCCAGCAACGGGGACTAGCCCTCAGCCATCTCCCGGTCCTTGGACACCTCGTCAAGGTCGGCGAACTCTTCGCTGGTGTCGACCCAGTTCTCGAACTCGATTACCCCGATGTCGGTGAACCGGTCGCGCAACCATCCGTCGCCGGCATCCAGAAGCCCCAACTTCTTGCAGTTGGGGACGATCTTGGAGAACAACATCTTCTGGAACAGTCGCAGCTCATCGGGCATCTCGAGGCTGAACTTGACCATGTCCTTGACGGGTACGCCCATGCGCTCCCAGACCTCCTGGCGCATGAACCGGTCCCGCATGCGCAGCGCCGCCTCGAAGGTGAACTCCTGTCGGTCGCGCAACTCGGCCACCGTGAGCTCCTGGTAGACCTCCTGGAGGCTAAGTACCCCGAAGGCCACGTGCCGGGCCTCGTCGGACATCACGTAGCGAAGCAGCTTCTTGAGTAGCGGCTCCTCGGTGGTCTGGTGCATGAATCCGAAGGCAGCTAGTGCCAGGCCTTCCACCATGATCTGCATGCCCAGGTAGGTCATGTCCCAGCGGCTGTCCTCGAGAATGTCGTCCAGCAGGGCGCCGAGGTGGGTGTTGACCGGGTACTTGATGCCCCCGAGCTTCTGGTCGAGGTACTGGGCGAACACCTCGACGTGGCGAGCCTCGTCGACCACCTGGGTGGCCGCGTAGTACTTGGCGTCGATCCACGGAACGGTCTCGACGATCTTGGCCGTGCACAACAGGGCACCCTGCTCGCCGTGCATGAACTGGCTGAGGCTCCAGTTCATGGACTCCACACCCACCTCGAGCCACTCGTCCTCGTTGAGTTTGTAGAGCGGTGAATCGGGATTGTCGGCAAAGTAGGCCACCTCGGCGGGGTCGGCCGGAGCCAGCACGGCGTAAGGATCAACGTCGATCGACCAGTCCAGGTCGGTCTGACCGTTCCACTGGGAGGTTTTGGCCTTCTCGTAGAGCTTGTCGAGGGCGGCCCGCTCTCCCTTGTCGTAGCGCCACGTGAAGATGGCGTCAGAGTTGTCTTCGACCACGCTGATCAGCGAATTGACGTCGTCGTTACTGCGGGAGAAGTCGGTGATCCGGTCCGGGTCGTTGGCATACGCCCGAAAGTCGAATGCCGCGTCGCTGATGTTCTCCGTGTCCATCTCAGTCATGGCTGCGGCTTCGGGAGAGGGGTTCTCGGTGGTGGTCATGGTTCCTCCTGCTTTCTGGTGCGGGCTGTCTGGGACCGGTCAGTGGGTTGGGGTGTCGATGACCTCGACGCCCTGCAGGGCATCCGGGTCGAATGAGGCTCGGTTGGCGGCGTCGTCGAGTTCCCGGTCGGCTACCGGCCCGTCGAGGTCGAGAGCTTCGGCGGTGTTCTCCCAGTCCTCGAATTGGATGATGTTCATCTCCTGGAAGCGCTCGCGCAGCCAGCCGTCCCGATGGTCGAGCAGGCCCAGCTTCTTGCAGTTGGGGACGATCTTGGAGAACAGCAGCTGCTGGAACTTCTGTTGGGAGTTCTGGTCGGGCAGCAGGGCCTCGATCTCCTCGTTGGAGATGCCGTAGCTGGGCCACAACTCGGCGTTCAGTGTGCGACGCCGCATCTGGTTGCAGGCCTCGAAGGCGAATTCCTGACGGAGCCGGAAATCGTCGGCCGAGAGGTCGGCGTAGATCTCCTGCAACGAGAGGATCCCGAAGGCCACGTGGCGGGCCTCGTCGGACATCACGTAGCGCAGCAGATTCTTGAGTAGGGGCTCCTGGGTGGTGCCCAGCATCATGCCGAAGGCGGCTAGGGCCAGGCCTTCGATCACCACCTGCATGCCGAGGTAGACGAGGTCCCATCGTTCATCGCTCAGCACCGAGTCCAGCAGCGACTTCAGGTTTTCGTTGATCGGGTAGGAGGTGGGCATCTTCTCGTCGAGATACCGGGCGAACGCCTCAACGTGGCGGGCCTCGTCGACCACCTGGGTGGAGCCGTAGTACTTGGCCTCGATCCACGGGACCGATTCGACGAGACGGGCCGTGCAGAGCAGGGCGCCCTGCTCCCCGTGCAGGAACTGGCTGAGCGACGCGCACTGGGAGTTGACCGCGAAGTCGACCCACTGGTCGTCGTTCCATGAGGCGACGGGGGAGCCCTTGACGTCGAGCAGGCTGCGGGCCGGGAACCCGGCCGGAATTCCGGTGGCTTCGGCCTGGAGGCGGACCATCCTCTCCGGGTCGACGTCGATCGACCAGTCCAGGTCGTCGCTGACGTTCCACTGGGACCGCTTGGCCTTTTCGTAGAGGCGGTTGAGGCCGTCCCGGCCGCGTTCGTAGTCCCATGTGAACTGGGTGTCGAACTCGGCCCGGACCTTGTTGATGAGCTGATCGAAAGCGGTAGCGCCGTCGGAAGGTTCCTCAACTGGGGACCTGTCACTTGAGGTAGTGGCATCGCCCTGGATGATCGTCATGTCTGGTCTCCGGTCAGGGAATCGTCGGTGGGAAAGTTCTCGGCGGGGAGCGCCAGTCCGGTCAGGACCCGGTCGATGACGGCGTGCCAGTTATCGGGCTCGGGGAGGTCCAGGCCCATCGAACGGGTCAGCAGCATCCCGAAGCCGATGGCGTGGGCCAGCCGGACCACCGCCTGCTCGTCGAGGCCCGGGTCCAGGAGTCCGTCGCTGGTGCCCTCGCTGACGATCTTGCCGAGCCGGCGGTCCTCGTCGGTCACCCGACACCGGAGGCGGTCAGCCAACTCGGGATCGCGACGGGCGGCCACCACGGCTTCGAGGAACAGTCCGTGGCCGCCGTCCAGGTCGTCGAGCAGGTGGTCGCCGAGCCGGGATAGCACCTCGGTTGCCGAGCCGCTCTCGCTGCTGTTGAGCACGGTGTCGAGCGAGTCGGGCATGTGGTGGTCGGCGGCTTCGAGGAGGAGTTCGGCCTTGCCGCCGAAGCGGTTGTAGATGGCGCCGGTGGTTACGCCGGCTCGGCGGGCGATCTCGGCGACGCCGGCCTTCTCGTAGCCCTTTTCGGCAAACACCTCAGCCGCCGCTTGCAGCAGACGGTCCGTGAGTTCGCTCCCGGTGTTCCCGGTGTGGGAGCTGGGTAGGTCGGCCATCACACGATAATAACCATTGTTATCAGAGAATCAAGTGAGGCACTCTCCGCGGTGGTTCCCAAGTGGCTTACGGGCGGGCCAACGATCACCGTCGCCAGTGATCGGGGGACCTAGGTTTCCGCAACATGTACTTCGGAGCCTGCTTCTTTCCCACCGAGTACGCCATCAGTCCCGTCGAACTGGGCGTCGCCCTGGAGGACCGTGGCTTCGAGTCGGTCTGGCTGGCCGAGCACAGCCACATTCCGGCATCCCGGGAGTCGCCGTGGCCAGGCGGATCGGACCTCCCACAGATGTACTACGACACTCTCGATCCGTTCGTGACGCTCGGTGCCATGGCAGCCACCACCACGACGCTGAAGCTGGGCACCGGCATCGCACTCGTCGTCCAGCGCGATCTGATCCACACAGCCAAGGAGGTGGCCAGCCTCGACGTGCTCTCCGATGGGCGCGTGCTGTTCGGGGTGGGCGCCGGTTGGAACCTCGAAGAGATGGCCGACCACGGGACCGACCCAGACCGCCGATTCGGACTGATGCGTGAACGGGTCGAGGCCATGAAAGCCCTGTGGGCCGGAGATCCAGCCGAATACCACGGAGACCAGGTCGATTTTGACGCCACGTACCAGAATCCCAAGCCGGTCCAGCAACCCCACCCGCCGATCCACGTCGGCGGGGTGGCCCCGGGCGGACTCCGTCGAGCCGTGGCCTATGGCGACGGCTGGATTCCCATCGGCGGACGGACCGCTGTGGACGGCGGCCAACTCTCCGCGCTGCGGGCCGAGGCATGTGCCGAGGCGGGGAGGGACCCCGCCGAGTTGGAGATTTCGATCTACTACGCGCCCGCTGATGCCGGCGTGCTGGCTGATCTAGCCGAACACGGCATTGAGCGAGCGGCGTTCGCCGTGCCGTCCGCTCCTCGTGACGAAGTGCTGCCCCTGCTGGATACCTACGCTGAGGTCATGGCCAGCCTGTAGCAGGAACCCCGATCAGAAACTCCTGTACGGGCACTCTCGGCCGGCAGTTCCCTCAGGGGCGGGTGGCCGCCAAATCGGCGGCGAGAGCGGCCCGCTGGGCCTCGGTGAGGTCAACCGTCAATTCGAGCGCCGCAAAGCCGCTGCCCAACCGAACCGGTCCGCTCTCGAGCGAGAAGCTCAGGTACTGCACCGCGGACAGTCGGCCACGACCCACCTGGGTCGGGTCGAACTCGGCGTAGACGCGAGAGCCATCGGCGGTCTCGGCATACAGGCACTCCTGGAGGCCCAGCCAGGCTTCGAGTAGCGGCCGGCGTTCGGCCTCGTCCTCGATCTCAATGAGCAGGGCGCACCCCAGCTGGCCGGGGCCGCCGAGCATCCCGTTGTAGGTCTCGAGCTCCTCGTGGATGCTGGTCTCGCGCACGATCCGTTCGGCTCGCATGATCTCGTGGACCTGGTAGCGCATCGTGTCGTGGTTCTCGAACAGGAACGTGAGGTGTTCGCCGAGGTGGATCCGGCGAACCGCCTTGACGGGCATCACCTGGGCGCGGACGGCATCCCGATCGTCGGCGTAGGTCTGCCAGTCGAGGATCTCGTCACGCCGGACATGGTGGGGGGCTGGGGCCGGGCTGTCCGTCATGGCGCGCCTGTCTCGTCGGTAACTGGTTCCGCGGGTGGAGCCACGGGCGTGGGGAATCCGTCCGGCTCATAGGCCCGGGCCAGGACCGACATCGGGTGCATGGGTCGCTTTCCGGCGTGTTGGCTGAACTGGAGGGCGGCCAGCGGGCAGTCGGTGGCCCAGACCTCGGCATCCGGTGCAGCGAGCCCGTCGAAGGCCTTCTTTCCGATCCGGACCGAGGCTTCGAAACCCTCCACCTTCATGGCGTACGTACCGTCGTGGCCGCAGCACTCCATGGTCGTGGACGGTTTCACGCCCGGGATCTTCCGGAGCAGGTCCCGACCCTTGAAGCCCACGGCCTGGGTTCGGAGGTGGCACGGGGCGTGGTAGGCGACGCTGCCCGGTGTCGAGGCGAACCGGTCGTCGAAACGGTCCTCGTCGCGGATCGACCACAGGAACTCCGATGGGTCCGACACCGCGTCGGCCAGCCGTTGGGCCCGTTCCCGGTCCTCGGGGGCCACCAGTTCGGGGTACTCGCGGCGAAGCATCATCGAACACGTCGGATTGATGGCCAGGACCTTCTTGCCGGCGTCGACGTGTGGCCCGAGCCGGTCGAGGTTCGTGGTGGCCCGTTCCCGAAGGGTGTCGAGATCGCCCGACTCCCAGGCAGGCATGCCGCAGCAGGCCAGGCCCTTCTCACATGTCAGGTCCACGCCGTTGCGTTCCAGCACAGCGACCGTGTCGTGCCCGACCTCGGGTTCGTTGTGCTCCACGTAACAGGTCGGGAAGAGGACGGCTTCGCCTTCGGTCGGATCGTCGTTGACGAGGCCGCGTCGAGTGGCCCAGGCGGTGAAGGTGGTTCGGGCGAAGCGGGGGAGGTCCTTGTCGCGGTGGACGCCCAGCACCTTCTCCAGGAAGATCCGGTGGATCCGACTGCGTGTGTTGGCCACGTTGGCCAGACCACCTGATGCACGGGCAAGGGTCGCCGTCCGGTCCGGATCGCCCAGCACCCGGTCCCGTAGCCCGAGCCCCTCGGCTCTGGCACGTTGGGCCTTGTAGCGATGGACCAGCTTGGGGAAGTCCAACTGGAATTCGTGGCCGTCGCGCACCGTGTACGGGCACTGCACCTCGCAGAGCTTGCACTGGAAGCACTGATCCATGACTTGGGCCGTCTCGGCATCGGTGACGGCCCGAACGTCGCCGTCGTGCCGGTCGTCCAGAAACGAGAACAGCGACGGAAACGAGTCGCAGTACTTGAAGCACATCCGGCATCCGTGGCAGATCTCGAACGTCCGATCGACCTCGCCCTGCAACGCATCAGCGTCCCAGTACAGGGGGTCGGAGGGGTCGTAGGTCAGCCCTGTAGTGGGGGCGTATGGAATGTGGTCGGCCACGGTCGTGCTTCCTGAAAGGGTTACGTCAGGTCGGTCCAGACCTGGTCAGACGCGACGCACCGGCCGCCCCGAGGGGAACGGCCGGTGCGACACGTACAGGATCTGGACAGTGGGGCTGGGCTCAGCTGACTCCGTCGAGCAGCGACTGGAAGCGACCGGCGTGGGCCTTCTCGGCCTTGGCGAGGGTCTCGAACCAGTCGGCGATGTCGCCGTGTCCCTCTTCGCGGGCCGTCTTGGCCATGCCGGGGTACATCTCGGTGTACTCGTGGGTCTCGCCGGCCACCGCGGCGGCCAGGTTCTCCATGGTGTCGCCGATGGGCAGGCCGGTGGCTGGATCGCCGACGACCTTGATGTAGTCGAGGTGGCCGTGGGCGTGTCCGGTCTCGCCTTCCGCCGTGTCGCGGAAGTTGCCGGCGATGTCGGGGTAGCCCTCGATGTCGGCCACCTTGGCGAAGTAGAGGTAGCGGCGGTTGGCCTGAGACTCGCCGGCGAAGGCGGCCTTCAGGTTCTCGAGCGTCTGGCTGCCGTCAAGGCTCACGATGGAACTCCTGATTCTCTGGTTGCTGGGCGGATTCGTCCCCGGGGGGGAACGCGTGTCGACAATCTAGACCGACGCCATCCAGATCGGGGCCTCCGGAACGGGTTTCGGGCAGCGGCGTCGAGCGAACAGCGTTGGGCTACCAGCGGCGGCCGCTACTCCTGGTCGTAGCGGGGAACGTCCGGCCCGACGTGGGCTGTGAACAGGTCGAGTATCTCGCCGGGTTCGGCGTGACGGCCCGTCTCGGCCTTCGAGTAGATGATGGTGTCGTCGACGACCACGTCGAACACCCCGTTCTCACCGGTCACGAGAACCAGATCGTCGACGACGTTTTGGTAGGTGGCCAGCAGGTCTCCAGCCGCGCCCACGGCGCGGGAGGAATAATCTCAGGGGACGCAGTAGGTGATTCGGATGCGGTGGCTCATGACTCGGACCCTAGGCGCGGATGCCGGAAGCGAGCCGGAGCGCGGCCGGGGGGATGGCAGTCGGCTCCTGCCACCAGCAGGGAACCGGGACGCACCGTGACGGTGAGAGGAAGCCGGGTGAACGGTTCACCATCGGCTCGAACGGTCGGGTCAGCGGTGTCCGTCTCGAGGTGCACCTCGGAGGCCCGGTGGATCGTGACGTCGGAATGGTCGAGGTGGGCGCCTGTTCGGACCTTTGGGAAAGCCCGGAGGAGGGCCAGGCGACCCACGTCACCCACCAGGCACACGTCCAGCAGGCCATCGTCGGGACTGGCATCGGGACAGATCCGCATCCCACCCCCGAACAGCCCCAGGTTGGCCACCACCACGACGGCTGCCCGTTGATCGAGAACCACCCCATCATCAGGACCACCGGAAAAGGTGAGCCGGAACCTGCCCGGTTGCATTCCTGGAATAGCACCCAACGTGGCCAATGTGTAGCGCGATGGGCCTCGCGGAAACCCCATCGCCTCGGCCCGGGCGTTGACGAGTGCGGGAAAGCCGGCGATGCAGCTCGTGACGGCATAGAGCGGGTCGGATCTCCCGGCGTCCTGACCGGAACGACAGGCCAGCAGGTCGACGGGGGTGGGATCAGCGAGCGCACGATCCACTCGGGCGTCGAGGTCCTGTTTGCTCGGGCCTCCGATCAGACCCAGGGACTCGGCGGCGTCGTTGCCCGTGCCGGCGGCCACGATGCCTACCACGGTGGGCGATCCGGCAGCCGCGTTGGCTGCCATGTGGACGATTCCGTCGCCCCCGACCACGACCAGCCTCGGGATGCCGGTCGCCACGGCATGGTGGGCGGCGGTCAGAGCCTCGTCAGCAGACGCGGAGTCCAGGACCAGCGGCTCAATTCCCCGGAACCTGAGGCGTTCAAGCACCCGGGCCATGTCGGCGGCGGCCCGACCCCGCCGGGCCGCGGGATTGGCCAGGAGGGCGACCTGGGAACCCTTGCGTGGGATGGAAGAACTCGACATCGGCCCATCATCGCCCATCGGTAGCCTCCGGCCCATGGATTCATCTCGCGAATCGAGCAGTGCGCGTTCTCTGACCCGTATCGCGCCGGCTACCGGCCGATTGGCGGCTGGCATGCTGGTGGCCGGCTTTTTGAGTACCTGCCTTCTGGCTTCGGGCTGCGGTGGAGGCGATGACGGCTCCACAGCTGACAAGTCGGCTGACGGCGTTCTTCGAGTGGTTGGGCTCGACACGCAGGACTTCCATGCCGACAGTTACATGGCCACCGCTGGCGAGGTCACCGTTGAGTTCTCGCTGGCCGGCTTCCAGGCGCACACGCTGGTCATCGAGGGCCGTGAGGGCGAGTTGCGTCTCGTCGTAGAGAACGGTGGCACGGACACCGGGACCATCACGCTGGAGCCGGGCCGCTACATCCTCTACTGCGACATCGCCGGCCACCGCCAGAGCGGGATGGAAGCCCGCTTGCTCGTGGAGTAACGAGGCGGTCTGAAAAGCACGAACGACCCGCCCCTGAGGGCGGGTCGTTTCGCGTCAGCGAACTTGGTTCAGCGGCCGGTGGCCAGAGGTGGTGCTCAGGCGAGGATCTCGAAGAGCAGGTAAAGGAGGACGGTGATGGCCAGGCCGTACTTGATCGTGTCCTGATGCTTGTCGAGCACGATCTTGTTGATCGCGCTGTCGTAGCCGCCGATCTTGCCGACGGCTGAGAGTTCCATCACGATCCAGATCACTGCGAAGACGATCCAGATGACGATGCGGGCACCGGAGTCCACCGCCAGAGAGTTCGTGACATCTCCGAAGTGCGGAGCGAAGTGGCTCGGGAACATCATGAAGAAGATGAGCGGAATTGAGAACAGCGTGTTGACCCGGCTTGCCCGACCGGCTCGCTTGGCCGCTGCTGGCGCAGCGGGGTCGGCCTCGCCGCCCTCGGAGACGGCCACCGATGAACCGATGGCGATCTGCTGAGCTGGCCAGATGACCATCCACACGTTGGCGGCCATGGTCGTGCCGAGCAGGAAGCCGAACGAGATCCCCATGCCGGCGGCCGAGCGGAAGTAGTCGCCGCGGACCTCCTGGGCGATCAGGATCCAGATGCCCGAGAGCCAGGTGCCGAGCGCTGCCCAGCGGAACCACCACAGGGTGCGCCACGTGATCTTGCGGAGCGCCTCGCCGCGTGCGGCATCGCCCATCTCGGCGAAGGCTGAACCCTGGATGAAGTTGAAAAAGTAGAGGAGGCCGATCCAGGTGATGCCGGCCAAATAGTGGGCATACCGACCGAGGGCCTGACCGCCTCCGGTCATTCCCATGAAGTCACTGAACAATTCCACGAAGGTCTCCCTCGATTCGGTGTGGGCGGACGGGCACGATCATGCCATGAGACGCGCGTGTCGACAACGACCCGCCGGGTTGGTCCGGAGCCCGCCGGACTGGATCAACCGGGCCCGATCAGTCGACCGTCACGTCGGCGAAGCGGTCACGCAGGGTCTTCTTGGAGAACTTCCCGACCGAGGTCTTGGGCACCTCGTCGATGAACTCCACGCGGTCGGGCATCCACCACTTCACGACCCGCCCGTCCAGCCAGGCCAGCACGTCGTCGGCCGACAGGTCGGCCCCCTCAGTGGTCACTACGCAGGCCATGGCCCGCTCGCCCCACTTGGCTGACGTCACCCCGATGACAGCGGCCTCGGCCACTTCGGGATGGGCCATGATCTCGTTCTCCAGTTCGACCGAACTGATCCACTCGCCGCCCGACTTGATGAGGTCCTTGGTGCGGTCCACGAGCCGGATGTAACCCTCGGCGTCGGCGGTGGCCACGTCGCCCGTCTTGAGCCAACCGTCGTCGGTGAACGACTCCGGTGAGCGCTCGTCGTCGTAGTAGCTGCCTGCCACCCATGGTCCCCGGACCTGCAGCTCGCCGCTCGTCTGGCCGTCCCACGGCAGCTCCTCGCCGGTCTCGGGTTCGGCGATGCGGAAGTCCACGCCGGCGGTGACCAGGCCGACCGCGGTCCGAAGGTCGGCCTTGGCGTCGTCGTCGAGGTGGTCGAGCGTCGACTTGATGTTGCAGGTGGCCGCGAGGGGACTGGTCTCAGTCATGCCCCACGCCTGGAGGATGGGAAGGCCGGTGGTTTCCCGGAATCCTTCCGAGAGTGACCTCGAGACGGCCGAGCCGCCACAGATGACGGACCGCAACGACGAGGTCTCTCGGCCGACCAGTTCGGGCAGCACGCCCATCCAGATGGTGGGCACACCTGCAGCCATGGTCACCGATTCGCTCTCGATGAGGCCGGCTAGGGCTCCGGGGGACAGGTCGGCACCCGGCATGACCAGGGTGGCGCCGGTAGCCACGCCGGCATGGGCCAGTCCCCAGGCGTTGGCATGGAACATCGGAACGACCGGCAGGATCACGTCTCGTTCGCAGGCGCCGAGGGTGTCGGTCATCATCGTCCCGAAGGTGTGGAGCACCATCGACCGGTGGGAGTAGACGACCCCCTTGGGGTTTCCCGTGGTGCCCGATGTGTACATCATCGAGCCGGCGCGCCCCTCGGGCACCGGCGTCCAGTCGACCGGTGAGGTAGCGGCCAACAGGTCCTCGTAGTCGTGGACCTCCGGAGCGATCGCGTCAGGATCGGGAGCCGGAGCGCCGTCGTCCATGAGCACCACGTGGCGGACCGTTTCAAAGGTCTCCATGAGTGGCCAGATCAGGCCAGCCACCGAGTGGTCGAGAAAGATGACCTCGTCGGCGGCGTGGTTGACAATGTAGGTGAGCTGCTCGGGGAACAACCGGATGTTCAACGTGTGGGCGACGCGGCCGGTGCACGGTGGGGCAAAGTAGAGCTCAAGGTGACGTGACGTGTTCCAGGCGAAGGTGGCCACCCGACCGTCCTCGCTGATGCCCAGGTTGTCGAGCACCCCGCCGAGGCGGCGGGTCCGTTCGCCCCACTCGCCGTAGCTCATCCGCTCGAGGCCGGAGGGGGTGGCCGTCACCACCTCCTTGTCGGCGAAGAGGCGTGTGGCGCGGTCGAACAGGTGGATCAGGGACAACGGTGTGTCCATCATCAGGCCATCCATGTCGGGGTGCTCCTGGGTGTCGGGAGATCCCGTCGGACGGGATCTCAGTCAGTTGGTTGCGGGTCTAGCGGTGCGCGGCCTATCTCTCAGCGGTTCATCTTTCTGCGGCAAAGCCGCCGGCAGCGTCCACGAGGGCCACGAGTTCGGCCCGTTCATCATCGGTCAGGCAGGCGAAGTCCGCGGCGTTGGCTTCGTCGGTAGCTGCTTCGATGGCATCGACCTGGGCGGCGGGGGTGGCCTCGTGACCGGGGTCCACATTCTGGTAGCCGTGGAGCTTTGCCGTTCCTTCGCCGCTGTTGGCGAGGATCATGCCCAACGGTTCGACTCCCACGGAGCGGGAGGCCTCCATATGTCGACAACCCCGGAGTTCACGAACGGTGGCCAGCAGCAGGTAGGCCCGTCCGGCACCGTCGTCGGGTCGGGCGGCGTCCCTCCAGCCGGCAAACAGGGCGGCTCCGGTGTCGTCGGCCGAGTCGGCTACCTGTTCGAGGAGTTCAGCGAGCCGCGAAGCGCCCGTAAATCCGTCGAGATAGGAGCGTCCCCGCTCCGCACAGATCGACGCGTAGACGGCGCCCGCCTCGGACTTCGAGAGGTCGCACGGCTCCTCCCAGCACCGGGCCACCAGGTCCCGGTCAAAGAAGAGCATGTTGTCGACGGCCGTCTCCGTGTCGACTCCACCCATGACCCCGATCCGCCCCTGGACGTAGGACGCCAGACTGGCTGGCAGCCCCATCTGGGTGGATCGAGTGAAGGTGGTGGGATCCAGCATGAACCTCGCCCCGAAGCTCCCGATGGGCCCGGCCAGTCGCCGGGTGGCCGTAAGTGCATCCATGGTCGTCAGGCTCCTGGCGGATCTCGTGGAACTCAGGTAGGGCGCGGACGGTAGCAGTCGGCCCGGTTCAGGCTTCAGCCGAGGGCGGCTACCACGCCGAGGGCGACCAGTGCCGTGTTGCGAGCGAGGTCTCGCCACGAGAGCGGCCGCCGTGACCATGTCCCGAAGCAGCCACATGGATCCCGGTGCCCGGTCGCCAGCCGTCCGGCGATCAGCGTGGTAAAGGCGACCAGCAGGGCCACCGCGCATTGGCCGCCCACCCGGGGGTCGACTATCAGCAACAGGGCCGTGGCCGCCTCGGTGGCTGGCAGTACACGAGACAGCAGCCGGGGGCGGGGAAGACCGAACTCTCCGAGGGTCCGGCGGGTTCCCAGAGGATCCCGCAACTTGGTGGCCGCCGCGGCCACGAACACCCCAGCCAGCAGCCAGGCGGTTGTGGTGACCAGGAAGACAGGCATGGGAAACCAGGAAGCGGGCTCAGTACCCGAGCGCCACGTCGACCGGCGCCAACAGGTCTTCGCCGGAGCAGAACCGCCGCACGTTCTCGGCCACGAACGGCTCCAGAAGAGCAAGGCCCATCTCCGGGGTATTGGCGATGTGCGGAGTGATGAGGCAGTTCGGTGCCGACCACAACGGATGACCGTCGGGCAGCGGCTCAGGATCGGTGACGTCCAGGGCCGCACCGCCGATGGCGTCGTTGGTCAGAGCGGTCACCAGGTCGTCGGTGACCACATGGCCGCCCCGGGCGACGTTCACGAGCCAGGCGTGGTCGGGCAGGGCGGCCAGCTCCGGCGCCGCGATGATGCCGGTTGTCTCGGCGGTCAGCGCCAGGGCCAGGACCAGCACGTCGGTACGGGGGAGAACTTCGTGGAGCCGGGATGTGGTCACCGTCCGGTTGGCACCCTCGAACGGTTCGCTGGAGCGCCGTACCACCGTGACGTCACACCCGAAGGGCGCCAGCAGGGGAAGCAGGTGGTCGGTGATCCCGCCGCCACCGAGAATGGTGACTCGGCTGCCGCCGAGGATTCGACCCACGGGACGGGACCAGCCAGATGCCCGGGAGTACCCGTGAAGATGCTTCTGGCCGGCCAGCATCAGGGCCAGGACGGTCTCGGCCACGGCCGGGGCGTAGACGCCCTTTCCGCACGTCCATCTCCAACGTTCGTCCAGATGGTCGGCAAACGGTTCGATCCCGGCGTAGGGGAGTTGGATCCATTCCAGTTTCCTGGCCTCGGCGACGAGGCCAGGAAAGGCCCCTGGGTGAGCGGGGTCGGACCAGACCAGGCCCTCGGCAACGGTGATGTCGGCCAGAGTTCCGCCACCGTCGATCACGGCTCGACACATGGCCTCGTACATCCCCGCGCGGGTATCGGGCGCAACGGCGATCGCTCGGGCAGGCACGGGCTTCCTCAGCTCTGGAGGGAGAGGCATTCGGTGGCCACGTCCTCGATGGTGGCATGCCATGCGTCGACTCCACCGGAGGTGCTGCCTGTCGATCGGCTCGATGACGGTTCGGGTGGCTCGTCCAGCGGAAAGACCACGAACTTTGATGCTCCTGCGGACACGAAGGCCTCGAGTCGGGACCGGATGCCGGCCACCCCCTGGGCCACTACCTCCCGGGGATCCAGCTCGGGTTGGCGAACCCGGAGCCGGGCGGCGAACCGTTCGGGCATCGACCCATGGACGAACGGGACCAGTGCGCCGAAGTGCTCGGGATCAATGGTCCGCCCGTGTTCGGTCGCGGTGGTCGACACGAGGCGGATGCCGTCGGAGACCATGGATGGTGTGGTGAACGATGGCAGCCACCCGTCGCCGAGTCGGCCACAACGTCGCAGTTCGGAGGGCGCCTGACCTCCCAGCCACACCTCGAACGGATCCTGGATCGGCTTGGGCTGCACCCGTACGCCCTCGAGGTGGAATCGGTCGCCGTCGTGGTCCACCACGTCCTCGGTCCAGAGACGACGCATCAGTGGCAGGGCCTCGTCGAACCATGCGGCCCGGTCACCCCGCTGGACGCCGAACGCCTGGTGTTCGGCTGCGTCAGCGATTCCCAACCCGAACGCCGGCAACGCCCGGCCTCCGGACACGCGGTCCAGACTGGCTAGAGCCTTGGCGCACAGCACCGGGTTCCGCCCGGGGAGCACCATGACGGCTGGCCCGAACTTGAGGCGTTCGGTTCGCCCCGCGGCGAAGGCCATGGCCACCATCGGGTCGAGCGTGGTTCCGGTCGCCCGCTCGCTCACCCAGAGGGAATCGAAGCCGAGACGCTCCAGGTCATCGACGACGGCAGCGAAGATCTGATCGACGCCCCGTTCATCACCCGGGCCGGTCGAACCGCCGAAGCCGAACCCGACGCGGATCCGCATTGATCGATTCCCGGGTTCCGTGAGGGTCAGACGGCTCAGCCGAGTGCGGCGGTGCCGGCGTAGGGAGCCGGATCGCCGAGGCTGGGGATCTCCGGACGGGACCAACTGGTCATGTCGGCCAGGTCGGCCGCCGTCGCTCTCCATGCTGGCGGATCCCAACCTTCGGCCACTCCGATCACTGATCCGTCTTGGCGGATGGCCACGAACGCCGGAAGGCTGCTGAGACCCATGGAACGGGCCACGGACCGGTCGGGGTCGGCCAGGGTGAGGATCTCATCGACCAGAGGGCCGAGGAAGCTCGCAGCCCCGGCGGCATCGGCACCGGCCACCACGAAGGCCACCCGGACGTCTGCGCCGCGAAAGACGGTGAGCACGCGCCGGGCGGTGTCCAGCAGCCACGAACTCTCGTGTGTGTAGGGGTCGACCATGACAGCAGCCAGGGGAAAGGTGGTCAGCAACTCCGAGAGCAGGCGGGGGTCGCCGCCGACGGGATGCAGTTCGATCGAGAGGTCGGGTGCGTTCGCCACGGGCGCTGACGCTAGCGCGCCGCATCCGGATCTCAGGGCCCGGCCACTGCCTCCTCCCCGGGGCTACCGTCGTTTCGGTGGATGGCGCCGACCCCCTGCGATCGCTGTCGACCGGCGAACCGGTTGCGCTGCCGTTACAGAGGCCTTCGGGGCTTCCCGTCGAGTTGCTGGAGTGGGGTCGCGGACGCCTCCGCGATCTGCCGTGGAGGGCCGTGCGGGATCGCTGGTCGATCCTGGTGGCTGAGGTGATGCTCCAACAAACACAGGTCACGAGGGTGGCCGAGCGTTGGCCCCGGTTCCTCGGGCGGTATCCGACGCCGACGGTGTGCGCAGAGGCGCCGGTCGGCGAAGTGATCGCCGAATGGTCGGGGCTGGGATACAACCGGCGGGCCGTGTACCTCCATCGGACGGCCGTCACGGTCGTCGACCGCCATGGAGGTGAGGTGCCCGGAGACCTGGCTGATCTGCTGGACCTGCCCGGCATCGGCCCCTACACGGCGCGAGCGGTGCTGGCATTTGCCGACGAGGCCGATGTGGGCATCGTTGACACCAACGTGGCCCGGGTGCTGGCTCGGTGGTCGGGTCGGGAGCTCCGCCCGCGCGAGGTTCAGGAACGGGCCGACGCGTCGGTCCCGGCTGGATCCGGTTGGGCCTGGAACCAGACCGTGCTGGATCTCGGTGCAACTGTCTGCCGGGCTCGAAACCCGACTTGTGACGACTGTCCGCTCAGTGACGGCTGCGCCTGGAGGGGAGAGGGCGACGATCCCGCCGTCGGGTCAGCAGGGGTCTCGGGGCGACAGGCGGCCTTCGAAGGGTCTGATCGGCAGGGGCGTGGTCGGTTGGTGGCCGCATTGGCCGAGAACCCGGTGGACGGCGATGGTCTGGCTACGGCAATGGGATGGCCCGACGATCCCCGGAGGGCTGAGCGGGTGGCAGCCCGGTTGGTAGCCGACGGCCTGGTCGTCACTGATGGTCGGTGTTGGTACCTGCCGTGATGGCGTTCACCACGGTGTCGACGAGAGCGTCGGCCATGGCGTGCATCTCCTCGTCGGTTCGATCCTGGATCGGATGGGGGGTGAACACGGTGGCCACCTCGAGCCCCAGTGCGCGGGACTGGGCCGCAGCAGCGTCCCTGAACGGTTCCGAGGCGATCACCACCCCGGGAAGTCCCCGCCGTTCCAGATCGTCGATGTCGTGCACACTGCACGTCGTGCAGGAGCCTCAATCGGCGAGTGCTTCGATCACCGCGTCGCACTGGGTGGCGATCTCGTGACGTAGGTCGGCGGGCGCCGGCTTGGTGAAGGTCGGCTTGGCGAAACGCAGCACGGTGGCCCCACGGTGCCCCAACTGCTGTTGGAGTCGATCGAGGAACACGTCACCTCGTGGCTTGTTGATGTCCAGCAGGCCGATGGTGAGGCCGTCCAGGGAGGGTTTCCGGGCGGTGAGAACCCGAGCGGTCGATTCGGCCTCGGAGGTCGGATCCAGAAGCATCACCGTCCCTGAGTGTTTCGCTGCGTCCGGATGGTGCCCGCTGGTCGGTGACGGGTCGGTGTCGCTCACGGAGTGATCTCCCTGCTGGTCGGTTCGCTTCCCATTGGGCCGTTCACCCAGCCTCCCACGATCGAGGAGAACAGGCCGGCCGGACCGCCGGCGTGGACGACCAGCAGCCCGCCGGGACGAAACTTGGGGAGGGTCAGGCCGGCCATGGCTTCGGGAAGGCCCTCCTCGATACCGCCGGCGCCGGTCACGATGGTGTCCGTGTCGACCATCAGGTGGGCGCCCAGTTCCTCCATGAACCGTGCCCGGTCCCAACCCGCATCGCTGAATCTGGACAGATGCTCGGGTGACACCACAAGCATGGCGTCCATAGCCGCCACCACTCTCGAAGACACCGTCGATCGCAGGCCGTCGGCCAGTGAGCGAACCAACGAATCGGCCGTCCGGCTGTGCTGGTCAATGACGATCCGGGGAGCTTCTCCACAGAAGGCGGTCACCACGTCGGCCGACCGGGCGAAGCCCCGTTCCTCGGCCAACGTGGTCCAGGGGCTGGTGGTCTCGTCCTCGGCGAAGCAGAAAGACAGCTTGGCCGGACTCCCGTGGGTGGCCCGGTCAATTTCTCCGGGTCGACCGCCGCCCACGTTGCGTACAACCAACTGGACGGCCCGTCCGATGGTCAGGTTGGCTCGGTTTCCGTGGCCTAGGACGTTGATGCCGGCGTTCATGCCGATCCGTTGGGCAATGGGCCCGTTGACGACGAACACCGGTCCAACACCCATGGTGGTGGCCAACACGCCGTGCATGTTGAACTCGTCAGTACAGATGGCCCCCAGGGCCGCCAGCACCACCGGGAGGTACTCGGGACGGCAGCCAGCCATCACCGCGTTCACGGCCACCTTCTCGACCGTGCACTCGACGAGTGCAGGGGGCACGAGCGCCACGACGTCGCCGGGCGAACGGGTCGTGCCGTCGAGCATGCGGGCTACCCGCGCCTCGGTCGGGGCGACGACGGGGAGGCCGTCGGTCCACCCCCGGTCGAACATGGCCTCCGCCTCGTCCTCAAGGGAACCCACCTCCACCCGACGCGACGCCATGTTCCAACCGTCGTAGCGGGTTCGCAGTGCGTCGATCCGCCCGGGATCGACCGTCAATGACCCTCAACCGGGTTTGAAGGGCGGTAGGTCCGGGCCGAGGTCGCTCACGCCGGTGAATTCCTCCCACCGGTCGCGGTCCCAACCGGTGGTTCGCTCCGCCTCCACGCCACCTTCAATTCGCAGGAGGGTGGGGACGGCGTCGAGGTCCAGACCCCAACTGATGGACAGGTCGGTGTCGTCGACGACCCAGTCAGCCTCGGTGGGGAAGGCCGGATCGTCCTGGGTGTAAACGGTCAGATCGGCCCGTTCGGCGAGATCGACGAACACCGATCGGGCCAGCGAACAGGCCGGACAGTCGGCCTTGACGACGGCGATCAGCCCGTCTGGAAGCGACCCGGGACTTTGGGTCTGTGAGCCGTTGGGAGAGGGTTCCATGGCCATGGGGCGAGTTTCGCACCGTTTCCAATGTCACACCGAGCCGGCTGAGAGATGCGTCACATCTTCCCCGTCGGGCCGGGAGGCCTCCCTACCCTTGGTCACCGATGGGGGAGTCACTCGACGTCACGTTCTTCGGAGTCCGGGGTTCTACCCCGTGCCCGTGTGATGACAATCGGCGCTACGGGGGGAACACCTCGTGTGTGGTTCTCGACGTTCCCGGTGGTGAGCCGATCATCTTCGATCTGGGTACCGGCCTTCGGTTCTACGGCGTGGACGAGCGTTGCGGTTCCGGCCCCTTCCGGGCCACAGCCCTGGTCAGCCACCTCCACTGGGACCACGTCCAGGGGCTTCCCTTCTTCGCTCCCTTGCACTGCCCGGACACCCGGCTCGACGTGTTCGGGCCGGGCGAGGAGGGAAGCACGCTCGAGCAGTCGTTCGACATGTTCATGACGCCTCCGTTCTTTCCAATCTGTTACCGGGAGCTGGTCGGGCGGGTGTCGCTCAACGACGCTCCAGAGGGAGGCTTTGACGTCGGTTCGGCAAGGGTGACCGCTCGACCGGTGCCTCACGTCGGCCGAACGTTGGGCTACCGGGTCGACTGGAACGGGATCAGCGTGGCCTACATAAGCGACCACCAGCAGCCCATCGACGATCCGACTCGTGTCGACAACCAGGTGCTGGCCCTGGCTGATGGCGTGGACCTGTTGATCCACGATGCCCAGTTCACCCCGGAGGAGTTCGCGGAGCGCCCCCACTGGGGGCACTGCACGGTGGACTACGCCATCGAGGTGGCCCATCAGGCGGGGGTCGGAGAGTTGGTTCTCTTCCACCACGACCCGGCCCACGACGACGACCACATCGACCGTCTGCTGGCCGAGGCGCGTGATCGTTCTGTCGGGCTCGACGTGGGCCATGTCTCTGCCGCCGTCGAGGGTCGCACGATCTCACTGGTGCCGTCCGACGACACGTTGGCAGCGTCGGCTCCCCGCTAGGTTCGGTCCCCGACCTCGCCGGACATCGGCGGGCAACGATGGAGGGAGAGCCCGTGGCAGACGAGAACCCTGGCGAGAACTCGAGCGGAATTCTGAACGAGATCGATGGTGACCTGTACCGCAAGGTGCTGGGCCGCTACCCGACGGGCGTCACGCTGGTGTCGGCCATGGATGGCGACGAGCCCCTAGCCATGGTGATCGGATCATTCGTGTCGGTGTCGATGGATCCTCCGCTCGTGGGCTTTCTGCCCGGCAAGGAGTCCTACACGTGGGGGCGCATGTCGTCATCAGGTGGATTCTGCGTCAACGTGCTGTCCGACGCTCAGGCCGATCTGTCCAACGCCTTCTTCCGCAAGGACGGCGACCCCTGGGAGGGCACCGGGTGGCAGCCGGCCGACGTGACCGGATCGCCGGCCATCCCCTCGTGTCTCGCGTCCATCGACTGTGCCGTGCATGAGGTGGTCGATGCCGGGGACCACTGGTTCGTGATGGGCCGCGTGGTCGGGGTGTCCCACGTCGACGAGGGTTCGCCGCTGGTCTTCCTCGGCGGGAAGTACGGCGAGTACCGGGCGCAGGGCTGATGGCGATCTACGCGCTCGGTGACCGCGTCCCGGTGATCGATCCGACGGCCTACGTCCATCCGCTGGCAGCGGTGATCGGTAGCGTCGAGTTGGGCCCCGGTGCGAGCGTGTGGCCCCACGCGGTCATCCGGGCCGATGACAACATGATTCGGATCGGAGCCCGGACTTCGGTCCAGGACAACGCTGTGCTGCACTGCACCAGCCACCTGCCGACCATCGTCGGCGAGGACGTGACCCTGGGGCACCTGTGTCACCTTGAAGGGTGCACCATCGAGGATCGGGCGCTGGTTGGCGTGGGGGCCGTGGTCCTGCACGAGGCGGTGATCGGCCGGGGTTCGATCGTGGGCGCCAATGCCATGGTGCGCAACGGCCAGATCGTGCCGCCCCTGTCGATGGCCCTGGGTGTGCCGGCTGCCGTCCGGGAGGGTGTGGTTCCCGAGGACGCGAACATGATTAACGCTGAGGTGTACGTGCAGCGGGGCCGGGAGTTCCGCGACACCCTCCGCCGGCTGGATTGACCGGCGTGTCTTCTGCGGGCGATGCCGCGGCCTCCGGGGTCGACGGGTTCGATAACCACCGGTTCCGGTCCGGGGACCTGACGCTGGCCGCTCATGTGACCCGCCCAATCAGTAACGGGTCCGGGTCCGGTGGAGCGGCCCTGCCCGGCGTGGTGATCTGCCACGGGTTTCCCAGCGGACCCGACGGTGGAGCGAACTCGGTGGCCACTTTTCCGGAGTTGGCCTTCCGGATCGCCACGGAGATGGGATGGGTGGCCATGGTTCCGTACCTACGGGGAATGCCCGGATCCGACGGCGACTTCAGCCTCGACGGTTGGCGCGACGACGTGGTGGCCGCCGTTGCCGACCTTGGGAATCAGGCCGGCGTGGAGAGGGTGTGGGTCGTGGGGTTCGGTAGTGGGGCCGCGTTGGCCATCTGTGCGGCGGCCGTCGACGACGGGATCAGCGGGGTGGGCGCACTGGCCGCACCGGCCGACTGGTCGGACTGGGCGGCCAACCCGCGCCGACTGCTCCTGCATGCTCGTGACGCTGGCCTTCTGACCATGTCCGACTCGCCGCCCGACTTCGGTCGATGGTCGGGTGCGCTTCGGGAGCTGTCGGCTGAGCGGTCGGTGTCGGCCCTGGCACCGCGCGATCTCCTGCTGGTCCACGGTGGTGACGATGAGATCGTTCCGCCGCTGGACGCGCGTGTGGTGGCCGGGGCCCACGGATCGGCCGATCTCCGGATTATCGCCGGGGCGGGACACCACCTGCGGCACGATCCGAGGGCCATTGCCATTCTGTTGGGTTGGTTGGATCGGCAGCGTCGCCACCACACCTGAACCGCTCCTAAGGCTGATGCCCTTCTGAACGGTTCGATGGATTGTTACTATCTACGTAGGGGAAATCCCCGTCTTCCCATCCATCAACCCCGACTGCCACTGGCAACAGGAGTCCCGCCGATGTCCGCCACCGATCTGGGCCTCGACCTCAGCCGCTACAAGCTTGGCTGGAGCGACGAGGAGGACTACGTCTACAAGCCCACCAAGGGCGTCGACGAGAACGTCATCAAGGAAATGTCATGGATGAAGGGCGAGCCGGAGTGGATGCGGGACTTCCGCCTCAAGTCGTTCCAGCGGTTCGGAAACAGGCCCATGCCCTGGTGGGGCGGCGATATGTCGGGCATCGACTTTGACGACATCTACTACTACATCAAGCCCACCGAGTCGCTCAGCGACAACTGGGACGACGTCCCCGAGTCAATCAAGAACACCTATGAGAAGCTGGGCATTCCGGAGGCCGAACGGAAGTACCTGGCCGGTGTGACGGCCCAGTACGAGTCAGAGGTGGTGTACCACCGCAACCGCGAGGACCTCGAGGAACAGGGTGTGATCTTCTGCGACATGGACACCGCCCTGCGTGAGCACCCGGAGGTCGTGCGGGCCTACTTCGGTCGGATCATCCCGCCCAACGACAACAAGTTCTCGGCGCTCAACTCCGCGGTGTGGAGCGGCGGTTCGTTCATCTACGTTCCACCCGGCGTCAAGGTCGACATGCCGTTGCAGGCCTACTTCCGGATCAACGCGGAGAACATGGGCCAATTCGAGAGGACGCTGATCATCGCCGACGAGGGTTCGGAGGTGCACTACATCGAGGGTTGCTCGGCACCGGTTTACACCACTGATTCTCTTCATTCGGCCGTGGTGGAGATCGTGGTCAAGCAGTCGGCTCGGGTCACTTACACCACCATCCAGAACTGGTCGTCCAACGTCTACAACCTGGTCACCAAGCGGGCCCGGGTGGAGGCTGAGGGCCACATGGAGTGGATCGACGGCAACATCGGGTCCCGCCTGACCATGAAGTACCCGGCCGTGGTCCTAGCTGGCCCGAAGGCCTCGGGCGAGGTGTTGTCGGTGGCCTACGCCGGTCCGGGACAGCATCAGGACGCGGGCGCCAAGATGACTCACGCCGCGCCGGAGACCACGTCCAAGATCGTGTCCAAGTCGATCTCCAAGGACGGTGGTCGGACGAGCTACCGGGGCCTGGTGCGGGTGGAGGACGATGCCTACGGCTGCAAGAGCCACGTCCAGTGCGATGCACTCATCCTCGACGACGACAGTATTTCCGACACCTACCCCTACATGGAGGTCGGTTCAGCCGACGCGGTGATCGGCCACGAGGCGACGGTGTCCAAGGTGGCCGACGACCAACTCTTCTACCTGATGAGCCGGGGGCTGACCGAGGAGCAGGCCATGTCCATGGTCGTCAACGGCTTCATCGAACCGGTCACCCGGACGTTGCCCATGGAGTACGCAGTGGAGTGGAGCCGCCTGATCGAGCTACAGATGGAGGGCTCGGTCGGCTGACCTGTCTTCTTGAGGGCCCGCGCGCCTGACGGGCGGTCCCTGTTGCCGCCGTTGGTGACTCCGCACGCGCCACACTGGCGTCATGCCGATGCGTGAGGACTGCAAGCACTTCGAGAGCCGGAGCTACCCCAACGGGGACACGGTCCGGAAGTGCAACCTGGACCTCGCTCCGGAAGCTCCCTGGCGGTGCCCCGACGACTGCCCGTCGTTCACCAAGCGTCGCCTGGACGTCAACTGGAGTCACGGCAGCATCGTGACCCCTGAGACGCCGGACGAGCCGGTCGGTCTCGGCGATGACGACAGCATCGCTGCACTGCTGGATGCGGCCGAGGACATCATCAACGAGGCGGGTCCCCGGGTGATGGCCGATCTGGACGCCGAGAAAGCGAAGAAGGAGCGCTGGCGTCTCAAGCGCGGTGGCCGGGCTGGAGGCAAGTCCGGCAGAAAGGGTCGCCGCCGGAAGTAGCGGCCCTCCATCGTGTACGGGAGGGTGCTTCGGCCTCCCCGGAAACGACCGGGGTCATCTCCGTAGCAAAGTCCGCAGCATCCTCCTCATCCACCGTCATGACCGGAGGGTCGCCCCAGCCGATCGGGGAACTGGTGCGAGGATCCGGCGGCGATACCCTGTGGGTCTCCCATGGAGTCGACCACGCTCACCGTCAACGTCCCCGGCAACGATCTGATGCCGGACCTGGTCGGGGAGCGAGACGTCCTGCTCCGCCAGGTCGAGGGGGCGTTCCCCGGTTCGGCCATTCATGTCCGGGGCAACCAGATCACCATCGACGGAGCCCACGCGGCCACCGTCGGGACGGTGTTCGGCGAAATGGTGGCGTTACTCCAGCAGGGCCTGACCATTGACGAGAGGACGTTGGACCGCACGATCGACATGGTGCGAGCTGACGAACGGCCATCGGAGGTTCTGACCACCGAGATCTTCCGGACCTCACGTGGCAAGCCGGTCCGCCCCCGGTCGGCCGGCCAGAAGCGCTACGTCGAGGCAGTGGCCGACGGAATCATCACCTTCGGCATCGGTCCGGCGGGAACCGGCAAGAGCTGGTTGGCAGTCGCCATGGCGATCCGGTCCCTCCAGGCGGGGCAGGTCGACAGGATCGTCCTGACCCGCCCACTGGTCGAGGCAGGGGAGCGGGTGGGCTTCCTCCCCGGCGACCTGATGGCCAAGGTCGATCCCTACCTTCGGCCCCTCTACGACGCCCTGTTCGACATGGTCGATACCGAGACGGCTGAGCGTCTGGTGGATCGGGGACAGGTCGAGGTAGCCCCGCTGGCCTTCATGCGTGGCCGCACCCTGAACAACAGCTTCATCATCCTCGACGAGGCTCAGAACACGACTCCCGAACAGATGAAGATGTTTCTCACCAGGGTGGGCTTCGGGTCACGGGTGGTGGTGACCGGCGACATCAGCCAGGTCGATGTGCCCGGCGGACGGAGCGGGTTGCTCGACCTGGAACGGATGCTGACCGGAATCGACGGACTGTCGTTCGTCCATTTGGGTGCCCGTGACGTGGTCCGCCACCGCATCGTGCAGGACATCGTCGAGGCCTATGAGCATGAGGCTGGCCTGCGAGAAGTTGACGACCGCGGTGACGGAGTCGGTGCCGGTACCGATCCAGGTGACGACGTCAGTGACGGGCCCCATTGAAGAGCGGAGCCCCGGGTTCCGGAGTGGCCGGTTCGCCGACGGTAATCGTCGACGACGAGCGGGCCTACCCGGTCGACACCGCTGACTGTCGGGCGCTGGTCGCCGACGTGCTGGATCATGAGGGCATGGGTGGGAGCGACCTCGAGGTCCACGTGCACCTCGTGGACGCGGAATCGATGGCTGCGTTGAACGCTGAGCACATGGGCGGCGAGGGCCCCACCGACGTGTTGTCCTTCCCGCTGGAGGATCCGCAGGACCTGGCCTCGGCCACGATCGAGCGGGCGGGGGTGCCGCTCCTCTTGGGGGACATCGTGTTGTGCCCGGCGGTGGCCGAGCGACAGGCCGCGGAACACGCGGGCGACTACGAGACCGAGATCGCCCTCCTGTTGGTCCACGGGGTGCTCCACCTTCTCGGCCACGACCATGGGGAACCGGCCGAGAAGGCCGTCATGCAGGAGCGTGAGCGGGCCCATCTGGCTCGGCACGGGATGGTCGCCCACCAGGAGGACCGTTCGTGAGCCTCGGATTGGGTCTCCTGCTGGTGGTGGTCCTGACTGTCATCTCGGGACTGCTGGTCGTCGTGGAGACGGGAATCCTGCACATCCGACGGTCCCGCGCCGAGGTACTCGTTGAGCGGCTCGCTGAGCGGGAACCGACATCCAACGGTGCTTCCGGGAGGGAACCGACCGGACCATCAGACGCCGAGGCGCTGCCGGAACTCCTGGAGGATCGGGTCCGCTCCCTAGGCGTGGTCCTGCTCCTTGTGATGGCGTGTCGGATGTCGGCCGCCGGAACCCTCGCAGTGGTCGTCGCCGACCGCTCCGGTGGAGGCTGGGCCTTCGCGTCGGTGGCCGTGCTGCTCATCGCTGGCTTCGTTCTGACCGACGTGCTGCCCCGTACCGTTGCCCTTCGGTCTCTGGATCGTGTGGTCATCGGTTCGGCATCGGTGGTGACTCACCTCTCGACGTTCGCCCCGCTGCGTTGGCTGGCCAATGTTCTGGTCTCGACAGCCGAGCGCCTCCTGCCACGTTCGCTGCGAACCAGTGCCCCGACAGTGTCCGAGGAGGAGTTGCTGGCGGTAGCCGACCGGGCGTTGGCATCCGAGGCCATCGATGCCGAGGAACACGAATTGATCGAGTCGGTCATCGCCTTCGGAGATCGTCTGGTCCGTGAGGTGATGGTGCCCCGACCCGACATGGGGTGCATCGGATCCGACCTGACGGTGGCCGGGGCCATGGCCCAGGTTGCCCACAACGGCCACAGCCGGACCCCGGTGAGCGGTACGGGAATTGACGACGTCGTGGGCGTGGTCCACGCCAAGGACCTGATGCGGGCTCATCTCGACGGCCGCGACGAGGAACCGATCGGTTCTCTGGCCCGGTCACCGCGATTCGTGCCTGAGACCAAGCAGGCCGATGACCTGTTGCGTGAAATGCAGGCGGGCCGCTTCCACCTCGCGATCGTGGTCGACGAGTACGGGGGAACCGCCGGTCTAGTGACCATGGAGGACCTACTCGAGGAGGTGGTCGGCGAGATCGTCGACGAGTTCGACGAGGAGGAACCGTTGTCCCAGCCGGTGGCTGGTGGCGGGATCCGGGTCCACGGCCGTATGCCGATCGACGAGTTGGACGAACTGCTGGGCGACAGCCTGCCTGTTGGGGACTGGGACACCGTGGGTGGTCTGATCTTCGATGCGTTGGGCCATGTGCCCGTGGTGGGCGAGGCCGTGGTGGTGGCCGGGCGCCGGTTCGCGGTCGAACAGGTCGTGGGGCGTCGGATCACCCGGGTTCGCATCGGGGCACCGGAGGCCGAGACCAGAGCACCGACATGACGTCCATGATGCATTCGGGTGACGGGCACCGGTCAGGTTTCGTGACCCTTGTCGGGCGACCCAATGTCGGGAAGTCGACGCTGTTGAACCGGATACTCGGCCAGAAGGTCACCATTGTTTCCGATAAGCCGCAGACCACGCGAACCGAGGTCCGCGGGGTGTTGACCCGCCCGGGCGTGCAGGCCGTGTTCTGTGACACCCCGGGGATCCACAAACCCCACACGCTGTTGGGCGAGCGTCTCAACCACACTGCCCGTTCGGCGTTGGCCGACATGGACGTCGTGTTGTTCCTGGTGGAGGCCGACGGACCGATCGGGAGGGGCGACGCCTTCATCGCCGGAGGTCTGCCCAAGGACCGGACGGTGCTGGTGGTGAACAAGGTCGACCGGGTGGGTCGGGATCGGATCGCCGAACAGTTGATCGTCGCCTCGGGCTTCGAGTTCGACCAGTACTTCCCGATCTCGGCCCGGGATGGTGAGGGTGTGGACGGTCTTCGGGACCATGTCCTGGGCCGCCTTCCGGAGGGGCCGCAGTACTACCCACAGGACATGGTCACCGATGTGCCCGAGGCGTTCTGGGTGGCTGAACTGGTCCGTGAGCAGTTGCTGGCCGTCGTGAAGGAGGAGCTACCGCACTCGATCGCCACCCGGGTCACCGAGTGGGAATGGCCAAGGGTCCGTTGCGAGATCCTTGTGGAACGTGATTCCCAGAAGGGGATCGTGATCGGGAAGAAGGGGGCCGTCCTCAAGGCTGTTGGTACGGCAGCCCGGGCCCAGATGCCCGATGGTGCTTTCCTCGAGTTGGTGGTGCGTGTCGACAAGGGCTGGCAGAAGCGCCCCAAAGCCCTCGACCGGCTGGGTTACTGAGATCGACCGAGCTGTGGGTCAGTCCACGAGTCGGGCCAGAAAGTCCAGCGCCTCGCCCCGGTCGCCGGTTCGGGGCATGTCCGGCAGGGCCTCGAGCAGGTCCCACCGGTAGGACCTGTTGGTGGCCAGTCGTCGATCCAGGACCGCCACCAGGCCCCGGTCGGTGGCGCTGCGGATCAGCCGGCCCGCCCCCTGAGCGAGCTCGGTGGCAGCCAGGGGAAGGTCGATCTGGCGGAAGGCTTCACGTTCGCCGACGAGGTCGCGTCGGGCGCTGAGGAGCGGGTCGTCGGGGCGCGGGAACGGAATCCGATCGATCACGACCAGCGACAGGCTCGGGCCCGGTACGTCGATGCCGTGCCACAGGCCCTTGGTGCCGAACAGGCAGGAGGTCTCGTCGTCGGCAAACTCAGCCATCAGAAGCGGACGCGGCATGTCATCTTGATGCAGGATCCGCCATGGCAGACGCTTCCGCAGCTCCTCGACGGCGGCGTCCAGTGCCCGGCGGCTGGTGAAGAGGGCGAGAGCCCGTCCGCCGGTTGCGTTGACCAGACGTTCGATCTCGTCGTGGCAGGCCGCCAGATAGGCCTCGTCCCGGGGTTCGGGCATGGAGGTGGCGCAGTAGAGCATCGACTGGTTGGCGAAGTCGAACGGGCTGCCCACGTCCTCGTAGCGGTGGTCGTGCCTGTCTAGCCCGAGTCGGATGGGGAGGTTGGCCGGGACGGTGGCGCTGGTCAGGATCACCGTTCGTTCCTGCCAGAGCCGTTCGTGCAGGACGGTGGCCACGTCGATCGGTGCCACCTGGAGGCTGGGGCGCCCGACTGTGCCTTCCGTCCAGGCAACCTTCAGTCCCGGAATGGGTCCACCCTCTAGGTCCAGGGCCGCTCGGACATCGTCGGTCAACGTCTCCAGGGAGCGAAGTGCCCGTTCCCGACGGGGACCGACATCGCCCGGGCCGTCCTTGGGGAGCCCGAGCAGTTCGGTACGGAGCGCACCGAGACGGGTTTCGGCCAGGCGGAGGGCCGCAGCGACCTCAGCTGACGCCGCGGGAACAAGCCGGGCGCCTAGGTGTCCGCTGAGGGCGTCGTCGAGTTGGCTGGCCGTGTTGGACACGTTGGCCACCGCAGTCGATCGGGTGAGGATGGCCCTGGCCCGGTGGACGAGTCCCTGGAAGCGACCCGATCGGAGTTCGAAGCCGACGGCCCGCGCCAGGATGTCCTCGGTCTGGTGGGCCTCGTCGAGGATGGCCACGTCGTGTTCGGGGAGGATCGCCCCCTCGCTGGCTACATCGATCCCGTAGAGGTGGAGGTTGGTCACCACCACATCGGAGAAGGCGGCAGCGGCTCGGGCGTCCTCGGCGAAGCAGTCGTCACCGCTGGGGCATCGTGCCGCTCCGGGACACTCGGTCGATCCGACGCTGACCGCCGACCAGGTGGCCGGCGACGGCTCCATCGGCAGGTCGGATCGGTCGCCGGTGGAAGTCTCCTGGGCCCAGGCCGCGATAGTGGCCAGGTCCTCGACATCGGCCGTCTCGGCCAGCCCGTCGAATTGCTGCTGGTCACCGGCGGTAGCCGTCGCCAGTTCGTTCAGCCGCTGCCTGCACAAGTAGTTCGAGCGTCCCTTGAGGACCGAGAACGAAAACGAACGACCAAGATGTGGCGCCAGGTGCTCCTGAAGGAAGGGCAGGTCCTTTGTGGCCAGCTGGTCCTGGAGAGCCTTGGTGGCCGTCGCCACCACCGTGGTACGCCCAGAGATGATGGCTGGGACGAGGTAGGCCAGCGACTTACCGGTGCCCGTTCCCGCCCGGATCACTAGGTGGGAGCCTGACTCGATGGTCTCGGCGACCCTGCGCGCCATGGCCTCCTGGCCGGGCCGACGCTCGCCGCCACCGGGGAGAGCTCCGCAGACCTCTTCGAGGGCAATGGCTGACGCCTCGGCCGGCCCCATCTCCGCTCCGTCGCTCGACCCGCCCATCGGCGCCGAGGCTAGGCCCGGCCACTCGGCGTGGAGGGGCGCGGGTAGTTTCGTCGGTGTGCTTCCCTCGGACCTGGATCGCTCGCGGATCCCGAACCACATCGCGTGCGTCATGGACGGCAACGGCCGGTGGGCCGAGCAGCGGGGCCTTCCGCGCACCGATGGCCACACGGCTGGCGAGCAGGCCCTTTTTGAGGTCCTAGATGGCGCTGACGAACTCGGGGTGGGTTGGTTCACCGTGTACGCCTTCTCGACGGAGAACTGGCGGCGCCCGGTCGAAGAGGTGGAGTTTCTGCTGCGGTTCAACGAGGAGATCATGCTCGGCCGCCAGGAGGAACTCCATGAACGGAACATCCGCATCCGGTTCATCGGTCGGAGGGACCGGCGTGTACCCCGACGCCTCGTCAGAAGGATGGAGGAGGCCGTCGCCCTTACCCGGGACAACACCGGCCTGACCTTCACCATTGCCTTCAACTACGGCGGTCGGGCCGAGTTGGTCGATGCCGTGCAACGGATCGTCGACGCCGGCACGAAGCGGGTCTCTGAGAAGACCATTGCACGCAACCTCTATGACCCCGAGATGCCCGACCCGGACCTCGTCATCCGGACGTCGGGGGAGTACCGGGTGTCGAACTTCCTCCTCTGGGAGCTGGCCTACAGCGAGCTGGTGTTCAGCGAGGCGCTGTGGCCTGATTTCGGGCGACAGCATCTCTATACGGCAATCAAGGAGTTCCAGGACCGGGATCGTCGCTACGGCGGCATCGTCGATCCGGGCGAGTCGATCGGGTGAGCCTGTACCGGGACGACGGCGTGGTGCTGCGGACGTGGCGCCTTGGCGAGGCCGACCGCATCATTGTCCTGCTGACCGCCGAGCACGGAAAGGTCCGTGCGGTGGCCAAGGGAGTCCGGAAGACCCGATCGAAGTTCGGTGGGCGTCTGGAGCCGACCAGCCACGTGGCCGTCCAGCTTCACCGGGGGCGGGGCGATCTCGACATCGTCACCCAGGCCGAGACGATCGACCGTTTCGAGGGGCTTCGCCTCGATGCTGAGAGGTTTGCCGACGCGTCGTCTCTGCTGGAGGTGATTGACGTCGTGGCGCCCGACCGTGAGGCCGACCGGGAGCGTTACCGGATGCTGGTCGGCGCGCTTCGGACCCTCGACGAACGACCGGCGGCCCTGGTGGTGCCGGCCTTCCTCCTGAAGTTGCTGGCCCACGAAGGTTTGGCTCCGCAGTTGGACGGGTGTGTCCGTTGTGGGGTCGACGAACCGCTGGTGGCGGTAGACATCGGTGAAGGTGGAGTGCTCTGCCCGGACTGCCGGCGTGGCCGTGCCGTGTCGTCCTCGGCCATCGCGGTCATGCGGGCCGTGCTGGGTGGTGGGCTGTCCGGCGTACTGGCTGTCACCGATCCGGCGGTGTGTGCCGAGGTTGACGGGGTGGCCACATCGGCCGTTGAATACCATCTGGAACGCCGGCTGCGGTCCCGCCGGGTTCTGGACGGGAGTTAGTCCACGAAGGGCCCGTTGCCCCCGTCCTCCCCAGAAGGGGCGGCATCGTCGGGCAGCGCCTGTGGGGTCGTCTCGAGACTCGGAATGGTGATGGGTTCACCGATCCAGCCCCGGTCGACGACCACCGTTCCGGCCAGTCGGTCACCGAGGCGCCGGTGCCCTCGGCTGGCCAGCATCATCCCGGCCTCGATGATGGGGATGAACGGCACGGGGATGACCCACGGAAGGGTTCGGCTCGCGGCGCCCCGGAAACCCGGCAGGCCACCGTCGATCCGGCGAACCACCCGGAGACCGGTCACCGCCTTACCGACGCTAAACCCGGTGGTCATGGTCAGCGCCACGTGATTCAGGACCATCAACACGGTCACGGTCCAGATGACCGACGGGTTGATGGACAGTCCGTCGTCGGAGTTGAACGCCACGTCGCCACGATGCACGAGCAGGACCACGATGGCCATGAACAGGTTGTCGAGCAGCCAGGCGATGATCCGGCGACCGATCACCGCGGTCGGATCGATTCCCGGTGATCGGAAACGGTCGGAGATACCCATGGGTTCAGTCTGGCCCCGTGACGGGGAACCGCGTCGCTACCCTGCCTTCTCATGGTCCCCAACGACGACACGCTTTTCGACAAGGTGGTGAACCTCTCGAAGCGTCGGGGGTTCGTGTTCCAGTCGGCCGACATCTACGGCGGATTCCGGTCCACCTACGACTACGGACCGATCGGGGTCCTGCTGCTGCGGAACGTGAAGGAGCAGTGGTGGCGAACCATGGTGCAGTTGCGCCACGACGTGGTCGGCCTCGATGCCTCGATCCTGTCGCCGCCTGCCGTCTGGCAGGCGTCGGGTCACCTGGCCAATTTCACCGATCCGCTCGTCGACTGTCGGGACTGCGGTGCCCGTCATCGCCTCGACAAGCTCGAGGACCCTGACACCTGCCCGTCGTGTTCGAAGTCCGGCACGTTCACCGAGGCCCGTGAGTTCAACCTCATGTTCAAGACCCACGCCGGACCGATGGTCGAGTCGGCCGCCGAGGTCTACCTGCGACCCGAGACGGCCCAGGGGATGTTCATCAACTTCACCAACGTGCTCAACACGTCGCGGAAGAAGCCGCCGTTCGGCATCGCCCAGATCGGAAAGTCGTTCCGCAACGAGATCACCCCCGGGAACTTCGTATTCCGGACCCGAGAGTTCGAGCAGATGGAGATGGAGTTCTTCGTCCCGCCCGGCGACTCCCCGGAGTGGTACCGCCACTGGTGCGATGCTCGGATGGCCTGGTACCACGACCTCGGCATGCCCACCGACAAGCTGCGGCTTCGCGAACACGAGGGCGACGAGTTGAGCCACTACTCGACGGCCACCGCGGACGTGGAGTTCCTGTTCCCGTGGGGGTGGGACGAGCTCGAGGGAATCGCCAACCGCACCGATTTCGACCTGAAGCAGCACGCCGAACATTCCGGCACCAAGCTCGAGTATCACGATCCGGCGTCCGGCGACCGGTACGTGCCCCACGTGATCGAACCGGCAGCCGGTGCGACCCGGACGGCCATGGCATTCCTGATGGCCGCCTACGACGAGGAAGAGGTCAACGACGACGTCCGGACCGTCCTCCGCCTCGATTCCCGGCTGGCGCCCTACAAGGTGGCTGTGCTGCCACTTTCCAAGAAGTCCGAGTTGATCGACCCGTCCAACGAGGTGCTGGGGTTGCTGCAGCCGCACTGGATGTGCGACTACGACCAGACTCAGGCCATTGGCCGTCGCTACCGACGCCAGGACGAGATCGGGACGCCGTTCTGCGTAACCATCGACTTCGACACCCTTGACGACCGGGCGGTGACCGTACGCGAACGGGATTCGATGGCTCAGGAACGGGTGGCCATTGGCGACCTGGTGGCCTACCTCTCGGAGCGGCTCGCGGCCTGATCGGCCCCAGCCCCTGCGAGGCCAGTGTCCCTGAGCGACCAGAGCGACTTGATGTCATCACCCGAGGCCCGCGTCGACAGCTTGGATGGGCTGCGTTCCCTGGTTGCCGAGGCGACGGTTGTCGGTTCGGCCGAAGCCAGGTGGCGCGCCGTGGCCGCTGTCGATCCAGCTCTGGTTGAGAGGCTGATCCATGGTGGCCCCGCTGTGGTGGCGCCCGATGGCCAGAGTCGACCCGTGTTGCTGGCCGCCGGGACGGGTGCCAGCCCCGGGGTGGGTACGGGGATCGTCTGCCTGACGGCTGAGGCCGTGTTGGACGCCGTCGACCGGGACGAGGACGCCCTACTGGTCTGTGACGAGACGTCGCCGGCCGACGAGGTCGGCATGCGCATGGCCGCCGGAATCCTGACGGCCCGAGGCGGGGTGGCCAGCCACGCAGCCGTGGTGGCTCGCGGGTGGGGGATCCCCGCGGTGGTCGGTGTGGTCGGGATGGTGGTGGGTGACGACCACGTAGTGCTGGGAGGGGTTCGGGTCGACGCCGGCGACGTTGTCTCCGTGGACGGCGGGTCGGGCGAGGTACTGGTTGGGGCGGTCGAGTTGGTCAGGGCGGCCGAGGCCGGTGAGGTGCCCGAACTGGACGTTCTCCTCGGATGGGCCGACGAGGTCCGCGGTGAGCGGATCGGGGTTCAGGCCAACGCCGACCGGGACGAAGATGCCGCCCGGGCGCGTTCGTTCGGAGCCGAGGGGATCGGCTTGTGTCGGACTGAGCACCTGTTCCTCGGGGGCCGCCTTCCCCTGGTGCGAGAGTTCCTGCTGGCTGGTTCGCCCGACGACGAGAACGAGGCGCTAGCCGCGCTGGGTGCCGCCCAGAGAGAGGACCTGACCGGCGTCCTGGTTGCCATGGCACCGCTCCCGGTGACCGTCCGCTTGTTGGATGCGCCACTGCACGAGTTCCTCGGCGACGACGCCCCGCCGGAGTGGCGCGAGCACAACCCGATGCTGGGCATCCGGGGGATCCGCCTTGCCGTATTGCGTGAGGGGCTCTACAGGATGCAGGTCCGGGCGCTGTTGGGGGCCATGGACGACGCCGCGGCCGCCGGTTCGCACGCCCATGCGGCGATCATGGTCCCACTGGTTTCGACAGCAGCCGAGTTGGCCCTCGTGAGGGGCTGGGTGCTCGACGAGATCGAGGAATGGGACCCCACCGAACCACCTGCTGTCGGCACGATGATCGAGACGCCACGGGCGGCCCTCCTGGCCGCCGACATGGCGGCCCATGCCGATTTCTTCTCCTTCGGAACGAACGATCTCACCCAGATGGTGTTCGGGCTGAGCCGTGACGACGTGGAACAACGGATGATGGGTCCGTACCTCGAGCGGGGGCTGTTGCCCGCCGACCCGTTCGCCCACCTGGACCCGGGCGCCGTGGCGCCTCTGGTGGCTGCGGCGACCCGTGCCGGACGGATGGCCCGCCCCGACCTAGAGGTCGGCGTGTGCGGTGAGCACGGTGGCGACCCAGAATCAATACGCCTGCTGGTCGAGGCGGGGGTCGACTCGGTGTCGTGTTCCCCGTTTCGGGTGCCGGTGGCCCGCTTGGCCGTGGCCCAGGCGCTCATCGCCAGCGACGGCTGATCTGTTCCGCTGACGGTACGGCTGACAGGGCGATCAACTGGTCCGGCCGACCGGGTAGGCCGGTGGGCGGTACCGTCCGGCCATGGGCATCGTCGACGAGGACGTCAGGAAGGTCCGCGACGAGTCCGACATCATCCGAATCATCACCGAACACACCCAGCTCAAGAAGACCGGCGCCCAGTGGATGGGACTGTGTCCATTCCACGGCGAGAAGTCTCCCTCGTTCTCGGTCAATGCCGAAAAGGGCGTCTACTACTGCTTCGGGTGTCAGGTGTCGGGCGACGTCATCGACTTCGTCCGCGAAATCGAGGGACTGGACTTCGCTGGCTCGGTGGAGTTCCTGGCGGCCAAGACCGGCATCTCGCTGCGATACACCGACCAGAATGAGGGGCGCCGCCGCAACCGTCGTAAGGAGTACGCCGAGATCGTCCAGAAGGCGGTGGATTCCTACCATCGACGACTGCTGGAGGACCCGGCGGCTCGTCCGGCCCGTGACTATCTACGGGCCCGGGGGTATGGCGGCGAGGTGGCCCGTCGCTTCCAGATCGGTTGGGCGCCTGACGACTGGTCGCTGCTTTCCAGGGAACTTCACCTGTCCGACGAGGACCTGAAGGCCACCGGACTCGGCGGGATCAACAAGCGGGGTGGCCAGTACGACTTCTTCCGGGCCCGGATCGTGTTCCCGATCTTCGACGTCCAGGGAGGTCCGGTGGGCTTCGGAGGCCGGAAGCTGCCAGACGGTGAGGGCCCGAAGTACAAGAACACCTCAGATGCCGCCGAGTACTACTCCAAGTCCGACGTGCTCTATGGCCTCCATTGGGCGAAGGCTGAGGCGGGGCGCCTCGACGAGTTGGTGGTATGCGAGGGGTACACCGATGTCATCGGTTGCCATCTGGCCGGTATCGAGCGGGCGGTAGCCACCTGCGGGACAGCCCTCACCCCCAGCCACGCTCGACTCATCGGCCGGTTCGCCCGACGGGTGGTGCTGGCTTTCGACGCCGACGGAGCGGGCCAGGCGGCGGCCGAGCGGGTCTACGCCTGGGAGGAGGAGTTCGGCCTCCAGTTCGCGGTGGCCGCCCTTCCCGAGGGAGCCGACCCCGGTGACCTTGCCGGGTCGGACCCCGAGGCGTTGCGGAGGGCTATTGATGGCGCTCGCCCGTTCCTGGAGTTCCGCGTGGACCGGGTGCTGGCCCGCGGCGACCTGGACTCCGCGGAAGGTCGGGCCCGGGCGGCCACCGAGGCCATGACGCTGGTCGCCGAGCATCCGGACTCGTTGGTACGTGACCAGTACGCCATGAGCATTGCCGACCAGTGCCAGGTGGGCATCGACGAACTTAGAAGGCGGGGGGCGGCGGCTGTGGCAGCCGGCCTGAGGGGTCGGGTCGTGCCCTCTTCGGACGGAACCGCAGCGGGAGCGTTGCCGGGCGCCGGTCAGCTCACTTCTGAAACCCAGGCGCTCCGTCTGCTCGTCCACCGACCGGACCCGATCAGCGTCCACCTCTCGCCCGTGCTGTTCGATGATGGACTAAATCGTGCGGCCTACCTGGCGCTGCGGGAGGCTGGCGACCTCCACGGAGCCCGTGCGGAAGCGGAGCCCGACGTGGCCGACCTGTTGGGAAGGCTGGCCGTTCAGGACGCGACCGATGACGAGCCGCTCGGGGTGTTGACCCGTCTGGCCTATCTGGCCGCCGAGCGTGCTGCCGTGAGACTTGAAGCCGAGGCACGCTCCTCGGGTGACCTCGCGGGGTATCAGCCCGTCATCTCGTTCCTTCGGACCGAAGTGATGAAGCTGAGAGAGCCGGTGGCCAAGGGCGCCGATATAGAGGAATTGCTAACTTGGCTCAACGACCACGATGAGGGGGCTGAGGGGAGGGTCGATGGCTGAAGCCGCTTCCGGATCACAGATCTGGTCCGGGGTTTCGGAGTTCGAGGTCGCACGCTTGCTGCGGCGTGGACGCGACCGTGGCAGCCTCGGTCTAGACGAGGTCATCGACGTCCTGCGCGACGCAGAGATCACCTCGGAGTTGATCGCCGACGTCCGACGCCGGTTGGAAGCCGATGGCATCGAGTTCGACGAGACGGTGGCCGTCGAGGCTGGTCCCGACGAGGTGATGCGACTAACGAGGGCCAGCAAGGCCGAGTACCGGGTTCGTCCAGAGGCCGTGACCGATGCTGGAGGGGTCGCTGATTCGACCCGCCTGTACCTCCGTGAGATCGGACAGGTCGCCCTGCTGACCGCCCGCGAAGAGGTGGAGTTGGCTGACGGCATCCGGAATGGGAACGAAGCGGAGGGGCGCCTGGCTGACCTGGCGGCAGCTGGCGATCTGAGTCGGACGGACCGGGCGGAGCTGGCCTCCCTGAAGCGGATCCAGCGGCGCGGCGACCGTTCCCGGGACCGCCTGACACGGGCCAATCTCCGGCTGGTCGTTTCCGTGGCCAAGAAGTACGGGGGTCGCGGTCTGCCGCTTCTCGACCTCTTTCAGGAGGGGAACCTTGGTCTCATGCGGGCTGTGGAGAAATTCGATGCCGGCAAGGGCTTCAAGTTTTCGACCTATGCCACCTGGTGGATCCGCCAATCAATCACCCGCGCCATCGCCGATCAGTCGCGGACCATCCGAATTCCCGTCCACAAGGTCGACGCCATGAACCGCGTGCTCCGTGTTCAGCGTGATCTGGCCCAAGAACTAGAGAGGGAACCGTCCCATGCTGAGATCGGCGATCGGGCGGTGGTTACGCCCGAAGAGGTAGAGAGTCTGCTGAGGCTGGCCAGCGAGCAGGACAATCCGCTTTCGCTCGACTCGCCAATGGGGGAGGAGCAGGACGCGAGCCTGGCTGACCTTGTGGCCGATCCCCGGGCTGTCGCTCCGGTCGACGCGGCAACTCGCCTTCTGTTGGGAGAGGCCGTGCTGGCCGCTCTCGATGAGCTGGATGATCGTGAGAAGGACGTAGTCCGCATGCGATTCGGTCTAGACGGGACTGAGCCTCAGACCCTTGAACAAGTCGGTACCCACTTCGGCGTGACACGCGAACGGGTGCGCCAGATCGAGGCTCGGACCATGTCCAAGTTGAAGCATCCGAACCGCCCGCAGCGGCTTCGGGACTACCTGGACGACGACTGACGCTACGACCGGATACACGTCTGGTCGAGGTCTTCGACCCGGCCGGGAGATGGGGTGCCTCTGGTATCCTTCGCACGCCCATTCCGGGGTAGCTCAGCTGGCAGAGCGTCGGACTGTTAATCCGCAGGTCGTGGGTTCGATCCCCACCCCCGGAGCCACAAACATGCAGTTCAGGGTCGGTCTTTCGGGATCGGCCCTGTTCGCGTCCAAAGCTATGAGTCACATCAGAGATACAAATTGCCTGCTCTAATGCCGCGAAACGGCGGGGGTCGGCCCTACCGGTCGGACTGACCTACGGGGCCGGTGGTTTACCGGTCTAATCAAGGACGCACGCCCCGCCAGGTGAGGCGGGAGCCGAGGAGGTGGCTGGCCGGCGTGATGGCGGCCAAAGCCACGCAGAATGCGGCCAGCGGACCGAGGTGGAACCAGTTGACCAGCACGTTGATCGCAAGCAGACGCCCGAACAACAGCGTGCCCAAGGCGATCTGGACTCCGAGGAGGCGCCGGATCCGGTCGATGGTGCCCCGTGTGGCCCGCCCGGCGAACGTCCAAAGGTCATGTAGGGCCACGGTGAGGAGGATCCCTACCTCACCGGCGATAGCTGCCGAACGGGTCAGGTTCCAGCCCTGGCGGTCGAATATCCAGAGGAAGACGATGGCGTCGGCCAGCAGCGCCACAGCGGTGACCAACAGGTAACGCACCAGTGCCTGGCTTCGCAGCGGATGGAGTCGTAGCCGCATGAGGTGGCGGAGGTAGCCGACGTAGTGGCCGGCAGCGACCTTTGATTCGCCCTCAGCTCGTTCGAGGAACACGTAGGGTCGCTCGGCTACCCGACGGACATCGCCACGGGCCAGCACCTCAAGCAGGATCTTGTAGCCCACTGGATCAAGATCCGCAGTGGCCACCACATCCCGTCGGACCAGAAAGAATCCGCTCATGGGGTCGGTCACCCGGCCGACCGTGCCCGGCAGGAGGAGGAGGCCGAGGGCCTGGGCGCCCCGGGAGAGCAGGCGTCGGATGGCCGACCAGTTCGAAACTCCACCTCCGGGGACGTGTCGGCTGGCCACGGCTACGTCGGTCCGCTCGTCCATGGCGGCGACCAGGTCGGCCACCACCTCTGGTGGGTGCTGGCCATCCCCGTCGATCACGCCGAGGACGGCTCCACGGGCGTGGGCCCATCCGCAGATGACTGCGGTAGCCAGGCCGGATGCGCCGGTTCGGCGGAGCACCCGGATGCCCGGGAGTTCAGAGGCGACCGCGGCGGCCACCTCCCAGGTCCGGTCCGGACTGTCATCGTCGACCACGATCAACTCGAAGGCGGCTCCGGTCCGGGTCAGGACCGCGTGCAGCGAGCAGAGGAGGTGACCGATGTTGGCCGCTTCGTTGAAGGTGGGGACGACGAGACTGACCTCTGTCAGCGAATCGCCCGCAGTGCCGATTGGCAGGGCCCGACCACCCACTTGTTCAACTTGGGCGTTGACCGGATCCTCATCCGACGTCGTGTCGGATGCCGGGTCCGGGTGTTCGGAATGTGGGACGACCGCGTCGTCGGTCACGGTCGCTCCATCGGTGGCCGTCGGATCGTCGCCAAGGTACCGGATGGATGCCCGATGCCGAGGTGCCGCTGGCGTCGCCTGCCAGACTGCGGGCGGGCCGGTAGCTCAGTGGTTAGAGCAGGCGACTCATAATCGCTCGGTCGTGGGTTCGATCCCCGCCCGGCCCACGAGGTTCGATCACCTGTGCAGGGGTTGGTTGGGCAAGGCAGACCGGCTCCTACCAGGTGTTATCCAGCCCGAGGGACTGGCCGTCTTCGGCACAACAGCGGTGTGGTTGGCGTTCGTGCCCCTGGTCGGTGGAGAATGGCGGTGTGCCCCGATCGGTATTCGTTCACGAGACCATCGACATTGTCGGTCAGGGTCAGTACGCCTACATGGAACACGTCCGGGGTGAGCCGACGAACCGGATGCCGGGCATGACCACCCTCCAGGGCTCGTTCTTTGTTCTTGGCTTCGGCGGAGGACGCTGGCCCCAGGTGGTGAATATCTGGGACTGCGGCGCGGATGGCTGGGAGGGATGGCGGCGAAACCTCGACCGGCTCAACCTGAAGCGCCGTAGCGCTTTCTACGGCGATTGGTGGGACGAGGCATCCCGGTGGAGGACCGGAGGGTACGACCGGGTATGTGCTGGGGTGCCCGGGTCCCCGACCACAGAGGAAATCGCCGAGCGGGGCATCAGGGGATCGTTGTTCGTCAACGAGGTGTTCACGGTTCGACCGGGGACCCAAGTGGAGTTCCTGGCTGAGGTGGTTGATTGTCGGGTCCCCGTGTTTGCCGACCATGGGGTAGTGGCCACCGGGCTCTGGGAGGTGACCACCAACTCCACGGAAGTGGTCATGGTGTGGGCCACCACTGTCGACGACTGGGTAGGGATGCGTCGCAGCATGGATTCCGCTCGCGGCCTCGACGATGGGGATCCCGACGACCGTCTCCTTGACTGTCGGGTCCTGGTCGACAGCTATGTGACCGCCGGCGATACCCGGCTGATGACGCCACTCCCCGGGACCATCTACGGCCCGGCGGGTTGGGAGGAGGCTGATCTCGAAGACTGGCTGGAAGGCGCGGCTCCGGAGAAGTGACACCGGCGCGCTGATCTACTGCGCGAGGCTTCATGGGGAGGTCTCGTGGAGTTCGTTCTGCTCATCGGGTTGGTGTTCGGCATCGTCGTGTACCGCAGGCGGGCCGACGGGCGCCGGGTCGACGTCGGTTTGATGGCTCGTCGACTTTTCGAGTTCGGCTTTCTGTACGGCCTGGTCATCGCCACCGCGATTGGTGCCACTGGCGCCCTAAGTCGCCTGGTGCAGGTGGTGGAGGACGGTCGACAGAGCGAACCGGAAGGACTGGCCTTCTGGCTGAGTCTGGTGATCGTGGCCGGGTCGGCACTTGTCGGCATGACCATCTGGCTACGCCGACGGTTCCGGACTTCGGACACCGAGGCGGGGTCCGGCGGATGGTCGTTCTACCTGTCGACTATGGACCTCCTGTCGACCGGCATTGTCGTGGGTTCGGCTATCAACGTCCTCGGGTGGTTGCTCGACGGCTGGTCGTTCAGTCCCTGGTCCGTTGCCGCCGTACCGGTCTGGCTCGCCGTTTCGATCGTTCACTGGCGGCTACCGGGCACCCGCCGCCTCCTCCACTACCTGGTGGCCTCCACCGTTGCCCTTCTCGGCATGGCGGTCAGCACAGCGGTGATTGTCGAGCACCTTCTCCAATGGGCCTACGAGGGAGTGATGCCCGACCCGCTGCCCTTCCACTACACCGGAGACACCTCGTGGGCAAACAGCTGGGATGGCTTACGGGGGTCCCTGGCGCCCGTGCTGGCCTTCGGAGTGGCCTGGTGGTGGTACTGGTGGCGGCATGCCCGAGTCTTCGAGCGCAGCCCGGAGCGCGATGGCTATGTGCTCGTTGTGGGGGTGCTGGGTGGCCTGGCGACCACCGTGGTTGCCGCCTCAGGCCTGCTCCACACGATGTTCTCGTGGCTGCTCGTCGGGTCGTCTCGTGACGGCTCGGCGGTTGAGCACTTCCACATCCTGTCGGTCTTCGCTGCACTTCTCGTGGTCGGTGTGGCCCTGTGGGCCTATCACCGACGTGAAGTCCCGCACGCCGTGCGCCGACAGGTCGACGGTCGAGACGAGGTGGCCCGCCTCTATGACCATCTCGAGTCGGGCGTGGGTCTGGTGGCCTCAACCATCGGAGTGGCTGTTCTGCTGGGCATCGTGTGGAACGAGGTTTTGCCAGCCGGCGACGACTGGGACATCGACGTGGACGAGCTGGTGGCCTTCGCCCTCACGGCACTACTTGTTGGGGGACCGATCTGGAACCGGGCCTGGAAGCGGATCAAGGCCCACGCTGGGACGGTGGCCGAGGAGACGTCGGCCGTTCGACGGGTCTACCTGTTCGCCGTTTTCGGCACCACGGCCCTTGTGGTGCTGGGGAGCTTCCTGGTCATGGTCTACATGGTGGTGTTTGCGCTCTTGGACGGGAGCCTCGAAGCCGAGACCCTGGAGGGCTTCCGGATACCGCTGGCCCTCGTCTGCTCAACGGGAGGTGTCGCCGTCTACCACGGCCGGGTGTTGCGGTCCGGCCTGCGGGCTGTCCCGACGTCCAGCCGCCCCTCACCACGCACGGTGACCGTGGTCGGACCTCCCGCCCCAGCGTTGGTGGCGGCCCTCGAGGGGTTGTCCGGCCTCAGGGTTGTTCAGTACCGGCGGCTCGACGTCTCCGTCCGGGTCGACCTTGTCCCGGAGTCCGCAGTCGAGGAAGTGCGGACCGGAGCCGGGAACATGGTTGTGGTGGTGGCGGCCGACGGTTCTACGGAGGTCATCCCGGTCGCCGACTGAACAGACGCCGGACTGCTCCGGCTGGGCTTACCCCGGGGTCGTGGGCCAGCATCTGCACATGGTCGCCGAAGAGGACACAGGTAGTGGTCGAGAAGAGGTCCCGAGTTGCGAGGTGAGCGTCGTCCGTGACGTCGCAGCGGACCCGGATGTCGTCTGGGACCTGGTTAGCGACTTGGTCGGCATGGGGCGCTGGTCGCCCGAAAACCGGGGCGGGCGTTGGATCGACGGCGCCACCGGTCCGACCGTGGGAGCCGTCTTCCGGGGTCGTAACGGTATTCGGTGGCGTCGGTGGCAGACCAACGTGACCGTCATAGAGAGCGATCCGCCTCGCCGGTTCGCGTTTCGTCTGAAGATCGGTTCGCTGGGTGGCTGCGACTGGTCCTACGACATCGTGCCCACATCGAACGGTTGCCGGGTCACTGAATCATGGGTGGATGACCGCTCGCCGTTCCTGGCAGGGATTGGGTGGCTGTTCACCGGGGTGGGCGACCGGGCCGCTCACAACCGGGACACCATGGAGCGAACACTGGAGAACCTGGCCGCCGCGGCCGAGGCAATCTGAACGGGTTCAGTCCCAGCTGTTCCAGGAGGTCACGGCCGCTGCACCGCCTTCACGGGAAGCTGGCTGGAAGTCGGTTCCCAGAGTGTGGCCGACGGTGATGAGCGCCACCTGGCTCACCTCGTCGTAGGGGATTCCGAGAAGTTCGGCAGCCTCCTCCTCGAACATGAGGTGAATGGTCGTCCAGCACGTCCCGAGACCACGCTCCCGAGCTCCCAACATGAAGCTCCAGGCGCTGGGGATGATTGAAGCCAGCGACGAGGCGGCGCCGAAGCCCGCCTGGTCAAGCCGACCGGGGAGGCAGGGGATGACCATGGCCGGCACCCGGTGCATGTTCTCTGCCAGATAGGCGGCGGATCGCATGACCCGCATCTGCTGGGAGGCCCGCTCCGACTCCTCGCCGTCAGCTAACGCCGCGGCACTGGCGGGCATGCCGGCGTACTGCTCCCAGCCCCTCCGGTAGAGCTCGCCCAGTCCGGCCTTCTTCTCAGGATCGGTTACGACCAGGAAACGCCAACCCTGACGGTTCGACCCGGTGGGGGCCTGCACGGCGTACTCGAGACATTCCTCGAGAAGTTGATCGTCGACCGGTCGGTCGAAGTCGAGGCGCTTTCGCACCGACCTCGTGGTGGTCAGAACGTCGTGGACGGACAGTCCGAGGGTGGTCATTGGTGGGTCTCCCGTTCGCCAGCGTTGCCGCCGCGCTCGCTGTCGACGAGGTCACGGATGCCCTCGACGCATCGACGCATGTTGGCTGTCTGGCTCAGTTGTCGGTTGGTGATGATCTTTTGTTCCTTGTCGGGCATGGTGTCGATGAGCGACGTGAGGCCCGACGGGCCAGGTCCCAGCACCATGTCGAACCGCAAACGCGTGGCGCCGGCCAGGGGTATGAGCTCGAACCGCCACTGGGCGGCCGGCTGGTCGGGGTCGACCGAGTTCCAAGCGAACACCCGCTCATGCTCGTAGCCGACGATATGACAGGTGACCTCCCAGTCGCCCATGCGTTCGTTCCGGTTACGGCCCAGAAAGGTGGCGCCGACAGCGGGTTCCGCGGAGATCCACTCGGCACCCTGGAACTCGTCGCTGAATCGGGCCGGGAGCTCGATGTCACTGATGTACGGCCACACCGCCGAGGGGGGCGCATCGATGTCCACCTCGACTGTGACGCCGGCACCGTCGGCATGTATCGGGGCCTCGCCGGTGGGTCGCTCGATGGTGTGGCCCCAGTGGTCGAACCACGTGATGTCGTTCGCAGGTCGGCGCTCGGCCGGTGAGAAGTCGTCGCCGATGGTCCACGCCACGGGAAGCAGCACGATCTGGCTGACGCCGTCGGGAATGCCCAGTAGTTCGGCCACCCGGTCGGCCGCGCCGAGGTGAATGGTCGTCCACGCGCTGCCAAGGCCCCGTGACCGCAGCGCGAGGCAGAAGGTCCATGCGGCTTGGACGACCGAGTCGAACAGTCCCGGGCGTCCGCTCCCGTCGTGTTCGCCGTGGATGGTGACCAGCACGATGGCTGGTACGTGTTCGAGGTTGCGGGCCAGATGGTCGGCCGATCGGAGGGCCTTCTCGTTGTGGTGGCCGGTTCCCTCGACCTGTTGGTAGGCGTCACTGATCCAGTTTCCACCGGCTTCCCGATACAACTCGGCCAGCGCCGCCTTCGTGTCGGGGTCCCGAATGACCAGCCACCGTCGACTCGACTGGTTCCCGCCGGTCGGTGCCTGCTCGGCCAGGTCAATGCAGTCCAGGATCACCTGGGGCGGGACGGGCTGCTCGAGATCCAGACGCCGCCGCACCGCCCGGGTGGTGGAAAGCAGGCGGTCGGTTTCGCCTATGTCGAAAGGTGTGTTGAACGGGGCGTCAGCCGGATGATCGGGGGGCATACCCCGGAACTATTGCCCTAGAACCCCTCGAAGCCGTCACCGAGCCACGCCGGTGCCCGATCCAGGAGGTACTCGCTGATTGCCCGGGACCGCTCGAGGGCGTCGCACAGCCAGTCGGCTTCACCACCGCGCATGAGGGCGGCCAACGGCGTCTCCAGTCGGGCCGTCACGCCGAGGGATCGTTGAGGGGCGTCGGTCACAGCTTCAAAGGAGTCGACGGCCGACACCTGGGTCGGCAGATCGGGTCCCCCCAGACCAGCCAACTCGGTAGCCAGCACGAGGAGGTCGGGGCCGTGGTCCAGCGGCGGCAGTGCCCAACTGAACACCAGGTTGATGATCAGGTCATCACTGGGGTCCTGATCCTCGGGGATGGACATGACCTCGTCTTCGAAGGCCAGCAGTGTCCGGACCTCGATGTCCAGCGAAAGGCGAAGATCGAGAGGTCCGCCGCACGCTGCCTCGGGGTGCAGGTCGACCTCGAAGGCCTGGTGCATGGAGTAGGTCTCGACGAAGTGGCGCTCGTCGTGGACGTGAAATCCGTGGTCGGCCGCGTGGTCCTTGAGATCGGCGACGAAGCCTGCGATATCGACGACGGCCACGTGGTTCCTCTCCGCTGTCCGGGTCTCGGGTCTTTGAATCTTGGGGCCTGTCCCACGGGTCTGTGGGGGGCGTGTCGGGACAGCGTAGGGCCACCCCGACATGCGAGCCACGGGGGTTTGGCAGACTGGCCCGGTGAGCGACTCGTCGGACGAACCAACGGATGCCGGGGTAGAGGCGGTAGCTGTCGACCCGACGATGGTCCTGAGCGCCCTCCATGACTCGGTCGACGTCGTGGTCGCCGCGCTTGCCGAACACGAGGATTGGGGGCCGTCGGGTCGACGCGTCGGCCAGTACGCCAGCGACCTGGTGGCCGACCAGGCGGTCCATGACCTGCTGGATCCCCGGGGTTACGGGGTGCTGAGCGAGGAGTCGGGCCTACGGGAGCCTGATCTGGAGGGCATGCCGGTGGTGGTCGTGGACCCGTTGGATGGTTCCACCAACGCCTCACGGGGGTTGCCCTGGTTCGCCACCAGCCTCTGTGCGGTCGATGGAAACGGACCATTAGCCGCGGTCGTGGTCGACCTGATCTCGGGTACCCGGTACGACGCGGTGCGGGGGTGGGGAGCCAGACGCGACGGCGAGTCGATCCGGCGGACCGACGCCCCGGCGCTGAGCGAAGCGATTGTCGGGCTGTCGGGTCTTCCACCCCGCCACCTCGGCTGGGGTCAGTTTCGGGCCATGGGCGCAGCGGCGCTCGATTTGTGCGCGGTGGCTGACGGGCGTCTCGATGGTTACGTGGACTGCTCGGTCGACGCCCACGGCGTGTGGGACTACCTGGGCGCTCTGCTGGTCTGCGCGGAGGCGGGCGTGGCGGTGGTCGACGCCCATGGCCGGGACCTGTGTGTACTCGATCCCGATGCCCGACGGACCCCGGTGGCCGGCGCCGGTCCGGTTCTCTCCGAGGCCCTCCTGGAGGCCCGCCGCTCCTTCTGACCGAACCCGTTGCCTCCACCGAGTCACGAGTGGCCATCGGGGCGAGGGGTGGCCCATGCTGCGTTAATTGCGAAGCAGATGACGATCAGGTTCGGGCTTGCGGTAGGGATACTGCTCGTTCTCCCCGCATGTGGCAGCGACGGGTCCACTTCGGAACCGGTTGCGACTGCGACGGCAACCCCGTCGCTGCCAACGACGGTGCCTCCACCCACGACGACCGTGGCCCCGCCCACCACAGTGGAGGCAACCACCACGACCGTCGCACCAGATGCCTCCACGACGACCAGTTCGTCCACGACAGTGACGACGACGGTGCCTCCGGCCACGACCAGTGCACCGGCTACCACGACGTTGGTGGTCGAGGAGGAGACGAAAGAAGTCGACCTGGATCGTTACGACTTCACCGCCGTGGCGCCCATCATCGAGGACTACCTGACCGAAACGGGATTGAACGGCGCCGGCCTGATCGTGGTCGAGCGCGCTGACGGTGTCGTCTTCCACGACCACTGGGGGGAATTTGGGCCAGACCGGATCTCCCTGATCGCTTCATCATCCAAGATGGTCGTGGCCGGTGTTCTGATGCGCCTCCATGATGAGGGTCTGCTTGATATCGACGCCCCGGTATCCGACGTCGTGGCGTGGGGCTCCGGGAATCCCGACATCACGCCTGCACATCTCATATCCAACAGCTCCGGTCTCGTAGGCCTGCTTCCTAACCCGGCCTACGGGCCGTATCTCTGCCAGTTCTTCCCGGTGGGAAGCCTGCAGGACTGTGCAGAGAACATCTTCAACACGACCGACGACGATGCTGACATTGTTGCCCCGGACACCGAGTTCCGATACGGAGGCGGTCAGTGGCAGGTCGCGGGAGCGGTCGCCGAGGTGGCCTCCGGCCGATCTTGGGCGGAGCTGATCGACGAGACCTACGTGCAGCCCTGCGGCCTGGACGTACTGGCCTTCAATAACCCCTTCACCCAGTTCGACGCGGCGCCCTTCACCTACCCGGCGGCCTTCAACGGCGATCCGTCGACCCTCGTGGAGACCGACAACCCGAATCTGGAGGGAGGGGCCTACACCACGACCAGTGCCTATGGCGCCCTGCTCCTCATGCACCTACGCGACGGAATGTGTGGCGACCACCGCGTCCTGTCCACGGAATCGCTCACCCGAATGCACGATGACCGGATCCGGGAGGCCTACGACGGCGAGGCGTGGGGTACGAACATGGGCTACGGCATGGGTTGGTGGATCGACCATGGGGTCGGACGGATCACCGACGGTGGGGCGTTCGGTACCCAACCGTGGTTGGACCTGGAGGACGGGTATGGCGCCTACCTGGTGGTTGAGGCCACCTCGACACATGGGGGAGAACTGTCGGACAGACTCCACAGCGTCGTCGAGGAAGCCGTGCTCGCCGCCAAGGGCTGACCCGGTGACCGCTGTGGTCCGGATTCGGATTGGTTCACAGCCCGGCCGTCAGGGTCGGTGCTACGTTCCGCGCCACAAGAGGGGAGTGGCTCCGTGTCAGTGACCGACCAATCGATTTTTTCGCCGGAGCGCTACGTCGGCACTCGCGCTCCGATCGAGGAGGCCGTGCCGCTGCCGCCCGAGGTCTACTTCTCTGAGGAGTGGTACGACCGCGAGGTCGAGACGATCTTTCGAAGGGAGTGGCTGGTGGCCACCCGTGAGGAGGAGATACCGAACCCCGGCGACTACGTACGGCTCGACATCGTCGATGAGCCGCTGGTCATCCTCCGCGATGATGATGGTGTGATCCGGGCCCTGTCGGCGTCCTGTCGACACCGTGGCTCCGAGCTCATGACCGGCAGTGGGAACTGCCGCCGGATTACCTGCCCGTACCACGCCTGGTCCTATGCGCTGGACGGCGAGTTGATCGCCACCCCGGCGATGCATGAGGCTGACGACTTCGACAAGGCCGACCATCCACTACCCAGCGTCCGTGCCGAGACGTGGGGCGGCTTCGTCTTCATCAACTTCGATCCGGACGCCAAACCGCTACTCGAGTCGCTCGGCGGCCTGGTCGAGCGCATGGCCCCCTACCGCATGGAGGAGATGAAGGTCACGAGAAAGTGGGAGAACCGCTTTAATGCCAACTGGAAGATCTGGGTGGAGAACTCCCGGGAGGGGTACCACGTCCAGACCGTGCACCGTGAGTCGCTTGACACCTTCTACCCGGGCGCCAGGCGAAGCGAGTTCTACCCGGACGGTGAACCAATGGTGTACGCCATCAACAGCACGGCCAACGAGAACGGCCTCTACGTGCCCAGGGAACCAACACTTCCTTTCGTCGACGGGCTGTCGGACTTCGACAATGAGAACACCCACTTCATCATCCACTACCCGCATCTTCTGCTGAACTCGCCTCCGGACCGGTTCTCGTTCCACCAGTACTTCCCCGAGGGTCCTGAGTGGACGCGGATCACCACCTGGTGCTGCTTTCCGCAGTCCACCATCGACCTCCCCGAGTTCGAGGCCGAGGCCGAAGAGAAGTACTACACGTCGATGGACCTGTTCCTGGCCGAGGACAAGGGGATTTGTGAGGTGGTCCACCGGGGCATCCGAGGCAGGTTGGCCGGATTGTCGCGGTACTCGCCGGCCGAGGAGCAGACCGTGCACGAGTTCTCGAACTACGTGCTGGACCACGTGCTCGGGCCGGAAGAACCCACCCCTGATGGGCGGGCGCCCGACGCCTACTGCTGAATGAAGTTGCTGTGACCACCAACGAACGCATATCGATTCCCAACGTCGCCGAACCGGCCGACCCTCGGGCTGCATCCCAGTGCATCCGCCGTGGCGACCTGTTGTTCATATCCGGCCAGATCGCCCTCGACCACGGGGAACTAGTCGGGCCCAATGATCCGCTCGAGCAGTGTCGGCAGTGTCTTCGCCATATCGAGAGCTACGTGACCGCGGCCGGTGGGACGCTCGACGACGTGGTGTCGCTCGACATCTTCCTGACTGACATTCGGTATCGGCCGGCTGCCGGCCAGGCCCGTGCGGAGTTCTTCAACGACCCTGGGCCGAGTGGCACCGTTGTGGGTGGGGTCGCCCTGGCCTTCGAAGGGCTCCTCGTGGAGATGAGTGCACGGGCGGTGCTGTCCTGATTACGGGGGAACCAGCCGGTCCCGGACAGGCGCAGACCGTGCTGGGGCCGGTCGACGCCACGGACCTCGGCATCACGCTGGCTCACGACCATCTCGTGTTCGACGGCACGTTCATGTACGTGGATCCCCCCGATGGTGCGGACCGGCATCTCGCCGACGAGGAGATCACCCTCGACAATCGGGGCTGGGTGGCCTACCACTGGACGTCGAACCACCACAACGTGTCCTTGGATTCCGAGGCCGTGGCGATCGCTGAACTAGGTCGCTTCCTGACGGCAGGAGGTCGGACCATTGTTGATCCCACGAACCTGGGGCTGGGCCGAGACCCGGAACCCGTCGTCCGCATCGCCGAGGCGACCGGTGCCCAGATCATCCTCGGGGCCGGCTATTACCTGAGCGGTACGCATCCCGACGACATGGGCGACCGGTCGGTGGACGACCTGACTCTCGAGATCGTGTCCGACATCCGGGAGGGAATCGACGGCACCGGGGTGAGGGCAGGGGTGATCGGCGAGATCGGCTGCACCTACCCGTGGCTACCCAACGAAAAGAAGAGCCTTCGGGCAGCGGTGGCCGCCCAGGTCGAGACCGGGGCGCCTCTCATGGTCCATCCCGGCCGTGATCCGATGTCGCCTGTCGAGATTGCCGAGATCGTGGATTCCGAGGGCGGCGACCTGAGCCGCACGACCATCTGTCACATCGACCGCACCTGTACCGACCGGTCGTGGCTGGCCGACATGGCGGCAACCGGTTGCTACCTGGAGTACGACCTTTTCGGCAACGAGAGTTCGTGGTATCCGCCCAACCCGGCGGTCGACATGCCGTCGGATGCCGAGCGGATGGATGTCATCCTTTGGCACTTCGAACACGGGCTCGAGGGCCAGGTGCTCCTTTCGCACGACATCGCCACCAAGCATCGACTGCACGCCTACGGAGGCTTGGGATACGACCATCTGGTTACCAACGTGGTCCCACGACTACGTCGTCGGGGCCTGTCGGAGGCCGACGTGCGGACCCTGATTGTCGACAACCCGGCCCGGATCTTCGCTTTCACTACGGGCCAATAACTTCGGCCGAGGTCGGTAAGGTCGCCCTCCCGGGCGCGTAGCTCAGTTGGCTAGAGCACCTCCCTTACAAGGAGGGGGTCGGGGGTTCAAGTCCCTCCGCGCCCACCAGGATCGTTGAGATATCAGGACGTTTCGCTGCGCTGGAAGCCGTGGCCGTCTCCGCACCCGAGATTTAGGGCACCGAGAGGGGCGCGGGGGTTGCCCTGCTGGGCAGCTCTACTCGGTTTCCAAGAACCTCTGGTAGATGGCGAGCATTCGCGAACTAAAGGCCACAAGGACAACCTCTTCGATGCCGTGGCCAGGTTCGCGAAGAGACTCTCTCACGGTGTGGACTGCAATCAGGGCAGCCTCCTCAGCCGGGTAGCCGAAGATCCCCGTCGAGATTGCAGGTAATGCCACGGTCCTGGCACCGAGGTCGGCAGTTGCCTGAAGGGAGTTGCGGTAACAATCCGCGAGCAAGTCAGATTCGCCTCGATCACCGCCATCCCAGTGGGGGCCGATCGTGTGGATCACCCATTTAGCGTTTAAGCGGTGTCCAGCGGTAACGAAGGCGCCGCCGGTAAACCCGCCATCCGGGTAGCGGGTCCGACATTCCTCGAGCAGGGCGGGTCCGGCGCCCCGGTGGATAGC
>Ga0208947_1000040_pt1 | contig 61757 bp, 82 predicted proteins | sample AOAMet1_04_M0_20_2_FD_188226 | JGI IMG/M metagenome (GOLD analysis project Ga0208947, IMG submission 188226) | Ammonia-oxidizing marine microbial communities from Monterey Bay, California, USA - CAN11_04_M0_20 (SPAdes) | ecosystem: Environmental > Aquatic > Marine > Intertidal zone | place... | reverse complement strand
GGTTCTGGTTTAGATTCTGGTTTAGGTTCTGGTTTTATTTCAGTAAGTACGATTTCTAATTCATCAACTGTTGGAAGTGTACCAAGATTATCAGATGTTACTTTATTATCATCAGTACGAATAAACACATCACCATCTTTGACATATGTTCGGACCATATCACCGGCAATCCATTCATTTTCATTTTTTTTGAAAATAGTAATGAATGAAATTCCTTTTTGTATTTTAGATGAAATTTCATGCTTATCAATTAATTTAGGAGCGGTAAGACCATGTTCTAGATCTTCATGTATTTGTACATGGCTGATATTCGATAAACCAGATCCTTTTTTGACAGCACTGATTACAAAATCTGCCCATTTCGTCATTTGTAGTGATATTCGTCAAGTGCAATATACGCTTTTTCTAGAAAATTAAAGCAAATTTCACAAATTCATTAAAATATTCTTCATGTGTAAATTACACAATGAGCGACATACGTTTTGTCATGATCGGGGTTGTAGTATTATCTGTTGGATTTATTGTCATGGCAGTATTTGGAAGTCAGTATCAAGACATCACAGTTCAAACAAAAGAATTTTCAGAATGTTATGAGTATACAGATGAAAATGTTGCAGTAAAGGTCGATTGTGATGAGCAGCTACAAAGTAGGAATTTGATATTTGTCGCAGTTATTGGAATTCTGGCTGCAGGCGGAATTTTGCTAGTCAAGGGTATTAGAGGGACATGGGATAACGATGTCAAACCTGAAGAGATGTTAGGACCGGGCGGAGATAAAAAAGATGATTCCTAGAGAAAACTGTCTAGAGATTCAACAGAATTTAATTCATCGTTTTCAAGTTTTTTTGATAATTTATCCCCCATTAATTTGGCAGATTTAATTTTTCTTTGGCCTATGTGATAGTATACTTCATCAATGGTATCTTTTGCAATTAACACAACCAATCGACCTTCGGTCTTCCTTCCTGTTCTACCTTTTCTTTGAATGAAACGAATTGAGCTTGGAACATTGTCATAAAAAATTACCAAATTTACTTCAGAGATATCTAAGCCTTCTTCACCAACACGAGTTGCAACAAGAACTTTGGTTAATCCATCTCGGAATTTTTGAACAGTTTCAATCTGTTTTTCTTGCTTTAATCCAGTATCACCTGATTTTCCAATTAAAATTTCAGAATTAATCTCCATCTTTTGTAGTGTTTCATTTATAACATTGACAGAATCTCGATAACTTGTAAAAATTAAGACTTTATCTTTAACTGAAGAAATAATTTCTTTTAGTTTTGGTAGTTTAGAATGTTCAATGCCGTGAGATTTTGCAAAATTTGCCAATTCTACAGCTCGCATAAAATTTAGATCCTTTTCAAAAAGATCTTTAATCCCTACACCCTTTTTTGCCTTAGTTCTATTACAGAATTTTAGAAAAGATGTGACACCATGAGCTTCAAAAATGTTTAATGCATATGTGATTCGAATTGCAGTGAATAATGGTTTTGCAGAGATACGATTTTGTGTTAATACATACTGCCGAATCCGAAGTAATGTCGATAAAGATTGATTCTGTCCAATTTGAATTCCATTTTTTCTCAAAGTTGCATATCTTTCATCTAATGCAAGTTGGAGACATTTTTGAATTGCTTTCATTTCAGGGGGCAAATCAACCATAATCCATTCAGTATGTGTTTTTTGAATATACGGTTGGACATCAGGACTCTCATCAGTTCTTTGCAAGATGTTTTGTATTCCAAGAGATACAATAATTTCTGTAGCCTTTGCTTTCTCACTAGGAAGTGTTGCAGTCATTCCAAGTATGAGAGATTTTTCTTTGAAATGATTTGCAATTCCAGTGTATGCATAATCTCCAACGGCTCTATGAGCCTCATCAAATATCACAAGGCTAAACTGTTCAGTATCAATCATGTTTCGTTCTAGATCGTTACGAGTAATTTCAGGGGTGGCACATATCACACTATTCATCCAGGATTTTTTACGCTTGTTTATCAAATCCTCACCCGTTACAATTCCAATATCATCTAACAGTAGATTTTTTTTAAGAAAGTCAAAGTGTTGATTGACAAGTACACGAGTAGGTGCTAAAAGTAAAACACCGCCTTTATTTTGAGATAAGATATGAGCCATAACTTGTAATGCAATTGTGGTTTTACCAAGTCCGGTAGGCAGAACAACTAACGAGTTTTCATTTTTTGCATCATTTGCAAGATTCGTCTGATAATCACGTAGCTCAATAGAATTCGCTTTAATCAGTCTATGTTCATAGTAACCTGATCCCATAAGTTGAGATAATAGTCACATATCTTATAATATTTACAATTGACTAAAAGTCACTTAGAGGTTATATGGTGGCAAATTAAATAATTTACATGCACAATGGTTTTGAGAGACCTGAATGGGATGAATATTTCATGCTTCAAGCAAAACTTGCATCATTAAGATCAAACTGTGTGACAAGAAGCGTGGGAGCAGTAATTGTGAGAGACCATAGACAACTTGCAACAGGATATAATGGAACACCGCCAGGAATCAAAAATTGTTTTGAAGGAGGGTGTCAACGATGTAAAGATCGAATGGATGGAAAAATAAAATCAGGAGAAGGGCTTGAAAGATGCGTATGTAATCATGCGGAGGCCAATGCAATAATGCATTGTGCAATTTTAGGCATAGAGGCAGGAGCAAAAGGAGCAATTTTGTATTCTACATTTGTTCCTTGTTTAGAATGTACAAAAATGGCGATAACTATTGGAATTAAAAAATTTGTGTGTCTTGATGAATACCCAGAAACAAATTATGATTTGATAAAAGAAGCAGGAGTTGAGATTAAGATTTTAAATAATGAAAGTATTAACAAATGGACAGGAAAAATGATTGCCCCAAAAGAATAGACATGGAAGCAGTTGAAGATTTTAAACAAGACGAAGTAGCAAATATACCAAATTCACTATTAATTTCTGCATCATATATTGGAAAAACAAAAAAAGTTAGTCTTAAATTTTACAATCCAGAATCACAAAAAATCTATCTATGGGAAGATAAAACCGGTCACCAACCCTATTGTTTTTCAAAAATGGCAACAGAAGATTTAGAATTCTTATCAGAACGAGAAGATGTTATAGAAATTAAGACTGTAAAGAAAATTGATACACTCAAGGACAAAGAAATTCAAGTTTCAAAAATTATTGTAGCAGACCCATTGGCAATAGGAGGAACACAGACTACACAAAGTATCAGAAATGTGGTAGAATCATGGGAGTCCGATATTAAATATTATGAGAATTATCTTTATGATAATTCACTAATTATTGGGAAATACTACAAGATTGAAAATGATAAGATAATTCCACATGATTTTGAAATGTCAGATGAGACTAGATTAGCCATGAAAAGTTTGCTTTGGGATAAATTAGCAAATACAGGTATGACAGATACAAAACAATTTCAAGAAGAGGTTTCGAACTGGGCAGAACTTCTAAACCAACCTATACCAAAAATTAGAAGAATAAGTTTGGATATAGAAGTAGAAACAGACGGAAGACTACCAGATGCCAAAATTGCAGAAAAAAAGGTCACAGCCGTAGGATTTGAAGGAAGTGACGGGATAAAGAAAGTTTTTGTTTTAAGAAGAGATGGAATTGAGGAAGGAGTAAATGATTTAGATAAAAATATCGAAGTAGTATTTTATGAAAAGGATCAAGAGAGAAAATTAATTGAAGATTCGTTCGAGTTAGTAAAAAAATATCCAGTCCTAATTACATACAATGGAGATGGTTTTGATCTTCCTTATTTGTACAATCGTGCAAAAAGACTTGGAATTACAGATGATGTAAATCCACTTTACATGATGAGAGATTCTGCAACACTAACTAAAGGGGTACACCTAGATTTGTATCGAACTTTTTCAAATAAAGCTTTTCAGATTTACGTATTTTCACAAAAATACAATGACTTTTCTCTTAACAGTGTCTCAAAAGGAGTTTTGGGAGAACAGAAAATGGATTATGGTGTAGAGATTGACAATATGACATATTATCAAATTGCAAAGTATTGTCAGAATGATGCATATCTAACATACAAGTTAACAAGCTTTAACGAAGATTTACTCATGAATTTACTAGTTGTAATTACAAGAATTGCAAGAATGCCAATTGACGATATTTCAAGAATGGGAGTATCACAATGGATTCGTAGTCTGCTTTATTATGAACATCGAAAAAATAATTTTCTAATTCCAAGACGGGATGAAATTGAAAAAAAATCTTCAGGAGTAGCAAATGATGCAGTGATCAAGGATAAAAAATATCGAGGAGGATTAGTGATAGAACCAGTAGAGGGAGTTCATTTTGATGTCACAGTAATGGATTTTGCAAGTCTGTATCCAAGCATAATCAAAGTGAATAATTTATCGTATGAAACAGTAAGATGCCCACATGAAGAATGTAAGAAAAATGGAATACCAGGCACATCTCATTGGGCATGTACAAAGAAGAATGGATTGACATCATTAATTATTGGTTCATTGCGAGATTTACGTGTAAATTATTACAAAAGCCTTTCAAAAAAAGAAAATATTACAGATGAACAAAGACAGCTGTATACTGTAGTAAGTCAAGCATTGAAAGTTATTCTTAATGCAAGCTATGGCGTGATGGGAGCAGAGATATTTCCATTATACTTCCTTCCAGCAGCAGAAGCAACTACAGCATTAGGAAGATACATCATCATGGATACAATTGAAAAATGTAAAGGTGTAGAATTAGAGGTGTTGTATGGAGACACAGATTCACTTTTTGTAAAAAATCCAACCACACAGCAAATTGAAGATGTTATAAAACTAGCAAAAAAAGATCATGGCGTAGAATTAGAAGTAGAGAAAAATTACAGATATGTAGTATTAAGTAATAGGAAGAAAAATTATTTTGGAGTTACAAAAGATGGAAAAGTTGATGTCAAAGGATTAACAGGAAAGAAATCACATACACCTCCATTCATCAAGACATTATTTTATGAATTATTAGATGTATTAGCAAAGGTTCAAGATAAAGATCAGTTCGAAAATGCAAAAAAACAGGTTAGTGAAAAAATTGCAGGATATGCAAAACGAGTACAAGAGAAGAGTATTCCATTAAAAGAATTAACATTCAATGTGACACTTAGTAAAGCACCATCAGAATATGTAAAAACAATTCCACAGCACATACGAGCTGCAAAACAACTTGAAACAACTAGAGAAATAAAAAAAGGAGACATCATATCATATGTTAAAATACTCAACAAACCAGGCGTAAAACCAGTGGAACTAGCAAAACAAGCTGAAATTGATTCTGGAAAGTATATGGAGTTCATGGAAAGTACCTTAGAACAAATTACATCATCGATGGACTTGGACTTTGACACAATACTTGGAAAGCCAAAACAAACAGGGTTGGACCAATTTTTCTGGAATTAGACATGTTAGACGAAATTACATTAGGAATAGTTGCAATATTAGCAGGAATATTGATCTTGATAGGCTGGGTGCCTCAGATTATTCAAGGATATAAAACGAAGAAATTGGAAGATGTTTCAAAATATTTAGTTATAGCAATATTTGCAGGAGCCGCATTATGGCTTGTTTATGGAATTGAGGTAGATGACATATACATTATTGGAGTAAATATTGCAGCAATGTTTCTAACAATGACAGTTCTCATAATGAAGCTAAAATATGAGAAACTCTCCGAATCAATTAGGAAATAAGATGTTTATCATAAATTGTAAAAATTACGATGAAATTGCAGGAGAGAAGATTATCAAGATTGCAAAGACTGCAGAGAAAGTTTCAAGAAAATATAAAGTGCCAATTGCAATTGCACCCCCACACCATCTCATTCCATTAATTACAAAATTCAAGATTACAGTTTTAGCACAGCATGTAGATAACAAGAAAGTTGGCAGTACAACGGGATTCATGGTTCCCGAGATTGTAAAAAAATCAAAAATTTCAGGTTCGATCATTAATCATAGTGAACATAGAATTTCTGAAAAAGAGATAACATCTTTAATCAAACGATTACAAAAGTTAAAACTCAAAACAGTTCTATGTGTTAAAAACGTCAATGAGGTAAGAAAATATGTAAAACTTAATCCAACATTTATCGCAATAGAACCACCTGAACTAATTGGAACAGGTCGAGCAATTTCTACAGAGAGACCAGCACTAATCACAAATGCAGTCCAAGCTGTAAAAAATGCAAAGAATTCTACAAAACTTTTGTGCGGTGCAGGAATTGTTTCAGGTCAAGATGTCTCAAAAGCAAAAGAACTGGGATCGAAAGGAATTCTTGTTGCAAGTGGAATCGTCAAAGCAAAAGATTGGGAAAAAATAATCTCCGAATTTTGTAAGGGTTTAAAAAGCCAGTAAATCGACAAATTTTTGCATGGTAAAAAGCAAGCCGGTTTACGCATTTGAAGAAGCCGATAGCAAAAACAGAATGCTTCTAGGCGGAAAAGGTGCAGGATTAAGCGAGATGACACGCCTAAAACTTCCAGTACCATCGGGATTTACAATAACAACTGAAGTTTGTAACAAATACTATGACAATGGTAAAAAACTTCCAAAAGATGTGATGCCACAAGTAATGAAAAATATTGTAAAGATGGAAAAAAAGACAGGAAAAAAATGGAATTCAATAAAAAATCCACTTTTAGTTTCAGTTCGTTCCGGCGCTGCAATTTCAATGCCAGGAATGATGGATACGATTTTGAATTTAGGATTAAATGAAAAAACAGTAGAGGGATTTGCACAACAAACTAAGAATCCGCGATTTTCATGGGATTCGTATAGGAGATTTATTCAATTATTCGGTAAGGTTGTTTTTGGGGTAAACGATGAAAAATTTGATTATGTTTTAAATTCTGCAAAAAAGAAACAAGAAGTATCAGATGACAGTAAACTAAACGTAAAATCATTGAAAAAAATTGTCTCACAGTACAAGAAAATTTGCGAAGATCATACAAAGAGAAAATTCCCAGATACACCAAACGAACAATTGGGATTGGCAATCGAGGCTGTTTTTAAAAGCTGGATGGGAGAAAGAGCAGTTGTTTATCGAGAAAAGAATGGAATTACTAAAGACATTGCAAATGGAACCGCAGTGAATATAGTTACAATGGTCTTTGGAAACATGGGAGATGATAGTGCAACAGGAGTTGTATTTACAAGAAATGGACATAATGGTAAAAGAGAGATTGAAGGAGAATACCTAACAAATGCTCAAGGTGAAGATGTTGTTGCAGGAGTTAGAACAGGAAAGAATGTTGAATTACTAAAGAGAGAGATGCCAAAGTCATATAAAGAATTAAGCAATGCATGTACAAAATTAGAAAAGCATTTCAGAGAACCACAAGATATTGAATTTACTATTGAACAAGGTAAATTCTATCTATTACAAACAAGAACTGCAAAGATGAGTGCAGGTGCACTTGTCAAGACATCCGTAGACATGGTTAAAGAAAAACTAATTGATAAAAATAAGGCACTAACAAGAATTCCTGCACAACAATTAGAGGCATTACTACATAGAACGATGAACGAGTCAAAGATTAAAGAGCATAAACAATTAGCAAAAGGGATTGCAGCATCACCTGGAGCTGCTAGTGGAATTGCAGTTTTTGATGTAAAAAAGGCAATCGAGTTAGGAGAGGCAGGAAAGAAAGTCATTTTGGTTAGAAAAGAGACAAAACCTGAAGATGTTCCTGCATTTTTCTCAGCTGAGGGAATCTTAACAAGCCTCGGAGGAAAATCATCACATGCAGCAATCGTATCAAGAGGGATGGGAAAGCCATGTATCGTAGGATGTGCCGAATTAAAAATTAATTATGATAATAACACATGTACTGCAAATGGAATAACAGTAAAAGATGGAGAAACGATATCAATTGATGGTAGTAGAGGGATAATATTTATCGGTGAAGTACCAACTGTAGAACCAAAAGTTACAAAAGACTTTCAGACAGTTCTAAGTTGGGCGCAAAAAGCAAAACAACTAGGAGTCCGCGCAAACGCAGACACACCAGATGCAGCAAAACTTGCAAGGCAGTATGGTGCACAAGGAATTGGCTTGTGCAGAACAGAGAGAATGTTTAACGAGACAGATAGAATTGGATTATTCGTTGAAATGATTATGGCAGAATCTCTAGATGAGAGAAAACAAGTTCTCAAGAAATTACAAGAATTACAAAAAAAAGACTTTATTGGAATCTTAAAGGCAATGGAGGGATACAAAGTTACAATTAGATTGTTAGACCCACCACTACACGAATTTTTACCAAATCCAGAAGAATTGATGGATAAAATTTACAGAGAAAATGACAATAGTAGAAAGACTAAGCGTGTGTTAGACAGAGCACGAGAACTAGCTGAAGTCAATCCAATGATGGGGCATAGAGGCGTGAGAGTTGGAATTACATATCCAGAGATTTACAGAATGCAGATTACGGCGTTATTTGAGGCAGCCGCACAACTTGCAAAAGGAAAGATAAATGCAAAACCACAGATAATGATTCCACAGATTGGAAGTTTAGAAGAATTAAACTATATCAAATCAATTTATGATGATGTCAAAAAACAGATGCAACAAAAGCATAAGATGAGATTTAAGATTAACTTTGGAACAATGCTCGAAGTTGTTCGCGCATGTCTTACATCAGATGAGTTAGTTAACACGGCTGAGTTTTTCAGCTTTGGAACAAATGACTTGACACAAGCAGTATTTAGCTTTAGTAGAGAAGATGCTGAAGGAAAATTCCTTCCAGAATATATGGAAAAAGAGCTAATAGAGATCAGCCCATTCCAATCAATTGATGTTAATGGTGTTGGTCATCTAATGAAAATCGGGATTAAACAAGGTAGAGACATCAAAAAGGACTTGGAAATTGGAATATGTGGAGAGCATGGAGGAGATCCAAACTCAATCAAATTTTGCCATTCTGCAGATGTATCCTATGTAAGCGCATCACCACATAGGATTCCTATCGCAATAGTTGCAGCAGCACAAGCAGCAATTGAGCAAAAAAAGAAGAAATCTAAGAAATAGATTAGCTAAAGATTATGTTTTGTATTTGTTGTACAAATAATATTACATATTCATACGTATGTATCATAAAATCTTCACTGGTATACAGATCATGTGAATGTGTATCCATCAATTCTATTGTAACATGAGGATGGGCATCAGCAAAAGAAGCAAATCCTATAGAGAATACACCTATTATCAATAGTCCAAAAAATAGTGAATGTTTCATTGTATTTTATGAAATATACAAGTACATTAATTTTTTGAAGATTGTGATTGATCTAAAAGTGGGGGATTTATGAGGAGATGTATTTTTGAACTAGTTTAACTATTTTGAATGGAATTTCATCAAATGATTTTCTTTTATCCATAGACACCAATAGAACATCTTTTCCCATTGGGAAACTCATGACAATTAGTTTTTCACGGTATGAAAGGCTAAAATGTACATGCCCAAAATCAGCGTCAAATTCCTGCCTCATTTTAACTCGAAGTGCAAGTTCCATGTATAACATTTCGTCTTTTTTCTCATCTTCGAGTGATTGAACCTTTGTAACCATACCTCCCGCAATCAGACGCCCACGATGATTTATGAGGCCCGAAAACCGAATTTTGGGGTCAATTTTGGCAATTTTAGCACATAATTCATCAGATTCCATTACCATGAGAAGATAAGCGAACTATTTATTGCGATCGGTTTTCTAGATATTACTTCATGAATGAACAATATGACAATATGTTTGACTATTACAAACATACATCGATGTTTTGGAATGACATGATATCGATGATGTCATCAAAACCGGCATCACTAACTGCAGTGGGTCCACTAAGAAATTTTACAGAAAATATAAAGAAAATTTCTCAGGAATTGATAGAGGCTAATCAGGAGATTGTAGATTTCAACACATTTCTCATGGAATACTATAAACAACTTGGAGAGACATGGACAAATTCACAGAAAAAAGTTATGTCAAAAATTTCAGAGATTCCACAAGATTCAGAATCAATGGAAGCGTACAAGAGAATCTGGATCGATATGTTTGAGAATGATTTTACACAGTTATTTGATACATCTAGTTTTTCAGAAAATTACAATAAACTTGTATCAACAGAGATGCAATTGCTCAAAAGATGGAATACAATTATGGATGTAATGCTTAAATCCGCAAATATGCCAACCAAAGAAGAAATTGATGAGATTTATCAAGAATTATTCAAACTAAAAAAGCAGTTCAAAAAAATAGATTCTTCAAAAAAGAATAGGGATAGAAAGAATGGCGCTACAAAATAACATAAATGAGACAATCATAGGAGATTTTCTAAATTTTAATAGGAATATTGCAGAGATTCCATCAAAAGTTTCAGTCCCACATGAGGTAAAGATGGATACATGTGAATACGACGTTGTTTATGAAGAAGATCGAATCAGAATGCTCCATTACAAGCCTCTCACATCAAAGCAGATTAGCACACCACTAGTAATTTCATATGCAATCGTGAATAGGTACCACATCTTCGATATTGATCCTAAGAAAAGTTGGATTCGAAACTTACTGGATAGTGGAATTGATGTCTACATGATTGATTGGGGAACACCGACCAAGATGGATAAATTTTTAGGATTTGATGAATATGTAAACGACTATCTTGACAACTGTATCGAAGATGTATGTGACCGTTCAAGTGTAGACAAAGTTTCATTGCAAGGATATTGTACTGGCGGTACACTTGCAACAGTTTATTCTGCATTACATCCAGAGAAAGTAAAGAATTTGATTGCAACAGCTCCAATCATTGATGGTTGGAAAGACACCACAGTTGTTAGCAATATTGCAAAAAAATTCGACGTCGACAAAATGGTAGAGGTTGTAGGTAATATGCCACCAGAATTTATCTACTATTGTTTTTCAATTTTAAAACCATTTGAGCAGGGAATTGAGAAATATTTGAAATTTTTCCAAAATTTAGATAATGAAAAATTTGTGAATAGTTTCCTAAAAATTGAGAAATGGCTTGCAGAGACACCTCCAATTCCAGGAGAATTATTCAAACAGTGGATTAAAGGAATTTACCAAGAGAATCTTCTTGCGCAAGATAAAATGTTTGTAGGAAACCAACATGTATCTCTTAAGAATATTACAATGCCAGTATTTACACAAGTTGCAGTTGGAGATCATTTAGTGTCCCCAGAATGTAGCATGCCACTGCATTATGCAGTTGGAGCAGAGGACAAAAATTTAGAGATTTATCCTACAGGTCATGTTGGAATGATTGCTAGTTCCTATAGTCAAAAGAATGTTTTGCCAACATTAACTAAATGGATTAAATCAAGATCAGATTAGAATTTAAAATTAGTTTGAGCCCATTCTACTTGGTTCACCAGTTTTTGTTTTTGTAAAATGATCAAGTGCTTCAGCATCATCAGGTACCTGAAGAACAGATTTTTGGACTTCCAAGTTTTTTTGGAGGGATTCAACTTTTCCAGATAGAGCAGTCAAACAAACAATCATCTTTTGTGAATCATGATTTGCAATATCTTCTTTACAGTTGAAACATGTTGATGTCATGATTATACAAGTTTCTCATGCAATATTAACTTACAAATCTATAAAGTCATGGATTATTTGGCTTTTAATAACATAGAGTTAAGACTCGTAATAAAATAGAAAAAAAGGAGATTCACACTTAGTTTCTTGCTGGTGTGAATGCAGATGCCCAAGATTGCATTACATTGTTAGTTAAATCACCAAATGCTTTTGCGTTGTTTGTGTATGTCTTAACATTTTGACGTGCTGCATCAACTGCTGCGAGTGCCATTTTGTTTTGGACATCAAAAGATTTGACTACTTGTTCACTTGTTTCATGAACTGCTTTCAATGTTGCTTCTGGAACTTTGGTATTGATTCCTGCTTTGGTTGCAAATTTTCTTTGAAACTCAATTGTGGATTCAATAGCATTGTCACATGCTTGGAGGTATTCTTGTTGTAAACTGGTGACAGATTGGTGATAACTTGGAATTGATTTCTCAACTGCGTCAAAATATTTGTCGCTTGTTTGTTTCCAACTTGAAAAAACGTCTTTTGTAGATGTGTTTTCATGGTTACCGTGGTTACCTGTGTTACCAGATTTTACGTTGTTTTGATTACTCATGAATGTATTCTATTGGCATTGATATATATATCTATTGGTAATGATTACCATTCACAACCATTCATAGAGATTAATCACTCTTAGATTTGATAGGAGTGATTATTATTTGAACCAAATCTCCTTCTTCAATTCCAAGAGCATCACGCTCTGCTTCAGGAATAGAAATTCTGCCATTACTTCCAACAGTAGTTTTGAATGCACCCCATAACAGAAAATTTGGCATCATATTTTGCATGTTAGTAAATGGGTTTTGCATATTAGGCTGGGATTGATTCATGTTCATGAAGTTTGTTTGAGCATTTGACATATTATCAAGCCATTGCTTATACATCTCAGAAGGGTCAAATTGGTTTTTTTTGCCTGTCATAGGATATCAATGGAAATAAGCATAAATAAATGATCGTTATTTGAGAAAATCAGACACAATTTTGTAGAATTTGTCAGGAGACTCGACATAAGGCGTATGACCGCAGTTTTCCATCTTAACAAATCTACAGTCATCAATTCCAGAAACAAAAGACTGGGCATATTTTACCGGAATTACAGGATCATTTTCACCCCATACTATTAGAGTAGGAGATTTTATCGAGACCAATTTTTCAGAGATTATTTCAGAGTCTTTTAGACCTAGGAGAGTGGACATGAAAGCCATCTTCGCATTTGGGAGCTTCATTCTCATGACAAATCCCTTTATGGTTTTTTTATCTATATTCTTATTTCCAGACATCATTTGAAATGCATTAGATGCACTGTTGTCACTTGGGTATAATGCAGCCATGACATATGCATCCAAAGCAGGAGTCGAGTGTTTCATGATTCCAGATGGTGAAACCAAGACTAGTTTTTCAACTGAGTCAGTGTTTTGGCATGTAAATTCGGCTCCAATTTGTCCACCAAGAGAGGAGCCGATGATACTTAAATTATCAATTTCAAGTTTTTGGAGAAAATCATGGATGAATGTTGAAAAATAGTCAGTTGTATAATCAACCATAGGTTTGTCACTCTGACCAAATCCAATCAGATCAGGTACAATTACTCGATGGGTTTTTGTAAACTGTGGGATTACAGACTCCCACCTTTCAGCAGAAGCACCCAAACCATGAATTAGTAGTAGGTTTTTTTTAGAATTTCCTTCCTCAGCATATCTGATCGTATTGCCGTTGAGAGTGATCACTTTTTTGTTCAATACTAATCTTCCACAGTCATTGGATAAAAGGGATAGTTAGTTTTAGAATTATGATCACCAGACATCATCCACTTCATCTAATTCCTTAAAGTCACTACTTGTTTTTTTCATGGTTTTAAGTCTAGATATGTCACGCTTAAAGAATAGATCAAGATTCCAATCAATCCATATGCGGAGCCGTTTATCCCATCCACGAATCTTTGAGAGATATAGATTACGCCACAAAGTAAAGGCTAGAAATCCAGATACATGTATTCCAAAGAAAGATGCAATTCCAGTACGTTTTCCAATTATGGCACTCTGACCTTTCCAGGAATAATCAAATGAAGTCATTTCTTGTCCACCAAGTAATCTCATCAAATTGTGTGCGGCAGTTTTTGCGTGTGCCTCCGCAACTTGCGCAGTGGGAGGAAATTTCTTTTTTATAATTTCTGGATCTATTACAGCACAATCACCAATTGCAAAAACATCCGGAAATTCAGGAATTTGTAAAAATTCATTTACATGGATTCTTCCTTTTGGAGTTGGAAATAATGAATCTCGTAGTATCTCATTTGTCCCAATTCCTGCAGTCCAAATTACAGTGTTCGAGTCAAGAGAGTCAATCTTTTGTACATCATAATTAGGGTGCTTGTGATCAGAGTTAGTCACAAGTATGGTGTTTGATTTTGATGTGCTTTTGAGGGTCAGTTCTTTTCCATCATATGAGGTAACAGCTGCGTTAAGAAAAATAGTAATTCCTCGGTCCACGAGTTTGTTTTTTGCAAAAGCAGCAAGTTTTGGAGAGAATCCAATGAGGATTTTAGGAGTGGCTTCAATCAAAGATATTTTTACATTATGTCGATTAATGGTTGGATAGTATTCTGCAATATCTGCAATAAAGTCATTAATTTCACCTGCAGTTTCCACTCCAGCAAATCCACCACCAACTACAGCTACATGTAATAGATTTTTTCTTAGAATAGGGTCGGTCTCGTTTTCAGCTTGCTCCATCAAATCAATAATACGATTACGTAAAAGAATTGCATCATTAATGGTTGTCATCGTATATGCATTTTGTTCTACATCTTTCATTCCAAAGAAGTTAGGTTTACTTCCCAATGCAACGACTAGATAATCATAGTGAATTCGTTTGCCTCTTTTTTCATGAGTTCCATAAAGTGAGACAATTTTTTGTTGAGGATCAATTGTTTTAATTTTATCTTCATAGAATTTTGTTTTTTTTATCAATGTGCGAATTGGAGTTACAATGTGTCTAGTTTCAATTGTGCCAGATGCAACTTGAGGTAACATAGGAGTGAACAATACAAAGTTATCTTCACTAACAAGAACAATCTCAACGTCAGAGTCATTTTGAAAATAAGACTCGAGTTGGAGACAACATTCCGTACCTGCAAACCCTCCACCTAAGATTAGAATTCTAGTCATAAAATGTGATTTATGTTCCGAATTAATAACGTATAGTAAAAAAAAGCATAAGAATATCTAGTCAAAGCGTTTTTTCAAAATAGCATGATCACTCCTGGACGTACCGTCAAAGATGTTGAAATTACTAATAATTCTAATGTAGATCATATATTCAAGGAATTAGAACAGTCAGGAGGATTTGAGGCAAGGAATGTTGCAGAAGGTGTAGATATTCTATACAATATGATAAGTGATGAAAAATGTACAAAATTTTTGTCATTTATTGGAGCAATTGTTTCTACAGGATTTAGAGGAATTATACGAGATATGATTAAGAAAAAGTGGTGTAATGTTGTAATTACAACATGTGGGGCACTTGATCATGATATTGCAAGGCATTTTTCAGAATACAAAGAAGGATCATTTACAATGGATGATAGAGAACTGGCAGACCAGAATATACACAGACTAGGAAATGTTCTAGTACCGATGGAGAGTTACGGCCCATTAATTGAAGAAAAGGTTCAAGAAATTTTAGAAAAAGCATACAAAGAAGGTAAAAAAGAAATGTCAACTGTTGACATTAACCGAGAATTAGGGAAAGCAATGGGAGAAGATTCGTTTTTGTACTGGGCTTACAAAAATGACATTCCAGTAGTAGTCCCAGGAATTATGGATGGGGCAGTAGGAAGTCAAGTGTGGATGTTTTCACAGAAACACTCAGATTTTAAATTAAATATAATTGAAGATGCAAATTTTCTTTCAGGTTTGGTTTTCAAGGCAAAAAAATCTGGAGCATTGATGCTTGGAGGCGGAGTTCCAAAACACCACACTTTGTGGTGGAATCAATACAGAGAAGGACTAGACTATGCAGTGTATGTTACTACCGCCCAAGAATTTGATGGTAGTTTAAGTGGAGCATTAGTAAGAGAAGCGATTTCATGGGGAAAGGTTACAAAAGATGCAACAGAGACTACGATTCATGCAGAGATAACAACAGTATTCCCATTTATGTACAAGGCATTATTAGAAAAACTAGAAAAGTAACAAGAACTCAGAGTTTAACATGTTACCATCAATTGAGAGTATTAAACAACAGCGATTAAAAATCAATATGACACAAAAAGAACTTGCCAGTTTAGTAGGTGTCAGCACATCAATGATTAATCAAATAGAATCTGGTCGAAGTGCTCCAAGTTATAATACTGCTAAGAAAGTTTTTGAAGTTTTGGCAACTAAAGAAAGTGAAACCTCAACTCATAATGCAGGACAATTATGTAGTAGAGATATCGTAAAGCTCAAACCATCTAACACATTACATGAAGCAATAAAAAAAATGCATAATGCGTCAATTAGTCAAATACCAATATTTGATGGTTCTGTGCCAGTAGGAGTAATTTCAGATTCAGGGATTGTAGGACACTATGAAAATGGAAATATAGAGATTGCGAAAAAGATCAAAGTTGAAGATATAATGGAACCTACCCCACCAGTAGTAGATGTTGATACACCGGCAAGTACTCTTGCACCACTAATAAAATATTCAAAGTGTATTCTTGTTAGAAAAGGCTCAAAAATTTTTGGCATTATTACAGCATCAGACACATTGAAAATGATGGAATAGACTAAAGATAATCAGGTAAGATTTCTTTCCGAATTATTTTTAAAATTTGATAAATTGTGGTTTTTTGTTCTTCTGAAGAATTTCCTAAAATTCTAATTGAGACACCAAGATCATTTGGCAAAATACTAGACCCGCCCAATATACCTTGAATATTAGAGAACATTTCGTTGATCAAATTATTAATTTTTGTAACATGTTTTTTTGTCAATACATATACAGATGTAAGGATTGTTTTATCATCAAACATTGCAAGAGATTGGATTTTTTGTGATTTTGGCATTAAAAGTGATGAATCTCTAAATTGTATTTTTTGATTAAGACTTCCTTCAGTTTTTAAATAACATATATCAAAATCAAACATCTCTCCCATTGCAATTCTTCCGGGCACGATTGTTTCAGAATAAACAGCAGTAGATGAATCATCAATGTCAAGATTTGTTTTTTGATAAAATCTTGAATCTTTATACGGAATAATTTGCTCAGGAATAAATTCCAGATATGAATTATTTTTTAAACTAAGAGTTACCATGTGGGTTGCATAGTTTGATTCCATTTTGTAAATTCTAGTTGCACCCTGAGTTGTAATATGGGATATAGCATTATTTTTTAGCTCAACATCCATCCTATAACGATCTCCTTGTAAAATTCCACCGGAAGGAGATAGAACAAATACGTGAGCCATTGAAGGATAATCCAAATCATAATGCAGTGCCTTTTGCACATATAATGGAACCTGTGTTTTTTTACGTGTAATGATGGTTTTTTGTTTATCAGAATCATTTTGTAACTCTAATTGCAGATAACCAATCTTTCCAGATTTACCCACATTCATTTGTGCAACATCACCATCGTATTGTGAAATTTCTTGTGGAATATCAGAAGGAGTGCAGTGTTCTAGACTCATGAGTTCACCTGCGTAATCATATTTTTTGGAGGTTCATCAAATAAGACATCATGAATTATGTGTTGAGCTACCTGTTCAACACCTTGATCAGTCTTACAATTTACCAAGACATACGGCTTATTTTTTCTAACAATTTTTGCATCACGTTCCATCACATTTAGATCAGCGCCAATTGATGATGCAAGATCAATTTTGTTAATTACTAAAAGATCACTTGTTTCAATTCCAAGTCCACCTTTTCTAGGATATTTGTCGCCACCAGAGACATCTACAATGTAAATTGTATAATCTGCAAGGGCAGGACTAAAGGTAGTAGTAACATTATCCCCACCACTTTCAATAATTATTAAATCCAAGTCGTCATATTTTACTTCAATTTCTTCAATTACTGCAAGATTAATTGATGGATCCTCTCTTACGGCAGTATGAGGGCACCCACCAGTTGCAAGACCAATCACCATATTTTCAGGAAGCAGCCCCTGATCTGTGGCTAAATTTTTTCGAATTCTATCAGCATCCTCTTTTGAAATTACATCATTTGATATTATGCATACACGATAGTTTTTTTTCGCAAGAAATGGAACAACTCTTTCAATTAACATACTTTTGCCAGCACCCACGGGACCACCAATACCTACACGAAGAATTCTAGTCATAACCAAAAAATTTCTCTTTATGTAATAAACATTTTAGAAAATTTCTTTTCATGAGTCATTTGGATAAGGTCATACTGTGGAGAAAATTGCCAACAGTCATCAATTTTTGTATCAATGAATTTTTCTAAAGTTTGATGAATTTTTGGTTTGATTTTGTGTAGAAGTTTTTGACTTTGTATATGATCAATCATTCCCAGTCTTAATGCAGCACCAGTAACACTAACGCAAAAACCATACATCATCATCTGTCTCGCCTGTTCTTTTTTTATACCCATTACAAAACTACACACACCTGCAACAACAGGATGGGTTCCAGGCGCATCATTTTTAGATATTTTTTCAGAATATGATTTTAAAAAATTATTAGATGATATGGCTGCAATACATTTTATCATTTGTGAGCCCGCCCTACATGATGCCGCACGAGATTCCTGGATTAGTTTCATTGAATAAAGAACATCATCACACCTGATTATTCCAGATATATCTTCATTTTTAGCACAATCATATGCATTTGATAATGCCACAGAATCAGCAGGACCAAGTTGTTGTTCTAATGTAACTTCAAGAAAATCATAAACATCACCTTCAGATGACACACGTTTTTCATCAAATATTGTTTCAAGTCCATTTGACATAGTATAAAGACCAGAAGGAAAAAATGAATCCGAAAGCTGCATCAATGTGAGCTCAGACAAATCAGTGTTCATGAACATTCATCCCTTGATTTGGCACAAAAATTTTATCTTCAACAGTCATTGAAATGTGATGAAGGATTTCAGAAAATAATTTCTCAAATAACTCTACTTCATTTTCATCATGAATTGGAAATAATACAGAACCATTAGATGCAATGGATAATGGGCGATGTCTATTTCCTATGATATGCCCAAGTTGTACACGTATAGAAGAAGAGTGATCATCATCATTTACTTTAACGGATATTATTTTTTCAGGTAATTGATGAATCATAATTAAATTAGAATCAGTTTCCAATACATCCCCATTATGCAAAGTTGTTCCAGGTTCAAGAGATAGTCCAATTTCAGTCCCATCATCTGTTTCTGTACGTAACCTAGATTTTTCCATATCGCTTCGAGACAGAAAGAGTTGTTTTATAGTGTGATTTTGTGTTGCAGTTTCAATTTTTTCTTTAAGATTACTTCCATGGTACGCATTGCCTAAAATCGAATTAATCAACAACATATGGATCATTGAAATTTGCCAAAGTTAAATTTTTAGACGTTTCTAATTTTTAAATACACCAGAAATAAAAATTATTTATGTTTTTAACACCACGAGAGATTGATAAATTACAGATTTTTACTGCGGCGCAGGTAGCAATAAGAAGAAAGGAAAGAGGATTGAAATTAAACCACCCAGAATCTATAGCCATTATAGCAGACCATATTTTAGAAGGTGCAAGAGATGGAAAATCAGTTTCAGAACTAATGAGTTCGGGGAAAAATGTATTAAAAAAAGAGGATGTGTTACCAGGAGTCATAGATATTATTCATACAATTCAAGTTGAAGCCACATTTAATGACGGAACAAAGCTCGTGACCATTCACGACCCCATAGTGTGATAGATATGATATCCAGATGGCGTTCCAGAGTACCACATATTGGAGAGTACATGCCTGCAGAAGGAGACATAATTGCCAATGAATCGAAAAAGACATTCAAACTGAATGTTTCAAACACTGGAGATAGACCAATACAGGTTGGATCTCATACACATTTTGCTGAAGCAAACAAGGCATTAGAATTTGACAGAGAAAAAGCACTTGGATTTCATCTTAACATTTCTTCTGGTACATCAATTAGATTTGAACCTGGAGAATCAAAACATGTAGAAGTTGTAGAATTTGGCGGGAAGAAAACAATATTTGGATTTAGCGGACTTGTAAGTGGAGATTTAGAAACAAAACGAGAAGATGCAAAAAAGAATATTCACGAGAAAGGTTTCAAGAATGTGTTAGAAAATATAGAAAATGAATCAAGTTCACTTGAGATTCCACGAAGTAGATATGTAGAATTATTTGGACCTACAACAGGAGATAGGGTCAGATTAGCAGATACAGATTTGGTGATGGAGATTGAAAAAGATCTTATCAAATATGGAGATGAGTTAGTATTTGGTGGAGGAAAAAGTGCAAGAGACGGGCTTGGACAAGCAAGTGGTGTCTTACGCGAAGACTCTGCAGATTTGGTAATCACTAATGCAATGATCATTGATCCAAAACTTGGAATAATTAAAGCTGACATTGGAATTAAGGACGGAAAAATTCTTGGAGTTGGTAATGCAGGCAACCCAGATGTAATGGATGACATCGATATTGTAGTTTCATCCAATACAGAAATTATTTCAGGAGAACATACAATTTGTACACCAGGTACAATAGATAGCCATATCCACTTTATATCACCTCAACAAGCAATTGATGCAATTTGTAATGGAACTACTACAATGATTGGCGGGGGTACAGGTCCAGCAGATGGAACAAATGCAACAACATGTACTCCAGGAGAATTTAATATTCACAAAATGATCGAGGCAGTCGAAGAGTTCCCAATGAATTTTGGGTTTTTGTGTAAAGGAAACGATTCAAGAGAAGAATCATTGATGGAGCAAGTAAAGGCAGGCGCATGTGGTCTAAAACTACATGAAGACTGGGGAACAACTCCAGCCACTATAAATTCAGCACTAAATGTTGCAGATAAGACTGACACCCAGGTTGCAATACATACAGATACTCTAAACGAATGTGGTTATGTTGATGATACAATTGCTGCAATTAATGGTAGAGTAATTCACACATATCATACAGAAGGAGCAGGAGGCGGTCATGCACCAGATATCATGAAAATAGCATCAGAACCAAACATCTTACCATCATCTACAAACCCTACAAGACCATTTACAACAAATACACTAGAAGAGCATCTTGATATGATGATGGTGTGTCATCACTTGAATCCATCAGTTCCAGAAGATATTTCATTTGCAGAATCAAGAATTAGAGCAGAAACAATTGCTGCAGAAGATATTCTTCACGATGTTGGAGCACTTAGCATGATGTCTTCAGATAGTCAAGCAATGGGAAGAGTAGGAGAAGTGACTACAAGAAATTGGCAAACAGCTGATAAGATGAGAAAGATGAAAGGTCCACTAACAGAAGACAGTGAAGAAAATGATAACTATAGAATCAAACGTTACATTTCAAAAATTACAATTAATCCTGCAATCACACATGGCATATCAAACTATGTTGGCTCTTTAGAACCAGGAAAGATTGCAGATATTGTTGTATGGATGCCACAATTCTTTGGAATAAAACCAAAATTAATCATAAAGGGTGGCTTCATTGCATATGCATTGATGGGAGACCCTAACGCATCCATTCCAACAACAGAGCCAGTTTACTATAGACCAATGTTTGGCGCATTAGGAAAAGCAAAGAAGACTACATCAGTTACATTCACATCACAACTTGCACTTGATAATGGCTTGGAAGAAAAAATAAAAATTGAGAAAAAATTACTTGCTGTAAAGAACTGTCGAAATATTGGAAAAAAAGATATGGTGTATAATGACGCTACACCTAAAATCGAAATTGATCCTGAAACATATGAAGTAAAAGTTGATGGAGAAATAGCTACAGTAGATCCTGCAACAGAAGTATCACTAGGACGTCTGTATAGTTTATTCTAGACATTACCTAACAGTAACTTTCTATTGTTGATTGTACGTCGTACCAGCATAAAGCCAGCAGCAGTTGTAAATGCTCCAAATAAGATATTTACAATACTCATCTCACCTTCAGGATCCTTTGGTCCAGTTAATGTAAAGACCATTCCCAATACCATCATTACTGCACCCAGCCCACCAATTATGAGCATTGGTATAGGGACCTTTTGTTTCATATCGCCACGACTTTTGTCAGGTAATACCCCACTAGCAGCTACTTTATGACAAACATCACAAAAGTGCTTTTGTTTTTTTCCTTGCCATGCAGTATTTAGAAAGAAGAATTCAGTTTGACACAAATCACATGGTTTTTGTGGCAATGTGACTTTGCCATGTTTTTCCCAATCTTGGCCAACTTTTAACATGCAAGATTTACAGAAACTTCCAGGAACTCTCCAGAATTTATTAAATTTGTATTTTTTAAGACCAAGAGGAACGCCACAGCCAGTACAAGATGCCATGTTAAAGCACCATATCTCGCATTAAAAAGAATATTGGAGGAAAACAAATGTTAGATGTAAATGAGTTCATAATGAAAGTGGTAGTTCTCTAGGCAGATTCTTTCTTGCCTGAGAAGACTTTTGCGAAACCTTTTCTTGATTCCACGATTGGAAGTCCTATGATGAATGCTGATGCTGTGGTGACCCATACGATTGCGATTCCAACCCACAAGCCATAGAATCCAAAGTCGAAGACATAGCCTGAGAAGTACAAAGGCATTGGCCAGAATATGATAACTATCAAAGTGAGTAAGCCTCCACCTTTAAGACTGAACTTGAAGGCTTTCTTTAGTTGTTCTTCGTCTTGTTCACGTTTTACTAATTCTGCTGCTGCATCACCGGACATGTCATCAGTGACAAGGGACATGTGTGCGTCCAACTCTTTCCAGTCGTACTTCTTGTTTTGTGCCAAACTAATGACTACACAGATTAATCCAGATGATAATATTGCTACAACATTTCCATAAAGCATTGGGAATGCCCCACCAAGTGAGCCGATATCAATAACTCCATCAGCTTCAGATGCTGCAACACTAGTCCAAGTTAGTAATGATAGCATTACACCGATTATTGCACCGGCAACTGCACCACCACGAGTTGTTCTACTCCAAGTAATCGTTAACGCAATCGGGATGACGGCAGAACCAATCAATATTCCCATTGCCAAGTATACAAATCCTAAGCTTAATCCCATTCCTAATAGTACGACCGCAAGCATTCCCATTCCAAGTCCAAACGCAACTATAACTCCACGACTCACCTTTAGTAGCTGCTTGCCAGTGGCATTTGGATTCTTGTAAGTTCGGTAAACATCGTAAGTAATCAATGAGGATACTGCGATTAGTTCAGCAGATCCTGCAGATGTTACAGCCATGAAGAGCATGACTAGTACCATGACGGCACCTATCTCACCCATTAGCACTGATGCTGCTGCTGGAACTACAAGTCCGAGCTGCACCTGTTCAGGTGTGAGCGCCACATCAAGCGCCACCGCCGTCAGTCCCATAGTAGTTGCTAGTGTAAATGGAATTGCAAACCAGCACATTCCTCCAAGTAAGAAACCCTTTACGGTTGCACTTGGTTGTGCAGCAATTGCACGTTGCCAGTATGCCTGATCAACAAATACAGTTCCAAAGTTTCCTACAATATTGATAACTCCAAAGATTAAGCCTCCTGCAGAAGCCATTGTTAGGTATGCACCCATTGCATTACCAGGCTCACCAGGTGTGAAAGTTGGCTCTAAGACAGGATTTAGTGAAGCCGCCTCGACCAGTTTATCGTACATTCCTTCAACTCCACCCGTAATTGGGCTGATGAAGAATACCGTTGCGACAAAGGTTAGAATTACTATAAAGATAATGACCGTATGCATGTAATCTGCCACAAACGTAGCCTTTAGTCCACCAACTAGGGTGTAAATCATGACTCCAACAGGAATCAACATTGCTGCTAGAGAGATATCCATTCCAGTCAAGCCGTTTACAACTGCTGCACCTCCAAGTAGAAGCATACCAGTTACAATCATGTTACATGTTAATGCAAAACCTAAGAAAACTTTGTGAGTACCAGCACCAAATCGTGCTCTAATAATTTCCAAAAATGTATGTGCGTTTGGAGCCTTTCGTTTTAGTTCAATTGCTAGAATTCCGAATAAAAGTACCTGAATTGATGCACCTGCTGCATACCAGAAAGGACCACTTACACCGTAAAGATATGCGACGGTAGAAGATTGCAGTAATGTTGCAGCCCATGTCCATGCTGAGACAATTGCTGCTGCGGTTAGACCTGTTTTGATAACTCTTCCTGCAGTGTTAAATGCTTCAGAGCTTTGAACATGTCCAAGATATTTCTCTTCGAGTTTAATCTCTGCAGAGATAATTCCTGCGAAGACCATTCCAAGGCCTACAACGATGAACCAACCAATGGATTCATCTAAAACTTCACCTAGCTTAAACTCACCACTGATTGCACCTGCAGCATCTGCATCAGGAATTAGACCTAGAGATGCGATCGAGATTGCAAACAATGGTAGCAATAGTGCTAAATTACGTTTCAACAGAATTACGCCAAATAACTGGGATATAAGGAGTTCTAGAATCGGAAGAAAATTGAATTATTGTATATTGTTATATAGTGCTAATTTTCGATATTCGAAACTATAATTTTAGAAAAATAGGTTTCCACTATGAAAAAAATCAGTTCTGGATTAAATTTACTATTTACCAAATTTTAGGTATATCACATTTTGAGAAAGCAAAAGGCCATACAATATTCAGCCAACACGTTGGATATCATAATATTTTTAGTAGGTTCATTAATTGGAAGAATGCTTTCTGGAACTGATATTATAACTCAATTTTTAAGATAGTAGAATTTCATTTCTTTGTGGAATTAGATACAAACGATTTGAAGGTTTTAGGTGCTGTAAAAAAAGGCCTTACAACATTTGGAGGGATAAAAAACGTGATGAATTTAAAAAAAGATGAGCTAGTAAAAATTTTAGATATTTTAGATGAAAGTGAAATGATAGAATCTACAACGAGTGCAGGACTATTAGGACAGAAAAAATTAATCATTCATCTAACAGACAAAGGAGAACAAAAAATTCAAGAATATCTTGAGATATTACGTAAAAAATGGAGAGAGATGCTTGATTTAGCAATTGCTGGAGAAAGAGACCAACTTGATCAAATGATTAAAGACAATCCATTCATGGTAAACATGATGGTATTTTTTAAAGTGACAGATTTACCAACATTGAGTCGATTAAATTTAAGATTTCTTTTGGAAGGAAAACATCTTTGTTACAAATGCAAAAAAGAGCTTACAAGATTCACGCAAAGATTTTCAGTTTCAGATGTTAGAAAATTTAGATTCAAACTACCACGTGGAATGACTACCAGAGATGATTTATGTGCAGACTGCTTCAACAAACTAACTAAGCATTAGACATTCGTTTTTTCACAATTTGTAAAACAATTCTTGCAATAATTACTGCTACTACAATGATTATGGAATAAACCCAAATGTCAGTTAGGTCTTGTTGTTCTTGTTCTGCTTCATCAAGAGGTTTAGAATCAAACTGAGAACCAGGAGCAAACACATCTTTATCCATTACAGTTTCTGCAAATGCAACAGACGGTACAATTGTTATTGCTAAAACAAATAATGTGATAAAAAATAGATTCAAGTAATTTTTTTGTTTATTTGAAGAATTTAATGATTTGCAAAATTAATCAAAAAAGCCTGTAACAGCTAAAAATAAACCCATAATACTAAAAATTACGATTACAACACCCATGGCTTGTTTGTCATTCATGATTAATGTGAGAAAATGACCAATTTAATGATTAAGAATTATTTAGTTTTTGGGATGTGAACACAACTCTGCCAAGACGCCTTCTAGTGATTTTGGGTGAATGAATGTTACTTTGGTTCCAGCAGAACCAGGACGAACCTTTCCCAAAAATTGTACACCACACCCCTCCATACGTTCAACTTCACCTTCAATGTTGTCAGTTTCTAATGCTAAATGGTGTAAGCCTGGACCTTTTTTGTCAAGAAACTTTTTGATTGGGCCATCATCGTTGGTTGGCTGTATTAACTCGATTCTGCCATTTTCCATTGGAATTATAGCAACCTTTACTCCTTCAGACTCTACGGTTTCAAACTCAATCTTGTCAATTCCAAGTGCTTTTTGATATACTTTAGCAGACGCTTCTACATCATTTACTGCAATTGCAATATGATCAATTTTCATCTAGAAGATCTCCTTTGGTCTATACTCACCAAATACCTCTCGTAATGTATTACTAATTTCACCGGTAGTAGCATATGTTTTCACAGAATTTAATATGAATGGCATTAAATTTTTGTCTGTCTCTGCCGCTGCTTGTAATTTTGATAGCGCGGTATTGGTTTTTTTATTATCACGTGATTTTCGTAACGCCTTGATTGCCTTTTCTTGTTTTGCTCCTAGTGAATCATCAATTCGTAATAGTTTTTGTTTTGCCTCAACCTCATCTACAAACTTGTTGACACCAACTAAAACTCGTGAAGAATCATCAACCTCTTTTTTTATGCGATATGCATTTTGTCTAATCTCTGCTTGGAAGAAACCTTTTTCGATTGCTTTTAGTGAACCTCCCATCTTGTCAATCTTTTTGAGATACACCCATGTCTGCTCTTCAATCTCATCACATAGTTCTTCTAGATAATGAGAGCCAGCCATTGGATCTACTGTTTTTGTAATGCCTGATTCCGATGCGACAATTTGTTGTGTTCTAAGTGCAATTTTTGCAGACTCTTCAGTTGGTAATGCAAGTGCTTCATCTCTTGAATTGGTATGAAGTGATTGTGTTCCACCTAATACGGCTGCCATTGTTTGCATTGCAACACGAACAATGTTGTTGTCGGGTTGCTGTGCGGTTAATGATTCACCACTTGTTTGAGTATGGAATTTTAATTGTAATGATTTTTCATTTTTAGCATGAAATCTTTCTTTTAGGATTTTCGCGTAAACCTTTCTTGCAACTCTAAACTTTGCGATTTCTTCAAAGAACTCAATAGTACAGCAGAAGAAAAATGATAATCTTGGAGCAAATTCGTCAATTTTTAATCCTTGTTCGATACATGTCTCAATGTATTCAATGGCGTTTGCAATGGTAAATGCAATTTCTTGTACCGCATTTGATCCTGCCTCTCTAATGTGATAGCCAGATATGGAGACAGGATACCATTGAGGAACCTCTGTAGCACAATATCCAATCATGTCACCAATTATACGCATTGATGGCTCTGGCGGATAGATGTATGTGTTTCTTGCAATGTATTCTTTGAGGATATCATTTTGTGTAGTTCCTCGTAATTGTTTACTTGAGAATCCTTGTGCTTGTCCTACCGCGATATAGTATGCAAGTAGTGTAGATGCTGTTGCGTTAATTGTCATTGATGTAGAAACCTTACCTAATTCAATTCCATCAAATACGATCTGCATGTCTTTTAGGGATGAAATTGATACACCTACTTTGCCTACTTCTCCTTCTGCTTGCGGTGCATCTGGGTCATGACCAATCTGTGTTGGCAAATCAAATGCCATTGAGATTCCGGTCTGCCCCTTGTCTAGCATGAACTTGTATCGTTTGTTACTTTGTGCAGCATCACCAAATCCGGCATATTGACGCATAGTCCAAAATCTGTCTCTATACATCCCCTGATGAATGCCTCTAGTATATGGAAACTTGCCGGGAACCTCTTTTGTTTGCTTTTTTGTCGATTTTACATAAAATGGCTTAATTGGAATACTAGAATCTGTTACATATTTTTTTTCTGCGGGTTTTGTTTTCTTTTTTGCTACCATGTATGATCACTTTATGAAATTTTTTGTCAGCTTGTCTGCTGCCTCAAATGGGTCCATCTTTTTTTCTTGAACTTTCTTCAAATAAGATGAAAATGACTTGCTTTTACCAATCATTGTTGAAATTTCCTGTCTAACGTTATTTAAAATAATATCTTCCAATTCAGATTCTACACGAGATTTCTCTGAACTCTTTTTATCCTTTATTTTTTGTTTCATCAATTCCTTTAGTTTTGAAGCTAACTCTTTGATTCCCTTGTTTTTCTTTACAGATGTTTTGAGAATTACAGCCTCTTCTTCTCCAGTTCCAATGAAATCTCGTAATGCCTGAAATAGTTGTGTTGCACCATCCAAGTCACTTTTGTTTACCAAATAGATATCACCAATTTCTGTAATTCCGGCTTTTATTGTTTGAATGCTATCTCCTGTATGAGGATTAAATGTGACAACTGTAATGTCTGCAATCTTTGAAATTTCAACTTCTGTTTGTCCTGCTCCAACACTTTCGATTATGATTGGATTAAATCCTGCATATTCTAGAATACGTAAACTGTTTCTAACGGAATGTGCGATGGCACCTGTTGCACCACGTGATGCAATACTTCGAATGTATGTTCCAGTATCAGTTGATTCCGACATTCTAACTCGATCACCTAAGATGGCACCACCTGTAACATGACTAGTAGGGTCTACTGCCAATACAGCGGGTTTTAGTTTTAATTTTTTCATCTCCATGGATAGTTTGTTAATTAGAGATGATTTCCCAGCTCCTGCAGGTCCTGTAATTCCTATTATGATTGCTTTGCCAGATGTTTTGTAGATTTTTTTAACTAATTGTCGTGCCTCTTTTGGGTCATTTTCCATTATAGATATGGCCTTTGCAATTGCACCTCGTTTTGCTTTTTTTAAATCTGAAAGCATTGCCATACAAAATTCTCTCATTTGCTTGATTAAAAATCTTAGATGTAAAGAAAGATTTTAAAGCCATTTTTTGCAAATTAATTCATGAAACAAAAGGTACAATCACGACGTGTTAAAATTCTAGTTGCAAAATTAGGCTTAGATGGTCATGATAGAGGTGCGCTAATCCTTTGTAGAGCATTTAGAGACGCAGGAATGGAGGTAATTTATTCAGGATTGTTTGCAACACCAGACAGAATTGCACAAATCGTAGAAGATGAAGATGCAGATGCTGTTGCATTAAGTTTGCTTAATGGTGCTCACGGGACATTATTCCCAAGAGTTGTAAAAGAATTGAAAAAGAAAAAGATTACAGATGTGTTAGTTGTTGGTGGCGGAGTTATTCCTGAAGAAGATAAAAAGGCATTAGAAAAGGCAGGAGTTTCAGGAAACTTTGGTCCTGGAACATCATTAGATTTGATAATTGATCATATTACAAAAGGCGTTTCTAAACTAAGAAAATTATAATTTTATTCAGTAGAGTCAGGCCACATCATCTTTCTCATCTGTTTTCCTACAGTTTCAATTTGATGATTATCTAACTCTTTCATGTATTTATCAAATGCAGCCTTTCCTTCATTTTGATAATTATCAATCCATTCTTTGTTGAATGTTCCATCTTGAATCATTGTTAGAACTTTTTTCATTCTGTCTTTGCTGTCAGATGTCATTACCATTGGACCTCTTGTTAGTCCACCATATCTTGCAGTCTCTGAAACACGTCTCCACATTCCATTGATTCCGTATCTTTGAATCATGTCTACAATTAATTTTAATTCATGTAATACCTCAAAGTATGCAATTTCTGGTTGATAGCCTGCTTCTACAAGTGTTTCAAATGCGTTAACAACCATTGATGCAGAACCTCCACATAGATCTGCTTGTTCTCCAAACCAGTCAGTTTCTACTTCTTCTTTGAATGTTGTTTGAATTAATCCTGCACGTGCACTACCGATTGCTTTTGCAATTCCTAATGTTCTATCCCATGCCTTTCCTGTCTTGTCTTGTTCTACTGCAACAATTGATGGAGTTCCAAAGTTTTGTAGGTATGTCTCTCTTACTTTAGAGCCAGGACCTTTTGGTGCGACCATAATTAGATCAACGTTTTCTGGGGCATCAATCCATTTCCAGTAGATAGCTGCTGCGTGTGAAAATGATAATGCTTTTCCTTCAGAAAGATTTGGGGCAATCTCCTCTTTGTACACTTTGGCTTGAACCATATCAGGAAGTAAAATGTGAACGATGTCTGCCTTTTTTGTGGCATCGGCTATGGACATGACCTCATGACCATCATCTTTCGCTTTATTCCAAGTGGGACTACCTTCTCTTAAACCAACAATAACTTTGAGACCTGAATCTTTCATGTTATTTGCTTGTGCATCTCCTTGAATTCCATATCCAATTACTGCAATAGTTTGGTCTTTGATAGGGTCAAGACTGATGTCTGCATCTTTCCATGTCTTTGCCATTAAATACATTCAAAAATATGCAAATATAATCCTATGAGAATTAAAAAAAGTTCGTGAGTATGTGGCGCTCACAATAGTTCTAGTATCTTAATTTACGCTTATAGGAAATTAAAGTATACTAAATATGATCCAACTAAACCAAGTCCTCCTATTGCTGCAACTAACATCATTTTATCCAACCAATCCACCTCCTCAAATTCGCTTTCCTTTAGCTTGATAAGTTCTAATTTTATGGAATACATTATGAGATGAAAATACTGCAATTCCAGCAATCACCACACCAAGAAAGTTTCTAAGTGTCATGTAGATATCTGGTTCTTGTGCAATCAATGACATATCAAAAATAACATAGAAATTATCAAATAGCCAAAATGCTATTGTAACCCATGATAGTATGCCTGCAATAAGATATCCAAGTCTAGTCTTTTGCATGACAAATAATATTCCAAATCCAATTGCCACAAACCAAACTATTGATCCAATCAACCAAGAAATTTCAAAAACATCTAGTCGATTATCTAACCAATAATATGTAGTTCCTATTATTGCCATCATAATTAGAGAGACAGATAGGATCTTTTGGTTAATGGGGAACCCCATTTTTTCAGAAAATTTGTAACCCTTATTTGCCTCCTCAATCTTGATCATGTCCTCCTGCGCAATTATGATAGATTCATGAAGTGATTTTAACTCAAAATCAATGTATTTTTTAATAGAATCATCATGAACTATAGAATCATGAATTAAGCTTTCAACCAACGGTCTTGCAAGTGAAGCCTTCACAGGAGTTATCAAATCAATCCAGTATGACGATAGTTTTGTTGTCAAAAATGGAATTTGTAATACAAACAAATTTCTATTAAGAATCGCAGAATAGATACGCATCATCTGTTCATAATTTACTTTTTCAGGGCCTCCAATATCAAATGTTTTTCCTGTAGTCTCCTTTTTCTCCATGCATTTTACAAGATATTCAACTACATCGCTCAAGCAAATTGGCTGTGCAAGTGATTTTACCCATTTTGGGCATACCATCACACGTAATCTTTCTACTAAATACCGCAACATTGCAAAAGAGCCACCTTGTGCACCTATGATGATTGATGCACGCAATTGTGTAACTGGAATATCCCCCGATGATAAAATATCACCAACTGTTTTTCTACTCTTCATATGACGTGAGAGATCTAAACCATCATTTACTAATCCTCCTAGATAGATTATTCTCTTTACACCTGCTTTTGTTGCCGCGTTTAGAAAATTTTTTGCCTGTAAACTTTCACGTTTATCAAAATTCTCCCACTCTTTTTTATCACCCTCCATTGAATGAAGAAGATAGTATGCAACCTCAACTCCATCTAGCGCATTTTCAAGATCGTTTTCTACTAGTGCATCTGCCTGGATGTATTTTATTCCTGGTTTATCTGAAAGTTTTCGTCTTGACATTGCTTTGACAGTATAGCCAGAAGAAGTTAATCGTGTCAATAGTTTACTTCCAATAAATCCAGTCACACCTGTTACTAGAATTGAATATGGTTTTGTCCCAACAATTTCCATATTCTCTAGTTTTTGAACTGAAGCACTAGTCATTTAGTAGCCACCTTTAGTGAACTCATATTCCTTTTTGTTAAAATCAAATGTAGTGACTAAGACATCACCCATTGCATCTAATGCTACCTGTAAGATGTCTGGTAAAACAGAGAAGAATCCTCTAAACTTTCCAATTCCATATTCTTCTGCAATCAATCCAATTGGACCGTCTGGTCCTCTTGTTACTACTGCCCAAACTGTAGCTAGTGGTGTTCCTACACAGCTAAGTACTTGAACAGTTTCTGGTAATGTTTGTGCCAAATGTGGATTGTTAAAATCTCCAATAATCCACGTTCTTGGTAATCTTTTCATCATTTTCATGTATCTGTCTTTTACAAACTCGTATCGTTTTTCTGATTCAAATGATGCAAGAAGTGGAGAATTATGTTTTGATGCATAGTTTTCAATCATTATACTCAATGCAAAAAGATCTGATCGATCTGCAGTGAAATTTAGGTATCCTCCGTCCTGGAAGTCTTGAAAATTCCATCTGGTAAAAATATCTTCACCCTGTTTTGGGATATCTTTCTTTTCAGGAAATTTGTTAAAGACAGTTTCAACTAAACTATCATTGATTAAACCCATTATGCAATACTCCCTGTTTGTATTCTTTTTCTGCCTCTTGCTCTTGTGCGTAAAATCATTCTACAACATGGACATCGTACTTCTTCTGTGTCAATCCAGATTTCACACCAACTACATCTTTTCAATCCAAACTGATACTTTAGTGCATTAGGAATTTTGTTGATGCTTAATTTATTACAAATGCCTTTACATGATGCGCCCATAATATTTCCTCTTAGTAATGTGCCGCGTTAGCGTACCCGATGATCTTAGTCACCTTTTCATGATTTGCAATTTCTAAAATTTTATCAACTGACATTTTTCCAGAAACAACTAGTTTAGTTTTAACCCATCTGTGAACTGAGGTGGTTACTGCATAATTCTCACTAATCTGGTATTTTGGAATATTGATGTCTACATCATCAGTGAAATCGATTTCCATATGAACATGTGGTGATTCACCATCAAACATTTTTTCTAATCTCATTGCTTTTAGTAGCAAAATCGGTTCCACTTTTGGTGCTATTTTTATCATATCAGCAATGAAACTTTCGTAAAGCGATTGGATTGTTTGAACATCGGAGTCCATTAAGATATTCCTCCTAATTGACCTCGTTTGTTACTACCAGAATTTACCAATTCTCTCCACCTTTTGATAATCTTCGTGTGTAATGCATCCAGCCATGAATCCCATGATTACTCCAAATATTATATGGAGCATCAATGCGTTGATGTAGATTTTGTCGCTGTTGAACAACAATGTTGCTAATGCTTTTTGCTCTTCTAAGTCAAATTGAGATACGTCAGTAATTATCAATTCTACCTCCATCATAGGAGTCATTACAAACATGTGAATTGGTAAAAATGCCAAAGTGAAAACTATGAGACCAGTTAGTACTCCAGTGATTATTGCCTTTGGGACAGTCACCAATCTGAAGAATCTCCAAATGTTTGAGGCCAATAAGTACATGGAACCAATCAATGCTGCAACAGCCATGTGAGCAATGAAGCCCATGGCTATTGCCAATCCTTCATCCACACCCATTGTAAAACCGATAGTTTTGTAGAATGTTCCTGCAGGGATATCTAGCATTTGATCAATTGCAAAGAATGATGAGAATAATGCAAAGCCACCCATTAGTCCTGCGCCCATCCCACCTTTGATTAAACCTAATTTTGTTGGAAATTGCTGTGTAGACATCATGACACCTTATCCTCATCACAATTTGGTGAATTATCACCAATTGCCCCCTGTAGTACATTTTGTATCTGTAAATGTTTTGCCATACAGAATTTTAATCCTTGAGTAGTATGTTCATCCAATAATTTTTCGCAAAAAACACAATTTACTTTTGCTTGTTTTTCCATGTACAATCAATGTAATTTTGTTTATAATGCATGACGAAGCTAGATAAGCACTAAAACACTCACCATGGTGAGTGTTAGATTAAAAGCAATCTAGATCTGAAGGAGTTTGTGAATCTTAGTAAAGTAGATGAATATCTAGAGAAACTTGACCATACGCATATTGTTCTTTTTCATGAAGGTGGAAAGGAAAAACGTGAAACGGAATATGGATTTATTGAGAAAGGTTTGAAAAAGAACCAACATTGTTTCTATACCACCCAAAACCCACAACAAGTACTTGATGAGATGAAAGAATTTGGAATTGATGTAGATGCAAAAAGCAATCTTATCCATCTGGTAAAAATTCCTGATGAGTTTGAGAATTACTCAAAAATGATACTAGATGAAGTGGCTACTTTGCCTTCGGAGTCTGAAATACGAGTTATATCCACACATAATTTTGATTTTGACGACGAAGAAAAAACTGATAGAATGGCTGAAATTGAACAGTGTGTAGATGATGATTTTGCGAATATTAATGGAAATTTTGTCTGCTCCTTCCAAGTTAATCAGGTAAATGAGAAACTCCGTTCAAGATTTCTTAATCAATTACTTGATTCACACAAGGCAGTCATTTTTCTTAGAAATGAGAAAGGCTCTGACATGTTCATGTTGCCTTAATATCCCTACTAACATCTAATATCAATTCATTAATTTTTGCATAATCCTTATGGAATTTCATGCCTTTTTCTGTAATTTTGATTGCTTTTTCTTTTTCAAGAATCTGCCTTTCCTTCATCTCTTCGAGATATTTGGCTAATTTATCATAGGATGTGTTACATTTGAACTGTATTCGAGTTGGTGATACAGAATCATTATTTTGAGTATCTTCTACTATGGCAGTTATAATATCATAATACAACTGAATTTTTGATCTACGTTCTTTAGCCAAACGTTGTTTGTAAATACAGATTCTATAATAACATAATGTTGCAGTTGATACAACTAGTCAAGCAGATATAATCTATTAACTAATAATACTCATGATTACAGATAATCCTAAGTTTGTAAGGTTGTTAATAATCATAGTATTTGCAATTGTGGTTCCGGTCAGCATTGTAGGAATTAACATGTATGATGAAAATGTCATAAATCCACGAATCTGGGATGGATGGACATGTGACGAGATGGAAAAATTTGCACTAGAAGATAGAGATGACACTCTAAATGATTATCAAGCAAGTAAATTTCATGAGGATTTATCAGAGTGTTTGGCTAGATAGAGGGATTCAGTTTAGTCCAGTTCACCACAAATGTATGAATCAAGATTTGTTAAACATTCTTTAGAATACTGCAAGTCAAGGTGAGAGTCTAATCGTCCTTCACAACCAGGACATATGTTATCACGTGAAAAATGATCACCATCTTGTTCATCAATTTGTCGTATCACATGATCCAGACAATTTTGTATAGAAGTATCATCATGATCAGAAATGTAGATACGGCAATTACTACATACAAGATGTGGAGAGGGGTTTATCAATAAAGGGTAAAGATGAGATTTAGATTTAATTGGAAAGAACGATTCTCAATGATGAGAATCAATAATTATGTTCATCAAAATCAGAACCAAGAGGTATTGATGAGACAACAGTAGTATCAGTTAGCTGGCAGGTCAAATCCAAATTAGGAGTTTTTTCTACAAAAATTTTACGTAATAATTTTTCAATGAAAACAGACCAGGTCATTCCCAATCCATGTTGAATAATAAAATGATGAATTGGACCTTCAATTCTATGATCAGACTTTAGGCCAGATGCACGCATGTAATCTTCAAGCATTTCGATTGTTCGTTCCAAATCGTCCCCACCTTTTGCAAACATTGTAGAATCCATTATGATTGGATATAGCTTATCAACAAGATTATCTACCTGATTTTCAGTCATATCTTTTCCAATTATTTTTAACAAGCCATGGGGTACGGGAATCATTCCAACCACCTCTTCAATTCTATCCCATTTGACATATTTTTCTAAAATTTGTTTTACCAAAACATTTTCAGAGATATTTTTTTCTTGAGCTTCAGTTTGCAGTTCATTTAAAATTTCCTCAGGAAGTCTGTAACTAGTGCTGCGAGTAGGTTTTTTCTCAATAACATGCTTTTTTCTGGATACACTTTCCACAACCCCAGTATGATCTTCCAAGATATTAAAGATTGGATGGAATAGAGTTTAGGATTATTTCCATATCGATGAATCCACCTTCAAATTTTGCATGAACTGATTTTATTTTAGATTGATAAAGAAAAATTTTCTTTCCTTCAGGACTGATAATTCCAGTTATTTTCATTAGTTTCAAGTCAGCCATTCTCGATAATTTTCTATATACGGTACTTGCCGGAATTCCAGTTTTATTACTAATCTGAACACCAGATTGTGGAATTTCAATAATTTGATTTAGTATGTTTCGAGAATAATCATCCGCCAACACATTTAGTAGATCATTTTTTTGATTATCAGTATCTAGAGAAGTGCCATTTTCAAGTGATTGCATGAATGATGGAATAATTCAGTGAATATAACAAACAAGTATGCAGTGCAACACAATGTTGACTGAAGAATTATTTAGAATTTTAGAAGATATATCATATGTCAAGTAATTTGGGACATACTGAAAACGAATGGGGGTTAAAGAAAAAGAAGAAAAAGATCATAATAGCATATGATGTTTCAGAAAAGTATTAATTAAAAAAATTATTCTTCAGTCGATTTTGTGATTTGTGAGTCAAGTTCATTACCTTGTACGAGAGATTTACTTTTTTCAATTCCTTTGAAGAGACATTCATCAGAACAGTGTGTGGCATTTACATTTTTAAGAGTCATTCCACATTCTTTGCATTTTACCATCAAAAAAGATTTTTTTTAATCCTTAAAAATAAAAAAGACGATTTTCATTTCTGAAAATCAGATAACAGAAATTGTTCCCACACGCCAAGGGTGCAAAGTACAGAAATATTGATAGTTACCAGATTCATCAAATTTGTACTGAAATGTTTGTCCTGTAAGTAAGATATTGCTATTAAAAATAGGAATTACACGGCCGGCATTATCTTGGCTTTGGATAGTATGTCCATAATCATCCTGATTTTCCCAAATCACGACCGTTTCCTTTGTAATATCAAGATGCATAGGCTCATAGAATCCATGACTGCCCTTCTCAGAATTACCGTTTGGGATAACAATGTTAGGTTTTGTGGAGGTACCATCATCAGATATTACAATAATTTTTTGTTGAATTAGATATTTTATTGCATTTAGAAAATCATCCTCAGATATATCGCCATCACCGTACCATTTTGCAGTATTTTTGATCCAATCAGGAACCATACTTGCATCGGCATCACTTGCGAGTATACTAGGAATAGATATCATAACAGCGATGAAGAGTACTGTTAACGATACTATAGATTGCACGATTTTCTAGATAGAGATTTAGAATTTATTATCAAATGTAGATTTTCAGTTTTGGGTTTACACAGTATCTTAATATGATGCAGCAGTGGCATTTCCAGTCACATTTATGACATGATCGTTGGAAGCAATATGCACGATTTTTGATGCATTCATACGACCAGAGGTAAGAAGAGTGTTTTTTCCATGAGCAGCTGTCTGAAGACCAAATTTTTCACTGATTTGGAGACGTTTTTCTTGAATATTGGTTCCCAGTTTAAAGTGAATGTCAAGGTCAACTTTGGGTTCAACATCAGGAAACTTTCTTTCAAGATACATTGTTTTGACAAGTAAATCAGGATCAACCTTGGAAGATGATTCTCTCAACCAAGTCATGAATTGATCATAGCCTTGTTCAACTTCTGACATGAATAAAAAAACTATAATTGTGATTTAAGAATAAATGTCGATTTTGAATGATGAGAATCACGTTAGTTTTACAGTTGAGAATTAGAGAGTGGGTTTTATCACAGATTCAAAAATACTTTTTGTGGCAAATTTTTCGAAAAAATGTTCCGTATGTTCAAAAGAGTTTTGGGATATCATGTCATTTATGACTCATATCAAAGATGCACATGGGGATTTAACACCAGAACAACTAAGAGATATTGGAAAGCAGAAAAAACCATCTATGAAATCAGGATAATTTGTGAGGGGCTCGAAAGGCATAGATGTTGAAACGTCTATTTCCTCAAAATTGACAATGGCCCCTCACTTTGGAACTGACAGATCCATCTCATACAATCACGTTGTCAAATACGGCATTTTTTATGATGTAAAATGATTAAAAAAGACCAGATACAATTGTCAGAAATGAGATTAACTCATTTTACTATGACAATAGGTTTTTTTGTTTTATGTAATACATGATTTGACGTACTTCCAAAGAATATCCTATGAGTTAAACTCTTACCGCGAGAACCAATCACAACAAGATCAATTTTATTAGAAGGTTTATTGATAAATTTTACAATTAGATCTCCCGGAATGTCACCATGTTTTACTACATTTTCACAAGTTACAGCATTTTTTTTACAAAGAGTAGTTGCAAATGACATTAATTTTTTGACATGCATCATTGCGTTTACTTTGTCAGCGTTACTTCTCTTAAATCCTTCCTGAAATCCACAATATGGGGGAATGTATACAACATGGATAATAACCAATTTTGAGTTGAATATTTTTGCAAAATAAATTCCAGTGTTTAATGCACGACGTGAATTTTGGGAATTGTCAAATGGAACAAGAATTTTTCGAATGCAGATCTTTTGAGTCACCAAGAAGGACTATATCCTTTCGCGGAGTATGATGAAAACTCGGGGAGATTTGATTTTTCACTCAACTTGCACTCTTTGTTTTTTTTCAGATTTAGGAGAAATTTTTGGAAGGATGATAATAAGAACCCCATCGGATAGTTTTGCAGAAATTTTGTTACTTTTTACAGGAACAGGCAAGTCAATTACACGATAATATGAAAAATTAGTTCTTTCTTTTTTCAAGTAGTTTTTTTTATCAGTTTTAGAGTCTTGTGAATGATTTGCAGATATTTCCAAAGTGTGTTCAGTTGTATGAAGTTCTATATCATTTTTTGAGATTCCAGGAAGATCAATGTAGATTGTAAGATGACCACCTTCATCAATTATATCACATGTTGTAGATATGACAGAAGGAAATGGAGAGATGATTGGAAAACCTTCAAAATACTTCGCTAGATCATTATGAAAGCTCGACATCAATGGGGGTATACAACACAAAGTGTTGTCCATGAGGCTAAGAGAGTTTTTTTCTTTTGAAGGTTTCACGATTAGATAAGGACTTTGTAATTAAAAATCGTAGATGAAGATTTTCAGAGTTGATTTTCATTATTGCAGTGCATACTAACTTGTTAAGTTACTTACTTTTTCAAAAAAAAAAATTTTTTGCATTGAGTTATGGAAGCGACGGCATTACAGACGCAGTTCCATACATAGCCAAACTCCATGCAAGGAATCCAACTAATGCCACAGCAACCCCAGCCATAGCAATTCTACCAGCCAAATCTTGGCCAGGAGTTTTTCGTATTTGGGACATAGGAGAATATAGTAATGATTTCAGATTTTAAATGTGAGTATACAGTGCATACCTGCACATTATATCTCAATATCATGTAAATCACACATGTCTACTGAACAAGTTACCAAGCCACATAGATTCCTAAGAGAGCCACGTGGGAAACTTTTGATATGTATTGAATGTGGAAAAGGAAAAAAAGAATGTAAATGTGAAAAAAATGTCAAATGTCCATATTGCAATTCAAAATTTGAAGAAACAAGTGATCTTTCTACACATATAGACAGAATACACATAGGACCGGGATTACTAGAAGGGGATTTTAGGAAATTCTAACACAAGACATGACAAGAACTTCAAGAAGAAGAAATACAAAAAAACCAACAAGAGATGGAGATCATAATCCAGTGTGTGTAAATAAAGATTGTAAAGAATGTTAAGATATGAGTTGATTTAGCGATGCTAAAAGACCAGTCAATATGGAACCCACATTATGGAGGAGGATTTACGTGTAATTTTCATAGGGTCCATAATAGGTAAAGAATTATCAGATGCTCATATCATAATTTTTTATTAAAGTAGATTTCAGATTGGGATAATTTTTTTGCAACTTGTACATTGAACCTTTACTCCATCATCCTCTAGTCTTTCAAATTTTTTAGAGCCACATTCAGGACATATTGGACATGCCCTTGCAGGTTTCATTGTGGAGCACCACTTCCAATTATTCGAATGGTATTTGATTCAGGTTTTAGTAATACACAGACATCCCCAGGCATTACAATAACTGGCTTTTCAAATGTCAGTTTCATAGGAGACACAGATGCAAACTTTGCAGCCTTTATCTGAAGTCCTACACTTACTAAACACATCTGATTTTCTGCCAAGGTTGCCTTGAAGAATTGATTTTGTTTAAAGTCAATAGTAATTTCAGTTACAGTTTTGATTGAAGTATCATTTGATAATATATCACCACGAGTAATCTCATCATGTTTGATATTTTTCAGAGATAGGCCAACTCTAGCAGGAGAAATTGACTCTTTTACGTCGTCGTCATGCATCTGAATTGATTTTATCATTGCCTCAATTTCAGAAGGATAATGCTGAAGTTTATCATATTGGGTGACCTTACCAGAAAGAACCTTTCCTAATGCTACAGTTCCCACACCTTTAACATCAAAGGTATGGTCAATTACAATACTGGTGTTTCCATCTTTTTTTGCAGTAACAAAATTTGCCAATTCATCTTTTATCTTGTCTTGTTCAACTTTTTTGTACCCCTCAATCACCGTTCCTTTAATCATTAAATCTAATCTGCCCTCATCAACATCAAATGAATGAGATAAAATTCCCTCTTTTTTTTCAAGTGCATCCAATGCAAGAATTTGTTCTCCAGTAAACTTGTCAAGTGCACTTACATGGAATATGACATATTCTGCTAATGCAATTGCCTGAAATAGAGGCTGAATTTTTTCAGGAAACCCATTAGGTGTAACAAAGGTATAAATTTTCTCGGCTTCTTTTCTGTCAAATAATGTTAAATCAGTAGATGTTCCTTTTTTTCCAAAATCAGTTGCTATGGATTGATCACCTAAAATTACAAAATTTACAGACTCCATGAATAATCACTAGTTTTATCCAGAGGCTTTCTTTGTTGCGCTTACAAGAGATATGACATCCCTATCTCGTAATTGATAATGAGTTGGTAAACGTAGATTGTATCTCAAATCTTTTGCATGTAACAATCCTTTTGATAATCCTGTATGAATTTCATTTGCCAAGTCCTTTACGGTAGCTCCATTTTTGAGCAATATTAGATCAGGGAGTATGTTTCCTTTTTTGTCAGATAATTTGTCTTCAACAGCAACAGGATAAACTGCATTCATTTTCAGTAATTTGAATACTGTGACATTGATTGCAAATTGAACACCGGTTCGCATGTATTCTCCCATGATGTCTTGTTTGATGAAGTTTAGTGCGTTAGTTTGTTTGTCATTTAGGTCCTCAGGTTTTACAATATCAAACTGTTCAGAGCCAGGCGAATATTTGATTAAATCCTGTTGTTCGGCACGTCTCAAAGTCAATTCGCTATCTGCACTAGCAGGAACAGTGATGACTTCGTTATACCTTTCACGAAGACGATTAAAGTTTTTATCAGCACCTGGGACATCAATCTTGTTTGCAACTATCAAAGTAGGTTTTGATATTTTACGTAAAATTTTTGCAAATTCTTTAGTTTGACCCATCTCAAAATCATCAAATTTAATGTCCTCCAAATTAGTAGTTTTTAGTGCCTGAATCACATGCGGTTTTTTGACACCAATTCCTTGGTATAATTCTGTCAATGCATCAACTTGTTCTGCACCGTCACGAATATTTTTAGATAATTTATCACGGTTTCCTTCAAGAATTTTTTGATACCACATTACCAACTCTTCTTCAATGTCTGCAAAGTCTGAGACAGGATCACCAGACCCTGGTTCGGATATTTTTCCTGTTGAGTCAATACTTCCAGAACAATCAACCACATGCAATAGAGCATCAGATTGTGCGGCAATGGATAGAAATTGGTTTCCTAATCCCTTACCTTTCCATGCATCTTTGATTAATCCAGGTAAATCAATTAGTTCAATTGGAATGTAACGCCACCCATCAACGCATTTTGAATTATTTGGATGGTCTTGTACGTTAAACTCCATGTGGACACATAATGTGATTGCTTGACCGATTCCAGTTTGTGGTTTTTTTGTAGTAAATGGGTATGTAGAAATTTCAGTTGAGGCTAATGTGGCAGAATTGAAAAATGTGGTTTTGCCAGTGTTTGTTTTACCTATAATTCCAATCCTGATTACCATGAATTAGTTTCCAGTTTATTGTATTTATCTGATTATTTTTTGATTTTATTTTCTATGTTCGAAATTGCATTTTGAATCTCTTTTAGATTCCATTTAATTTCGTCTAATTGTTCTGAAGTGATTTCATCATGCCATTTTTCAAGAATCGTTTTTGTGATTTCAGTGCAGTTGTATAATACACCCCAGTATGGGTGATGTTCCGCGGTCGTATATGCTAGCTCTGCTGCATCCTCCACACCAAGTTTTGCTCTTGTAAGAGAGTCCATCTTTTCTCCAAAAATTTTGATAGAATCAAAATCAAGATCAGATTCCACCTTTATCTGAGTCTGTTTGTTCTCAAATTTTTCTACTAAAAGTTTTAGCTCTTCATAAAATGTTTGAAACGAATTTTCGGACATTATGTTAACCGTCGATGTTCTGCCAGCATACATCTGTTAAAAACTACATCAATGCCGGCATCATGTGCTAATTGTTCTGCTTCTTCATTGTGTATTCCTTCCTGAAGCCAAATAACTTTGGGTTTTTTCTTTATTGCTCCTTTGATAATTGATAACACCTGATCTGATGGTCTAAACACATCTATAATATCAATCTCATCAGGTACGTCAGTAATCTCATCATAGCATTGTTTTTTCAATATAATATCAGAATTGGGATTGACAGGAGTAATATCATATCCATTTTCATGCAGATATTTTGGTACATAGTGTGCAGCCTTGTCTGGATTTTTTGACATTCCAATTACAGCTACCTTTTTCATCTTTAAGATTTCTAAAATTTCTTCATCTGAATGTGGATCATCATCCATGGAAAAAAATTATTTTTAGAACTAATATGTTAATCGTCATGCTCGTGTGCAGTCAAATGGCAATCACAATTACAGAGTTCAGTGGTATGATTATTTTGGCAATCAATACACTCAAAGTGTTTGTGATTTTCACAGCTGGAGCAAATCATGATTGATTGTATAATTACAATTTTGTATTAATATATGTCGAAAACTTTGATTATTATTACGAGAAATATACATCAGAATTGTGGATATTTCTGTAGGTCATACACCTGATTCAGACGACGCATTCATGTTCTATGCAATGTTCACAGATAAAGTGAAATCAGATGATTTCTCGGTTACCCATGTTATAGAAGATATTGAAAAATTGAATAAAAAGGCAAAGAATCCAGAGTTAGATGTAACTGCAGTTTCAGTGCATGCTTGTGCATACATTCCAAATTATGTAATGCTAAGAAGCGGTGGAAGTTTTGGAATTGGATATGGTCCGATTGTTACTGCAACAAAGCCTATGACAATTGATGAGATAAAAAAATCAAAGATTGCGATTCCAGGAGAGATGACATCTGCATTTTTGCTCTTACAATTAATGATTGGAAAGTTTGATTACGTTGTGATGAATTTTAGCGACATTCCAGAGGCTGTAAAAAACGGCAAGGTAGATGTTGGATTGGTAATTCATGAAACACAATTATCATTTGAACAGGAAGGAATACAGAAGATTCTGGATGTTGGAGAATGGTGGGATAAAGAGTCAGGAGGATTGCCAGTCCCATTAGGAGTCAATGTGATGAATGAGACATTAGGCGATGAAGTAATTCATAAATTTGATTTGTATTTACAAGATTCAATAAAATTTGCAAGAAATAACATTAAAGATGCACTTGATTACGCTATGCAATACAGTAGAGGAAAATCAAGAGAGTTGATTGAGAAATTTGTTCTCATGTATGTCAACAAAGTGACAGTCGACATGGGTGAGCAAGGAGAAAAGGCAGTTAAACTGATGTTTGAGATGGCAAAACAAAAGGGCCTAGTTCCAGAATTTGATCTAAAGATTTCAAAACCATTGTAAGAAATAGAACAAAGATAAATTGTTCATGGTGCTTATATTCAAAACATACGTACACCAATTATGAAAACAACTCAAAATAATGATTCAGTATATGATTACTCGGGACTTTTCATTGATGACGAAGAATTCTGAGCCTGTAAAATCAACATCTAGTATTTATTATACAAGGAAGAAAATTATCCATGAAGCTTTTCTTGAATTTTGACCCTTGTATAGAATGCAAAGAAATGATGACTGAATTATCATCTGAAGAGATGCTCTTTGCTGACGATGATATAAGAGCAGACGTATCAGCAAAGTTCCTCAGACATTTGACTTACAATCACAACGAAGTGGTAAAGGCAGTAATGTCAGAAGTTAAGAGTCAACAAAGAAGCCCAGAATTTGATTTATACAAGTAATTAAGCAGCCACTTTTTGGATAAGCAGTTCTTTTAGATCATCAATATTTTTTGTAGTGCTAAGCCTATTTCGTAGTTGAGCGCCACCTACAGTTCCCTTTGTAAATCGAATTGCTTGTTGTTTTATGTTTGCAAATCTAATGTTGTACTGAGATGTCAATTCAAGATATGTGACAAATGCCTCTAGTTTGTCTGTAAGTGAATAATGTTTGTATGTCCCACATTCAAGATAGTCGTTAATTTGTTCAAATATGAAAGGATTGCCCATTGCTCCTCGTCCTATCATTATATAATCACAGCCAGTGTAATCAAGAACTTTTTTTGCAATTTCAGGAGATGTGATGTCGCCGTTTCCAACTACAGGCACCGACACGTTTTGTTTTAATTTTTTAATCATATCCCAGTCTGAATGTCCAGAGTATCCCTGCGACACAGTTCTAGGATGAAGTGTAATCATTTGAATTCCTTCTTGTTCGGCAATCTTTGAGATTTCTAAGAAAAGTGATTTATTTTCTTCAGTTACACCCATTCGCATTTTTAGCGATATTGGTTTTTTGACTGTGTTTACAAGTGTGCGAAATATTTCTCTCGTAAGGTCAGAGTTTTGTAGTAAAGCACCACCAGCCATCTGTTTGGTAATGTGAGGTGCAGGACATCCCATATTGTAATCAATCATGTCAAAATGGGGAGATACAATTTTTGCAGCTTTTTCTAATGCAAGAATATCAGAGCCAAACAATTGAATAGAGAGCGGGCGCTCTTTTTCAGAAAATTCTATAAATTCAGTAATATTTTTTGATTGAGATTCTAGCTGTTTATGCTTTGCAACTATTGCATTTACACTAGTCAATTCAGTTACAACAAGTCCTGCACCCATTTTTTTGCACATAATGCGTAATGCAGGATCACTAACACCTGCCATTGGAGCCAGAAATACCTTACTGGTGAAATGTGGAAGCTGTGACATACAAAGTGGTTTTCAGAATTATATATTAAATCTACATTCCCTAAATCATGTTATGTTAGTAGATAAGAGAATTTTAGCAGGAGGCATAGTAATGGTTATTGTTGGGATATCACTTTCTGCAATTTTAACAGATATGACACCAATCGGTAGAGAAGGAATGACTGATGAGGAGATTTTAGAATTTTTAACTCAAGAAAGAGAAAATGAAGATTTTACAACACTTGCTGGTATCCTAGTTGGAATTGGATTTCTTTTGGTATTGATTAGTTTTGGAGCACGCAAGAAAAGAAAAGGCGGTGCAAAGAAAACAGAGAAAAAACCTGCAACTAAGTAAAGGTTTGAAGTTTTTCAAAAAATGTATTTCGTTGAATAGGAGTGCGGCCAATCTCTTTTGCAAGAGTCGCCAATTCCAATAATGAAGAATTAGTTGGTTTACCGGCTGCACGATAAATTTCCTCAGAAAATGCGGTACCTACCAAATCGTTTCCTCCATGAGACAATGCAACTTGAGCAAGTTTTGTTCCATAGGCGACCCAATAGACAGAAATATTGTTGAGCGTTTGTGCAAGCATTAATCTTGATAATGCAATAATTTTTAGATCGTAAATGGAAGATGATTCATGTGTAACTTGATGCTCTTTTTCAAGTTCAGTATTATCAAGACTGAACTTTAAGGGAATCAAAGTGATGAATCCCTTAGTCTTTTTTTGTAATTCCCTAATCTTTATCAAATGATCAACAACATGTTCTGGTTTTTCTATATGACCGTAAAGCATTGTAACATTACTTTTAATTCCAAGATTATGTGCAGTCTCAATTGTATCAAGCCATTCTTGTCCAGTACATTTTCCTCGAATGATTTTTGAGCGAACATCAGGATGAAATAATTCAGCCCCTCCGCCAGGCATTGAATCAAGTCCTGCATCTTTTAATCTAGATAAAATTTCAGTTATAGAATTTTTTGTTAATTTTGATAGATAGAAAATTTCTGCTGCAGTAAATGCCTTAATAGTCATGTCAGGATGTTTTTGCTTTATTGCAGACATCATCTCTTCATAATAATCAAGTTGTAAGTCAGGATGAAATCCACCTACAATATGCACTTCGGTCGCACCCAAATCTTTTGCAGCCGCAACTCGTTTTTCTATTTGAGCAGGAGTAAGTGTGTAAGCATCTTCTTCCCCACCTTTACGATAAAATGCACACATCTGACAGCTTGCAGCACACAGATTTGTGTAATTCATGTAATATGATGCCGCGAAAGAGACAGTATCACCTACAAGTTTTTTTCTAACTATATCAGCTGCAGCCCCAATTACATGAAGATTATCATCATTTAGTATTTCCATACCGTCATCAAATGTCAATTCTTCACCATTTATGGCATGTTCAATTGCAGTAGAAGTTCCAACCAATTCTTCTAACATGATTAATTTGATAACAATGAAAATATAAAACAATGCAAGCTAAGTTTTAGCATGGTATTACCATTAGTTGACGAGGATAAGCCAAAGTGCTTTTTGTGTCACAATACATTTGACGACTATGAAAATCTAAGAAAACATCAAGAAGAAAAGCATAAGGATTTTTTTGAATATCATGAAAATGGAGATAAGAGAGGACCAGCCCCAGGCGATGTCTCTATTTTTTAGATTTTTGTGATTTTAATAATTCAAGTGTTTTTTGTTTACCCATATTTGCCAAATCATAGTCATTGTCAATTGTAAGGGCTTTTTTGAAGCATGTTAGAGCATAATCAAGTTCACCCATCTCACCTAGAGACATTCCTTTGCATGCAAGAGCCATTGCAAAATGGGGTTTAATTTTTAGAGCTGTATCATAACATTCAATGGCATCAGAAAATTTTGATTTTGCATGCAGTAAAGTTCCTTTTCCAATTAAAGCATCTAAGTTGTTTGGCTCATCCTTTAAAATGGAATTATAGATTTGAAAAGATTGTGAGTTTTTTTCCATTCGTTGTAAGGTTGCGGCTTTATCTAATAAGGCAGAAATATTTTTTGAATCAGATTCCAGAACTTTATCATAAAGAAGTATAGATTCCTCATATTCCTCTTCGTCTGCAAGATCAGATGCTTGTTCAAGCATTTTTTGGAATTTTTTATCCACTACTATAACATGTTTTCCCTAGATAATATTCATTATTGTTTAATTTTTCTATATATTAAAAATCCAATTAAAAGAAAGATGCCAGATATTATTCCAATGAATATTACAAGAGGTGTAAAATCTTCAGAGAAGTATCTTGACTCAAGCCATGCGTTTGGCAGTACAGTTACAAAGTCATCTCCAGAAAAATCCTCCACGTATCCAATAGCAACTGCAAGTTTTCCACTGGATCCATTCTTATCAAAAACTGCCATATAGTATGTACCAGGTGCTTCTATCTCTAGATCAATTTCTTGACGTTCCCAGTAAGTGATTTGCCCAAATGGTTCATAGAACTCTTTTGATGGGATAGGTCCATCATAATCAAAGACATATGCGTCATATCCTTCTGGAAGATGATAATCAAAATTCTTGTCTGTATCCAAAACACGAAGTTCATCAACAAGTTCTAGAAATGTTGCAGGTCCTATCAACACAAGTGATGGCGTAAAATCTTCTAGAGGTTTAAGTTTCGGAATAACAATGCTGCTGTATAATCTATCACCTTTTTGTGCCTCAAATTTGTAAAACAATGGTTTGTCTTGTAGTTCTTCATACATTGCCCAAGATATTACTGGATTGGGAATTTCTAAAGCAGAGTCATAATTAACGTTAGTTCCATCAGTAGGGATTAATTTGTGTCCAAATGCAGATGCAGGAATCATTAGTAAACAAAAAAATGCTATAAACACGATTTTTTGCATAATTTTATCTCCAAATTTGACCATTTAACGCATAAATCTTCAGAGAAATATCTCGACTCAATCTGTGCATTTGTAACATAATTTATTGGCAAAAAAAAGAGATTAAGGAACAACAACAAGATTCAATGGAAGATCAAGCTTGCCAAATGGTTCTGCTATTCGTAAGTAATAATCCTTGTTTGAATCGTATTCAAAGTTTTCATAACTACCATAACCTATTGCAGGTCCCCATAAGACATTGACAAATTTTGCCTGTCCTGGTTTTAGAACTACATTGCCAGATGTAAAGTCAGACCCAGAATTTACCCATTTGTGTCCTCCATCCCATACAGAATAATTACAAATAGAAGGACTAGTACACATTAGAGTTTCATTTGAGCCACCAACATTTTGAACTAATATTTGTAAGTTTAAGAGAGGTTGTCCGGTTGCAGTGTATGCGATGTTATTGTATTGTTTAACTCCCTTTCGAGTTTCCTCTTGCCAATCAGTAACGTAATAATATGCAACATTACCAACTTTGTATTTCTCACCTTCATTCATGTATGTATTTAGTTTGTATTCATCTTTGATTATTTTTTGACATTCACGAACTTCTCTTTTATTTTCTCCACCCTCACATGCTGCTAATTTTTGATCTAAAGTTGAATTTCCAGATAATTTTGGTGTAGATGTTTCTTGAGGTGCTTCTTGATATTGTGATTTTGAAGCACCATCGTCACTTACAGCGCTTGCGCTAACTTTCATGATTCCCATTTTTATCAAATATTGGAGTGCATTTACAAATTCATTTTCAGTTAGTGTCCCATCAGCCCACCAGCCTGCATTATTTTTTACCCAACTTGGAATAGTATCAGATTCTCCTGAACTTCTAGTAGTAGAGGGGACATTGATTATTCCATTTTCAACCATATACTGAACACCAGATACAAATGCGGTATCATCGATTTGCCCTGCAGCCCACCATTCAGCATTATTTTTTACCCAAGTAGGAACATTTGCAGCTTCTACACTAGTTACCATTGTTGCCAATAGCAAAACAGATGCTATTCCTGCCAAAACTAACTTCATGAACATATTCATGATTTAGTTTTAATAAAGCATGATGAAGTTAGGTACTCACCATGGGCACTAGGAAATTAGATGACATTACCACCATTAACTTTTCTACATTACATTCAAACTTTAATTCAGTAGATAATTTGAGAAGATATGCCAAAATTTTCTTTCGTAAAGCAGGTTGACATTGACAGAGACAAGTTCTTTGAAATTAGTACATGTTATGAAAGGTTTACAGAAATCTTGCCAGATTATTTCAAGGAATTAAAAATAGTTGAGAGAAACGGGAATGTAACAAAGATCTTTGAGACACTTAGTTTCTTAGGGAAAACAGTTAGCGTAACTACTGAGCATGTGATTGAAAAACCAGACAGACATATTGTTAAAATGCTTGACGGACAGGCAAAGGGAACCGTATTTGATGAAAGATATGAGAAAGTAGAGGAAAAGACCAAGGTTACAATCGAGGTAGATTTTGTATTATCTGGTGGATTGAAGATTTTGGGAATATTTGCAAAAAGTAAGATACAGTCAAGTATGGAAAAAGTCTTAGACGAGTTTGCCAACTATGCAAAAAATCAATCACAGTGATTTGAGATGTTTTTTTATTAATGGATGTGCTAAAACGGCACTATGTGCAGCAGAATCAGTTCCAATACCATAACTAATAGTAGAATCACCTACAAAAAATAATCCATCGACATTAGATACAGAATGTGGCATTTTATTTTTCCAAACCAAACCTGGTTCTTTAACAACTGCCTCTACAAGTTTCCAGGCCATAGGTCTATCCCACAATAAAGAATCATCAAAGTCAGGATAGATTTCAGATAATTCTTGTTTCATTTTTGAAACAATTTCTTTGATTCTTACAGGATCTTCAGTTTCTTCAGGCTTTACAGGGGTACCAACTATAATGAGATGCTCACCTTTTGGAGATACTGAGGGAGTAATGTTTGAAATAAAAAATATGCCTTTTGAAACATAGTTTTCACCTACTGGAAATACCACCTGACGTTCATCAAGCCTTTTTGATAATGCAAAATGAACCTCCACTACAGATGTGGTTTTGTTTAGTCTGTTTGTTTTTTTAATAAAATCATCATCAAAAATTCCAGATTCAAATAACTGATTTATTGCATGGTATGCAGGATACGAAATGATTACACAGTCAGTTTCAACAGTTTTGCCATCAGATAGTTCGATTCCGGTAACTTTTTTGTCGTGAATGATCACCTTTTTGATGGAATGACTCAGATTTACTTGGGAATGATTTTCCTTCACATAATTAGCCATAACCTCACTAATTCGGTCATATCCACCCATGTCAGGATAAGCAAATTCACTTGTTCCACCTTTGAAAGGATTAGCACGAATTATAGTTCTTGCAAACTCACCTAATGAAATATGTTCAGGAGAGTCAGCAAATGCGAGCATGCATACAGCATCAAAAAACTGTTTTGAATGAAAATCAAGTTTGGATGTAACTTGAGTGAGAGGTACAGAGTCCAATTGCTCTGCTTTTTCCATACTAGTAAATGCCATAGGTAGTAAAATTTTCAGCAAAGAGATTCGACTTTTAAATGGAATTAATGACATTTTGAGGATATCACAAATTCCTTTTGGATATGTATGGAATCCATTGTCATAAAATGCAATTTTGTCTACGATTGCAAGTTTCAATCTAGATTCTATTTTAATATCTTTGAGAATTTCATAGATGGCAGATTTTTTGTAAAATGGCATTATATGAAAACCATTATCTAAGATATGGTTTCGAAACTCCGTGGAAGCGGTTCGGCCACCTACACGATCAGATTTTTCATAAACGGAAACAGGGAATCCGTCGTTGACAAGAAGAATTGCTGTTGACAAACCACCAACACCAGCGCCAATTATTATGACTGGTTTTTTCGACGATTTTTTTGAAATCTCCTTAGTTTGATTATTGGAATTCATTTTATGCAGAGGCGGATGTTGTTGTTTGGTCTACTGCCACTCGTTTTTTATTTCTAGATTTTGTTCTCAAGATCATTTTGCAGCAATGGCAGCGAATTGATTCAGTGTTAAGCCATACTTCACACCAACTACAACGTTTTAGTCCGGATTGGTATTTTTGAGAGTTTGGAACTTTGATCACCCTGTGTGGCGTGCATATTCCTTTACATGATGCCCCCATGAATTAATTTCGGAATTCAAATATTTAATAGTTATGCACTAGATTAGACTAGTGCCAACCGTTTACATTTTACGTGTTATTATGAAACCATCTTCTTTTGTTTAATTTTTCTATAGTTTCATACAGTTATCCAACTAGGGATTTTGCGTTTTGTATATTTCATAATTTTTTGTTTTCTCAGTTGATAGTAATTTCTATATGATTTAATCACGTCACCCTCTATCTTACATTCATCAGGCATCGCTCTAGCCCAACTTGTAAGACCGATATCAGGTAAATCCGGTAACGGTAAATTTTTAATCACATCAAAAGATTTGTGATTGATTTTTTTGCTATATCTATATCGGTATTCATTGTTTAGTTCTTTCGTCAGATTTGTAAGCCATTCATAGTTTGAAATACTCGATCTAACCCATTTTGTACATGGATGATTAACGAAAGATTTTCTATATGGAATTTCATACTTGATGTCTTTGTTTGGATGTATATGATGAGTTGTGCATACCATCTGCGCAGATTCTAAAATCATTTTTACTACATGTTTATCCAAGTGTTGTTGTGCACATAATTTTGGATCATTGTCTAAAACAAAAATATTCATAGATAGATTATACAGTAAGATAATTTAAAGAAGATTCTAATCTAATGGCAATTTTTTACATTTTAACATCAGATAATCAATCAAGCCTTTTTCAGATGAAGATTGCATCTTTTTCATAGATTCAAAAAGAATTTTTTCAACGTATGATGAATATTTAGTAAGGATTTTTTTACGTAGTTCATCTCGATTGTTGAGATAGTATTCTGCCAAAGGAGAATAGACATTTTTCCCAATCTCATTGAACTGTGTAATTTCAAAACCATTTTTGGAAATTTCTTCAGTTAGATGATTTTGTGAATAGTGTTCTGATGACCAAGTAAATTTCAATATTCCAAGATTGCGTAAGCTGGAATCATCAGTTGCCGTCGGAATTGCAAGTGCAAGAATTCCGTTGTCTTTTAAAACTCTATTTGACTCAGAGAAAAAGTCGCCAATAGGTTTGAAGTGTTGTGCGGATTCGAGTGCAATGACACGATCCAAAGACAAATCTGCAAAAGGAAGCATTCTTGCGGTAGAATTTAGTTTAGATATATTACCAGAATCAACCGACCGTAATTGAGAAAAATTAACATTTACTGAAGAGATTTGTAGTGAAGGATACTCTAAATTCCAAATTTTTGCAGGACCTAGAATGCCGCTTCCAACATCAGCAATCACTTGCGCTGAAGAGATTTCGGCCATTTCACCAACCATCTTACAGAGTTGTTTTTGGGCATCAACTGGATGAGACGTAGAATTATTCCAAAATCCAAAGTTCAGCATGTCACCCCCAGTAGAGATTTCCATTATAGGAGATAGTGAATCATATAGCTTTACAACGTCATTTTCATTTCGTCTAAACGTCCACAGTAAAAGGTCTACAAGATTAATTGACATGATAAAAATAAAAAAACTGTGGATATATGATTTTAAGGTAAATCCACTAATTCTTCAACACAGTGCTTGTGAACCCAAACTTCATCTGCATTTCTAGCAATTTCCTTGCCTTTGCGGATATCATCACCACAACTTTTGCATTTTCCATCAAATCTTGCTTTCATGGTTTAGGTATAACGTGTATCGCTAAATGTGATTCCTTGTAGATTTAGCTAACCAAAACGTAGTCAAAATTCAATTTTTCCTTACATATGGATCAATTTTTTTGAGCGTTTTTGTCTATCAAATGAGGCAATTTCCATATTATAGATCAAATTTGAAGTTATGATATGCAAACTGAGGAATTCAAGTCAAGAGATGGACAAAAGTTTTGGGAAGATGCTAACAAATATTCCTGGTCAAATGGAGAATATGAATTTCTAAAGGAAATGTCATTCATTATGGTGAATTTGCATCATCAAAATAATTCAGAAGAATAGTGCTAAAAAAACTAACACTGAAACCCTTTCCTAATAAATTCAAAACACCATATCTAAACAATGAATAAAGATTCTGAATCTAATGACCATTTTTGTAAAAATAGCAAGGGAAATGAGGTTCTCTTAGTTTCCGATAGCAGTACCGGTGAAGTGATGTGTTCATTATGTGGGGAGGTTATAGTGGAAAATGCCGCAGATCTTGGACAAGAGTACTCAGTTCAATCAGGCGATGACTATATGTTAAAGTCTAGAACTGGGCGAAAGTCAACACTTGCTTTCAATGACATGGGATTGTCTACAGTAATACAACAATCAGACAAGGATGCGACAGGTAAAAATCTCAGTGGAGAAATGAAAAGGACGTTTTATCGATTACGAATGTGGGACAAAAACAGTAAGGCCCTTCCGGGGCATAGAAATATGCAAAAAGCATTCACATTATTAGAAGGGCTCAAAGCAAAATTATCGCTTACAGATGCAGCCGTTGAGCAAGCTGCATATATTTACAGAAAGACTCTGGCAAAAAAAATTGGAAGAGGCAGAAGTATACCAGTGGTTTTGAGTGCATGTGTATATGCATCATGTAGATTCACAAATACCCCACGAACAATAAAAGATGTTGCAAACGCAACAAATCTACGAAGAACAAGTATACACAGAATTTACAGAATGTTGGTACGAGATCTTGACTTGACACTTGAGACATATAATCCGGTCAGCTTCATTACAAGAATTACAACTGAGGTTGGTGCATCTGAAAAAACAAAAAGAGATGCCATAAAATTCCTCATAAAGGCTGAAGAATTAATGATTACCAGTGGGAAAAACCCAGTTGCAATGGCTGCAACAGTAGTCTATCTGGCATCAATTATGAATAGCGAAAAGGTTTCTCAAACTAAAGTATCAAAAGCAGCAGCCATCAGTAGTGTAACAATTAGAAATCTATGCAAAAAGCTAAAAGATGCAAAGATTGCATCTTTTGCAGATCCAAAATTGAAAAAAGTTGCAGAAGACTAAGAGTGGATCCGGCGAGACTTGAACTCGCGACCTCTGCAGTGTGAGTGCAGCATCCAAACCAGGCTAGACGACGGATCCAAGATGATTTTCTAGTGCGCATTATTTAGACGTTGAATGGGTTTTCAAAAGATATAGAAGCAGATCACTTTGAAAGTAATCGTGCAGAAATATGAAAAGGGGCGATGGGATCTAGATGATCTAGTCAAGAACCCTACAAGACAATCATTTGATAGAAAGATCAATGAAATACAAAAACAATCTGAAAAATTTGCAAAGAACAAATCTCTGTTAAAACCAAATATTTCATCAAAGAGATTTTTACAACTACTCCACGAGATTGAAGATATCACAGAAAGATCAAGCAAGATTGGAGGATATGCAGGACTAAAATTTTCAGAAGATACACAGTCAGATGAGGCAACTGCATTACTAACTAGAATTTCCCAGTTTGGTTCAACTATCGAAAACAAAATGCTGTTCTTTGATTTGTGGTGGAAAAAGCAGATAGATGAGAAAAATGCCGAAAGACTAATCAAAAATGCAGGAGAATTAGCAGACTATCTAAGATACAAAAGACTTGTTGCAAGATATGCACTGACCGAGCCTGAAGAAAAGATAATCAATACATTAGATGTCACAGGAATTTCTGCATTAGTAAAAATTTATGATAAAATAACTAACGCGTTTACATATACAGTAAACGTAAATGGTAAGAAAAAAACAATGGGAAGAGAGCAGCTTACAACACTTGTCAGAAATAAGAGTTCAAGGATTAGAGAGGCATCTTACAAATCACTCTTGACAAAGTATCAGGAAAACAAGGGAGTAATTGGTCAGATTTATCAAAATATTGTACTAAACTGGAGAAATGAAGGAGTTGATATGAGAGGATTTACAAATCCAATATCAGTTCAAAACATCTCAAATGATATAGATGATAAAACGATTGATGTGATGTTACAGGTGTGCAAGAAAAATGCACCGGTATTTCAAAAGTATTTCCAACAAAAGGCAAAACGAGTTGGAGTAAAGAAACTTAGAAGATATGACTTGTATGCACCATCAAAGAATAGTAGACAAGAAAAAAATTACACATTTGATCAAGGAACAAAACTAGTTTTAGATTCACTTAACAGATTTAGTCCAAAGATTGCAGAATATGCTTCACGTGTTTTTAATGAAAATCATATTGACTATTCTCTAAGACATGGAAAAAGAGATGGTGCATTTTGTAGTACCCCACTCCCATATATCACACCATTTGTTTTAATCAACTATACAGGAAAATCAAGAGATGTATTCACATTAGCACATGAGATTGGACATGCAGTACATAGTGTTGCGGCATCTGAGAAATCAATTTTAATATCGGATGCACCTCTGCCTCTTGCAGAAACTGCATCCACATATTCAGAATTATTACTATATGACAATATTTCAAGTCAGATTTCAGATGCAGAGAAATCTACAATGCTATCAGATAAGATTGATGACTTTTATGCAACAATTGGAAGACAATCATTTTTCACGCTATTTGAGATTGAGGCTCATAATCAAATTGCAAACTCCATCACAGTAGATGAGATTTCTAACATTTACAGAAATAATCTAAAGGAACAATTTGGGAATTCAATTGACATATCAGATGACTTTGGAATAGAATGGAGTTGCATTCCACATTTTTATCACTCTCCATTTTACTGCTATTCATATTCATTTGGAAACTTACTTGCAGTTTCACTATTCCAAACTTACAAAAATGAGGGAGACCGTTTTGTCTCCACATATACAGATATTCTGTCTGCAGGAGGATCACAGAAACCAGAAAAACTTCTCAAAGAGCATGGACTTGACATATCCAAGGCAAAATTTTGGCAAAGTGGATTTGACTATATAAAAAAGCAAGTGGACGATCTAGCAAAATTATAGGTTAATGAAATGTGGGGCCGGCAGCCCGAGCCATCGGACTGCCGGCGTGTTCCCCAACGGTTTGAATTCGATGTCATTTAAGCAGGAATATACTAGTGATTTAAACGTTATAGCATAATCAGTAAACTAAATAAAATAATACAAGTTTCATTGAATATGATAAAGTCAACATTACTGCTTGGCATATTATTTTCATCAATACTAATCATGCCTTTTGCTAGTGCACAGCAATTTGAAAAGGCAACGTTTCAAGAGAGTGCATCAATAATTTATGATCAAAAAATTTCAGGATCAATCATTACATCAATAGGATTTGAGACCACAAGTAATGAGGAGATAAGATTCCCTGGAGAATTAATTGAAAAGATTAACGCCAATGAAAAGATTAGAGCAGTAGTTTTTACAAATGCCGGAGAATGTGTGATTGGAGTAACATCAGAACAACAATGCATAATGATTAATTTTGATTATGAAAAACTCAAAGGAGATGGTGGGATCAGAATGGTTCAAGAGTCAGCAAGAGAGATGGGAGGTCTGCTAATTGATGATTTAAATCAAGTTTTCCGTACAGATGCAGAATTTCACTCTGTGTATATTCATACAGCAGATAATGCAAATGTACTATTAGAGACATCAGGGATTGTATCAGGCAAGGGCGCTGTATCAGCAACTTATGTAACTGACAAAAGAGCAACGGACTTTTTGTTTACAGATATAGCAGGAATATTAATTCCAAAAGAGATTAGAGATGGAGGAGGATTTTATGACATCGCAAAAAAATTATCCATACATGATGATTCAATAATTTCAGTAACAATGATTCCAAATGAGGATTCAAATCTATACATGTTTAAAATTACAAAAGAGATTAAAGAAAAAAGTAATAATATTACAGTGATAAGGACACTAGAAAGTTTCGAAGTAGATAAAATTTCACGAACAGATTATTTTGATAACAGAAATGTTCCTCTAAATTCAATAATACAACTAATCATAATTCCAAGTGAGACAACGAAGGTTAATGCAATATCAACTCATGCAATTACCGATGTAACAACTTTTGAGAATATAATGAAAAAAGGGTGGTTTTTGAGTTCACCTGCAGGAGAAATGATTGATCTAAAGTTTTTGTTTGGACAGAGCAAGACCATTTCAGCAGAGGAATTATTAGTAGAGACTGCTCCATGGGACATGCAAAGTGAGATGACACTTTATTCTGTAGAAAAGATTGAGAGTGAAGCAGAAGAAGTGCCGATAATTGAAAATGAAGAAGAAGGTAGTGATGAAACACAATATGCAGTATTAGGCATTATAATTGTAGCAGGTATCGGAGCTGCAATATTTTATCTAAAAGGATACAAGCCAAAACACTAGAGAAGTAAACATGCAGCAGAAAATACTGTGGTCCATTTTCCAGACTTGTCACCTTTTGCAGTCATTGTGATATTTTGGGTTTTGTAAATTTTTCCAGAAATAGTCCACTGTTGTCTCTTCTCATCCCAACTCTTGTCAATATCAAATGGAATACCAAGAGATGACGCAAGCATTTGTGCTGCAACATCTTCTGCATAATCACCTGCTTGTTTTTCAGTTTGACCAAATGCATCATATTCAGATAGGTATCCATATCGGGTACGATCTTTTGGCTGTGCTAATCCAACAGATGCCGAAATTAATCTATGTGGCTCATTTGTTTGATTTCTAGAATAAATTGTAAATAGAATTTGGCCTGGTTTAATCTTCTTCAATCCCTCCTTTCTAGGAATTAGTTTTGCCTTTGGAGGAAAAATACTTGAGATTAGAACTATGTTTGTTCCAGAGATGCCTGCATCACGCAGAGCATATTCAAAGCTTGTGAGCTTGTCTTCATGAACACCTATTCCTTTAGTTAGAAATAATTTCTTAGCAACTAAATCAAGCATTGCACGGATGATTTTTTTGAAGAATTTATACGTTGATTTTATTTAATGAATCAAGAATTTCTTGCCCATGAGATGTAACATTAATTTCACGCATAACATCGCGTATAACACCATCTATACCAATAACAAATGTACTGCGTTTTGCAAGACCCGCAATGTTTGTTCCAGCATATTTCTTACATGCAATTTTTTTAGGATCACTTAGGTGTACATATGGAATTTCGTATTTTTTAACAAATTCAGCCTGGGAATCAACAGAATCAACAGATATGGCAAATAGAACAGTGGTTGTTGAGATAATATCAGAGTAAACAGAGATGACACTTTTTGCCATCTCAAAGACTTTTTTTGACGGACATGCAAAGAGATGATTTTTTGGATAAAAACACAAGACCACATTTTTTGAGCCTTTAAACGAGCTGAGAGTGACAGGGCGTCCATCATTTCCTAATAATTCAAAGTCTTCTGCAACATCTCCTTTCTCAAGAGTCATGATTAGTATTAGAATAGGTTATTTATCAAGTGTGTTCTTTTAGTTCATTGGACACTTCATTTCTTAATTCAGATTATTTTCTGATTGGATACTATGTTATGACAGTTGGTGCAAGTCTATTGTTAATCAAAGATACAAAAAAACGCATAAGAGATCTAAAAGCAGGAATTGGTTCTATGAAATATGCACCAATTGCTTTCGGAATTTTAACTGTATACGTGCTGTTTGCATTTGAGTATGTTGATCAGATACCCATACTAAATTGGAGTTGGCTTGGATACAATATTGCATTTGGACCATTTGCAGAACAAGGAATGTTGGGAATAATTCCATTTGTGCCATTATTACTTTACATGTTTTTACATATCAATTACTTTGAGGAAGTTTATTTTAGAAAATCAAAAAAGATGGTTTTGGTATGGGCATTAATCCATATCGGAATGGGCATAAAAATACACATGGCGTTGGTACTGATACCAATTGGATTTGTTTTCAAATATATTTATGATAAAAAAGGTGTAAAACACTCCTACGCAATGCACTTTGCCACAAACATAATGGTAGTTTGTGTTTTATTTGCGTCGTTTATACTTTGAATCCTTTCGTGGATCAACGTTCTTTACCTGTGTCAAGTAAAGATATGTCATGAATGCACCAAGAATGAGGTTAACAACTCCTAAAACAACAATCATGAAATAATTCATTGATGCCTTGAAGGTTCCCATCCACAATCCAAATACAATTCCCCATATGCCCACCATGGTAAAAACAACTATGAGAATTTTTAGTTTCTTTGGTTGGACATATTTTAATTTCAACAATCAAACCAGATTCTAGAAGTTATTAAATTATGAGTATGTTAACATTTTAAACCAGCCACATTATCAAAAGAATTAGTGCCAATGTAGCTCAGCCTGGTTAGAGCAATTGATTTGTAATCAATAGGTCGAGAGTTCAAATCTCTCTATTGGCTTTCTTCTTTTAGAGATAATGAATTTTCATGTGTGTATTATGTATGGTTTCATATGGTGTAACATGACCACAATGTGGACAAGAAAACAGACCTTCTGAAGATTTTGCATCACGTGCAATAGTTTTTCCAGAAATAGACTCAATTGATATTATATCACCTTTAGAAATTACAGCGAAATTCCGTTGCTCACCTATCGATTCCAAAAATCGCTTAATGGATGAAATCACCTCATTTGTGTCAATTATGCCATCATCCTCTATGGGAGATAAAATAAATTCGTGATATTTGATATTAGGAACAGCTGCTACATCATCTGCCACATAGATTAGTAATTCATTTTGAATTGATTCTACTTCATGGCAATCAACTGTAATCATATAGAGAATTCCATTAGGTGGTTATAAAAAAATTCATAATTATTTCATAACGGTACAAGTTAGATTATAATATCAATTGAAGATTCAGATGTGATATGACTGATCTCTATAGACTACTTCCAGAGGAAATGGAGAAAATGGTGATTGATATGGGGTATGACAGATATAGAGCAGATCAAATTCTAATGCCACTTTATTATAAATTTCCTAAAAATATTGCAGACATTAAACAACTTCCAAAAGAAATGATTGCAAAGTTAGTGGACGCAGGATATACAATAGGTTTAGCAAAAGAAGTTCATAGTATTACAAGTGACGATGGAGATACGACAAAAGTATTACTTAATCTCACTAATGATAAATCGGTTGAGACAGTTCTCATGCAATATGAATCAGAGAAGGTTGGAGGACTACCAAGATCAACAGTATGTGTTTCTACACAAATTGGATGTGCAATGGGATGTACGTTTTGTGCAACAGGACAGATGGGTTTTGAAACAAATCTAAAAGCAGAACATATCGTATCACAGGTAATTCATTTTGAAGAGATTATTGAGCAACGAAAAGAGCACATTACAAATTTAGTTTTTATGGGGATGGGAGAACCAATGGCCAACTATGATGAAATGATTAGAGCTGTGAAAATTTTAACAGATCCAAGAGGATTTGGATTGGGTCAACGGCACATTACAATTTCAACAATTGGGATTAAGGCAGGAATAGAGAGGTTGGCTGAAGAAAATCTCCAGATTGGACTTGCGATATCACTTCATGCGCCAAATAATGAATTACGTAAAAAGTTAGTTCCTACAGCAACAACAGATTCAGTTGGAGAGATTATTGAGGCGGGACATAATTATTTTAAGAAAACTGGTCGACGTGTGACATTTGAATATGCATTAATGGATGGAGTTAATGATTCACGTGAAATTGCGAATGAATTGGCGGAATTATTACGCGGTAATGGATCACATGTGAATTTAATTCCCATAAATCCAACTGCAGGTGATTTTAAACGACCATCAAAAAGTAGAGTTTTTGAATTTAAGCGAATTTTATCTGAAGCAGGAGTAAATTGTACGATCCGAATTGAAAAAGGTACAGAAATATCAGCCGCATGTGGTCAACTCAGAACAGATATTGTAGGATGATCTAGATATAATATAAAATATAATCTTAGAAAAAATTATTAAAAAAATTATATTTTAAAGAAATTATTTAGATATACTAATGATCCAGTTAGCAATACAATACCAAATATTACAAACAAACCGCCTGAAATCTTTTCAATCCATAACATTTTTGATTTAATCTTTGTGAAAAATACTAAGAATCTATCAATTGCAATTGCAGAAACTAAAAATGGAATTGCTAAACCTAATGAATAAACTCCTAGTAAACTGGCTCCAGTAACAACTGATGAGCTAGATGCAGCTATTGTCAAAATACCTGCTAAAATTGGTCCAATACAAGGCGTCCAACCTGCACCAAATGCCATTCCTACAACAAGAGGACCAAATTTTCCTGAATTTCTCTTACCCATATCAAATCTCATTTGTTTTTCTAATTTTGGGATTTTGAAAAGTCCAACCATATGCAATCCCAATACAATTAGAATTACACCACCAATTCTTTCAATCCATTGAATTGAATCAAAGAATAGATTTCCCATAAAAGATACAGTTGTACCTAAAAGCATAAAAATTATTGAAAATCCTATGACAAACATTATTCCTTTAACAGTTGCAGTTAATCTTAATTTACTTCTAGTAACTTGAGAAGTCTCTTGAGATAATTCT
>Ga0208947_1000034_pt1 | contig 66646 bp, 63 predicted proteins | sample AOAMet1_04_M0_20_2_FD_188226 | JGI IMG/M metagenome (GOLD analysis project Ga0208947, IMG submission 188226) | Ammonia-oxidizing marine microbial communities from Monterey Bay, California, USA - CAN11_04_M0_20 (SPAdes) | ecosystem: Environmental > Aquatic > Marine > Intertidal zone | place... | reverse complement strand
TCCACTACTTCTAATTAATTGCGGCTTAACGTCTGGAGGCAACAAAAAGGAGGCTTGATCTATTTTATCCTGCGTTTCGGACCAAACTTGCTCTATGAGCGAAGGCGGAACCTCGTCTTTGATTGCTAGCACTGTAGTTGAAAAACCCTGAGATGCAAATGAAATAATTTCATCAAACTCAAATACTTCTCTTAGCTTTGCTTCCAAAGGCTCTAAAATTTGTGATTCAATTCTATTTGGAGAGGCTCCAGGGTAGACAACTTGAATCGTTGACCAGCGTTGAGAAAGCTCTGGATTTTCTTGCCTGGGAAGAGTGTTTAGAGAAAAAAGGCCTGCTAAAAAAATAAAGGTTAAAAGTAACCCAAAAATTCTGGGTCGATCAAATAAAATCTTGAGTAGAAACATGACTTAGTTAACTTTTAAAATCTCATTCTCAATAACCTTCTCAGCTCCGCCTGATACCACCATGTCTCCAGTTGAAATGGTTCCTGAGATATAGGCACTATCTCCCTCAACATGAATTAATTCAACAATTTCTTTAGCTACCTTGAATTGATTATTATTTTCTTTTGTAACTGTATATAAATTCCACAAACCCTGCGTGCCTTGAGAAAGAGATTTCAATGGAACCCATGCTCCTCTTGTTGATTTTTCTTGATCAAGCTGAAGATAGGCAATAGATCCAGGATTGATAAAAGTATTAAATTCAAAGATGGATAATCTATTATCCGAACCTTGATTACTCATTTTCGTAAAACGCTTAAGTGTTGCAGGAAATATTTTCTCATCGAATAAAAAATTATAAGAATTTCCTTCAACTAAGCTCTCAATAATATAGCTAGGAACTGAGACATGTGCCTCCGCAACTGTTGAATCAATAATTTCTAAAATTGGCAACCCGGGACTAATGACTGTTCCAGAATCAAGAAATCTATTTTGGATATATCCTGAAAAAGGAGCGCGTATTTTAGTTTGCTGTAATTTTACGCTGTACAAATCTGCTTGTGCCTTTGCTACTAAAAATTCTGAGTTAGCTTTATCTAATTCTTGGTTAGAAATAAAACCTTTCTTTTTCAGATCCTGGAATCTAATTAATGCTTGTGAAGCTAAATCATATCTAGCCAAAGCTTGATTTAAATTTGCCTGCATTTCTGAAGGATCTAGAGAGGCAAGAATTTGATTGTTCTCTACAGCATCACCAATATCAACCATAACTTGAGATATCTTTCCGGGTATCTCAAAAGACAGCTTTGAATAGTTTAAGGGCAATACCTTGCCTGGAAATTTTTGAGTAGATTGATAAGAGTCTTGCATCTCAATAGTCGTGATCTCTAACGATGAGGCCTCACCTGATAATACAGGCAGGTAAATAGAAAGAGCTATGGTGAGTACTATTTTTTTCATAAATTTGACTAAAGCAGAGAAATTATCTAATGTTATCAGTGTCAACATACATAATCATGTTAACAGTGTCAACATAGGATGGGTAAAAAATGAAATATCATCATGGAAACCTAAAAGAGGAGCTTATTTTAAGTGCTTGCATTATATGCGAAGCTGATGGGCATGATCGCATGAGCCTTAGATCGATTGCAAAGGAAGCTAAGGTATCCCAAACCGCTCCCTACAGACATTTTAAAACCAAAGAATCTTTATTGGCTGAAGTATCTACGCGCGGATTTATAGAATTAAAAGAAATTTTACATAATGCTAATGCGAAAAAAACATTATCCACGAAAGATAGATTTTTAGAAATGGGGCAAGCCTATATTGATTTTGGGCTATCGAAAAGAAATACTTATGATTTGATGCACAGTTCAGTAGTTGATAAAACTCAGTTCCCAGAGCTATTAGATAGTGCCGCTGGTGCTTTTGAGGAATTGGTTTATGTATTGGCTGAATTAAATCCCGGCATTTCACAAAAAGACTTAGACATAAGATGCATTCATCATTGGGCGCTGGTGCACGGCTTGGTTGGCTTGCTAAGAAATGAGAACCTTGATTCGTCAGATATTGATACCCCAGCAGGAAATGCCATGGGGTTAGTGAGAAGTGATATTAAAAGTTTTTTAGTTTCAGCGCTTGAAGTCTAAGAAAGCTACTCAACAACAATAGTAATTTTGTTTGAGTAGATCGGTGGCCTGTGAGGAATATGCCGATAATCTCCCAGCAGAAGTTGCAAAGTATGAGTACCAGGCTCAAGCTCTAACTTAACTTCTGTTTGACCTTTTCCAAAATGCACATGATTTTTATCAGCTTGGATGGGTTGACTCAAATTTGGTAAATCAGCATCAATGATTAAGTGGTGATGGCCGGTTCCATTAACATTTAATCCTGCTGGAGAAACACCAAAATTTTGAAGACCGAATTTGACAACAACTTCGCCCGAAACAATGTCGTCATTTTTCGGTGCAATAAAATACACTTCTGCTGCTGGAGCTCCTTTGCTGTATTCAAGAGCAATTAATCCATTAGCAAAAAACAATGAGAATGAAAGCAGTAATCGAATCAAGATAAATATCCTCCGTCTGCATATATTAAGCCATTAAATGAGTCTGCACTTTGAGCCGCCAAAACTTTTGCAATAACAATTGAATGGGAGTTGTAATTAATGACCTCATCTACTTGACTGAAAATATTAGACTGAGCATCTTTTAGAAATGGGGTTTCATCTGTATTCCAGTAATCATTCGCATACCTTAATGACTCAGAATCTTTCGAGCTACACAGGTTTGAGATATCTTGTTGCTCTTTGCTAAGAATATTAATGCACAGATCAACTCCCGGCAATAAGACATCATGAATGCTTGCACCTTTATTCACACACACCAGTATGGCTGGTGGGTCAATTGTTAATGAAGTCACAGAAGAGGCAGTCATGGCGTAAAGTTTGCCGCTAGAGTCTTTGGCTGAAACAACGCTGACAGATGATGCTAAAAATCTCATAGCAATTAAAAATTGTTCTTTTGGCATTGGCGTTATAATTTATACTCTGTAAAAAATTTACTAGATTGAATACAACAAGCATAAGAATAATTGGAGGCAGAAACAAGAGCTATCGCATAGTTTTTAAAGCTTCTCCAAGCCTAAGACCTACCTCTGATAGAGCAAAGGAAACCCTATTTAGTTGGCTGCAATTTGAAATGCAAGATAAAGCTTGTTTAGATTTATTCTCAGGCACTGGAGGGTTAGGTTTTGAGGCTCTCTCTAGAGGGGCTGCTCATGTTACTTTTGTTGAGAAAGATAAAAGTTTATTTAAAAATATACTGAAAAATGTTGCCCATCTTGATTATCAAGACAAAAGTGAGGTTGCTTGCAGTGCAGCTCTAAAATGGATGCAAACAAACAAACGTAAATTTGATGTCATTTTTTTAGACCCTCCATTTGATCAAGTAAACTACGAGAGTTTGCTCAGTGCGATTAGAACTCAAGATCTTTTAGCGGCTAACGGAAAGATTTATTTAGAAACGGATAAAAGAACAGAAATTCTGCTCAGCAAAAAGCAAGAGGTACTAAAGGATAAGACCATTGGAGATGTGAGGCTCATGATTTTGCAATGAAAATTAGAATAGCTACTAGAACTTCTCCCTTGGCGTTGCTTCAAACCAACCAGGTAATCAGTCTAATTGAATCAGCTGAACCTTCATCTGTGTGTGAGATTATTCCAATAGAATCAGAGGGAGATTTAACCGAAGCTCCTTTGCATCTTATTGGTGGGAAAGGATTATTTGTCTCTAAGCTAGAAGCTGCTCTCTCTAATGGCGATGCGGATATTGCAGTTCATAGCCTGAAGGATGTTCCCGCTCTACTTGATCCTAAATTTTCCATTGCAGCCACTCTGTCTAGAGAAGATCCATCCGATGCAATTCTGCTGAAAGATGGAATAACATTTAACGATCTTGGTAAAAATTCAAGAATTGGAACCTCAGGTCCCAGAAGAAAATCACAAATGCTTGCCATGCACTCAGATTTAGAAATTGTTCCTGTGAGAGGAAATATACAAACCAGAATCAATAAGATTGTTAGCGAGAATCTTGATGGGCTTATAGTGGCAAAGGCTGCTTTGAATAGACTCAAGATTCATTACCCTAACATGCATATTTTTTCAGAGAATCAAATGCTACCGGCCGCAGCACAAGGTGCAATAGGCATTGAGGTGTATGTTTCTCAAATCCAATCAGGCATCTTAGAAATGCTGAATATGATTAATTGCCAGAAGACATTCACAGCCACAAAAATTGAACGAGACATTGTTGCAGCTTTAGAGGGTTCATGTCTGTCACCAATTTCTGCACTGGTGACAGCTCAAGACTCTAAACTGCATTTGCAAGTTAGGGTTTCAAATCAAGATGGCTCAACAATTATAGAAAAAGAAATCACATTCTTGCCAGCGCAAGAATTAGAGGCTGTGAAGCAATTCAAAATAGAACTTCTTGCAGAAGGTGCGCAAGAGCTAATTCAGACTTAAATGATTGTTAATACACGACCATCAATCCTAGCTAATAAAACAAATGAATTGTTAGCACGCTCTGGCATAGAGTTCATGCATGAGCCGTTAACTAAAATTTTAAGTATCGCTCCATCCAATCAAGCACTTGAAAAGCTTCAGCAGCTTGATTCTTATGACGCGATCATTTTTACGAGCCAATCTGCTGCAAAATTTGGAGCTCCCTATCTGCAAAAGCATACATCAAAAAATTTAAATCTCTTGATTATGGCTATTGGTCTGGCAACACAGAGGGTCTTAAGTGCACATGGCTTGGTCTCTGAGGTTCCCTTAGGTTTTAACTCAGCAGGTCTTGCTGGACTAATAGAACAAGGCAAACATGAAAAGTGCTTGATATTTTGTGGTGGGAAGCAACCTCAATTAAGTTTTCATACTCCGGTAACACTAGATACGTTCTCCTGTTACACAGTAATTGATGAAGAAAGTATTGAGTTAAGCAATATTACCGGAAACCAAAAAGCTATTTTTTTGATATATAACATTCAAACCTTGGAGGTTCTTGTGAGATATTCTCAACCTACTGATTTAGAAAAAATGAATTTGATTGTTGCGTCCCCGAGGATTCAAGAAGCTGCCTTTAATCATGGAATAAAGGGTTGCGTAGTTGCCGAAAGCCCTCATGACGAGGAGATGACTGAGGCTGCTATAAAATTAGCTCGTTCCTAATTATTTTTTCTTTCCGTTGCCATTGCCACTTTTCATGGCACTAAAAAATTCATCATTTGTTTTGGATGACTTAAGTCGCTCAATTAAAAACTCGATTGCTTGGGAGTCTTCCATATCATCAAGAATTTTTCTAAGAATAAACATTCTTTGGAGTTCTTCTGGGCTGGTTAGCAAGTCCTCTCTTCTGGTACCTGAGCGTCTAATATTTATAGCAGGATATATTCGTTTTTCAGCAATTTTTCTTTCAAGATGAATTTCCATGTTGCCGGTGCCTTTAAACTCCTCGTAAATTACTTCATCCATCTTGGAGCCTGTATCAACAAGGGCAGTGGCTATAATAGTTAAGCTCCCTCCGTCTTCTACATTTCGCGCTGCACCAAAGAATCTTTTTGGCTTTTCTAGTGCATTGGAATCGACTCCGCCTGAAAGAATCTTTCCAGACGCAGGTTGAACTGAGTTATACGCTCTACCAAGACGAGTTATAGAATCAAGAAGAATCACAACATCTTTTTTATGCTCGACAAGGCGTTTTGCTTTCTCAATTACCATGTTCGCAACTTGAACATGTCGAGATGGCGGCTCATCAAAAGTACTTGCAACGACCTCTCCTCTAACAGTTCTAGACATCTCGGTTACTTCTTCTGGGCGCTCGTCAATGAGTAGCACGATTAACTCTACTTCAGGATTATTTTTGGTTATTGAATGAGCAATACTTTGCAACATTAAAGTTTTACCTGCTTTGGGGGGAGAAACAATCAAGCCTCTTTGACCTTTACCAATCGGAGAGACTAAATCAATAATTCTTGAAGATAAATCTTCGGCAGACCCTGTCCCTAATTCTAAAGTAAGTCTTGAGGTAGGGAATAATGGAGTGAGATTCTCGAATAAAATCTTTTTCTTAGTATTCTCTGGAGCTTCCTTGTTGATTGTGTCCACATAAACCAAGGCAGGATATTTTTCTCTATCATCCTTTGGAGGTCTTATTTTCCCATGAATCTCATCGCCTTTTCTTAGGCTGAATTTTCGTACTTGGCTTGGTGAGACGTATATATCATCTGGTCCAGTTAAGTAAGACCCTTCAGGAGATCTTAAAAATCCAAAACCATCATTTAAAATCTCTAAAACACCACCACCATATATATCGACACCTTCTTTAGCTTGCTGTTTAAAAATTCTAAAAATAATTTCTTGTTTTTTAAGCCGCCCAACATCTTCAATGCCAAGGCCTTCAGCTATTTCAACCAATTCATTGATTGGTTTAATTTTCATTTCTCTAAGATTCATAAATTAATACCTATTTGTTTTGTGGGAGGAGTAGAAAGAATTTTGGTTTTTAGTGGCCCCTTAGGCCTGAGATGAGAAAATGATAGAGTGTTTTCTCACAAGATGCAAAGTTTTAAACTTCTGATTCTATAAATTCCTCCAATTGCTGTTTACTAATAGCGCCGATTTGCGTTGCTGAAACTTCACCATTTTTAAAAATTAATAAGGTTGGTATAGATCTCACTCCAAATTGCACAGCAATTTCTTGGTTACTATCTACGTCCATTTTGCAAACCTTAACCGAACCAACCACTGTATCTGCAACTTCTGCAACTGTTGGGGCTAATTGCTTGCAAGGGCCACACCACTCAGCCCAAAAATCTACTAGCACTGGAATATCAGACTCAATGACCTCTTGATTAAAATTTGCTGCTGTAATCTCTTTGACATTGTCACTCATGTATTTAACTCCGATGCTATTTGTTTTGCTGCGTATGTGAGAATTGCATCTGCTCCTGCTCTTTTGCAACACACAAGGGATTCTAACATAACATTTTTATCTAGCCACCCTTTCTCAATGCTAAGAGTCAGCATGGAATACTCTCCGCTGACTTGATAGACAAATGTAGGTAACTGAAACTTAGATTTAATTGCATGAACAACATCCAGATATGCTGTGCCAGGTTTAATCATTACGATATCCGCGCCTTCATCAATATCCATCTCAACTTCATGAAGAGCCTCATCAATATTTGAAAAATTCATTTGATATGTTTTCTTTGAGCTATTGCCTAAATTTGCAGCCGAGCCAACAGCATCTCTAAAAGGACCATAAAAACTAGAAGCATATTTTGCCGCATAGGACAAAATAATAGTGTCAGTAAAATTATTAGATTCAAGAGAATCTCGAATAGCTTTAACTCTTCCATCCATCATGTCCGAGGGAGCAATAATATCTGCTCCAGCCTCTGCAAGAATAAGAGCTTGCTGCGCCAAAAGCTTAAGGGTCTCGTCATTGTTGATCTGTCCATCAATTAACAGTCCATCATGACCATGATCTGTATAAGGATCCAGAGCAACATCTGCTATAGAAATAATTTCTGGAAATCTTTGCTTAATACCTTGCAAGGCGTTGTAAACAATATTGGTTTGATCAAACGCATGGGAAGCCTCAGGATTTTTTTTATCAGGATGAATTGCTGGAAACATTGCAATTGCTTTGATGCCAAGTTCTAAAAGCTCTTCAGTCTCTGCATATAGGGAATCTAAGTTATGTCTATAGATTCCTGGCATCGATGGTATATCAATCTGAGATTCTTTTTGATCTGCAATAAACAATGGTTGAATTAGGTCATCAGAAGATAATTTATTCTCAGCAACTAAATCGCGCAAAAAGCTTTTTGAGCGAGAGCGACGAAGTCTAGTTGTTGGGAATATTCTGTTAGCCATGTTTAATCTGTGATTGCACCCTTAGAAGCTGATTGCACTGTGCGCTTATATTTTGCTAGTACCCCACTTTTTGGGGACGAATTATTATTTTTCCAGTTATTTTTTCTTAGCTCCATCTCATCATCGGTGATATTAAGATTTAGAATATCTTGATTTGCATCAATAACAATCTCATCGCCATCTTTTATTAGCGCTATTGGGCCACCCAATTCAGCTTCTGGGCTAATATGACCAACCACAAAACCATGCGTGCCCCCAGAGAACCTTCCATCAGTAATAAAAGCAACGCTATCCCCAAGTCCTTGACCCATAATTGCAGAAGTTGGCTTTAACATTTCTCTCATACCAGGCCCCCCTTGAGGTCCCTCATACCTTATAACCACAACGTCTCCAGCATTAATAGATTTAGAAAGAATTGCGTCCATGCCTTCCTCTTCAGAATCAAACACTCTAGCTGTTCCAGTAAACAGCGTGCCTTCTTTGCCTGTGATTTTGGCAACTGCTCCTTCTGGTGCCAAATTACCAAAAAGGATTCTAAGATGACTAGAGTCCTTGATTGGATTTTCGGGAGAAAGAATAATTTTTTGATTATCAGGATAAGGATCAATCTCAGCTAAATTTTCTTCTAAAGTTTTTCCAGTAACTGTTAAACAGTCGCCATGAAGAAGGCCGCTTGCAAGCATAGTTTTCATCATTGGGGCAATCCCACCAATCGCGTTAAGCTCTGACATGAAGTGACTTCCAAAAGGCTTAATGTCTGCTAAAACAGGAATTTTTTTACCGATTCTGGTGAAATCAGAAAGCTCAAGGTCGACACCAATAGAATGAGCCATAGCTAATAAATGTAACACTGCATTAGTAGATCCGCCCAAAGCTATGGTGACAGCAATAGAATTTTCAAATGCCTTTTTGGTCATAATATCGCTTGGCTTGATGTCTAAATCCAATAAATTTGCTATGGCTGCGCCAGCATTTTGACAATCTGATTTTTTGTCCAAAGATACTGCGTCTTGACTACTACTGCCAGGCAAACTCATACCCAAAGCTTCAATGGCAGAAGCCATGGTATTTGCTGTATACATACCGCCACATGAGCCTGGACCTTTAACAGAAATTTTTTCTACTGCAATAAGCTCTTCTTCTGAGATAGAGCCCTTGGCATATTCGCCAACTTTTTCACAGACAGTAACATAATCTGTATTGGCTGAGCTCGGCTGGATTGATCCGCCGTAAATAAATATTGATGGTCTATTTAGCCTTGCAAGACCAATTAAAGCCCCGGGCATATTCTTGTCACATCCGCCGATTGCAACAACGCCATCATAACCGAGGCAACCCACCACTGTTTCAATAGAATCTGCAATTACCTCTCTAGAAACAAGGGAATATTTCATTCCCTGAGTTCCCATAGAAATGCCATCTGAAACTGTAATTGTATTAAAAAGAACGCCTTTACATCCCGAAGCATCGATCGAAGTTTCTACAAGCTCAGCCAGCTCATTAATGTGCATATTGCAGGGAGTGACTTTTGACCAGGTAGACGCTATTCCGACCAAAGGTTTGGAAAAATCTGCAGTCTCAAAGCCAACTCCTCGAAGCATGGAGCGTGAGGCTGCCTGATGGGGGCCATCCACTAAATTTTTTGAAAATTTTCTATTAGGCATATTTAGACTGTTGAATACTTTAAGGCAGCATTTAATAATTTATCAGTATAGTCTTGTTCGGGATTAGAGAAAACTTCATCTGCAGGCCCAGACTCTACAATGACACCGTTTTGCATTACAAAGATATAATCCGACATTGAGCGAACTACCTTTAAATCATGGCTAATAAATAAATAAGTTAGCTGAAATTTTTCTTGTAGTTTCTTTAGCAATTCAATAACTTGTATCTGAATGGATCGATCTAGGGCTGATGTTGGCTCATCCAATATCATAAATGCTGGATTTAAAATCAATGATCTGGCAATCGCAACCCTTTGACGTTGGCCACCTGAAAATTCATGAGGATATTTGAATCTGTGATCAGGGTTAATCTCTACAGCATTTAAGCAATCACTAATTCGCTCTTCTTTTTCTTTCGCATTAAGTGAAAAATGAACATCTAAGCCCTCTCCAACTATTTCACCAATTGTCATTCGAGGTGATAAAGAGCCATAAGGATCCTGAAAAATTATTTGAATATCTTTTTTTAATAGCTTGGACTCTTTAGGATTCAAGGCTCCAATATCATTGCCCTGGTACTCCACAGAACCATCGTAATTAATCAATCCTGCTAAAGCCTTTCCAAGAGTTGACTTACCAGACCCTGACTCTCCAACTAAACCAATGGTTGAATTCTTTGGAATTGAAAAATTTACATCTTTTACTGCATGAAAAAAATCTTTCTTAAATAGCTTAGTTTTAGGCAACGGGTAAAATACATTAAGATCTCTTACAGAAATGATAGGTAGCTCAGGGGCCATCATTTCTTTTTTGGCTGAAGGCTCAGCATTAATTAATTTTTGAGTGTACTCATGTTGAGGGTTTGCAAAGACTTCATGAGTTACCCCTTGCTCAACTACCTCGCCTTCCTGCATCACAGTAATAGTGTCAGAAAATTTTTCAATGAGGCCAAGGTCATGGGTTATAAATAAAATGGACATCCCGATTTCATCTTTAAGCTTGGTCATCAAATCTAATATTTGAGCTTGAATAGTTACATCAAGAGCTGTTGTAGGCTCATCTGCAATCAAGAGCTTTGGTTTGTTAGCCAAAGCCATGGCAATCATAATTCTTTGCCTTTGGCCTCCAGATAATTCGTGAGGGTAGGAAGAGAACCTTCTATCCACTTCAGAAATTTCCACAAGAGACATTAAATTCTTTGCTTCTAAGATAGCCTCTGATTTAGGCTGAGCCTTATGCAGTTGAATAGATTCAATGATCTGATCGCCCACTCTGTGATATGGGTTTAGGGATGTCATAGGTTCTTGAAAAATCATAGCAATATCATTGCCACGAATCTCTCTAAGTTTTTTTGGTGATGCCTTAAGAACGTCCTCTCCATTGAATAAAATAGAGGATTCGGCAGAAAATTGAGCTTTCGGTTCAGGCAATAATCTCATTATCGACATGGCTGTCACTGATTTCCCTGAGCCAGATTCACCTACCAGTCCGGCTACCTGATTTTCTTCAATTGAAAGGTTTAAGTGTTTTACAGCCTCAAAATCAGACTTTCTAACCTTGAACTTTATTGATAAATCCGAAATTTTTAATAAGGGTTTCATTTTTTAAAATAAGTTTTATATACGTTAATAAGATCTAAAGCAGCCTCTTTTGAAGCTCTGAGGGCTGTCATGGTAACAAAACCATGAATTAGATGGGGATAATGTATGTGATCAACAGCATTTCCTGATTTAAAAATTTTTCTTGCATACTCCTCACCCTCATCTGATAAAGGGTCAAAACCAGCTGTAATAAGCAAAGTTTTAGGGAGCGGGTAAGAGTGTTCCTGCAAAAGATTGAAGCATGGGTCTGAAAGATTGTCTTGAGATTCATTAAGCTGCTTCCAAAACCATTGCATTACTTCGTGAGTTAAAAAATAACCTGTTGCAAAATCATCTTGAGATTTAGATGAGCAAGATGGATCCGTCATAGGATAAATCAAACATTGAGAGTGAGGAGCTTCCAAACTTTTTATGGCTCTGTAGGTAGATAGAGAAGCTGCTAAGTGTGCGCCAGCACTATCACCGCACAAGCTAACAGATGAAATAGCGCAGCCATTATTAGATGCTATCCACTCTAAGGCATAGTTTGCATCTTCCAATGCAGCAGGAAATTTATTTTCGGGTGAAAGTCTATATTCAAGTGAAAAAACAGTGGTTTGCATTGAAGATGCAAGTAGCCTGACCCACTGATGATGAGTCTCGATAGTTCCAATAACATACCCACCTCCATGAAAATACAGGATAGGAGAATCATGAATTTTTGTGTCTGGAGTATATTCTCTGAGAATTAAATCAATGTTATTGAAGGATATTATGTGATCACGAAAAGTCACTTGTGATCCAGGAAGCTGAATGCTCGGCAATGAGTCTTTTCGACCATCCAGTTTTTCTCTAATAGATTCTGCAGGCTCTGTTAAATTTAAAAGATTCGTCTCAAGAGATTGAAGCGCAAGTAAAATCTGTGTCTGATAATCTAAAATCTGGCCATTAACTAAAATTCTTTTTTGCAATGTTATAAGTTTTAAAAACCAGACAGGTAGAATAAAAAATATTTTTAAAATTAACTTAGTCATTACTTGAATCTACAAACATGAGCTTTAAGGTAAAAATTTTAGCGCGGAGGTACGACATCTCTTTTATACTTATGTAGCCATGATGATTTTTAAAAACTTATTATACTCATTTCTATTTATAGCTTGCTCAGTTAATGCTCAAAACCAATTTAATCAAAATAATATCTTAAAAGCTGAAGATGCATTTATTTTTAATGCGCAGTTAACTGATAATCTAATTAATGCATCCTGGCAGATCGCCGCAGAACATTATCTATACAAGGACTCAATTAAGGTTAGTATTAATAATGAGGCTATAGCGCATAAATTTATCTTGCTAGACGAATCTGTTATCAATGATGAATTTTTTGGAGAATCATTGGTTTTACAAAATACGCTAGTTATAAAGGCTGTCCATAACTCTATTGATCTACAAAATGCTACAATAACTATTGAATTTCAGGGGTGTGCTGCAGGAAAGTATTGCTACCCAAAACAACGAAAAAATATCTAAAAATCGTTTAAATTCTTTAAAAAAGCATATAAAATCTATAAAAATGAAAGTATTAGTAATCCATGGTCCTAATTTAAATCTTCTTGGAAGCAGAGAACCTGATGTTTATGGCTCTACTTCTCTAGATGAAATCAATGCAGGGTTAGAGCAGAAAGCCAAAGAAAATCACATTGAACTTGAATCATTTCAAAGCAATGCAGAGCATGAAATTGTTTCAAAAATTCAAGAGTCCATGAATAAAATTGCTTATATTATTATCAACCCTGGAGCTTTAACGCATACAAGCATAGCAATTAGAGATGCATTGCTCGGAATTGATATTTCTTTTTATGAGGTTCATATATCTAATATCTTCTCCCGTGAAGAATTTAGACATAAATCATATTTTTCAGACATTGCGAGTGGCGTAATTTGTGGCCTTGGGACTCTTGGGTATGAGCTAGCACTAAACCACATTATTGAGATTAATAAGGATTAAAAAATGGATATTAGAAAAATAAAGAAATTAATTGAGATGTTACAAGAATCTGATTTGATGGAGATTGAAGTCAAAGAAGGCGAAGAATCTGTTCGGATTGCTCGTGGCGGACAAATGATTAGTCACTCCAGTCAATTATCGCCACCAATAATTGAGACCGTTGCATCCCCTATTGCCACTGAAACTCTAGGAGCCTCAATCACCTCTCCAATAGTTGGCACCTTTTACAGAAAACCAGCGCCCGATAAACCTGCTTTTATAGAGGTTGGTGACCATGTAAATGTTGGTGATGTGGTTTGTATTATTGAGGCTATGAAAATGATGAATGAAATTAAATCAGAATTCAGCGGCACTGTGACCGCAATCAAAGTTGATGATGGTGAACCAGTAGAATTTGATCAGCAGCTAATAATCGTCGGGTAATGACTCAAAAAGTTTTAATAGCCAATCGGGGAGAGATTGCTTTGCGCGCTTTAAGAGCTTGCAAGGAATTGGATCTAAAAACCGTTGCAATATATTCAGCTGGCGATAAAGAACTAAAACATCTGAGGCTGGCAGATGAGACAGTCTGTGTAGGTCCCTCAAGTCCCATTGAAAGCTATCTTAATATCCCAGCAATCTTATCAGCTGCAGAGCTAACTGGAGCGGATGCCATTTATCCTGGCTATGGATTTCTAGCTGAAGATGCTGATTTTGCAGAAAAATGTGAGTCAAGTGGCTTTATATTTATAGGGCCGTCATCGTCTGTTATTAGGCAAATGGGCGATAAAATTACTGCAAAAGATCTAGCAGAGCAATCAAATATTCCTATAGTTCCAGGCTATAGAGGGGCTTTGCCTTCTGAAGAGCATGCTGTTAAAGAAGTTGCTGCTGGGGTTGGATATCCATTAATAATTAAAGCTTCTGCTGGTGGCGGTGGAAGAGGCATGCGAGTCGTTCAAGAGGAATCTGAGCTATGTTCTGCCATTCAATTAACGCAACAAGAAGCTAAAAATGCTTTCGGAAATGACACCTTATACCTTGAGAAATTTATACAGAATCCACGCCACATAGAAATCCAGATTGTTGCAGATGGAAAAGGAAAGGCTATCCACCTTGGCACAAGAGACTGCAGTATGCAGAGAAGGCATCAAAAGATCATTGAAGAAGCTCCTGCTCAAGATATTAACTCCATGGAATTAGAGAAAACTATGGAGGCTTGTCTAGATTTATGCAGAAGCCTTTCTTATTCTGGAGTCGGAACTATTGAATTTCTTTATGAAGATAATCAATTTTACTTTATTGAGATGAATACACGCATACAAGTTGAGCACCCTGTTTCTGAGATGATTACTGGATTTGACCTTGTTAAGGCGCAGTTAAAAATTGCTTTGGGCATCAAGATGGATCTCAATCAAGACGAGATAATTTTTAGAGGGCATGCCATCGAATGCAGAATTAATGCAGAAGATCCTGAGACTTTCGTTCCATCTCCCGGTCTTATTAATAAGATGCATCCTCCCGGAGGTTTTGGCGTGAGATTTGATTCTCATATCTACTCTGGCTACATAGTTCCGCCATATTACGATTCGTTGCTTGCAAAAATTATTACCACTGCAAATACGAGAGAATCATGCATCAAAAGAATGTTGAGTGCCTTGGATGAGTTTTTTGTAGATGGTATTAAAACAAACCATTCACTTCATCAAAAGTTACTGTCGGATGAAACCTTTTGCCAAAACAAACATGATATTAATTATTTAGAGGGGGTATTTTTATCCTCATGAGTGACCGCGATTACGACCCATCATTAATAGAAGCGGCTATTCAGAAATCTTGGAAAGAGGATGATGTTTATCGAGCTACCTCTTCTAGCAGCAAAGAAAAGTTTTATTGCCTATCTATGTTCCCCTATCCTTCTGGAAAATTACACATGGGTCATGTTAGAAACTACACAATTGGAGATGTCATATCTCGCTTCAAGAGATTGCAAGGCTATAACGTAATGCAGCCAATGGGATGGGATGCCTTTGGCTTGCCTGCTGAGAATGCTGCGATTGAGAATAATGTTTCTCCTAAAAAATGGACAAATGAAAACATAAAAAGCATGAAAGTTCAGCTTGATGCTTTGGGATTAAGTTACGACTGGAGCAGAGAACTGAATACATCAGCGCCGGATTACTTTCGCTGGGAACAATGGTTTTTTATTCAATTGCTAGAAGCTGGTCTTGTTGAAAGAAAAGAAGCCGAGGTAAATTGGGATCCAGTTGATCAGACTGTTTTGGCGAATGAGCAAGTTATTGACGGGAGGGGATGGCGTTCAGGCGCTGAAATAGAAAGAAAGAAAATTAATCAGTATTTCTTAAAGATTACAGAATACGCTGATGAGCTTTTAGATGGCCTCGAATCACTTGAAGATTGGCCCACACAAGTAAAACTAATGCAAAAAAATTGGATTGGAAAATCTAAGGGATTAAGTTTTAAATTTTCCATTGATCATACAGATGAAACTCTAGAAGTCTTTACAACTCGCCCCGATACTATTTTTGGTGCTACATATTGCGCCATAGCTGTTGATCATCCGCTAGCCTTAGAGCTAAGAAAAAGTCGTCCCAGCATTAACCAGTTTATTGAAGCTAATAAAGGTGCAAAAAAAACTGAGGCTGCAATAGCAAAACAAGAAAAAATTGGTATTGATACTGAGCTCAGAGCGATTCATCCCATAACCAATGCAGAAATTCCAATCTGGATTGCTAACTTTGTTTTGATGGAATATGGAACCGGTGCTGTTATGTGCGTACCAGGTCATGATCAAAGAGATTATGAATTTGCACAAAAATATCACTTACCAATAGTGCAGGTTGTGCAGACCAAATCTGGCGCAACAATTGAAGATCAAGCAGTGGAAGAAAAAGGTATCTTGATGAATTCACAAGAATATAACGGCCTCACATCTGATGCTGCTTTTGAAAAAATTTCTGAAACTTTAGCTGAGTCTTGTGATGGCGAAGTGAAAACAAATTATCGATTAAGAGATTGGGGAATTTCTAGACAAAGATATTGGGGCTGCCCTATCCCTATGATTCACTGCAAAGATTGTGGCAATCTACCAGTTCCCATTGAGGAATTACCAGTAGAGCTCCCAGAAATAGATGATATTACCTCTAAAGGGTTAAGTTTAAGCGGGTTTGCAGATTGGCAAGAAACATCCTGTCCTAAATGCTCCCAATCTGCCTTGAGAGAAACTGACACATTTGATACTTTTTTTGAAAGCTCATGGTATGCAGCAAGATTTGCATCTCAGCCGTCAGATAGCATGCTTGATTCTGAGGCAGATTATTGGCTCCCAGTTGATCATTACATTGGGGGAATTGAGCATGCGATATTACACTTACTCTATGCAAGATTTTTTAATTTACTACTAAGAGACCAAAAACTTATTCAGTCATCTGAGCCTTTTAAGAAACTTTTAACACAGGGCATGGTGTTATCAGATGCGTTTTATGCATTAGATGCAAATTCAAATCCTGAATGGGTTAACAAAGATCATGTAACAGAGAAAGATGGTCAGTTATCTCTGTCTGATGGCAGGGTCGTAGAAAAAGATGGTATGTCAAAAATGAGTAAATCTAAACTCAATGGCGTTGACCCCAACATAATGATTAAAAAGTATGGGGCAGATACCGTAAGGCTATACATGATGTTCACTTCTCCTCCTGAGCAATCACTAGAATGGTCGGATACAGCCATTGAAGGCTCATATAGATTTTTAAGAAAAGTATGGAATTTAACTGATGGCAGATCAATCTTTGCGGAACCCGAGCCCTTGTCTTTTAATGAGATGGAATTAGCACTTAGGCAAAAAAGTCACAAGACGTTAAAAAAAGTTACTCACGATTTCAGCCAAAGAAATTCATTTAATACAGCCATTGCAGCGGTTATGGAATTACTCAATGCAGTTCCAGAGACATTTAAGCAAGATACGGCAACAGTAAGTGAAAAATTTTGTCTTGATGAAGTGATTCGATTTACCTTAAAAATCCTCTCTCCAATCACCCCACACATTTCTTTGTATCTTTGGAAGCAATTTTCTAACTCAGATGGCAAGGATTTTGAACTGTCTTGGCCAAGGGTGAATGAAGAATTTTTAAAGCTGGAAAACTTTCAGTTGATCATTCAGGTTAATGGCAAGGTGAGAGGCAAAGAAAATATTTCTATTGATGAAACAGAAGAGTCCATTCAAGAAATAGCTATGGAGAATGAAAATGTTAAAAAAAGTCTCGCCAACACATCAATAAAAAAGGTAATCTATATCAAAGAAAAACTAATTAACTTTGTGATTTAAATGAACTATATAACTCCTTTCGACGACTACCCTATTCATCAAGCGATAGAGCCCGTTACTGTTCCTGGCTCAACAGATAGAAATTTTTATGATAGATACTTTTTCAATGGGCTCGATCCTGAGAATGGGTATATTTTTGAAATTGGCATTGGGCTATACCCAAATAGACACGTTATTGATGCTCACTTCAGCATCTCTTATGAGGGCAAGCAATATTCTTATCATGCAAGCCAGCGTCTAGACCAAAATAGAATGCCGATAAAAGTTGGTCCAATGAGCTTAACAATTGATGAGCCTATGAGTGAACTGACATTTTCTCTTAAGGATCCTGATAATAAACTAAATTGTAATCTCAAATTTTCAGCTAATTCTGTGGCGCACCAGGAACCTCGATCACTCATGATGGAAGGTACCAGGACAATAATGAATACGGTGAGATTTACTCAGCTAGGTAAATGGACAGGTGAAATTTCAACAGAAGCAGGAACGATCAATCCTAAAGCAATTTATGGAACGAGAGATAGATCATGGGGAGTCAGACCAATTGGGGAGCAAGAAGGCGGAGCCCCTGGGATGCTAAATCAGGAACCAGGAGTATATTGGTGCTGGGCTCCAATACATTTCAAAGATTTCTGCACCCAATTTGGAACGTTTGAAGATAGAGATGGTAATACCACTCAAATATCTGCTCATAAATTGCCACTTTATGATGACATGTCTTCTGCGCCATCTGAGATTGAGGTTGAGACCATTCATTCACTGCATCACTCTGTAAATTGGAAACAGGGGACGCGCTGGGCGACTGGGGCAAAGATATCTGGCATGCTAAAAAATAAAGATAAATTTGATTTAGAGCTAGAGACAATTGGTCCAATATTCTTTTGCAAGGGAATAGGTTACCAACACGATGAATGGAAACACGGTATCTGGAAAGGTGAAATTGCTTCAGGCTATGAAGTATGGGATTTAGCTGAAGTTGATCCAGGCGACTATACTTTTTTTCACACTCATCAAATCGTGAAAGCTAAACTAGGCTCAGAAGAAGGATTCGGAATGTTAGAAAATTTAGTGGTCGGCAGGCACGATCCATCTGGCTTTGAAGATTTCTTTGATGGCGCTAAGTAAAAAATTAAAAAATCTTATTGTATTGCTAACCATCCTCTTTAGTTCAGGGTGTCAGCATGAATTTGTTAATACGAATATCATTCAATTAACTTCTATTAAATTTAATAGCAGCATCTCCAATTCCTTCAAAGAACGATCAAAGAAATATTTTGCTGTAAGCGAAATTACCAATTTAATGCAAGACTCCTCTGTAACAATTCAAAAAATTGAATTTAAAAAAAGAAATTTTTATGGGGGCTCAAATGTTAGGCCAAAAGAAATTGAAATTTTAGGAGAACTGCACTATCAATTCAATTTACCTGACAAACAAAAAGCTGGGATGATCTCCGCTATAGTCCAAATGCCTTCAAATGAAATTAATCCTCAGGCAGAAATTTCGGCACAAAAACAATTGCAAGATGAGTTGGAATTTATATTATTAGATAAACTCTCTCAGGAGTATTGGTTAGTTGAAAGTTAATTGTCTCAATTTTGCTAGTTCAAATGATTCTCGCTATTTGTTGCTATATGGAAGTGAGCTAATTATAAAGCAGGATATTGCAGATCAAATATTACAATCGCTAAAGGCTCAAGGCTTCAATGATAAAGTCTCATTGCATCAAGATGAGCTAGATCAAGCAGAAGAAATCATTATGAGAAATGTCGGCGGTTCTTTGTTCCAAGAAAAATTAATTCTTCATTTAAAGCATACCTCGGGAAAATTTCCTGAAAAAATTAAATTGATCCTAGAAAATCAACATCTTTATAACTCAGATAATCTTGCGTTAATCATAGAGTCAAGCATCGAAAAAACACCCGCCAGTGGCAATTGGATTAAAAATATGGATGAAAAGGGTCTGATTGTAAACTGTGGGAAGCTTAAGACTGCAGAAGAAAAACTCTGGCTTAAGAGGCAGCTAGAGTTCTTGCCAAAATCCCTGCTTCCTATGTTTGGTGGATCTATTTTTCAAAATAATGAGGGTAATCTATTGGGACAAATGAATGAGGTGCGGTTGCTGAGATTGCTCTTTAGTTCTGATCAAGATATTGAGGAGACCGAAACAAACAACATTGTATTTCATTCAGGTCTCAGTGCTTTTGAACTAGAAGATGTAATTATTGATAGAAAATTTGAAAAAGTTTTACAGACTATTAAGTTTTTAAAAGAGCATGATAGTCAAAATTCAGCACCATTGATTTGGATGATCGCTAAAATAATTAATGCATGCCTAGAATCTTCTCAAGCTGCTAACAAAAAATCTGCTTTGATTAAAAGTGGGGTGTGGTCGTCAAAAATTAGTCAGTACTTAAGCCTCATCAAGCACAGCAAAACATCAGAATTCATGAAATTAAGTGATCAGATGTTGCGATTGGACTTGATCAACAAGGGGATTATAAAGTCTAATGTTTGGGAGCAAATAGAAAAAATTATATTGCAGCTAAAAGGTGTGACTGAACCGCAGCATTAAAAATCTTGTTAATTTCTTCAAAACTATCATTGGATTCTTCATAAGTATATTTGGTGCCAATCAATTTATTTAAAGGAAGCAGTCCTTTAGTTGAACTGCTGAGCCATATAAGCGGGGAGGAATCAAAATCTTCAATATTGCATTTACCCTCCTCAACCTTAAAAGGACCGTCAGCCAAAGCATTAATTAGGATCTCTCTTGTAATTCCAGGTAGGATGTTTTCATTCAACGCCGATGTACGAACAATACCTTCTGCATTAAGGTAAAAAACATTACTTGCGCCAGCCTCAGTTAAGTAATTATTCCTATGCATAACCACTTCCTTGCAACCTTGGCTTCTAGACTGATTCATTAACAAAACATTGCCCAGCAGAGAAGTGGATTTAATGTTGCAATGAGCCCATCGATTATCAGCACACAGCATGGCAGAAATGGGATTAGAGAATAGATCAATAGAAACAACATACCCAAAACGCTCAGCGATCATGTCATCTTGGTGCAAGTGAGATCTCAGCTCATCTACACCTCTAGAAATTTGAAAATATACATACCCATTCTTTGATTTTAATTCTAATGCCAGTTTTTGGATCTCAGTTTGAACAATAGACATGTCAACGCTTATGCCAGACATTTCTAAGCTCAGCTTCAGCCTCTCTAAGTGCATCTGAAAACACAAAGGGACTCCATCAAAATATGGAATTACTTCATAGACACTATCTGAAAAAGTGTAAGCGCGCGAGAAAGGAGAAACCTTGATGTTTTCCAAGGAGTCTAATTGACCTTGATATATGGCAGAAATTTTATTCATCTCAGCCAAACGAGAAGAGGCTGGTGATCCAATATACCAATCTAGACCAAAGCATTCCAAAAAATCCTTTAGCTTCAACAGTCTCTATTGCCACCAAAGGTGCTGATAGTACAACACGATCGTTAGATGTAAATTCAATGCTGCCAATCATCTGGCCAACCTCAATAGGAGCTTGAAGATTATTGTTAAATTGATAGTTCGCTTTAATGTTTTTAAATTCAGATCTTGGAAGTGTTAAGTAAATATCTTTTGTAGATCCCAGAGCAACCTCATTGGTTTTTCCACCCCAGACTTTTGCAGTTGTAACTTTTATCTCCTGAGAGACTAACTTCTGTGTCGCATAGAATCTAAAGCCATATTCTAAAAGTCTCTGTGATGCTGTAAGTCTCTCATTTTCAGACTCACTGCCAGCAACAACCGCTATCAGGCGCATATCATTTCGCTGCGCAGAAGAAATTAAACAAAACCCAGCTGAATCAGTGTGGCCAGTCTTTACACCATCAACACTGTCGTCTCTCCACAATAATTTATTTCTATTTAATTGACGTATCCCACTGAATGTAAATTCCTTCTCTTTATATGTTGCGTAGTGATCAGGAAAGTTATTGATTAGGGCTTGAGTTAATTTCGCCAAGTCTTTTGCTGAGCTAAAGTGGTTAGGATCACTAAATCCTGTAGAATTTTGAAACAACGAATTGGTTAATCCCAATTCTGATGCATAGGCATTCATAAAATCTACGAAACCTTCCTCTGAGCCTGCCACATATTCAGCCATTGCAATAGTTGCATCATTTCCAGACTGAATGACAATTCCAGACAAGAGATCTTCAACTGAAACTCTTTTGCCTGCTTCAATAAACATTTTAGAGCCGCCTGTCTTCCAAGCTTTTTCACTGATCAGCACTTTATCATCAAGGCTTATCGAGCCATTGGCAATTTGATCTGCTATCACATATCCACTCATAACTTTGGTCATGCTGGCTGGCGCAATTTGATTATCAGAATTAAATTCTGCTATCACTGTGTTCGTACTAGCTTCTATCAAAATATAGCTGCTTAAATTAAGTTTTGGAGCCTTTGGAACTAAAGATTGCGCTGATAAATCCATATAAAATGGAACAATTAGCAAAAAGTATATTAATTTTTTCATAAATATCTTACTCAGAATTCTAAGGATAAATCATACACGGCTTTTGCATAAAAATGACTGCGATTATATTTCGTGATCGCAATAAAATTGTCATCACCTATAAAATAGAGGTCTTTTTCCTTGTGCAAAATAATTTCTTGACCAGCTTGAATTAAGTTTTGATCTTTAATGTTATTTAAAAGCACTAGCTCTTTAAGACTTAGATCGTTATTGAGAGCTATCCCCAGCAGAGAGTCTCCCTCTTGAATCATATATTTATGGGTGCCTCCTTCTGTATACATCAAGGGTATAAATTTATCTGAGCTATCAGTGTGATTATAAAGTTTGTTCACATTATTAAGGCTGACTGACTGAACAATTTTGCCCTCCCTTTTCCATCCATGAATTTTTAAGTAGTTTGCAATACTGGCCACAGCATCAGGAACTGAATTAAAAAGATCGCTGTATCCGTCTCCATCATAATCAACAGCATAAGCTCGATAACTCGATGAGATAAATTGCCCATACCCCATGGCGCCGGCATAGGAACCCTGAATTGAATATATATCTAAGTTATTTTCTCTAGTCAGGCGAAAGAAATGAATTAATTCACTTTTAAAAAACTTTGATCTTCTGGGAAAATCAAAACCCAGTGTTGCCAAGCTATCCAAGACTTTATAACTACCTTTTATCTTGCCGTATCTAGTCTCTACACCCAAGATCGATGCAATAATTTCTCTTGGAACTCCAAACTCATCTTCAACTTTATCAAATAAAGCATTATTTTCAGCAAGAAAGAGTTTTCCATTTGCTATTCTTTTTTCTTCTAAGAAGAGTTTCTTATATCTATCCCATGTCCAAGTAAATTCTGCAGGAGATGACATTGAATCAAGAATCTTACTCTGCTTTTGCGCTGTCTCAAGAACCTGAATGACATAGCTTCTTTCAAAATCATGCTCATTTACCAATGAATCAATTAAATCTTTTGCCTCAGGATGGTTTGAGTAGTCAGCAAAACTAACATTTGCTAAAACCAAAAATATATATAAAGAATGTTTCATTGAGGTAAGAATTTTTTATGCGTTCCCATTGAGGTAATTATGCCAAAAGCAAAAAATAATGATATCAGTGAAGATCCTCCCTTGCTTATGAAGGGTAGAGGCATTCCAACCACTGGAAGCAGACCAACAACCATACTAAGATTGATAATAAGATTTGCTGCAAAGGTTAAGGTAAGGCCTCCAATAACAAGTCTGCAAAATCTATCTCTCGCATTGAGTGCAAGATAGAGACATCTCATTAATATAAAAAAATAAATACTCAGTAATATTACTACGCCAAAGAATCCAAATTCTTCTCCAATTACAGAAAATATAAAATCAGTTTTTGTCTCAGGTAAGAAATTTAATTGAGTTTGAGATCCCTCTCCAAAACCTTTGCCAAAAATTCCTCCTGATCCAATCGCAATTTTTGACTGAATGATATTCCAACCTGCTCCAAATGGATCAGATTCAGGGTTAAATAAAGTAGCAATTCTTTGTTGCTGAAAAGGTTGTAATAAAACATTCCAAATTAAAGGAGAACAGATAATTAACGCAATAAATGCGCCTCCTATAAAAGACCAACTCAATCCTGACAAGAATAAAACAAATAAGCCTGATAGCGCCACAATTAATCCTGTTCCAAGGTCAGGCTGTCGCGCAACAAGAATAAAAGCTATAAAAATAACTGCCAATGAAATGACAATCTCCCTTGATTGAATCGGCAATCTCTTATCAAACAGAAAGTTTGCTAAGAATATAGGCAAAGCCAACTTAAGTAGCTCAGAAGATTGAAAAGAAAAGGGCCCCAGTCTAACCCATCGCTGAGCTCCATTAATTTCTGGTCCAAATAAAAATGTTACCCCAAGCAGCAGGACAGAAAATATTATAAATACTAGGGATGTTCTGCGAAATACATCAGGATCTGCTTGGCTGACTGCAAGCATTATTGCAAATCCAAGAAAAATATAAACTGATTGCTTTAAAACAATCGATGTGTCTCCATTAGAGGCTGAATATAAAAAAAATAACCCAAGAATAGAGAGCGCAAAAAGACTAAAGAATAAATAAGGATCAAAATAAATTTTTGCTGGCCTGTTACTCATTCAGTAAACTCTTTAATACTTCTATGGCAACTGGGCCTGCAACAGCACCCCCGCTTTCACCATTCTCGATAACAACTGATACTGCATATTGTGGATTAGGCATTGGTCCAAAAGCAATGATAATAGAGTGATCTCTCAGTAATTCTGTATCTCTCACTTCTAAATATGCTTCCTTACTATCAAGACTAACCAGCTCTGCAGTTCCTGATTTTCCAGCAACCTGAAAGTTTTTTAAGTTTCTTATGCTGCGGGCAGTTCCAAAATCACTCTCGATGACTGCGGTCAAAGCATTATGCATCTTTGCCCAATCTTCCTTGGAAAGAGTTGCATTCTTGCTCCTGGCCTCTAAGTTCTTATCCGTGATCTTCATGACAGTGGGCTGAGGCAAGCTTCCCTTATTGGCTAAAATAGAAATATAGTTAGCCAGCTGAATAGGAGTAGCAACCAGGTATCCTTGTCCAACTCCAATATTGACTGTGTCTCCAGTAAACCATGGGATGTTGAAATTCTTATATTTCCACTCTGGCGAAGGCACAAATGCTGGGTCCTCATCAAAACAATCTCTACAAACTCTACTTCCAAATCCAAATAATGAAAAATAGGAAGCTAAATCTTTAATATCTGACTGATATGCAAGCTTAAAAAAATATGTATTCGAGCTAACCATTAATGCCTTTTTTAAATTGACATTTTTATGCCCCCCTTTCTTCCAGCCTCTATAAATCCTTCCGTTTTCAGGTAGTGTGAAAAAACCGGGATCATCGATCTCTTCGTTCCAGTTAATTAAATTATTTGATAAACCAAACATTCCTATTGCAGGCTTAATAGTTGACGCAGGAGGATATCTACCCTGCAATGCACGATTAAAAAAGGGTTTGTCAGGATCTTGAATTAAGTCTTGAAACTCCTTTACTGACATTCCATTAGACAGCTTATTAATAGAGTAATTTGGAGCGCTATATAAAACGTTAATTCCTCCAGACTTTAGATCGATCGCTACCACTGCTCCTTTTCGATTTCCTAGACCTTTTGCTGCGCTAATCTGAGCTTCAATATCTAAATGTGTGTGCAAATCTAATCCATTTTCGGGGGGATGATATCCCAGGGTTTTAACTAGCCTGCCTCGCGAGTTAATTTCATATATTCTTTTTCCATGTGTACCTAAAAGATGGTCGTTATAGGTTTCCTCTAGCCCAGTCTTACCCTGAATAAGTCCATTTGCATAAGTTAACTCAGCATCTGCCCAGTGACTTCGTGGGATATCCATAGATAAATCATATTGACTGTCTGATCTAGATGTATAGCCAAGAACGTGTGAAAAAATTTGCGGATACTTGCTTATTCTTCTATGGCGCTTGTCTATGAAAGCATTCTTAAATTTAAAACTACGCACATTAAATCGCGCAATCTCCTCTGCAGTTAAATTCTTTTTTAAAACCAGCTCTTTATTTACAAAAGCCTTTTCTTTAAATTTTTTAAGATACGCAGCCTCTTCGATTTCAGAAAGAAAAATTACTGGCTTTATCAGCTCAAGAAATAATTCAGGCTGCTCAATTAAATCTGGTTTTGTAATTAAATCAAAAGTCGGTTCATTACGAACTATTGCAAAACCTTTTCTATCGAGAATTTCTCCTCGCAATGGCTGAATTGGAACAGCGTAATTTTTATTATTTAGTGCTGCAAGCTCATAACTGTTGTAGCTTGAGACCTGCAATGCAAAAACCTGAAATAATACTGCTACAAAACATGCCCCTACCAGTACGAAAAGAAAGATAGCTCTAGATGAAAAATTATTTTTTTCAACTTGTCGCTCTTCAAATATCATTACTTATGATAAGGGTGGTTGCGATTTATTGCACTTGCTCTATAAATTTGCTCCATCAATAAAATTTTAAATAGCCTATGAGGGAAAGTTAGCTGTGATGCTGATAGTATTAAATCTGCCTTTGTTTTTATCTCTTTAGATACACCGTATGCACCTCCAATAATCATATTCATGTTCTCTGAAAGATCAATTTTCTCTTGGAATAGTCTGGCTAGCCCCTCGCTAGAAATTAAGTCTCCTTTCCTATCCCAAAGAATGACATGGGCAGCATGATCTATGTGCTTGGAAATCTCAGATGATTCATTTTGAATAGCATCACCTCTAGACATTGACTTGGAAGCGGTTGGCTTAACTTCGACGAAAGATAGCTTAAGGTGATTTGGTATTTGTTTCAGATAAAAGTCTGAGGCTTTTTTTTCCCAATCAGCTGGTTTATGAGAAATACTGATAATTTTACATTTCATTAAGCTAAAATTAGTGTTGTTTCACCCCATAAGCTTTCTAAATCATAAAATTCACGGGCTTCCTGCTGCATCACGTTAATTACCACATCACCACAATCTATTAAGACCCACTCTGAATCTTCTTGGCCTTCCACACCAATGACATGCAGTTTATTCTGTTTTACCTCCTCAATAATCTTATTTGAGATAGCTTTTGCATTTCTAGAAGAAGAAGCAGTAGCAATAATAAACCAATCTGCAAAAGTAGAAATATTACGAATATCCAGCGATAAAACATCCTTTGCCTTCATATCATTCAGGGTATCAAGACAAATTGATTTTAGTTGAGGTAATTTCATAAAAAAATAGTGTGTTTGAAAGCAATGAGAGTTTATTAAAGTAGATTTTAATCTTTTATTCTAGTCTAGGACTTCAGAATATCGAACTTATGTTAATAAATCTATTATTAACTAAAAAGAAGGTTTTGCATTATTTTTGTAAGTCTTTGTTTAAGATATATAAATGGATTATTTGAACTTCGTAACTGAATGGCTGGCAAGCTATTCATCAATATTAATTGGCATAGGAGGTTTATCCATATTAATTTTAATGTTCAGTATTATTGGGTTGGGTTGGTTTATATCGCAGATTCCTGAAGACTATTTTATTCATGAAAAAAGGCAAGCTAAGAACTGGGATCAATATTCGCCTGAGACAAGGGTGATGATGATCATTGTAAAGAATGTTATTGGGATCGTGATGCTGATTAGTGGATTGTTGCTTCTGATTCTCCCTGGGCAAGGCATACTTACAATGATCATTGGTATATTGCTAATTGATTACCCTGGGAAGTTTAAGTTAGAACAAAAAATTATATCTATCCCCTCTGTTTTCAGAGGCCTAAATTGGTTGAGAGCTAAGTCAAAAAAATCATACTTGCGGCATCCTTTTAAAAAAAATTAAAAATTCAAGCTGCAACATCTACCTTGTTTGCTGATAAGATTGTTGCAACAACAAAGCATGCCAGGGAAAAATATGACGATCAAAAATACGAAATGGGTTTTAAGGAATAGACCAGAAGGCTTGGTAAAAGATTCAGATTTTGAGTTAGTTACTGAAATAATGCCAGAGATTCAAGAAGATGAAATCTTAATAGAGAATCTATACCTCTCCTTCGATCCAACACAAAGAACATGGTTAAATGATATGCCAGGATATCTGCCGCCTGTTCAAATAGGTGAAGTAGTTAGATCCGGCGGTATGGGCAGAGTGCTTGAATCAAACAGCCCAGAATACCAGGTTGGTGACCTAGCTTTTGGATTTGTGGGGTGGCAAAGTCACTGCATTACAAAGCCTACAGGCGATGAAAGATTTAGAGTTATTCCTGATATTTTACCAATTCCCACCATGCTAAATGTTATGGGTACTACTGGAATTACTGCCTATTACGGGCTAGTTGAGCTGGGCAATCCTCAGCCAGGAGAAACTGTCTTGGTATCTGGAGCTGCTGGAGCGACTGGGTCAGTTGCTGTTCAGATTGCTAAATTCAAAGGTTGTCATGTTATAGGAATTGCTGGTGGAGCAGAGAAGTGTGCTTGGTTAAAAGACCTTGGGGTGGATGATGTCATAGATTACAAAAATTCCAATGTTGCAGAAGAGCTACCTAAATTAGCAAAAAATGGTATCGATATTTACTTTGATAATGTCGGTGGAGATATTCTTGAAACTGTATTATTTTGCATTAATATCAATGCAAGAATTCTTTTATGTGGAGGGATATCCTCCGGATATGATGCTAATCGATTGCCGGCTGGACCAAGAAACCTATTCTCTCTAATTATTAAAAGAGCAACTATGCAAGGATTTCTGGTGCTTGATTATATTCCTCGATCACAAAAGGCGCTGGAAGAAATTGCTGCCTGGGTCATGGAAGGAAAACTGAAGCACAGGGAAGATGTTCAAGAAGGAATTGAAAATTGCCCTCAAACACTTAACAGACTTTTTACTGGCGAAAATAAGGGCAAGCAGCTGCTAAAAATCTAAGTAGAGTTTTCTGAGATCTGATTAACAAATTTAGCCAGGATATTCATCCTCTGCGTTGCATCAAATGCCTCGAGAACATTTTGTTTTTGCTCTGCTGACAAAGGAATCAAACCAGCTAAATGATAACTGACAGACTCTGCAGACAGTAAATCAATATCCAAAGGCAAAGATTTAACTGATGGATGCTCTTTGAGCTGACTTAAGACATTCAAAAGATCAGGGAATTGAGCCAGCACAGCTTGATCATCAACAGTTGGCTCAGAAATAGGAACAATCGCAGCGAAATGCAACCCTGTTTCAGTTTGTTCAATAGATTTAATGGAGACCTTCTGAGATCCCTTGACAGTTATACCCAGCAATCCATTTGGGAGTTGATTAAAATCAATAATCTCAACAAAAGTGCCTTGCGACATAAAACTTTCTCCAGAATCATTGTTGCTGCTAAGAGTAATCACAAAACCTGAGCTAGAGCTCATGCAATCTTTCACCATGGATAAGTATCTTGGTTCAAAAATTTGTAATGACTGAATAGTGCCTGGAAGGACAACTATTCCAATAGGGAAAACTGGAAAATTATTTTTTTTTGATGAGTTCAATGAGAGGTTCCGATATTTTTTTACTGTCTTTATTGCTCATTATGAGGATAACATCAAAGCCATCTAGAGTATCTTTTAAATTATGAATCAAATCATTTACAGAGGTAAATTCATTGCCTTCCCCTTCTGAACCTGAAAGGTTAAGCCAAAAAGTCTTATCCAGAGAGTTTGTGCTTTTATGCAAATTAGTCCCATGGAAGCCACCTGACATAGTGTTAGAGCCTAGCTCTATGATGCCTAAAATATTCCCATCAAAATGGTCTTGAGCAGCAGCTATAGTAGATGATATAGCTGTTGGATGATGAGCAAAGTCATCAATAATCGTAATGTTGTTATCTTCATATATCTTTTCAAATCTTCGCTTAACACCTTGAAAATTCTGCAATGCAGCAAAAGAATCTTTGGGGTGGACTCCATTTAAGAAAGCTGCATAGATTGCCATAAGAGCATTTTGATAATTGTGAGTTCCATAAAACGGGAGAGACTCTAAGTTAAAGATCTCGTCTTTAAAATTAAGTATTTTATTTGCTAAATCCAGCTCTATAGTCTCTTTAGTTCCAATCTGATAAGTATTAGACCAGCAGCCCATTTCCAATAGTTCAGAAATGTTATCTCCATTAGCATGAATTAAAATATTGCCTTCTCCGGGAACGGTTCTGACAGCATGATGAAATTGTTTCAAGATGTCTGATAAATCAGAAAATATGTCTGCATGATCAAATTCAATATTGTTAATAATAAAAGTATCGGGATGATAGTGAATAAATTTTGAGCGCTTATCAAAAAAAGCTGAGTCATATTCATCGGCCTCAATCACAAAAAGATTAGTGCTTCCAAGGCGTGCTGATAATTCAAGAGACTGACTAACGCCTCCGACCAGATAACCAATATCCATATCTTGGTGCTGAAAAATTTCACACAGCATAAATGCAGTAGAAGTTTTACCGTGAGTTCCAGCAACTGCAATAACCGTTTTATCTTTAATCATTTCTCCCAACATCTGAGGGCCTGAGGTAAAGGGAAGTTTTGTATTTAAAATATGTTCAACACTAGAGTTGTCTCTGCTTAAGGCATTGCCAATAACAAATAGCTCGGCATCTGGCAGATTGACTGAGTCATAGCCCTGAATCATCTCAACCCCCAAAGCCTCTAATTGACCAGACATCGGAGGATAAAACTGATGATCCGATCCCGATACTTGATGTCCTTTTTCTGCAAGAATTTGCGCCAAGCCGCCCATGAAGGTTCCGCAAATTCCAAGGATATGAATTTTCATATTTAAATATTTTTAGCTAACATTTGTTACCATAGACCAAATTAATTAATTTATAAACTAATGAAAAAAAATGCTTTTTATGCTCAATCAGGAGGAGTGACGTCTGTAATTAATGCCTCCGCAAGCGCTGTGATACTTGAAGCAAAAAAATATCCTCAAATTGGTAAAGTGTTTGCTGGAAAAAATGGAATCCTTGGAGCGCTAAGAGAGGAATTAATTGATACTTCCAAAGAATCAAAAAAATTTATTGAAGATCTTCAATTCCGTCCAGGTGGAGTGTTTGGTTCATGCAGATATAAGTTAAAAGGAATTGATCAAAGCTTGAATGAGTACCTGAGACTGATAGAGGTATTTAGAGCTCACAACATAGAATATTTTTTTTACAATGGGGGTAACGATTCAGCAGATACTGCTCTAAAGATATCTCAGATCAGCAAAGAGCTAGATTATCCGCTGCAATGCATTGCTATTCCTAAAACAGTTGACAATGATTTGGCAGTAACAGACTGTTGCCCTGGATTTGGCTCAGTAGCCAAATACGTTGTTACTTCTACCATTGAGGCAGCATTAGATGTTGAGTCAATGTGCGAAACATCAACTAAAGTTTTTATACTCGAGGTAATGGGTCGACATGCAGGCTGGATAGCTGGCTCAAGTGTGTTGGCGCAAAATAGTCATCCTGGGGCTCCTCATATAATCCTACTACCCGAAGTTTCTTTTAATCAGCAAAAATTTCTTGCCAAGGTTAAGCGGACAGTCAAAGAGAATGGATTTTGTGTGGTAGTTGCATCAGAGGGAATTAAAGACTCCAAGGGAAAATTCTTAGCAGAATCCAATTCAAAAGATGCATTTGGTCATAGTCAGCTTGGCGGCGTTGCCCCCAGATTAGCTGAACTAATTAACAAAAAATTAAAGCTCAAGAATCATTGGGCTGTTGCTGATTATCTTCAGCGAAGTGCTAGCCATTTATCTTCAGGCGTTGATCGAAAGCAAGCCTATGAAGTTGGCAAAAAAGCTGTGAAGTATGCAGCTGAGGGGCTTAACGGCATCATGCCAATAATTAAAAGGACAAATAATGCACCATACAAATGGAAGGTAATTCCTGCTCCTCTAAGCAAAATTGCAAACGTTGAAAAAAAATTACCAGCTAGCTTTATTACCAAAGATGGGTTTGGATTAACTAAAAAAGCTAAAGAGTATTTTCAGCCATTGATAGAGGGAAAGGATGAGAATACAAAAAAAGTTTACTATGCCGCTGGAAGAATGGAGATGGTTAAAAAGAAACTAAAGCCCTGGTCCTAGTGCGTTGAGTTGAGCAATAATTCTTTTTAATTCTTGTTGAAGATCTAGTTTGTCATCTTCGTTTAAGAATTCTCCAAAAGACACTTTTTGGCCTTTAGATTGAAAAGAGAAATGACGATTTTCTCGATCATCCAAGTCTACGTTAAAAATAACAAACGTTCTAAACTCCTCCCAGGTAAACTCTCGAATGAGGCGCCCTCTTTCCAATTTGACTCTTTCATTGGTGAGAAATATTAATTCTCTTTGTTGGCTCCAACGAAAGCTTAAATAAAAACAAAAAAGAACAACTGCGACCTCAAGCCCAGCAAATGGAAGAATAAGAACTGCTCCCATGAAGAAAAAAAAGACACCAATAAATAAACAAATAAAAGAAAGACTGCCTAAAAATATTATCCTCGCTCTACCCACCAATGAACTATTAGGGGTTACCTCAATTAAAAAATTATTTTCTATGGTTTCTTGAATCTTAATCATATTACAATGCACTCTATGGTAGCTCGTAAAGATTTTAACCGATATATGATGCCGGTCTACAAACCTGCAGGATTTATTCCATCAAAAGCAAAGGGATCAATTGTTTGGGATAAGAAAAATAAAAAGTACATTGATTTTGCTTCCGGTATTGCAGTTTCAAGCCTGGGTCACTGTCATCCTGAATTAAATAAAGCCTTAGCAGATCAATCAAAGAAAATTTGGCATTTATCTAACCTCTTAACAAATGAGCCAGCTCTGAGGCTTGCTAAGATTTTTTGCAAACATACCTTTGCTGAAAAAGTATTCTTTTCAAATTCTGGTGCTGAAGCCGTAGAGGCAGCAATCAAAACAGCCCGTAAATATGCTTATGTAAATATAAGCAAAAAGAAAAATGAAATTGTGGCATTTTCTGATGCTTTTCATGGCAGAACTATGATGGCTATTGCGCTAAATGGATCTGATAGGTTTATTGAAGGCTACGGTCCTATGCCTGGCGGAATCAAGCATCACCAATTCAATGAAGTTAAAGGGCTTGAGAAAACCATTAACAAGAATACTGCTGCGGTGGTGATTGAATTAGTACAAGGAGAGGCTGGGATTATTAAAGCTCAAAAAGCTTTTATTCAAAAAATAAAAAAGCTGTGCAAACAACATAAAGCTCTAATAGTTATCGATGAGGTCCAATCAGGAGCTGGAAGAACAGGGACACTCTTTGCTTATGAGCAATTTGGCATCAAACCAGACATCATGTGTTGCGCTAAAGGTATCGGGGGAGGCATTCCCATTGGAGCCGTTTTAACCTCTTCTAAGATTGCTGATTGTATGCAATTAGGGTCCCACGGATCCACATTTGGAGGCAATCCTCTAGCATGTGCAGTGGCAGAAAAAGTGATGACTCTCTTATCAAAAAAAACTCTACTCAATGGTGTGATGAAAAAAGAAAAACTTTTTGTAGCAGGATTAAAAGAAATCAATAAAGAATTTCAATGTTTCGAGGAAATACGCAGCTCTGGTCTTTGGATTGGATGTAAATTGAAGGTTCAGGATGGCTTTAATTTAGACACAATGATGCAGGCTTGTTATGAGAGAGGCTTGATGATTTTAAAAGCCAACAATAATACCATTCGCATTGCACCAAGTCTGATCATAGAAGATGCCTTAATTTTAAAAGGCCTTAAGGTTTTAAAATCAGCTATTCAGGCGCAACTTCATCCTCGGCATTAATTTCAATAACACTATCTACCTTTCTATATCCTTGAGGTAACATCATTCCTCTTTTTGCTCTCGTAGAAATATAATTCTCTAAATCTTTGAGTTTTAAAGACATAAAACGTTTGCCGCTATGAATCTGCAAGGTGCTAGCGTCAGATAGTAAACAAATAAAATTCATAGACTCTTCACCAGCAAGTAATTTTGGTTTGGGGATATTGATAATTTTATTGCCCTTTCCTTTTGGCAGCATCGGTAGCTCAGAAATATCAAAAATTAACATTCGCCCAATTGAGGAAATAGCAACTACATGACGGTGCGAACCATTAAGTGGCAATGGAGGTAACAACTCTGCCTTCTCTGGCAATTTCATAAATGCTTTGCCTTTTTTTTGATTTGAAAGTGCGTTTGATAGTTCGCTTACAAAACCATAACCAGCAGAATTAGCGATTAAGATTTTTGAGGATTCTGCTCCAATAGCTGTACCCATAAAAGTTACGCCAGATTCAGAACTAACCCTTCCAGTCAATGGCTCTCCCATGCCTCTAGCAGATGGAAGTGAGTGAGCAGCAAGAGAAAATGCTTTACCGCCTGAATCAAAGAAAATAGCTGATTGATTATTTCTTCCTTTAGCAAAATGCTGCAAACTATCATCGCCACGGAAAGTCAAAGTACTAGGATCTAAGTCATGACCCTTTGCGGATCTTATCCAGCCACCTTTAGACAAGACTATTGTGACAGCTTCTGAAGTTACCATCTCTTCTTCTGAAAATGCTTTTGCTTCAGACAGCGCTTCAATTGGAGAATTTCTGGGGTCACCAAAATTATCTTTAATTTCTTTTAGCTCTGTCTTGATATAAGTTTTAAGCCTAGCCTTTGATTTAATGATTTTCTCTAACTCTGCTCTCTCCAATTCTAGTTGCCCCTTCTCTTCTTCAAGCTTTATTTGCTCAAGTTTAGCTAACTGGCGAAGTCTAATCTCTAGAATTGCATTCGTTTGAATTTCTGAAATTTTAAAAGCTTTCATCAGCTCTTTCTTGGGTTCGTCACTATTTCTAATAATATGAATCACTTTATCAAGGTCAAGATAGACAATCAGCAATCCTTCGAGGATATGAATACGATCATCGACCTGATCCAAGCGATGTTCTAACTTACGTAAAACAGTTTGCTGTCTAAAGGTTAGCCATTCATATATGAGACTGTTCAAACCAAAAACTCTTGGGGAACCCTTAAGGCTAATAAGATTTATATTAGCTCGATAGTTTTTTTGAAGGTCTGTGGTTGCATAAAGATGATTCATAACTTCGCCCGCATCTACTCTGTTAGATTTTAAGGCAATCACCAGTCGAACCGGTTCTTTGTGGTCGCCTTCATCCCTGAGATCAACCACCATAGGTATTTTTTTCTTTTGCATTTGATCTGCAATTTGCTCAAGAATTTTTGAGCCGGATGCCTGATGAGGCAAAGCATTTATGACTATGTCATTTCCCTCTGTGAGCCATTGCGCTCTAATTTTGAAACCTCCCTTGCCTGTTTCGTACATTTCTAGCAGCTCCTCTTGTGAGGCGATGAGCGGAGCATTATTGCTGAAATCTGGACCCTTGATGAACTTCATCAAATCTTTGGTGCTGGCCTTGGGATTATCTAGCATGTAGATGCATGCATCCAAGACTTCTTGAATATTATGAGAGGGAATATCAGTAGCCATACCTACAGCAATACCAGTGGTTCCATTCAGTAATATACTCGGGATCTTTGCAGGCAAAATGATTGGCTCAAGCAAAGAGCCATCAAAGTTAGGCTGCCAGTCGACTGTTCCTAGTTTAAGCTCTGATAACAGCAGATCTGCAAATCCAGTGAGTTTAGATTCGGTGTATCTCATTGCAGCAAATGACTTGGGATCGTCTTGCGTCCCCCAGTTACCCTGGCCATCTACAAGAGGATATCTAAAAGAAAAATTCTGCGCCATCAGGACCATGGCTTCATATGCGGCACTGTCTCCATGCGGATGGAACTTACCAATCACATCTCCTACAGTTCTAGCAGATTTCTTATATTTAGAGCCGGCATTTAAGCCCAGTTCGCTCATGGCATAAAGGATTCTCCTCTGAACTGGCTTCATACCATCACCTACATGCGGCAAAGCCCTGTCCAAGATGACATACATTGCATAATTTAAATATGACTCTTCTGCGTATTCTTTAAGACTTATTGAGGTGATATTTTTATTGGTTTCCATAATTAAACTGAGACAATTTTTCCTCTTTTTTCAAGCCACTCTTTTCGAGCACTCGCATTCTTTTTTGATAGCAGTAAATCCATCATGCTATTTACATTATCAGATGCTGTGACTGTTAACTGCACGAGCCGTCTTGTTTTTGGATCCATGACTGTTTCCCTTAGCTGTGATGGGTTCATCTCACCCAAACCTTTGAATCGCTGAATATCAATTTTTGGTTTTCCTGGTTTTGATTTTAGCTTTTTAACAATTGAGTCTTTTTCTTCTTCATCAAGCGCATAAAATACTTCTTTAGCACAGTCAATTCGAAATAGTGGAGGCATGGCGACATAAATATGACCTGCAAGCACCAATGGCTTGTAATGCCTTAAAAAAAGAGCACAAAGCAAGGTAGCGATGTGCAGACCATCAGAGTCAGCATCAGCTAAAATGCAAACTTTTCCATATCTTAATGAAGAGATATCAGGACTGCCGGGATTAACTCCTATTGCAGTTGATATATCTTTAATTTCAATGGATTTAATAATTTCAGTGCTCTCAAGATCCCAGGTATTAAGAATTTTTCCTCTCAAGGGCATAATTGCCTGAAATTTTCTCTCTCTAGATTGCTTTGCAGATCCTCCAGCAGAATCTCCTTCCACAAAAAATAATTCTGTCTCATCAAGGTTTGTGCTGTTGCAGTCAGATAATTTACCCGGTAATGCTGGGCCCTGAAAAGTCTTTTTCCTGTCAACAACTTTTGTTTCTCTTGTCCGAGCTTGCGCAGAAGCAATTGCCAATTCTGCTAGCTTCTCCCCTTCTTCTGTATGCTGATTAAACCAAATACTAAGAACATCTTTAGTTGTGGAACTTACAAAACCTTGATGATCTTTAGAGTCAAGTCTCTCTTTGGTTTGTCCAGCAAATTGTGGATTGGTTAGCTTAGATGAAATAATAAAAGTACTGTGCTGAATAACATCATCAGCAGTAATTTTTAATCCCTTGGGAATTAAATTCCTAAACTCACAGAACTCCTTCACTGCATCCAATAACCCAGCCTTAAAACCATTTAAGTGGGAGCCTCCTTGAGCAGTCGGAATTAAATTCACATATGATTCGCTCATCAAGTTTTTAGCGGGTTGAGTAGACCAGTTCAAAACAAAATCAAGGGCATTATCTTTTGCTAGTTTGCTGCAAGATATTGATTCTTCTAACAGCAAATCGATGTCTTCAGAAGATTCAGATAGATAGGAAATTAATCCATTCTCATAAGTCCAAGAAATTTTTTCTTGTTTTTTTTCATCGGCATATTGAATGGTTAGACCGGGGCATAGAACTGCCTTAGCTTTTAACAGATGTTTAAGGCTGTCTGTATTAACAGTTACAGTTTCAAAGTATTGTGGATCCGGTTGAAAGTTTATGGTCGTTCCAGAATTTCTGGCTCCAACCTCTCCAACCTCAGTGAGCTCAGATTTTTTGTTGCCGCCTTCAAAAACCATTTCAAATTGCTTCCCAGAACGTTTAATTTCTACTAATAATTTTTGAGATAACGCATTTACTACTGAAACGCCAACACCATGCAAGCCTCCAGAAAAATTATAGTCTTCACCGGAAAACTTGGCACCAGCATGAAGTTTGCACATAATCAGTTCAACGCCAGAAACTTTATGTTCTGGATGAATGTCAGTTGGCATTCCGCGACCATCATCGCTCACCGATATAATGCCATCCTTAACCAAAGTGACCTTGATGCTTGAGCAATGCCCTGCTAACGCTTCGTCTATAGAATTATCAACTACCTCTTGAATAAGATGATTTGGAGATGTTGTGTCTGTGTACATGCCGGGTCTTTTTCGAACCGGATCGAGGCCAGATAGAACCTCTATCGATTGGGAGTCGTAATCTTTTGCCAATTAACTTTCCTTTAAATGTTTCGCTAAAGCTTGATGAACTTTTACGTCATATTCTACTCTAACTAAATACAAACAAATGTATTAATTTAGGAGATTTTTTAGCAATGTATTAAAATACTCCAATTGACATAGCTACCCCTAAAGAGGTTTAATGTTAACACTGTAAACATTCAGATATATTATGAAATCAAAATTTTTAATTGCACTTACTGCTTTTTTTAGCATCTCTTCATCGGCTGATAGCCTATTGGATATTTACAATGATGCCCTAGAGAATGATCCTCAATTCAAGTCTGCAGAATATTCTTATTTATCTGGAAAGGAAATTAAAGTGCAAGGGCGAGCAAGTCTTTTGCCAAGCATTACCCTGAATGCTCAGACTAATTGGAATGAATATTATCAAAATGGAAACCTTCAAAATCAGTACAATAACTTCAATACCTCTGCTCGACTAACTCAACCACTACTGAGGCTAGATAGCTGGTTTAAGTATCGCCAATCTAAATTTTTAACAGATGCCGCTGAAGCAGATTTTGCATACTCTCAACAGGCATTAATTGTTAGAACTGCTGAGCTCTATTTCAATGTCCTAAGAGCTATCGACAACCTAAATGCAGCGCGATCAGAAGAGAAAGCAATAAAGAAGCAATTAGATCAAACCAGCCAACGCTATGAAGTAGGTCTTTCTGCAATTACTGAAGTTCAAGAAGCCCAATTAGCATTTGATCTGAGCATGGCTTCAAGAATTAGAATTGAAGGGACTGTATTCACAGCTCAAGAGGCACTAAATGCGCTTGTTGGAAAAGAGATTTTATCGCTTGATGGTCTAGTGAATGATCTTAGTGTTACAAATCCAGTGCCGGCATCTAAAGAGGAATGGGCAAGAAAAGCAGTTGAAAATAACTTTAGGCTTAAAGCTGCTAACTTAAGAAAATATGCATCAAAAAATAATGCTCGTAGCGTTGCTTCAAATCATTTGCCTAAAGTTGATATTGTTGGCACGCAAACTGAATCAGAAACCAATCAATATGCATATGATGGTCTGAATACTGGTGGTGCTTTTAATATTACCGTTCCTGATGAGACTCAGAGAGATACTTACAGCCTTCAACTCTCTATGCCCATCTTTCAAGGCGGAGCCGTTATCTCAAGAACAAAGCAAGCTTATGCTGAATCAAATAAATCATCGGAAGATGCTCTATTTGCTGAGAGAAGCGTTATACAAGATGTTCGAAGTCAATATTCTAATGTTGTGACATTGGTAGCAAATCTTAGAGCGCAAAAGCAAGCTGTGGTGTCTGCATCTAGTGCTTTAGAAGCAACTAGAGTTGGTTATGAGGTTGGCACAAGAAATATTGTTGATCTGTTGCAAGCTGAAAAAAATCTTTACAGCGCTGAAAGGAATTTAGCTAATGCCAAGTATGACTACTTAATTACTACCCTGCGCTTACATCTTGCTGCTGGAACCTTAAGCCCAGAAAATCTTATAGAGATAAATAGCTTACTCGGATAATTAAGAAAAATGCCAGAGTTACCTGAGGTTGAAACTTCGGTCAGGGCTATACAGAATTTTAGCGGTCAAATACTCCATTCAATAAATATCTCAAACCCTAATCTTCGCTGGCCAGCTGATACTGAGGGGCTGGGAAAAATTAAAGATCTCCAGATACAAAGCATTACTCGCCGAGCGAAGTACATTTTATTTAATCTGAGTGATCAATCAATTCTGCTGCACTTAGGGATGACTGGAACAATTAGGATTATGGATAAACATTCTAATTTTTATAAGAAGCATGATCATGTTGAGTTTAATTTTAATAATGGCAAGTTAATTTATAACGATCCTCGCAGATTTGGTTCGATTCACTTGATAGAGAATCATCAAGATCATTTCCTACTCAACAAACTCGGGCCTGAGCCACTATCGCAGAACTTTAATGGTGAATATTTTTATCAGGCAATAAAGAATTCCTCAGCACCAATTAAATCTGCGCTAATGAACCAGCATAATGTTGTAGGGGTAGGAAATATTTATGCTAATGAAATCCTATTTGATGCGGGAATTAGGCCTACAAAAAAATGTCGAGCATTGACTAAGAAAGAAACTTCTAGAATAGAGATTTCTACAAAAAAAATATTACAAAGAGCGATTGAGGTGGGCGGCACTACCTTGCAAGATTTCTTTCAACCAGATGGTAATAAAGGATATTTTAAAATTGAGCTGGCTGTTTATGATAGAGCTGAACAAAAGTGCAAAAGGTGCGATAAACAAAAAATCAAACGAATAGTTCAAGCCCAAAGAGCTACATTTTTTTGCAAAAATTGTCAGACTTGAGAGGAAAGTTTCTCCAGCAACGCTGATTTAACGTTTGGAGTAACAAATCTAGAGACATCACCACCAAATTGAGCAATTTCTTTAACAAGACTTGAGGAGACATAAATTAAAGTGTCCTTGGGAGTAAAAAAGATACTTTCAATATCTGGCGCAAGACTTCGATTCATTGTTGCTAGCTGAAATTCATATTCAAAATCTGCAACAGCTCGCAAACCTCTGATCACTGCAATGGCATTATTCTCTCTAGCAAGATCAACAGTTAATTTTTTTGAATATCCAAGGACTTCAATCTTTGGATTATCTTGAAAGATCGTTTCAATTAATTCAATGCGCTCAGAGACTTCAAATAAAGGCTTTTTAGATTTACTTTCTGCTACGCCAAAAATAACCTTGTCGAATAAAGCGCAAGCTCGCTCAACAATATCAATGTGACCAAAAGTTATGGGATCAAAGGAGCCTGGATAAATTGCAATTTTCATTAAAGAATCATACTAAACAATCATGAATCAGCAAAATATTGCATGCATTATCTAAACTGGTAAATAAATTTTATACTGAGTTATGGAAAAGGATAATGTAGATGAAAAAAATAATGATCTGCCATCTGCAGTAGATGATGCTGCTGATGTAATGTCTAAATATAAAAAAAAGAAAGATCGTGCTAAATCAGAAAGTAAAAAATTTAAGTTTCCGCCAATTGATTACGAAAGGCCTCCTCACTACTAAGTTTTTTTCTTTTATAGTTGCATAAAAAAAGGGCTCAACAGAGCCCTTTTTATTAATAATGCTAAGTTATTAGATCAGATCGTTATTCATTACTTTATTCCAAGCTGCAATAAAGTCATTGGAGAATTTATCTTGCGCATCGCTACTAGCATAAACTTCTGCTATAGCTCTAAGCTGAGAGTTAGAACCAAATGCAAGATCAACTCTTGAAGCAGCTCTAATTTTTTCACCAGACACACGATCAGTACCAATGAATGATTTTTCAGAGCCATTAGGCTTCCATTGCACAGACATATCAAGAAGCGTAGCAAAGTAATCATTGGTTAGTTTTTCTGAATTATCAGTAAAAATACCATGGTCATCATTGCTAATACCTAAAGACCTCATGCCGCCTAATAAAACAGTCATTTCGGGTGCTGTAAGGCCTAGTAATTGAGATTTATCTAGCATCATTTCTTCAGCAGCCATAGTAGATGAAGTTTTTTGGAAGTTTCTAAAGCCGTCAGCAACAGGCTCCAATACCTCAAAAGATTCTACATCTGTTTGCTCTTGGGATGAGTCTCCTCTTCCAGGAGTAAAGTCCACTTTTAAACCCGACGCCCTCTCAATACCGACGTTTCCAGCTAGAACGATCACATCAGCGACGGATGCGCCTGAGTCCGAGGCAATCCCCTCATAGACAGCTAAAACGCGAGCCAATTGCTCTGGTTTGTTGGCTTCCCAGTCTTTTTGGGGAGCCAATCGAATTCTCGCACCATTAGCACCACCTCTCATGTCGGATCCTCTAAAAGTAGAAGCGCTTGCCCAAGCAGTTTCAACCATTTCCTGAATAGTTAATCCGCTATCGGAAAGTTGTGATTTCACGGACTCAACATCATATCCAGTATTTCCGGCAGGCACAGGATCTTGCCAAATTAACTCCTCTGAAGGAACTTCTGGGCCAAGATATCTACCTACGGGACCCATATCTCTATGCAATAATTTAAACCATGCTCGAGCAAATGCGTCTGCTAGCTCCTCTGGGTTTTCATGAAAGCGTTTTGAAATTTTGTTATAAATTGGATCTTCACGCAGAGCCATATCAGCCGTGGTCATCATAGTTGGTACTTTTACTGATGCGTCTTGTGCGTCAGGTGCAAGATCTTCGTCTTTAGGATCGATTGCATGCCAAACGATAGCTCCTGCAGGTGTAGTAACTTGCTCCCATTCATAGCCGAACAGTAGATCAAAATACCCATTATCCCACTGAGTAGGATTGGCAGTCCAAGCTCCTTCAAAACCACTGGTGATAGTGTCGCTACCTTTGCCTGAAGCAAATGTGCTTGTCCAACCAAAACCCATTTCTTCGATTTCTGCGCCTTCTGGCTCAGTACCTACATGAGTATCAGGTCCAGCTCCGTGGCCTTTGCCAAATGTGTGTCCGCCTGCAACAAGAGCAACGGTTTCTTCATCATTCATTGCCATGCGACCAAACGTTTCGCGAATATCTACCGCACTTGCCTTAGGGTCTGGATTTCCGTCAGGACCTTGAGGATTGACGTAGATTAAACCCATCTGAACAGCACCAAGAGGATTGGCTAAATCTCTTTCGCCAGTGTATCTCTCATTGGTTAACCACTCTTTTTCAGCTCCCCAGTTAATATCTTCTTCAGGAGCCCAAATATCAGCTCGACCTCCACCGAAACCAAATGTTTTTCCACCCATTGATTCAATTGCAACATTTCCAGCTAGGATTAAAAGATCTGCCCAACTGATTTGCTTTCCATATTTCTGCTTTAGCGGCCAAAGTAATCTTCTGGCTTTGTCTAAGTTGCCATTATCAGGCCAGCTATTTAGAGGAGCAAAACGTTGAGCTCCAGTTCCCCCACCACCTCTTCCGTCACCTGTTCTATATGTTCCAGCTGCATGCCAAGTCATGCGGATAAAAAACGGTCCATAGTGACCATAATCTGCAGGCCACCAGTCTTGAGAATCAGTCATAAGGTCGTTGAGGTCTTGTTTTAATGATTGGAAATCAAGTTTTTTAAATTCTTCCTCATAATTAAAGTCCGGATCCATTGGATCGCTCTTAACATCATGTTGATGAAGAATGTTTAGATTTAGTTGATTTGGCCACCAGTCTTTATTTGATGTACCGGTAGAGCTATTGCTAGATAGGCTCCCGTGCATTACTGGACATTTGCCCTCAGTATCATTATTCATAGTAATTTACCTCCTAAACGAAATTAAATATGAAATTGTTTCAATGCATTAATAAATGCTTTTACTGAGTTTATTTTATAGTTAATATATGTATTGGTAAATACATAAAATAAGGATGTTATATTCGATTTTATCGGATATAAAATATAGAGAAAACTAAGTGATTACATTAAAGCAAATAGACTACGCATTAGCAGTATCTAAAACTCTGCACTTTAAAAAAGCTGCCGAAGCAAGTTTTGTCTCTCCTTCTACTTTAAGCAATGCAATTACTGAAATGGAAAAACATTTAGGATTTAAAGTATTTGAAAGAGACAATAAAAAAGTTTTTGTTACCGCCCTTGGAGCTGAGTTTTTAAAAAAAGCTCAGTCCATTCAATTGCAAATCTTCGATATTCAAAAGTTTGCAGAAAATCAATCAGATCCCCTTTCCAGCAATCTCTCCATTGGAATTATCCCGACCGTTAGCCCCTACTTTTTACCAATTGTATTGCCTGAAATTAAGAAAGCTTTTCCAAACCTTACTTTGAGCATAGAAGAAAGTCAGTCAAATATTCTAGTAAATAAAGTAAAAAATGGGGAGCTCAATATGGCTATTTTGGCCCTGCCTTATAACTTAGAGGGTTTAACTTCTTTAAAATTTTGGGAAGAAGATTTCTACTGGATAGCTCACCATGAAAATAAGAATGCAGGGAAACAAGAAATTAGGGCAACTCAATTAGAGCATTCAGAATTAATGCTCTTAGATGATGGGCACTGCCTAAAAGATCATATCCTAGATGCATGTAAAATCTCTGACGATTCAAAGCATGTTGTAAAGGCATCAAGTTTAGCCACTTTAGTGCAATTGGTTAAAGGAAATATGGGAAGTACATTGGTTCCTCACATGGCATTAGGGCAATTGCTCAGCTCTAACAAAGATTTACTAAAATCACATTTAAATGAACCGGGACCGCACAGAGAAATCTCATTAATTATGCGACCAACATACTCTGGAATGCCGGGTGCTGAATTGCTAAAAACTTTATTTACAAACTCATTAAACCTTCACTTCAAACCGAAATAGTGACCTCTGACTAAAAGTCCAAAAGATCAGTTTTCTGCCATTGAAGATTGAAGTGCCTATGTAAGAATTTTGCTTCTTCGCCACGTAACTCTATGGTGTCGTCATAGATGATACCCATATCTAGTTTTGTGGATTGTCCGTTTTCTTCAAGTATGTGACTGGCTATGCAGTATGTCTTACCAGTGTAAGTATTTCCGTTCCACTGACCTTCTACATTGCCTATTAAGTGCATGGTACTTTTGTAAGTACTTAAGTTTTGTTGAACAGCACCAATAAAAGTCTCCAAACTAATTAGCTCATAAGGTCCTGTCAGTGAAAATTCATCCCACATAATGCGCGATAATTCAGAAAATTTTTTTGAATCAATAATAGAAGCATATTGATAGATAATTTGAGTTGATAAATTTTTGATGTCCATTATTTTTTAAGCTCCCCAATTAGTTCCAATACTTCTCGCAGATGATCTGGTGACTGAGCAAAGTTAATTGGAAACACCTCTATTTCTTCTAACCCTGCTTCCATTGATTTCTCTAACTCTTTTAAGGTTAACTCAACACTAGGCACTCCATTTGAATCAACGCATGTAGGGAGTTGCCCTCTAATTCGTGGCTTGTCATCTCTACCCGCTTCTTTGAATGCATGATTAAGTTTCTCGCTACCCTCGGATATGAAGTCTCTACTGGTCTTAATGGGTATCCATCCGTGGCCAATTTTTGCAATTTTTTGTGCATTAAATTCTGTCATTTTGACGCCAAATAGTAAGGGTATGTCACTGCCTTGTGGGGGTGTTGGATGACACCAAATATCATTGAACTCAAATATTTCTCCCTTATGCGAGACTGGGCCACCTGTCCACAATGATTGACAAATATCTAAAGTTTCCCAAAAAGTCTTTACTCTTTGGTCAAAGGGAATCCCAGATGCCTCATATTCTTCTTCTTGCCAACCCAAACCAACACCTAGCTCAACTCTGCCATTAGAGATTGCATCAAGACTGGCTGCTGTCTTTGCTAGGAGAGCGGGACTTCTTAAAGGAGCAATAAGAATGGCTGTAGCTAGATTGATAGAGCTAGTATTTGCTGCGATCATCGTTAGAAGAGTTAAAGGTTCATACCATGGAGCGTCTGATGGCATTGGGAATTGACCAAAAGGATATTTATGCAGATTCTTGCCCATAACCACATGGTCTGTAACGCTAACGGCATCAAAACCTAGCTCTTCTCCCATCTGTGCAATTTCAATATATGACTTTACGTCGCCACCGTAAAAGTTTTCTAAACCGAATAAACCTAATACTAATTTCATTGCTATTCCTTTTTCTTTACTTAATTTATTGTACGAATGTTTTTATGGCAATGCACTTATGGTTTAAATTATATGATTAAAAATATTGACAAGAATGTTAGCAATACTTTTAGCACAATATTAAAACTATCAAATGGAATGCTTGAGATAAGCCTTTTGCCTATGTTTGCCCCGGCATAACCAGTAAGCGCAAGAATAAAAATAAAAAGGATGTAGTCTTGAATTGAAAAGCTAAGAAATGAAGTAAATAAAACAATTCTGACAGAATGCTGAAAAATCATAATTGCTCCATGATTAGCGACCAAAACCTCGGGGGGTAAATTTTTTGTTCTTAAGTAAGCGGTGACTAGTGGTCCATTGGCGCCAACAAAAATACCTGCAAATCCTGAGATTAGTCCGCAAAACCAATCATTTTTCATTACAGAGAGAATAAAATTATCTATCGGCGCCCAGGTAAGAAAAATAATAGTGCTAGCTATTAAAATAAGTAATAAATCTTCTGAAAGCGTTCCAAATAAAAAAATTCCAACTAGGGCGCCAAACATTGTAGAAATTACAATTTGTTTAATCAGCTGCCATTGCACAAACTCTCTGTAAACAAGCGTACGAGAGAAGTTATTAGCAAGCTGAATGGATCCATGCAATGGAATTAGAGTAGCTGGAGAAAATGACTGCGCTAGAGCAATCAACATGATTAAGCCTCCACCAACGCTAAATACAGAAGTAAGCAGAGAGGTAAGAAAAGATAAGATTGCAAAAAAAACAATAAATTCTACCGACATAAAAAGTGTGTTTTTACTTAATAAAGGATTTAAGATTAACCTATGACAGATATAGATCAAATAGTTTCCCGTCTTAGTTTAGAGGAAAAAGTCTCGCTGCTTAGTGGGTTTAATTCTTGGTACACAAATAAGATTGACCATGCAAATGTTCCAAGTATTAAGATGTCAGATGGTCCAAATGGCATCAGAGGTGATTCAAATTCTGGGAAATCTTCTGCCTGTTTCCCTTGTGCTATTTCAATAGGTTCGACATGGGATCTGGAATTAATTAATCAGCTTGGAGAGGCCTTGGGAGAAGAGGCAAATGCAAAGGATGTGGATGTATTACTTGGGCCAACTATTAATATTCATAGACATCCTCTTGGCGGTAGACATTTTGAGAGCTTTTCTGAAGATCCATTTTTGAGTGGCAAAATTGCAGTTCAATATGTCAATGGGGTGCAATCCAAGAATGTTGCAGCCTGCTTAAAGCATTTTGTTGGCAATGACACAGAGTTTAATAGGCATGCAATTAGCTCAAACATTGATGAGAGAACGCTTAGAGAAATATATTTATTGCCTTTTGAGATGGGCATTAAGCAAGGTAATGCAAAAGTTGTGATGAGCGCCTACAACAAACTAAATAATATTTATTGCAGCTCACATCAAGAATTGTTGATCGACATATTAAAAGAAGAATGGGGGTTTGATGGATATGTGGTGAGTGATTGGGGTGCGGCATTGGAAACTGAAGAGAATGCTAATGGTGGTCTTGATCTTGAGATGCCAGGTCCAGGAAATGTCTGGGGCACTAGCTTGATCAACTCCATCAAAGATGGAAAAGTAGATGAAGAGCTTATTGATGACAAGGTTAAAAGAATACTAACCGTTGCTGAGTTCTCTAAACGTTTTGAAAGACCAGGATTCAGGCCAGAAGAAGCCATTGATCAGCCATCACATCGAGAACTATTAAGAAAAACTGCTGCAGATGGCATGGTGCTTTTAAAAAATGAAGGACTTTTACCGCTTAAAAAGAATATTAAAAAATTAGCAGTGATTGGGCCAAATGCAAAAAATGCTCAAATCATAGGTGGAGGCAGTGCAAGTCTTATGCCGCATTATCAAGTGCAGCCTCTAGAAGCTCTTAAAGCTAGGCTTCCTGGAGAAATAAAAATCGAGTATGCGAAAGGATGTCATACCCATAAATACCTTCCAAAAATTAATGAGGATCTTACAAGTGATAAAAAAGGATTTTTAGTTGAGTACTTTGATGGGCAGAACTTTGAAGAAAATTTAATTTTATCCGAGCATCTAATAGGAAATAAATTTTGGGTTTTTGAAGGTTTTGCAAAAGAGGTGATTGGCAAAGAAGAAAGGCCTAATATTTCAGTTAGGTTTTCTTGTGAATATGCGCCGGAGATCTCGGGTGATCATGAATTTGAAATATTTGGAATTGGCCAGTGTCGGTTATTAATTGATGGCAAGGAACTTATTGATAATTGGAATGATATAGAGCCAGGTGAGGCTTTTTTCACATTTAGCTCAGCTTCAAAAAAGGGAGTTCTAAATCTGCAACAAGGCAAAAGCTACAGCATAGAAGTGCAGTATTATTTTGAAGGAAATTTTCCTGCAGTATATATTGGCTGCAAAGCACCTGATGAGGTTGATTTATTTAAAGAAGCAATTGAAATTGCAGGTAATGCAGATCAGGTCATATTGATTGCTGGAACTAATTCTGACTGGGAGACCGAAGGCAATGATAGAGCGGAGTTAAGTTTACCTGCTGATCAAGACTCCTTAATTAAAGCAATTTTAGAGGCCAATAAAAATACCACAGTCGTTATTAATACCGGTTCACCTGTTGAAATGACATGGATTGATAATGCGGATGCTGTTATTCAGACATGGTTTGCTGGTCAAGAATTCGGAAATGCTCTGGTGGATATTATCACTGGGGAAGTTAACCCCTCTGGAAGATTGCCTACTACTTTTCCAAAAAACATTGCAGATACTCCTGCTTATGATTGTTATCCAGGCAAAGATGCGCAGATGAACTATGACGAAAAGCTTTTAGTTGGCTATAGATGGTTTGACAGAAAAGCTAATGACCCATTGTTCCCATTTGGTCATGGTCTTTCATATACCCAATTTCAATATAGTGATCTTGAAATTAAAATGGGTGGTAGTAATGAAGTATCTTGTAAATTTATGATTGCGAATATTGGGGATGTAATTGGGGCAGAAGTTGCGCAGTGTTATGTTGCTTTTAAGAATTCAGACAATGCTGAGCCAATTAAGACCCTTCAAGGCTTTGCAAAAGAGACGATAGGAGCTGGTGATAAAAAAACTGTTGAGATCAGGCTCACTCAAAGAAATTTCTCTTACTGGGACATTGAAGACAAGTGCTGGAAGATTAGACAGGGTTCCTATGAGATTCTAATTGGATCCTCTGCAACACGAATACACCTCACAGAAACAATTAGTCTTGAGCAAGTTCAAGAAGTTCTTTTGCCGTTAGTGTAATTTGCGAAGATTGTATGGAACTGTTTGTTTCAAAAATTGTTCTTGGTCCAACTAGCGGAAAAATTAGAGGAGATTTATGCAAAACATATGCAAGAGCAATTTGTATCGGCTGAACATTTTTATTTGCAGCTAATTCAAAACACTTTTCTCGGCGCTTTAAATTTTTTTCATAATGCCATACTCTCATCTCTTCATCTAAAGTTGGGTTAGAAAAATGCTCAGAAGACATAACTTCTTTTTTCTGAATAAAAAAACCTCTCGCCTGGCTTGACCATGGAAATAATAATATTTCCTCTTTAAGAATATATTCCATATAGGCATCATTCACACCCACGCAACCTGGCCACACAGGCTCAATCATTTCAGCCAAACTGAAATTATTGCTTAATACTTTAAATGGCTCTTTTTTTTCTTTGAATGCATACTCCCGAGCTTCAGAAAATCTATCTAACTCCCAGTTAGATGCTCCAATTAAATCAATCAAGCCTTCTTCTTTTATCTCAGTTAATGCATCGATAAATTCTGCAACAGGAACCTCTGAGTTATCTCTATGCAGGCAGAAGATATCTAATTTTTTAATCTGCAGACGCTCTAAAGATTCAAGTATCTGCGGTCTTACAAACTGGGGCTCGCATTGAGGAGTATGGGCTGCTTTACCAATAACGATGATCTCTTTTTCTAGTTGGCGAGAATTTATCCACTGCCCTAGGTACCTGTCTCCCATGCCATTGTTGTAAATGTAGGCTGTATCAAAAATTCGACCGCCTGATCCATAAAAATTATCAAACATTGTGAAGGCATGAACTTCAGAGGTTTGATTGTCGCAGCCAAAGGCTAATCTTGAGGCTAATTTATCTAGCCCTGGTAAATTTACATTCTCAAGTTTAGTTGTTTGATTTAAAAAAGCCTTAGACTCTAGCACCGGAGAATTCTTGATTAAATTTTTAGGGCAAACAATCTGCATCTGCTGCCTCCATTGATCAAGCCAGAACATGTTGCTTTGAGTGTCTGCATGGGAAATAACATCTGATTCAATTTTTTGATTGAGAATGCAGTTAGAAGCATGTTCAATTTCTCTGGTAAAAAGACCTATCTGATCAACATATGAAATCTCTTCAACTAAGCCAGATGCATGATTGATAGCAATAGATGATTTACCTTCCTGGAACTGCCCGCAATGCCAAGGATCACCCACAGTCATTGAGATGTCGCCACTAGATATAACTAGTCTATTAAGAAGTTGCTCATCGATAGCGCAACTTATTTTTGCTTCAATTTGATCTGAAAATACTAGATGAGCATCCGATTGCAGATCTATTCCGGTCTTATCTAATCTGCCTGTTGCAGTGATACTTTTAGGCTCAGCAAAAGGCAGATCTTGAAGATGCCCAGCAATTAATTTGCACATGGACAGGGGGTAACAGCCCACATCCAATATTGCTCCTCCACCCAAGAATGGATTTCTTAGGCGATGATCTGATGAGACTTCTGCTTTAAATCCAAACGAACCTTCGATTAATATTTTTTCATTTGTCTCATTAAATATAGACAATTGATTCAAAATATTTAAGGTTTGAGGATGTGCTCTATACATATATGCTTCCATCAAAAATACTTTAAGCGATTGAGCAAGATCCAATAGAATCATACTTTCATGAGCATTCATGGTCAGAGGCTTTTCACAAAGAACGTGTTTGTGATGCTTGATAGCCTCTAAAGCATAGATAAAATGATCGCTGTGAGGTGTGGCCACATAAACCGCATCTATGTCTTCAGAGGATAAAAAATCCTGCAAAGAAGCAAAGGACTGAATATTAAATAGCTTCGCAAAATCATTTGCTTTTTCTTTTGTTCGCCCAAACACTCCAGTTAATTCAGAGTTCTGACAATGCTCAACAGAATGAGCAAATCCAGTAGCAATAGATCCAGGGCCTATGATGCCCCATTTAATTTTTTGCATTCGTTAACTTCCTGTCTTCAATTTCTGTAATGAGTTTGTGATGAAATAATTTATCAATAGGATAAAAGTAAACCAAAATAAAACTGATCATCACTCCTGCCAACGGTATCCATGTCATGATTAATTTTAACCCTGACAATGTTTCTTCTGACTGAACTTGATTAGGCTCAAACCCAATTTGTGTGAGCGCTACTCCGAGTAAAAGTGCAGCAAATGCTATTGCACCTTTTTGTGCAAAGGTCATAAAGCCATACAGAGAAGATTCAGTTCTAATACCAGTTTTCCACTCACCGTACTCAATTGTATCTGGCAACATCGACCAGAATAATACTCCAGTAGCACCGTTACCAATACCAATAAACCCAAGAATAATAAGGAGTTCGTTTAAGGTTGATATAGGATAAACATAAAAAATGACAAAACCAATTAACAGCAAACTCATTGCTATCATCCAGGAATTTCTTTTTCCTATTTTAATTGCGGCGTAAGCCCAGAACGGAATAGCCAAAAAGGCAGTACCGCTGCTGACTCCAAGAATCAAACCTTGATATGCATGAAGATCAAGTGAATATTTAACAAAATAAATTAAATTGTTGTTAAACATAATAGAGGTTGAGACAAGAATTAAAATCGAGGCAAAGACGATCCAAAATGGATAGTTATTTGCAACTGAAACAGCAACTTTAGAAAAACTTGGAAGTTGAGCGGCCGTAAAATTAAACTTCCGCTCTTCTACGAACCTGACAGTAATACTTAAGATGAAAACTGCCGTTAGACCAGAAATCATGCCTAAAAATATGAAACCAAGTGCTTCTTCGCCCCCACCAAACCAAAGTACTATTGGAAAGCCTAGGGCTGAAATAGTTAAAGTCCCAAAGGATGCTCCTAGCATTCTTGCGGTAGTGAGTTTTGTTCTCTCATCGCTGTCATCAGTAATTCTGGCAGTCAAAGAAGAATATGGGACACTGACAATGGTAAAACATGTTCTGTGAAGTAAATTCACACCTAATAAAAATACAAATAATTTGGTACCTTCAAACGGTGGGACCCAAAATAAAAGAACAAAGGACAGGGCTAATGGGATTGATCCATAAAAAATGTAGGGGCGATAGCTGCCCATCTTAGTTCTAGTTCGCTCAGCAAGGTAACCCATAAAGGGATCAGTAACTGCGTCCCATGCTATACCTAGAGCATAAATCCAGCCAGCCAGCAGAGGCGTAATGCCCACAATATCTGTGTAGAAATATAAGAGATAAAGGCCTACTCCACTCCAATACAAACAGACAGCGTAGTCACCTATGCCATAGGCTGCTCGGACTTTATTGGAGACCATTTGTGAGTTCATAAATACACAATGACTATATCAGTGTTATGAAGTGTTGGTAATATAAGCTGGGTACATTAGTATAAAAATACTACTAACTCGAAATCATTCAAAACTTCATGGATTTAGAAAAGCAATATTCCGAAGGTTACGCAGAGAATAACGGAGTAAAAATCTTTTACCATGATCATGGTCCAGCAGATGGTGAGCCTATTTTATTGGTTCATGGTTTGGGAGCTCAGCTCGTCCATTGGCCAGAGCACTTAATAGATTTTCTAAAAGAGCATAACTACAGGCCCATTACTTATGACAACAGGGATGTGGGTCTTTCCTCAAGGTTTATTGGTGAGCCAGCGTTTGTCTTGGATTACATTAAATATTTCTTGCGCTTGCCGCTTAAATCAGAATATACAATCGATGATATGGCAGAGGATGGCATCAAGTTGCTTGATTCATTGGGTATTGAAAAGGCGCATATATTAGGAACTTCTATGGGTGGGATGATTGCGCAAATTATTAGCGCTCAGTATTCGGAAAGAGTTAAGTCACTGACATTGATTGCATCGACCGCCTCAACGCCAAGCCCTCTGAATGCTCCTACCAGCGAGGTGCGTGAGTTAATGATGCAAAGATCTAAAAACCCAAATGCTTCAGTTGAAGAGGTGTATGAAAGAGAAGTAAAAATTGTAACCTTGATAGGAATGAAAGGCCGAGTCGTGGATACTCCAGAGTTTCGAGAAGATACATTTAAAAACTTTAAGCGTGCTGCAGATGGATCTGGTTATGCCAGACAGATGTTGGCAATTCTTGCCTCAAAAAATCGACTACAGAAAGTTAAAAAAATTAAAGCTGCTACCTTAATTATTCACGGGGAATACGATCCAATGATTGATGTAAAAAATGCATACACGATGCATAAACTTATTCCTCAGAGCAGTTTAGAAATTATTCCTGGCATGAGGCATCTGATAGAACCAGAGGTGTTGGAGATGTTTGAAGAAAAATTACTGGAGCACTTAAAGCTCTGCTCGTAATTAAAAGGTTAATAGAATCCTAGTGCTTTAAGGCTGAAAGCTCGCCTTTAGTGATCAGCAGCAAATCGCCTATTTGCATAAAAAGAGCATCTTCATAAGGATCAACAATGCCGTCGGAAAGAATAACGCTCCAGATATTTCCAAGAATTTCTAATTTCAATTTCTTATTGCAATTGCTGTTAATAATATTAATGAAGGGGGTAAAAGATTCTTTGTGGCTGGTCCATGCCTTTAAATCCTCAAATATTTCATCAAAATTACCATTGGGATAAGCATCTGCATAAAATTGTTTGATCTCATCAATTTCATCGGTATCTATCTTTCCATCTAGGCGAGCAATTTCTATCATCAAGCAGATAACGGCGGATACATAAGGAGGAGTTTCATCAGAGGAAGTGACGGAATCACCGAATAATTTTTTTTTGAAAATTGACAACATAATTTAAACACTCAAATATTTCAAATAACTATATCAAGCTATTATTAATATACCAAAGCATTGAGACCATTATTCAAGCTAAGCTTTATGAATCCCAATGAAAGAAAATTGACTCAATAATGTATTTTTTAATCTCTTCATAAAATTTTATTCAGAGAATAGGCTAATTTCCTTGATAGCTAAATCAACCTCAAAGTCTCTTCCGTAACCAGCAAAACTGATATCTCTGATATTTTTTGGTTTCATCGACACAGCCGCAAATCCATAAGACTTTAAGTCTTTAAATTCGATCCGATACTCTTTCCAATCATCGGTAACATCAAACGCTGTGCTTAGATAGGACCAAGGAGGCATCTTGATGCCCTTGAGAGTAACATGCACTTCATAAGCCTCATTATTGCCTTTAGCTTTAAATTTAATGCCCTTAAAATCATTGCTCTTAATATCTACTCTATTAGACAGTCTTACAAAACCACCATTATTTTCAGTGGTAACAATTCCAGACATAGTAAAAACACCATCGCGATGATTGATCACCAAGTCAGATCTTCCGCCCATCACTTGGTCGGTTATGCCACGCCAATATTTAGGATCATCCAGAGATTTTGCAAAAGAATTCATTGATAATACTATTAAGAGGTAGGTTATTAACTTCATCTAGTGATTATGCATAAAAATGGCTGCTTTTAAATGAAAGATCAAATTAAGAAAACCTTTAGAAAATTTTTTGAGGATAAAAAAACATCCCTTCAAACCAAAGCATTAAGACGAGCAAATGATTTAACCAAACCTAGAGCCGGAACACCTCACGATTGGGAGGACTGGGAAAAATATGTCAAAGAGAACGATCTAAAGGACGATTGAATATTTGTTGACTTAAAGAGGTCCCTTAAAATTGACCCCTACTTTGGTCAATCGAGAGATTAGAGGCTGGCCTAAGCCTGAGGCGCTGGTTAGGACCCCTCCATACTCAGAACCTCCAGGTAAATCATCCGCATCTTCAATCAAGCAAAGAGCACATTCTGAAATAAGTTTTGCTGTGACTTTATAACCCGGATCTCCTTTTGCATTCATATTAAAAACTGATTTCTCTCCATCTTCTGTTTCAACTATGTACTTGCAGTCAAACCATCCATTCTGCTGAACAGTCTCTGAAGGTCCTTCTCCTGGCTTAGGTAAAAAAGGTTTTACTGCTCTTTTTAGTGGCGACATCAGAACCAAAACTGAGATAGCTGTAATAACGATGGATTTAAATGCGCTAAACCAAGTATTGTGAAAAGCATGCTCTTGATAAGTAAAATTAGAGCCGTACGATTCCTGCCTTAAACTCAATAATGCTTCAGTTCGTCTAACCACCCTAGTATTGGCAGTTGCCATAATAAAAGGACCTGACCATGCATTAATCTCATTTTTCTTGGCTATGCCTACCCTATCGCTGCTTTGTTCTTTTTGCTCTTGTGTATAAGAGTCTTTAGGGTTTAGTAGATATGGATCCAACAGATCATCGCCTAAATCTAGATCCCCCATTGAAAACATGGTCTCGAGAGTTCCACCTGACGCCCCTCCTTCCCATGAATGAAATGATTCAATTCTTTTGATTGGCTTGTTAAGAACTTTGGCTGAATAAAAAACTCCTAGGTCTGATGGAATAGAATCATAACCGCAAGAAGGGATAATTCTAATTCCCTTGGCAGATGCTTCTTCGTGATGCTTGGCAATAAGGCCTTTGACCCAGAAATTTTCACCTGTGATATCTACATAGTTAGCGCTGTTCTTTACACAGGATGCAACGAGTTTTGATCCATATCGATGAAAGGGTCCTGTCGTAGATAAAATAACTTTTGCTCTTGAAGTCAGAATATCTAATGCCACCTCATCATCTGAATCAGCAATAAGCATCTCAACGTCTACAGAATTATCTGATGCTACTTTTTGGAGCTTGTCTTGATCTCTACCTGCAATAGCCCAATTCACATCTGTGTTCAGTGACTGAAAATACTTGACACAAAGTTGACCTGTGAAGCCTGTTGCTCCATAAATAATAATATCTATATCTTTTTGCATTGGTTAGTTTCTTAGTTATAGAATTAGATAGTAAAGTGAAACAGCTCTAGAGTAAATTATGAAAATTCTTGCAATTGGTGGATGTGGAAGCATGGCCCGCTATGCACTTAAGGCAGCTCAAAACTTTGATGCTATAGATGAAATAATTATTGCCGATATCAACGAAGAAAGTGCGACATCTTTTGCGGCTACCCTCAATAATAAAGTTTCTGCTGTTCGGCTTGATGTTAGTGATAATCAGGCTCTTAAACTAGCAATGAAGAATATTAATATTGTGGTAAATACCTGTGGCCCTTTTTTTAAATTTGGAGAACCTATTCTTAGTTCTGCCATAGACTCAGGATGCCACTATTTAGATATTTGTGATGATTGGGAGCCAACACTTGAAATGATGAAGCTTGATGCGAATGCTAAATCAGCTGGTGTGTCTGCCACTATTGGACTCGGTGCAAGCCCTGGACTGACAAATTTGATGGCGCTCATTGCCATACGTGAATTAGATGAAGTCACGACAGTCTATACCGGCTGGGATGCCGGTGCAGCAACTATAGATGAAACTGCTAAGCAGCAATCTACCAATGCCGCTATGTTGCATGCAATTGAGCAAATGACTGGCAAGGTAAAGATATATCAAGATAGTGCCTATCAAATGGTCAAACCTCTTCAGGCAATAAATGTTGAATACCCAGGTTTACCTAATCTTACCGGCAATATTTTTGGTCATCCTGAGGCAGTAACGTTTCCTCATTATTTTTCTGAGCTAAAAGATTGTATTAATCTTGCACACGGTGGTTCCCTCGACTCAATTATTATCAAAGTTCTCACAGGTCTTGTGAACATTGGTTTCCTTGGCAAGGCAAAAGCATCAAATTTATTTTCATGGTTAGAAAGCCAGGAATCTCAACAAAAGAAGCCTAATGCTAATAATCATCTTCCTTCTATGTATGGATTTGCGCATGGTTCAAAAAATGGAGTTCCAGGGAGCGTGGGAGTTTGCATAATGAATGATGACGATTCTTTTGATCGCATAGGCATGGGAGAAATTACTGGAATCCCATTAGCCTGTGGAATTAAAATGCTAGCCGAAGGAAAAATAAATGAAGCAGGAGTATTAGCCCCCGAAGCCGGTCACATTGATCCGCATGATTTTATATCTGATGTATTGGATGAGATATCAAAGTTCCTTGAACTTCCGCTTGGTAGCTTTGAAGAAAATATTAAGATTACACGATCATGGTGATCGAATGAATAAAGATGGGAGGACTATAACCTCCCACCAATGACTTAAAAAACTCTAAGCTTTATCGCCGTATTCCTGCATGTGTTCAGCAATTCTTTCGCTGTCGCCGTACATAAAATGATTTGACATATTTTCTCTGTACTTGCTTGCCGGTACAGTTAATCCTGCTGCTTCTGCAACTTCACGAATATGCATTGGTGTAGCACCACAGCAAACGCCAAGATAATTTATGCCTAGTTCATAGGATTCTTTAGCAAAAGCATGCATTTCATATCTATTGCAATACAAAGGATCCAATGCAGTTGGAAACGTTCTGCCATGTGGAGCAGGACATGAGCAACCATTGTCATCGGGCAGATTAAAGAACGTTGGATTTGCTGCAGTGGTCCTGAAAGGCAGCGGTAAGGCTGCCATATGACATTTTAATATTTTTCTTAGCTCTCTTAAATAAGGCATCATAGTGTCAGGCCCTCTAAAGCAATTCATGCCCACAACATCGGCACCCCTTTGCTCTAATTCTTTGCAAACATCCATAATAGAAACTCCATCTCTCATAACATTTTCAGCCATTGGAGCAATGGTGATAACTGATGGTAATCCAGCTTTTTGAATAATATCTAGAGCCATGTATGCTTCTTCTGCATAGTAAAAGGTCTCGCCAACCAATAGGTCCGCTCCCTCATCTACAGACCACTCAACCATTTCACTAAACATTCTTTCAACTTCTTTATGAGTGTCTTTATTGCCCTCTTCCCAAATATTTGAGTTAGAAATATTTCCTGCCATCAAATTGGCTTCACCACCACCAATTGGATTGTCAGCTACTTTCTTAGCAATTTTTAATGCAGCTCTGTTTAATGGCTCAAGAAGGTCCTCTTGGCCAATCACTCTCATTTTTTCTCTGTGAGCATTGTAAGTAAAAGCTTCAACCACATCAGAGCCTGCATGTTGAAAATCTTTATGTAGATTTTCTAATGCGTCTGGATGCTCAAGAGAGACCATAGGCACAAACTCACCAGCTGAAAGATAGCCTCTTTTTTCAATCTCAAATAAGAAGCCCTCTGCACAAATTACTGGACCTGCATCCAGCCTTTCAATTAAATTTCTTTTAGTCATGAATATTCCCCTTAAAATATTTAAATACTATTTATGCCTCGATTAGACTCCTTTTTTTTTGAGTTGTAAATCATAAATTACATCAATTTTTTTTAACTCTATGGTAAAGAAAATTAAGGATTGGACAGTTATAACTGCAAAGATTATCATCAAAAATATAACAGTTTATTTGGTGCCAAAAGATGACGAAACAATCCTCTAAATTTCCCGCTGAAGCCGAGGTAGTAATTGTTGGTGTGGGGGGAATCGTAGGATCAATGCTGGCATACTGGCTCACCGAGTTGGGTCAAAAAAACATTGTGGGGTTAGAGAAATCTACCATAATTCCCTCAGACATTGCTTCAACTGCTCATGCATCGGACTTTGTCTACAACACCACTCATGACAAGCTAGGTTGTTGGGCGACAAATTTTAGTAGAAATTTTTATGAAGATAATGGTTTCTTCTTAAAAAAAGGAGGCTTAGAAATATGCCGAAAAGACGACGATGCTCGCTGGGAAGAGCTCAAACGTAAAGTTGAATCAGGCAAGGCCTTTGGAACTAACATTAGTTTAATTTCTGCTGCAGAAGCAAAAGAAAAATTTCCTTTATTGAATGAGGAGTCGATACGCGGTGCTATGTGGGATCCAGATGCTGGCTTAGTAACTCCCCGCTCTCAAGATGTTGTTAACTTTGCAGTAGAGCATGCCAAAGAGAAAGGTGCCCTGACTACATACACAGACACTCCAGCTGTAGGCTTTGAAATTGAGAATGGACGTATTACTGGAGTCAAAACTGATAAAGGAATCATCAAAACTAATAAAGTTGTAATAGCATCAGGAATCTGGGGTCCTTTAATGGGAGATATGGCCGGTGTTCCAATACCGCTCATGCCTGTGGAGCATCCTTTATTATTTTTTGGTCCACTTCCTGAAATTCAAGGAACCAAGGAATTGCTTGTCTACCCATTGCTGCGTGATCAAGGAAATTCAGCGTATGTAAGGGATACTGGGAGACTCCATGGTGGAATGCTTGAATGGGGATTTTATGAGGATAAAGATCCTCGCCTTGTTGATCCAATGGATATTGGTAATCCCACAAAAACAATGGGCTCTGACTCAATGAGATACCTTGATCTTGAAGAGGTTGCAGAACCTTTAGAAAAAGCATTTGAAACAACGCCAATACTTGCAGAGTTAGGCTGGGATGAAAAAAGTTCTTTTAATGGGTTGTTGTCGGTAACTCCTGATGCTGGATCTCTGATTGGTGAAAGTCCTGAAGTTAGAGGTTTTTGGTTATGTGAAGCAGTATGGGTCAAAGACGGTCCTGGATGTGCAAGGCTCTGTGCAGAATCAATGATTCATGGTGAGACTCAAGTGGACATGCATTCTTTTGATATCTCCAGGTTTTATCCTGCACAAAAAGAAAAAGAGTTCGTTAAAACGCGCTCTTATGAAAATGCTCAAACTATTTACACTCCTGCTGTTCATCCTAGAGAGCCATATATTAGCCAAAGAGAGTTATTTGTGAGTCCTTTCTATGAGAGAGAAAAAGAGCTTGGGGGCTACTTTGATAACGAAGTTGCAGGCTGGGAACGTGCTCTTGCTTATGAGAGCAATCGAGAGAAACTCCATGATTTTTTAAAAGAAGTTCCAGTTCGAGAAAATGAATGGGATAGACGTCACGTCCCCTATGAAATTGCTAACGCAGAACATCTAGCCATGACTGAATCTGTAGGGATGATTAATCTATCTCACTTTGCGATCATAGATGTCGAGGGTCCAGATGCAGAAAGTATGTTGGAGTACCTCTCTTTGGCAAAGGTAGGTGGTAATACACCTGAAGGACGAATCATTTATACCAATTTCTTGGATGGGAATGGTGGCGTTCATGCAGATCTTACTATCTCTCGCTTAGGCGAAAATCTTTATAGAGTAATTACCGGTGGAGCTGATGGAAATAGAGACTGGGTGACCTTAAGAAATTATCGTGATGATAATGGTTTGCAAGCAGACATTAATATCCGCACCCATGATATAGCTACCTTAGGATTATGGGGGCCTGAGGCTGGAAATGCCTTAGGTAATTTTGTTGATCCTAATGAAATTAGTATTGAAAATTTTCCCTTTGCTACAGCAAAGTATCTAACACTTGATTTATCTGGTGGAAAAACTATTGATGTCTGGGCGGCACGTATTTCTTATGTTGGTGAGAGCGGCTGGGAAATTTATTTAAATAACAATAGTGAAGAAGGTCTAGCTCTTTTTGACTCTTTGCTTGAGGTTGGAGTTGTGCCAGTTGGTATAGAGACTTATGCCAATAGTCGACGCATGGAAAAAAGCTTTCGACTGCAAGGCGCAGATCTTGAGAGTGAATATAACGCATGTGAATCAGCCATTGAAAGGCGAATAGTTAAAGAAGCTGACTTTCATGGCAAAGCTGCGCATCTTGCGCATCGAGAAGAAGAACCTTGTGCAATTCTATGTACCATGACACTAGACAGTCTAAATGTGTCGGGCAAGGGTTTGCGATATCCAGTTGGAATCTCGCCAATCATTGATCCTGATACTGGAGAAGTGCCGGTAGATATCAAAGGTCGTCGATCCTATAGCACCAGCATGTCCTATTGCCCATCCATCAAAAAACATGTGGTCATGGGTTACCTGCCTAAAAATATAGCTGTCGTAGGAAAGTCACTTTCGATGGAATACTTTAATGAAAATGGTGATGGTGTTTACCCAATGACTGTTGAGATAGTTGGAAAAGGATCTATATTTGACCCTGAAAATAAAAGGGTCCGCTCATAACTTATTTAGGTAAACAATAGTAAATAAAAGAAAAAATATTGCTTGTTACAAGATTGTTATCCCCTATTTATCCATGGCAAGCCAACTGTTGTAGCTATTAGTTCCTTATCTGGAGAGTTGATGACTACTTCTTGTCCGGGCTTTGCGTGCTCAACTTCTAAAATAACATAGCAAATATTTTTATTTAGTCTTGGTGAATAAACCACTGCATTCATAGATCCAACTCTCTTACCATCAATCAAAACTGGCCAAGACTCTTCATTAAAGACAGTCATGGGATCGCCTTGAATCTCTGCCCCTAGCAATTTTCTTTCTGGTCCCTTGAGACTGATTTCTTGCAAAGCATCTTTTCCAATAAAGTCATCGGGTTGATCAAGATCAACCATCCATTCCAATCCAACTTCATAGGGATTGTTAGTTCTATCTATGTCTGCTAGATAGCTTAGTATGCCGCCTTCTACTCTTAAAATAATATTTGGTGAGCCAGGGCTAATATTTAAATCTTGTCCAGCTTGCCAAAGAATTTCCCATAACTCATTTCCTTTAGAGTGATCTTGAAGAAACAGTTCATAACAAAGTTCTTTGCTATAGCCCATTCTGGCAATTATCATTGGAATTCCTTGATAATTAAATTCCTTGAACTTGTAAAAGCCTAGGTCACTCACCCAATCTCCAAAAACCTTGGTCATCAATTTTGTTGAATTAGGGCCTTGGACTTGAAGTGGTGATACATCAGGCTCATCAACCTCTACATCAAATTTATATCCAGCTGCTATGCCTTGTACCCATAAGATTAAGTCTCCATCAGAAACAGAAAACCAAAAACAATCTGCATCAATTTTTAACATGACCGGATCATTAAGCAGCCCCCCTTTAAAGTCTACAAGAGGTGTATACATCGCCTGCCCAATTGAGCATTTTTTGATATTTCTGGGAGTTAAAAACTGAGATAGGGCCTCAGCATCCGGACCTTTAATTTGGACTTGTCGCTCTACCCCAACGTCCCAAAGCTGAACTCCATTTAAAAGATTTTTATAGTCTTCAACAGGTCCCGCATAACTTACAGGCATATACATGTGGTTATAAACTGAGAAAGATTGAGCACCATATTTTATGGTGGAATCAAAGTATGGTGTCTTTCTTACGCGGGGGCTAAAAACTACTTTTGATGTCTTATACATTCCAGAATGCTATCACCTTTTTATTCTTCTGGAAATAACTTAATTTTGAGAATAATAGAGAGCTAAAAATGTATTTACTCGACGAAATCGGATGATTTCTATTGACAGTCTTCTATCCAATCAACGGTTTGTTTGATGCCTCCAATTGGAAAAAAATGGACTTGCTCAATATTTGATTGGGGGTCATTAGATTTATACTCAGCCAATTCATTTAGAATTTGTATTGGTTTGTATGGCAATAATAGTGTTGTGAGGTCTTTTGCTCTTTTAGTGAGAACTTTCATGGATGGGCCTATGCCACACTCAACCGAAAACTTTAATAGCGTTTGTAGTTTTGCTGGTCCAGCTATACCAATATGAATGGGGATATCAATTCCATTTTCTTTAATGCTGTCTGCCCATTTTTTTACAACACCCGCATCAAAACAAAACTGAGTAGCTATTGCCATAGAAGCATCAGTTCTTTTAGAAAATTCTTGCTTCCATGAAAGTGCCTCGGTAACACTTTTTGTTCCTCCGTTAGGATCTATATCCTTGCTACCCTCTGGGTGTCCAGCTACATGGAGTCTTTTGAAACCAGCTTTATCAAATAGGCCTGATTCAATCAATTGGATAGAAGAACCAAAGTCTCCCACTGGTTTTTTTGAACCCCCAGCCAATAAAAGCGCTTCATCTACTCCAGCCTCGTTCTGATACATAGAAATCCAATCATTTAATGTGGCTTGATTTTGAATCAGTCTAGCCGGGATATGAGGCATAACAGTGAAGCCTTCTCTGTTTAGTCTTTTTGCAGTAGCTATCATTGCTGAAATATCTTCTGTCTCTAAATGAGCCAAATAAACTCTCGTGTTTTTAGGTAAAAGATCTGCAAAAGATTCAATCTTTGCAGCAGACCTTGGGATAACTTCAATAGAATAACCCGAAGTAAAGTCTTTAAAATTTGTATTAATATCTTTGCTCATCAAAAGAAACGATTTTTTTCAGGTTAGGCACTTAATCTGCTTTGTGTTTTGTAATGATATACGAACAGAATATCAAAGAGGTTAAATCTTTGATTTTTTTGGTTACAAAGTAGTATTTAGTAACGAATGAGCTGTCTCCAATCTTTGAAAGTAAAATATTTTCTCTTTAGTAATTTGTTATAAATAATTGCAAAGAGAACTATAAAAGATGCGCCTACTGCCACCGGCATAAAAATAAAACCCATCCCTTTTGCGCCAAGAACGGCAATAATAGGATTCGCACCAGCCGGAGGATGAACTGTCTTGGTGGCCATCATTAAAAATATTGCTAATCCAACTGCCAGTCCTACGCTGAGAGAAGAAAAACCTAGCATTGAAAAAATAAAGACTCCTGATAATGCTGACAGCATATGACCAAATAAAATATTTCTTGGATGAGCTAACGGACTTTCATGGACAGACATTACCAACACCATGCTTGCGCCAAACGGGGGAATTAACCATAAATTGCTTTCATCAAAAGAATTGAAGTACGCCAATGCTGAAATGCAAAGAAATCCTCCAAAAGCAGAGATAATATTATTTTTCATCTCTTATCTACTTTTTAAAATTAGCTGCTTCCTCAGAACCGTCAGTTGCTGTGCCTTTGGTGTAAGAATGAGCACCCATGCCTGCAAGATCTCCGTCTTGGACAATTAAATATTGATTTCTTATTTCTTCCCCATCGAAGAAACACTCCAAGATTTCTCTAACGCCATCAGCATATCTTGTCTGTGCCGACAAAGAAGTTCCTGAAGTATGTGGTGTCATTCCATGATGTGGCATTGTTCTCCAAACGTGATCATTAGGCGCTGGTTGCGGGAACCACACATCACCTGCATATCCACTTAACTGTCCTGATTTTAAGGCCCTAACAATAGCGTCCTTATCACAAATTTTACCTCTGGCAGTATTGACAATGTATGCGCCAGGCTTACATTTACTAATTAGCTCATCATTGAATAGATGCTCTGTTTCGGGATGAAGGGGACAACTAATATTTATGACATCACAAGCTGCAACTAGAGATTCAACTGAATCATGGTAAGTTAAATTCAGCTCTTGTTCTTTTGCTGAATCCAATCTATGTTTATCAAAATAATGAAGATGCACATCAAATGGATGCATTTTTCTCAATACATCATAGCCAATGCGACCGGCAGCAATTGTTCCTACGTTCATGCCTTCTACATCGTAAGATCTCTGAACGGCATCGGCGATGTGCCAACCACCTTCATTCACTATCCTATGTTGATTATGATAATCTCTCACCATAGATAGAATCATCATCACGATATGTTCTGCTACTGACCTAGAATTACAATAGGTCACCTCCACGACATCAATTTTATGGTCCATTGCAGCCTGAAGATCTACATGATCAGAACCAATACCAGCGGTTATTGCCATTTTTAAATTTGGCGCACTTTCCATTCTTTGTCTTGTTAAATAGTAAGGCCAAAATGGTTGTGAAATTACAATATCAGCATCAACCAGCTCTTGGTCTGCTTTGCAGCCTTCGGAATCCTTGTCAGATGTGACCACAAGTGTGTGTCCTGCATCTTCTAAAAATTTTCTTAAGCCCAGCTCACCAGAAACGCAACCAAGCAATTCACCTGGTGTAAAGTCTCTCCCTTTGGGACTTGGCAATGTCATACCGTCAGGATATTTTTCAAGCTTGGGAAGTTCCTTGAGTGGATAACTTGAGGGCATTCCATCTTTTGGGTCGTCGTACAAGATACATAGTATTTTCATTTATTTCTCCTTTTAAAATAATCCTTGAATCAGTCCATTATTATCAACATCTATATTCTCTGAAGCCGGTATTCTGGGTAACCCCGGCATGGTCATCACTTCACCGCAAACAACCACAACAAATTCTGCACCTGCCGATAAGCGAACTTCTTTGATTGGAACATCGTGCCCCGATGGAGCGCCCATTAATAATGGGTCTGTTGAAAAGCTGTATTGAGTCTTGGCCATGCAGATTGGGTATTCACCAAACCCGTCATCTTCTAATTTCTGAAATTGATTTCTTATTTTTTTATCAGCAATTATTTCTGCAGCACCATAAATATTTTGCGCTATATATTGAGTTTTATCCCACAGTGACATTTTATTATCATACAAAGTTTTAAATTCAGCAGAATTTGAATCGGCAATTTTAGCAGCCTCTTCTGCAAGATCCGCAGCACCTTTACCGCCCTTCTCCCAATGAGAAGAAATTTTGCACTGAACACCAATATTTTGACAATAATCAATAATTGCAGCGTGTTCTCTTTCTGTATCACTGACATAGTCATTGATTGCAACAATAACTGGGACTCCAAATTTTCCAATATTTTCAATGTGTCTTTCAAGATTTTTGCAGCCTAAGATTACGGCATCTACGTTCTCTGAACCAAGATCATCTTTTTTAATGCCGCCATGCATTTTTAAGGCCTTGGTGGTGGCAACTAAGACAACAGCGTCCGGTTTTAGACCTGATTTTCTGCACTTAATATCAAAAAATTTCTCAGCTCCTAGGTCTGCTCCAAATCCAGCTTCTGTAACAACATAATCAGCAAGTTTTAACGCTGTCTTGGTTGAAACAACTGAATTACAGCCATGTGCAATATTTGCAAAAGGCCCGCCATGAATAAATGCAGGATTATTCTCAAGGGTTTGAACTAAGTTTGGTTGAAATGCATCTTTCAATAATGCGGCGATTGCTCCGTCAGCTTTTAATTGTTTTGCTCTTACAGGCTCATTAGATCTTGTATAGCCTATAACGATATTTCCTATTCTCGTTTTTAGATCATCCATATCTGATGCTAGGCAGAACACTGCCATGATCTCTGAAGCAACTGTTATATCGAAGCCACTTTGCCTAGGTATGCCATTGCCAACCCCACCAAGGCCACATGTAATATCTCTTAAAGATCTATCATTCATATCCACCACTCTCTTCCAAGTGATTCTGCGAGGATCAATATTCAGCTGATTATCCCAATGAATATGATTATCAATTAGCGCAGAGAGAAGATTATGAGCTGCTCCAATAGCATGAAAGTCACCAGTAAAATGTAAATTAATGTCTGTCATAGGTATGACCTGAGCATATCCACCTCCGGCCGCACCACCTTTCATACCAAAACATGGTCCTAAGCTTGGCTCTCTTAGGCAAATCATTGCTTTTTTGCCAATATGGCAAAGACCATCAACCAGACCAACACTTGTAGTAGTTTTGCCCTCACCTGCCGGAGTAGGAGATATTGCTGTCACTAAAATTAATTTGCCGTTTTTGGTATCCTTGAGTTTCTCATGATTAATTGAAAGGTCTACCTTCCCTTTGAATTTACCGTAACGCTCAAGATATTCATCGCCAATACCCAACTTAGTAGCAATAACATCAATTGTTTTTGGCTCTGCCTCTCTAGCAATTTCTATATCTGTTTTCAAAATAAACTCTCACATTGAAAAATTTAGAAAAAATTACGTATTGATAAATTTTTCATTTCTTCATACTTACATAAAAATCATTTTCATGCACTAGTCTTGTAATTACTGAAAAATTTTGACGGTAGGACTTAGAGAGGTAAAGGCTGGAATTACCTGCTGATTATCAAATATATTAATTCTCTAGAGTATGATAAATTTCTAACAGCATATGAACTTTTTCCAGAATCTACTTTCGTCAATAATGAGCCGATCACGTCAGGGTGGCTATTTTCGTTCGAAAGATTTTGGAATTCTGCATGAGGATATTAATAAGGCATTAGAGTCTGTGATGTCAAAAAGTGGAGAAGTGTCTTCATTGGTGTATGCAGAACATCTTTCTCATTTAATTGAAGGTCTGGATGACGAGCAATTTATTGATTTCTTTAATATTTTGAAAGAAAAATATGACATAGACGCTGATTCTTTATCAAAAGCCTCAAAAGAATATTCTCAAAATAATACACAAAAAAACTTAGAGATCATTTCTAAAGCCTCCAAGCCGAAGTGGATCGAGCTTTTCAAACGGTTGAATACTGTATCCGAAGGCACCCTAAAATTGGTTCGACTCAGAGAGAGAATTAGATCTCTTAAAAAAGATAATCCAAATTTGGCATTCTTTGATGTGAGCCTTTTAGATTTATTTAAACATTGGTTTAATCCATCATTTTTAGTTTTACAAAAGATAGA
>Ga0208947_1000033_pt1 | contig 67313 bp, 57 predicted proteins | sample AOAMet1_04_M0_20_2_FD_188226 | JGI IMG/M metagenome (GOLD analysis project Ga0208947, IMG submission 188226) | Ammonia-oxidizing marine microbial communities from Monterey Bay, California, USA - CAN11_04_M0_20 (SPAdes) | ecosystem: Environmental > Aquatic > Marine > Intertidal zone | place... | reverse complement strand
CTTGAATATGTACAACAAGAAGTAGAACCACTAGCGTCACAACCTACAACAGCAGTAGCGTTATAGTTGGTAGCAGATGGATCTGTACAACCATAGAATAAACAAGAACCATCATCTGTGTTTACATTTGAATTGTAATTGATAGCAGTTGGATCTGTACATCCATATAGAACAGCTACACAAGAGCTATCACTTACAGTAGCTAATGGATTGTAGTTGAATGCAGTCGCATCCATACAACCAGGTACTGGATAAGTACAAGAACTGTCATCAATTGTTGCAGATGGATTATAATTTAATGCGGTTGAATCTGTACATCCATAAACATCAAGGGATGTACATGGATTAGTATGCTGACCAATATCTGACCAATCTTCATTAGATAAAACTGTCCATTCAGAGTTTAGTGAATCTGTTCCTGCTGAACTTGACCAATTTGTATTACCAATATTTATATCACACTTTCTAACTAAAACATGATCTTTTGTTGCTTCACTTACTCCAGCAACATCCCATCCAAATCCTGGATCTCCATTAAAATCTCCAACATAATCAAGAATAATATATTCGTTCGATAATACAGGAGTTGATGGTTCTACACCATAAACTAAAGCAAAACCATCATCACCATTACTTAAAGATGAATATGTCATATCTGCTTGTGATAGAATAATTGAATCAGCTGATGCATGAGCTATAATATAAACATCATTTGCTAAGATAACAGCAGTAGGATCAAAATCTACCCAATACTCATAAACACCAACAGTTGTTGGTGCGTTTGATACTCTAGTAAGAGCATAAGAAGATAAATTAACTGGGTTAGATGTAGAATTATATATTTCTAGATATTTGTTATTTGAACTCCCTTCACCATATTCTGAGAAAAATAAATCTTCTTTATCAACAAGAAGAATACAACTTCCATCATCTGTATTTGCAGTAGAGTCAAAATTCATTGCATTAGTATTCATACACCCAAAAACAGGGTTTATACAAGTACCATCATCATAACATGCTGCAGAATTATAATTAAATGCCAGTGAATCTGTACAACCTGAAACAAAACAACACGAACCATCATCTGTATTAGCGTTAGGATTATAATTAGCAGCAGATGAATCAGTACATCCATTTACAGATATTAAACATGAACCATCATCATAACATGCTGCAGAATTGTAATTAGATGCCAGTGAATCTGTACACCCTGAAACAAAACAACAAGAACCATCATCTGTGTTAGCATTAGGACTATAGTTAATAGCAGATGTATCAGTACATCCATAGATAGGATAAATACAACTACCATCATCAATTGTTGCTAAAGAATCAAAATTAAGTGCAGTTGAATCGGTACATCCATAAACAGGAGCTGATTGACATGGAGATGTATGTTGACCAATATCTGACCAATCATTTTGAGGTAAAACTACCCACTCAGAATTTGCAGCACTAGTTCCAGCCGAGCTTGTCCAATTTGTATTACCATTAATAGTATAAGAACATTTCCTTACTAATGTATGATCTTTTGTTGCATCAGTTATTCCAGCGACATCCCATCCATTACCAGGATCAGGACCATCTTCACCAATGACATCAATAATACTTCCATTTTTAACTAATGCAATAGCGTCATCACCAGTCCAACTTGCCTGACTCCAAGCAACATCTCCAGCTGAGCTAATAATTGGATTAATATTTGAACTTGAATGATAAATAATATATACATCACCAGGTATAATATACAGAGATGGAGGGAAAGATAAAGTATACTCTGGCCAAGAACCTCCATTTGTAATTTTCCAGATCTGATAATTAGATAAATCAACGCTTGTACCTGTTGGATTATAAATTTCTATGTATTTATTATACCCACTACCTTCTCCATACTCAGATATAAATAAATCTGATGTTGGTTGTGAATTAACAACTATAACACCAGTCATACCAGGAATATGTGGGTCGCATTGATAATTATATGTTCCAGACAATGAGAAGACATGTGTAAAAGTCCATCCAGATCCTACAGAATTACCAAAACCTTCTGGATTTAAAGGAAATGTTGATAATGTTGCATTTACATTGTGGAATCCACCAGTATTAACCCAATTAACTGTATCTCCAATATTAATGGTTAAATTATTTGGAGAAAATGTCATACCAGCAGTATTAATTGTGTGTGAACTTTGAGTAATTCCTAAAAATGGAATGCAAAACAAAAAAAGTAATAGTTTTTTCATAATAAATTGATTGTAATTAATAAAATATATTTATCGTAATACAGTCGATAAAATTAATCAATTAAAAATAAAAAAATGGAAAAACTTATAAAATATTAATTTTTAATTTTAAGATTTAAAATACTATCTATATTTTTGCTAAATGAGAAAACAAAACAGGAGGAAACCTCTATTTTTAGAAAACATTGAAATAATAGATACTGCAAACAAAGGAAAATCATTAGCAAAACATGATGGTAGAGTTATTTTTGTTCAAGGTGGAGTGCCTGGTGACATTTGCGATATTACTGTTTTTAAGAGAAGAAAAAAGTTTTGGGAAGCTCGTATAGAAAAAACACATACTCTTTCAGTTAGAAGATCAGAACCAAAATGTGAACATTTTGGAACTTGTGGTGGATGCAAATGGCAAAACATGAATTACACATCTCAATTAGAATTTAAACAAAATGAAGTACTCAACAATCTAAAAAGAATTGGAGGTGTAGAATTACCAGAACATGAAGAAATTATTGGAAGTAAAAATGAATATTTTTACCGTAATAAAATGGAGTTTACCTTCTCTAACAAAAGGTGGCTCACTTTAGAGGAAATACAATCAGATGCAGAGATTACAGATAAAGATGCTTTAGGATTTCATGTTCCTGGTATGTTTGATAAAGTAATTGACCTTAATAATTGCTACCTACAAAAAGAACCTTCCAATTCTATTCGCCTCTCTGTAAAAAAATTTGCAGATGAAAACGGACTCACATATTTTGATATCAGAAATCATGAAGGACTATTAAGAAACTTACTTATCCGTACTTCTTCTACAAACAATTTAATGGTGTTGGTTCAATTTTTTGAAGATAATAAAAAGAATATCAATTTACTGATGGAACACATCAAAATATCTTTCCCTGAGATTACATCTTTATTATATGTCATCAACCAAAAAGCAAATGATACTATGTATGACCAAGATATTATTTGCTTTAATGGTAAAGATCATATTATGGAAGAAATGGATGGATTACATTTTAAAATTGGAGCAAAATCATTTTTCCAAACTAATAGCGAGCAAGCAAAAATTCTGTATAGAAAAACAAAAGAACTTGCATCAATTACTAAAAACGACTTAGTCTACGACCTTTATACTGGAATAGGAACAATTGCTCAATATGTTGCAACTTCAGCAAAAAAGGTTGTTGGAATAGATTCTGTCGAAGAAGGAATACAAGCAGCCTACAAAAATGCAGAACTCAACAATATTGAAAATTGCATTTTCTATACTGGAGATATGAAAGATATTTTTACAGATGAATTCATTTCAGAAAACGGGACTCCTGATGTAATAATTACGGACCCACCAAGAGATGGTATGCATAAAAAGGTAGTAGAACAAATCCTGAAAATTGGAGCCAAACGCATTGTGTATATAAGTTGCAATTCTGCCACTCAAGCTCGTGATTTATCTTTAATGGATAATTTATATAAAGTAACACAAATACAACCTGTTGATATGTTCCCACAAACACATCATGTAGAAAATATTGTAGTATTAGAATTAAAATAGTAACTTTAGCACGAATAAAACTCTATTAATTATGAAAAAGAACACAATTATTACAGCTGCATCAATTGTATTGTTTTTAGCAGGAATATCACATCTTGTCAGAATATATAAAGATTGGGATATCGAAATTATTTCAAATAGCTCAGAGACTATATGGGAAATACCTCTTTGGGGAAGTTTTATAAGCACTATTATTACTTTATTCTTAGCGTATAACTTAGTGAAAATGAAGAAGAAAAGATGAAAAATATTTGGAATAGATTAAAGGAGTTATATGATCTAAATCCAACTCTATTTGGAGTACTTCTTTTTATTGATCTGACAATTATCTATTTCTTAATTCAGTGGTTAATTTTCTAAATTATATTTTATTTCTATAATAGAATATCTGTTTGATTTCTCGTTATTTTAGATACATCTAAATTTATTTATTAAGTTTTTTTATTTGTATTTTTGTAAAGATGATATCTAAAGCAGTAGAAAATTATTTGAAAGCAATTTTCTCATTATCAGAAGACGGAAATGATAATGTTAGCACCAACTCAATTGCAAAAAAACTCAACACAAAAGCTTCTTCTGTAACAGATATGTTAAAAAAACTTACATTAAATAAATTAGTTAATCATGAAAAATATAAAGGTGTAAGTTTAACAACAAAAGGTAAAAAATTAGCTACAAATATTGTTCGTAAACATAGGTTATGGGAAACATTCTTGGTAGAAAAACTACATTTTAATTGGGATGAAGTACATGATGTAGCCGAACAATTAGAACATATTAAATCTGATAAGCTAGTTACCCTATTAGATGAATTTTTAGGAAATCCAAAATTCGACCCTCATGGAGATCCAATTCCAGATGAATTTGGAAAGTTTCCGACTTCCAATTCAACTCCTCTTTCCAATTTAAAAGAAGGGGATAAAGGAATAGTAATGGGAGTATCTCAAGATAATTCTACTTTTCTAAAATTTTTAGATAAAATAGATATAAAATTAGGCAATCTTATTTTGGTGAAAGATATAATTGAGTTTGATAGCTCAGTAGAAATCCTAATAAATAACAAAGAGTCTCATATTAGCTTGGAAGTTGCAAGAAACATCTTAGTAAAACAAAAGTAATGCTACTAAGAATACATCCTGAAAACCCAAACAAAAGAGAAATTAAACAAGTAATTGAGTGTTTGAAAGATGGAGGTATTATTGTATATCCTTCAGACACTGTTTATGGTATTGGTTGTGACATCTTCAATAAAAAGTCGGTAGAAAGGATAGCTAAAATAAAAGGAAGAAATCTGAAGAAAAATAATTTTTCGTTTATTTGTTCTAACTTGAGTCATATTTCACATTATACAAAACAGATTGACAATACAGTTTATAAATTAATGAAAAGGAACCTTCCTGGCCCTTTCACATTTATTCTGAATGCAAATAATAGTATTCCTAAATTATTTAAGACCAATAAGAAAACTGTTGGCATTAGGATTCCTAATCATAACATTCCACTAGATATTGTTTCTCAGTTAGGCAACCCAATCTTAACTACTTCTGTAAAAGATGATGACAAACTTTTAGAACATTCAACTGATCCTGAATTAATACATGAAAAGCTAGAACATTTAGTTGATATTGTAATTGATGGTGGTTATACAGGAAACATCCCTTCAACAGTGGTTGACTGCACTAAATCAGAATTCGAAATTCTAAGACAAGGGAAAGGAAATTTAATTCTTTAAAAGTTCTTAAGTCCTTTACTCTTAAACATAAATGGAAGTAAATCAGATACCGAATCTACAATAATAATATCATCATTTGGATGATGAAGTAGAATCTTAATATTTTCATCTTGTTTTACTTCATATTCTGCAATTGCTTGCCTACACGAACCACAAGGAGAAATTACATCAGTAAAATCAAACTTTTTAGATACTGCTGAAATTGCAATCTTTTTAATTTTGACGTTAGGAAATTTCGCTCCTGCATAATATATCGCTACTCTTTCGGCACATAGACCTGATGGATATGCAACATTTTCCTGATTATTACCAGAGATAATTTCACCATTATCAAGTAATACAGCAGCTCCAACCATAAATCCTGAATAAGGAGCGTAAGCAGATTTTAGTGAATTGATCGCCAAATCAACTAAACTATTTTCTTCTTTAATCAAAGAGCTCTTATTAGTCTGATAAAACGTAGTAGTTATCTTTTTTTCTATCATAATTTATAACTTAATGAAGTTCCTAGAATAAACATATTTTCTGGATTATCTGTATTTAAAGTCTGTTGAATTCTATAAAAAAAATCTGCATTTAAATCTTTAAATATTGGTTGAGAAAAACCTATTGTATATCTTAATTTCTCAAACTCTTTATTCATATTCATAAAAAATTCAAATTGTAAAAATGGTTCAAATGGTGTTTTTCGTACATTATAAGAAACATCTACTTTTTGTCTAAATAAAGTAGAAAAACCTGATTTATTTCCTTGATACTGAACTCTATCTCTAAAAGATATTTCAAACCTTTTATATTGATATTTTGAGGAGAAATCAGAATAATATCTATGTTTATTTTGAGAGGTGAGATCCAAATCAAAGTCGTTAGAAAATCTGTAACCAACAGAAACTTCAAAATCAGTTTTCTTTATCCTGTGAGATATTTTTAAATCTGTAAAGTTTTTAGAAATTAATGATGAATTCTCACGAAATCTTAACCCTTCTTTTACAGAAAGATTCGTTCTTTTATATATCTTTTTACTGATTTTTACACTACCCCAACTCTGAAAATCATTTTGCTGGGAGTATGCAGATAGCGTACAAATTAATAAAAGTAGAAAACTATTTCGAATCGTCTTCATAATAGAAGATTCTGATATTTGCTATATCTTTAAGAAAATCAATTCTTCTTATCTCATATCTAACAATATTAAGACCCGTTCTTTCTTTTAAATCCTCAAGAAGTTCCTCTTTATTTTCTGGTTTTATAAGCTCAATTTTTTCATAAATAATATTTCTTCTACTTTCATGCCTTAGTAACCATATTCTCTCCATTCCAAATGTAACAAAAACTAACAGTAAGTTAGCAAAAACTAATTCTGCATGACTAATTTTCTTATTTGCAAGTGCATTTACTACTGATATACCTATCACTAAAAACAAATAAGTCATTTCCTTAATTGGAATTGGATCGGTTCTGTACCTAATAATACCAAAAATAGCAAATAAACCAAGAGCGAATCCTAATTGGAGCTTTACACTATCCAGAAGTACACACAGTAAAAATACCGTTAAACTGATTAGTAGATAAGTAAATAAGTAGTCTTTATTTTTGGTGACAGGATAGTAAATATACCTAACAATAATTAAGATAATGAACAAGTTGAAAATACCTTTTGTTATTAATTTCCAAAAATCTTCCGCATCATAAACTGGAGTTCCTAAAAACTCTAATTGGTTATCTTCTTCAACCTTTTTGTCTTTCTTTTTATCCTTAATTTTATCTGAATTATTATCTGACAGCTCAACATCTAATTGATTGGACAAATCATTTTGAGCATAAGTATTTGTAGTTCCTACAAACAAAAATGATATTAACGCAAATAATAGTAATCCTTTTTTCATCTTATTGTAATTTTAATTTATTTATAAATAATGATTTTTCTTTAAATCTATTCTTTTTAAGTTTGGGATTTAAGCTTAAAGTAGACATACAATACTTACTTAAACGCATTGGCAATATACTCATTTCTTTTGCTACTCGCATAAAATCAGAAGATCTACTCATTCTTTCTTGTTTTACCTCAGCAATCACAATATTTTTTAAATCTCCTTCATCTTTTTTATTATTAAAAGTAAGATTGATATCCATGGTTAATCTTTCCTTTTGTGTTTTATGTACAAATGTAACTCTACTAAAATTAATCCATTGTTTTGCACTTACTTCAATAGGATAACCAATAATCTTATGAATATATCTTTGTTGTTTCTTAGTTATTTCCTCAGAAATTGAATCAACCTTTATTCGTTTTTTTATAGTTTTACCTTTGTTGTTTTTAAGTTTTATCTCTAAAAAAGTCAGACCACTACCAACATATTCTCTGAATCTAATTTTGTTTCTGTTAACCCTTCTATTGTGATGCTCAATATAAAATTTTCTATCCTCTGTATCAAAATAAAGTGATTTGTAATCATGAATAAGATTTTCATCAATTAATAACACTTTATAAAAACGAGATAGTTTTTCTAGAAATTCTGGAAGTCTTAAAAAATTAAAGACAAACTTAGTATCTGTACGACTCATTAGTTTGACATCATCCATTTCGGACAATGTAATTGTTTCAAATTTATTTAATTCTAATTTTAAATTCACTATTTACTAATAACAAAACTTTCTAAAACAACATCACTATTATTTTCTGATATTGTAGTATGTTTAAAAACAGGATAATCATAAGTAAGTGTGTTTACAACAATACTGTCCACATAAGTATATATAGTGTAATCTCCTTGTCTTAAATACTGAAAATGAAAATTACCGTTCCAATCTGTTTCGGTTTTATCATCAAAAATATCATTCTCATTATCAGAATAAATAATATAAACATCCTTACTAGATTTAGGATAATATATTGTGTCCATATTTGATGTTTGTGCATTAAAAGTGGTAGTAAAATAAGTTATATTTCCAGATATTGTAGAAGTACCTCCTTCTCCAGCTGGTTTTTCACAAGCTGTTATCGATAAAATTGTTACAATAAATAAAAGTACTTTTTTCATTTTAATGTTTTATTATTTTCACTACCGAAAGTCCAGATTTTACAAAATAAATACCACTCTCCCAGTCTGAAATATTAATTGTAGTTGTATTATCTGGTCCATAAACCAATTTACCAATCATATTATATACTTCTACTTTTTGGTTTGTTCCCAAGATATATATTTTACTGTTTGAAGGGTTCGGATATACTCTTATTTTTGAAGTATGAGAAATATTATTCTCTGAAGAAACACTCTGATTATTTAAGTCTTGAGATTCTTCTTGATGTATAAAAACCCCATCTCCGTTTGGAACTCTTGCGTAAGCCACATCTGTAGGCATATTTACAAAATGAACTGCATCTACAACTACTCCACTTGGATCCGTTAAATATACTTCCTCCTGATCTGCAGATAAACGATATGTTGTATGTAAGCCTGTTTGAGAACTACCCGCAGTATCGCACCAAATAATTTTATAATCGTTTGCTTGTATTACAGTGTTTGGGAAAATCCATTTTGTAAGGTCATTCTCATTATCAGAAAGATAAAATCCTTCTAAATTAATTGATGTATTTCCTCCATTATATAACTCCACCCAATCATCATATTCTCCATCCTGATCTGATACCTTAGAAAAATTAGCAGCCATTATCTCATTTATAACCAATCCGCTTACAACCGCAATTTGATGAAATTCTTTTTCTGCTCTTTGAGGAGAAAAAATACCTGCAGTAGCATTTTCAGCATAAACATAATATTGAACATCACGTGCATCTACACTGATAGTAACTCCATAAACTCCATCTCCCGCAGCTCCATCTCCATTATTTCCATCATCAAACATTTCTAGTTTCTCAAACTTATCAGAAAACTTAAATCGGTAAGCTAAATATACATAATTTGCATTCTGAACATTTGCAATAATATTTGTTGTAGTATGAGGAAGTACAGAATTACTATTTAAAACCGAAACAGTTGGAGGATTAGTTGTAAACTCTGGTAAGTTCTGTAAAAATGTAACTCTATCATTCATTAACTCAGAAATACCAATGACTGGATTTACTCCAACTGATGAATTTAAATTGTCTGTAAAGTCAGTATAAGAATAAAATGTATTCGGATCCGCAACTACATCAGCATCTATTATTTGTTGCAACTGAGCAGCTCTTACAGAATAGTTATTATTAGAAAATTGCTCATCTAATATTGTACGCATATGAGCGATATACATTCTTTTATACCTATCACTAGAGAAAATTTGAGAAGTAAGTTTATTACTAGCATCATTGCTGTTATGAAAAACATCTAACTCTTGCAAATCAGTATTAGTTACGGGGTTTGGCAATCCATTTGTGAAAGTTCCAAAAGCCATGTTCATATCCCATAACAAAGGAGAGAATCTACCATTATTATCTTTAAATAAATAAAAATTATGAGGAATAGAATTAATAGGTCCATCAAGGCAAACTGTAAGGTTTTCAAAGGCCATCATCCATAGTGTGCGATCAATATCCAATACATTTTCCACCTCTGTAAAATGATTGTTAAGGGTATCCAAAAAATTACCTAATTCTGACCAATCATTAGTAGATTCCATTTCATAAGCTCTTTGGTAACAGTTAGTGTCGGCATAATATTCTAGAATACCTAATTGCCCCATACATCCTTGAACTGACATCCCAGTATTATCAGCCTTAAAGAAAGGTCCTTTACGCTCATAAAAATGTTCATTGGTAAAATCATCATCAATTGATTGAACACAGGTATATAAACCTATTAAAATACCATCCACAAACACATTTGCGTAAGTAGCTTTTGATGCAGGCATGTACTCTCTTGCCATTTCGTAACTTAGCACTTCACGTACAAAAGACGGATCTCTGAATCCATTAGAAAGCTTTAGTATATTATAACCATCAATAGACTGACCATTATTAATATAATCTAGTTTAATATTTAATGGATTCTTTATATTATTGGCATTATATGAACTATTTCCTTTGTATTTAATTCCCACATCTTGATCGACTTCACCGTCAATTATTACTGAATCCGCAATTAATCGCTCACCTATATTATTCGCATAATATGAGTCTAGTATATTATCCCAATTAGGTTCGTTAAAGAAAATCTCAATATTACGAACTCCAACATCAAATACGTTCTGAGAAAAAGAAGAAATAGAACAAGATAAAACAAGAACTAAGAGTGTTATTTTTCGCATTTTAAAATTTTTGTAAAGTTAAAAAAATAAAAGAAACTTATTCTATTATAATTTTCTGATTTAGAACTAGGTCTTCAGAAGTTAAAACAAGATGATATATTCCGGATCTAAGATGAGATAAATTAAGTTCAACTTCATTTGGAGAATTAGTCTTTTCAGAATGAATTAAACTACCTAATATATTATATACTTCTATATATTTAAAATTCTCATCAAATGAAACTGTTATAACTCCATAAGAAGGATTTGGAAACACCTCAACATTTGCAATAGAAGCAGGACTTGTAGAAGTAGAGATAGAAGATATTTTAGAAACTCCTGTACTAGTAGCTACCCATACATTATCTTCAGAATCAATTGCTAACCCCCTTACATTTGGCCCAACTAATCCATCTGAAACATGAAAATCTTCCCATTGATTTCCATCCCAATAAGCTATCCCACCTTCTGCCAAATAACCAACATAAATAGCAGCCCATATTCTTCCATACGAATCCATTGCAATATCCACCACAGGATTTAAAGTGTCTGGAAGAGGCATTATATACATCCTAGTATGATGAGTAAAAGATGTATTAGATGCATTCAAAACCGACATACCACTTCCGGTACCTATCCATTTATTATCCTGATTATCTATTATTAAATCTGTTACATTTTGTGAAAGCAATCCATTTGAAGTATCATAAGGTGTAAAAACTCCATTAAAATGAGTAATCCCACCTAAAGGAGAAGCAAACCATACATCTCCTGTCTCATCAAAAGCAGTTGCATTGACCCCGCTCCAATGCAAATCAGGATATCCATAAGAATTCCAATTAGATCCATTGTAATATGATACTCCAGCATGAGTGCCGACCCATACATTACCAGAATCATCTTCATCAATAGAATAAACCTGATTATTATTAAGTCCATTCGTACTATTATATGTAGTCCAATCTACTCCATCAAATCTACTAGCTCCATAATCTGTCCCAATCCATATATCTCCATTAGTCATTGCTCTAATCACTTTAATATTATCTGCTGCCATTCCTGGATAGTTTCCTATATCATAAGAAACCCAATTTGTACCATCAAACACTTGTACTCCAACTGAAGTTCCAAACCATATATTATCACTTATATCTACATCAATACATTCAACAAAATCACTAATCAACCCATCAGCAGTCGTGTAATTTGTAATTGTTTGAGCATTACTATTAATCAAGAAAAGGAAAGAAATTAAAAAAGAAAAAAGTTTCATAATTATTTGATTTTAATTAGTTTAATTGTTGTGTTACTATCACCCTTCAAATGTACAAAATAAAGTCCGTCACTCCAAGAAGAGGTGTTAATAGGTTTTTCTGAATGATTTGACTCTAGAATTATTCTACCAAAAATATCCATCACAAAAAATCCTTCCTCAGAAACAACATTTAACTTTTTTGAAAATGGATTAGGATAACAAACATAAGGTGATAAGGGAATATCTTCAGCTGCAGTAGTGTTATTGTTTTTGTGAAAAGTTGGAGTCATCATTGTAAAAGGTCCTGTTCCATTTGGGTTTCTAGCAAAAGAAACATCATCCATTTGAGGGAGATAAGTTATTGAATCGATTATTGAACTATCCAAATTAGATAAAACGAGTCGTTCTCCTAAATTAGAAAGTTTAAAGTTTGCATGTTCTGCACCTTGATTACCATCTTCATCCGCCCAAATAATAAAATATGAATTTGGAGCGATTATATGATTGGGTAAAGCCCATTTATGAAGATTAGTAATTGTATCGGTTATAAATAATCCATTTGTAGAAATTGGAAAATTTGTAGTATTATATAATTCTATCCAATCTTCAAACTTTCCACTATTATCTGTAACTGTACTTACATTATTGGACATCACTTCATTTATTACTAAATCTCCAGAACTTACACCAAACTGAATGGAATAGTACTCATAAGCCGCTCTTACAGGAGAAAACACTCCTGTACTATCATTATCTGCATAAAAATAATAATCCATTGCATTACTACAATTACTAATCTTACATCCGTAAACTCCATCTCCAGCTGCTCCATCATTATGAGTTCCATCATCAAACATTTCTTGATTTTTAAATCTTTGATTTTCTCCAAAACGATAAGATACTCTTACATAAGTAGCATCCAAAACCTCAGCTGTTATCCAAAGATTATCTCCTAAACTAATATTTTGAGAAGTTGAAATATTACTAATAGATGGCTCTCCAGAATATCCAGAATAAGAACTTAAATAAGTAGAACGAGCATCCATTAACTGTGTAATTCCAGGACAAATAGAAGCAACTAATGCAACTTGATTAGTAAAATTAGTAGTGAAATCAGAATAGGAATAAAATTTATTAGTATCACTTTGTACATCTTGATCAATTAGGTTCTGCAGATGCTGTCCTCTAACAAAATAATCCTGATTTACAAAATTCTCTACCATTATTGTTCTGATATGAGCCAAATACATTTTCCTGTTCCTTTCAGAAGAAAACAGATTTCTCATTAAAGGCCTTGGAGAAACTGATATAAGATTATGATGCACTAATGGGTCCATTTCTTGGGCCTCTGTAATATCAAATCCGTTAAAATATAATTGAGAAGCGTCTGTTAATCTAAATCCTCCAAAAGACATATTGAAATCCCATAAAATAGGATTAAATTGTTTTGTTCTGTCTTTGTACAAATAATAATTCTGTGCATATCCAATGTAAGAATCAAAATTTATAAGAGAATAATTGATAGCATGCATCCAAAGAGTCCTGTCTACATTCAAAACTTGTTCTACGCTATCAGGGAAATTATTTAAAGTATCTATCAGATTATATAAATCTTCCCAACCATAATCAGACTCTATACTATAATATGGAACATAATTCATACTATCCGTTCCATGAGAATTACTTAAATTAGAATTTTCTCCACCTATTTGAACATTTATATTCTCAGGATTGCATTTGAAAAATGCATTGTACTTACTATCAAAATGATCTATCAAGAACGATTTATTTACTGCCTCTACATTTGTATACAAACCCCATAAAGTATCGTTAATATATAAATTAGTAAAGTTTGCCTGAGAAGAAGGCATGTACTTTCTGGAAATCTCATAACTCAACACCTCTCTGATAAAAGAAGGATCCTGAATTACATTAGAAAGTTTAAGTTTATCAATTCCTTGGTGATCTTGTCCATCAATTATATAATCTAGTTTTATGTTAAATGGATTTTTAACTCTATTTACACTTACTGAACTAAATCCTTTATACCTCACCCCCACACTATCATAAGTACTTCCGTCAATAGTTAAATCTGCAAGAATCCTATCGTTATCTCCAACTACATAAAAGCTATCTAACTGATAATCCCAATCTGATTGATAGAAATACAATCGTATTTCTCTTACTGTATCAGTATCATAAAAATCTGATTGAGAAAACGAATTTATTTGTAATAGAAATGCAAGAATAAATATCAGAAATCTCTTTAACATATTCTATTTTATATAGGATATTCTTTTTGTATATAATTTCCCAGTATTACTTATTATATTTACAATATACACTCCTTCAGAATAATCCTCTAAATTTATTTTTTCCTTAAACTCACCTGAAAAACTACTTATTTCTCTATTTAAAATTTCTTGACCTAATGCGTTATATATTCCAATCTTAATTTCATCACTAGAAAGAGATTCAAATTCAATAGTAAAAATGCTATTAGTAGGATTTGGATAAATAAATATAGAGTTGTTTATGTCTTCCAAAGATGTAGATTGACACTCAAGATTACAATCATTTATTGATGAATATTGTCCATTCCCTGTTCCAGGATCAAAACAGTTACCCTGTCCATCACAATCCCAACTTTCTGGGACAGAAGCAAAACATGAAGTTGTAGTCGTATTAGTCATATATGGTTCTAAGGCAATAATACCAGGATAATTACATTCGTATCTGAACCCTTTATGACTTTGTGCATTATAAGGACCCCAAACAATATTTCCTAAAGAATCAACCTCATACATAACTCCTGCTCCACCTTGTCCTCCAGATGCATTTACATACACATTTCCATTTGACATTCTATCAGATGCAGACTGTCCAGAAGCAGAATAAGCACATTCATATCGTGTAGTATAAGATGATGGTCCAAAAGCTTGACCAGGAGTTCTTAAATAAGTATTTGTTGCAGCGTCCCATGGAGTTTCAATACCATCAATTGCAGATTGAGAATTACTCACTCCACTATTGTTAAATACCTGTAGGAATCCTCCATTTGGTCTTCCATCATCTGCAATCCATCTAGCATCATGTACTGCATTATCAATAATCTGAGATCCGGACATACCGTAATTTGATGGATTTCCCCATCTGTATAATATATCACCTCCCATGCCTGAATTTCCACCAGAATGTGAAGCTGCCTCAGTAACTGTTGTACTATGATCAATAATAAATATCTCAGAAGCATGTCTTGAAGAGAATACAATCTGATCGAGATCTTCATTATAATCTACTCCATTCACATGAAACCAATCTCCACCTCCACCTCCAGGACCACCTCCAGAAGACTGAATCATATTAATGTCAATAAGTTCTGGATGATCAGAAATATTAGAAACATAATTTGGTTTATTTGGATCAACATCCTGACACAAATGATCCCAGATATGCCATTCCCATACAATAGTAGCTCCTCCATTACCATCATCTTCTAGTTCAATAAAATGAGTTGGCCATTTATCTGAATTTGTACTATAACCGGCAGCACTTACCTCAGCAGCTGTTTTAACTTCCCAAGCGGTAATCAAAACATTATCTCCAACTAAAGTCAAATCATGATGACTTAATGTAGAATCAGTTGAATAGATAAAATCCCATACTACAGATCCATCTGGAGCAATTTCTTGTACTCTACCACCCTCCGCTGCTCCACCTAAAATATTTCCATTATTCTTAGTTCCTCTTATTAAATTCCCATTCTCTTTTAATTGAACCGCATAGTTACATTCTGTATTTAGATTCCAAGTATGCGCTATATTCTCATTTTCATCAATTAGATAAGTTGTCTGATCTCCAGCTTTATTATAAAGAGCAAATCCATTGAAAGATTGTGAATAACCAATTTGCATTGATAATATTAAAGTTAAAATTGTAATAGTATTTTTCATTTCTTGTTTAATTAAATTTAGTTTGCAAATATAAAAACTATTTGAAGACATATTAATCTATATCATTTGCAATATAATACTCTTCTTTCGCTTTCTCCCAAAAAACATCCATATCAGAAAGTTTCATATCAGAAAGATTTAATCCTTTTTTAGTAATCATTTTCTCCATAATCTGAAAGCGTTTAATAAAACGCTTATTAGTTCTTTCTAAAGCGTCTTCCGGATTTACATTAATAAATCTGGAATAATTGGTAAGTGCAAATAAAACATCACCAAATTCAGATTCTATTCTATCTTGATTTCCTTCTTCAACATCATCCTTAAGCTCCTCTATCTCTTCCAAAACCTTATCCCAAACTTGATCTTTATTATCCCAATCAAAACCTATTCCTCTTACTTTTTCCTGTATTCTGAAAGATTTTACAATTGCAGGCAATGATTTCGGGACTCCTTCCAAAACAGATTTTTTTCCTTCTTTTAGTTTTAGTTTTTCCCAATTCTTTTTCACATCTACTTCATCTTTCACCTTTACATCTCCATAAATATGAGGATGTCTGTGAATTAATTTATCGCATACATTATTTATAACATCTGAAATATCAAAATCCTTTGTTTCAGAGGCGATACGAGAATAAAACACAATATGAAGCAATAAATCTCCTAACTCTTTTTTTATTTCTTCCATGTCTTTCTCTAAAATTGCATCAGAAAGTTCGTACATTTCTTCAATAGTGAGGTATCGCAAACTATCCATAGTTTGTTTTTTATCCCAAGGACATTCTTCTCTTAACTCGTCCATTATAGTAATAAGTCTTGAAAAAGCATCTGTTTTTGTTCTCATAGAAATTATTTTACGCAAATTTAGTTAATCCTAACAATTGATGTATTTTTGCAGTCAATTAATTAAATTATGGGGCAATTCTTACCACTATTTCTTATAACAATCGGATTTTTAGTATTTGTATTTGCTGGAATAGGAATTAAAATTCTTTTAAAGAAAAATGGCGAGTTCTCTGGAACTTGCGCAAGTCAGAATCCTCTTCTGAATAAAGAAGGTGAAGCTTGTGGATTTTGTGGTGCATTACCAGAAGAAAAATGTAAGAATGAGGAAACAGAATAAATATCTATTTTGGAATCTCTAAGTTTTCTGTAGAAAAAGTTTTCCAATCTCCTTGTTGATCAGAATAAACAATATATACTTTTAATTCAGAATGTGAATTTGCAAAATCCTTGCTCTTTTTAATTCCCATTGCCATAAATGCAGTTGCATATGCATCAGAAAGCATACAAGAAGGATGAATTACAGTCACTGACAACATCCTGTTTTTTGCAAAATATCCTGTTTTAGTACTGATTGTATGAGAATATTTAACTCCATCTATTTCTTTAAATTTTCTATAATTACCTGATGTTGCTAATGAGGAATTCTTCAATGGTAATATTATCTGATATCCTTGAGCTTCTTCCTCATTCTCAATTGGTTTATCAATTCCAATTAACCAAATTTTATTATCAGAATTTACACCATTTGCTTTTAACTCACCTCCAATCTCTACTAAATAATTTTTTATTCCTTTCTTTTCTAAAAATGACGCAACAACATCAACAGAATATCCTTGCGCAATAGAATTAAAATCTAATTGTATTCCTTTAGGCAAAAGTAAACTATCATTAAGAATCTTAATCTTTGAAAAATCTACTAAATTCAATCTTCTTTTCACTTCAGAACTATCTATTTCAGAAAGATTATCTTCAAATCCATAACCCCAATAATTGCTTAGAGGAGCAACAGAGCAATCAAACATCCCTTCGCTTTCCTGATAAACTTTTTCAGCAGCATAAAATACTTCTTCAAAAAAATTATCTACTGTTAATTTTTCTCCTTTATTTAATCTGGAAATTAAAGAATATTCTTTATAAGTAGAAAGAGAAGAATCTATCTCCAAAAGTAAACTATCTACCTGTTGTTTGTAATCTTTACCTCCCTCAGAAATATACTGAATATGATAAAAGGTCCCTTGAGTTTCTCCAGTATTTCGAACTAAAATATCTGTAACTCTTGAAGAGCAAGCAGAAAATAAGAACGCAAAAGAGATGAGAATATATTTCATCTGGCAAATGTAAATATTTAATATATTTGAAGAATGAAAATCAAAGCAAATAATATTCTGGAATATAAAAAAAACGTTCCTGAAGACAAAAAAGATGTTTTTGACAAACTTATGAAAACCGTAAGAGAGAATATTCCAAAAGGATTCTCAGAAGAATTATCCTATGGAATTCCAGCATGGGTAGTTCCTCATTCCCTTTATCCTAAAGGATATCATTGCTCTCCAGAATTACCACTGCCATTTGTGTCTATTGCCTCACAAAAGAACTTTATTGCACTCTACCATATGGGGATTTATGCTACTCCAGAACTTTTGGATTGGTTTATGAAAGAGTATCCTAAACACAGTAAACGAAAATTAAATATGGGGAAAAGTTGTGTTCGATTCAAAAAAATGGATGACATTCCATTTGAATTAGTTGGAGAATTAATGGGAAAAATGACTCCTAAAGATTGGATTGAAAAATACGAAAGTACTTTTCTGAAGTAATTTTACTCCGTTAGTCTTTCTCCAGTGCTTTTTATAATAAATTGTTCAATTTGATTTGTTCCGCTATTTCCTCTTACTCCTTTAAAATGTTTTACTATTCCATTATTATACAGTTTATTTGGAGTGTCAAATACTTCACCTGTTAAGAGAAGTTTTAGCTTAAAATCATTAGTTAAAATCACATCATAATCTAATCCTTTATATGGCCTAACTAAAGTTAATGGAAGTTTAGATCGTTTTCCAATATTCTGTAACCTTTCATCACTTTCATTATTTGACGGATTTAAATCCAGAATATTATGACGTTCCGATCCATATAAAGTCAAAAACTTTACAAACTCGGAAACCAATGTATCGTCATCATCTTTAAACCACTCACCTTGTGTATTTCTACTATTTAAAATTGCATGTAATAACTTTTCCACTTTATTCATATCATCAACAAAAAAAACTTCTAGAATTCTATATCCTATTGGAGATTTAGTCCTGTTTAAATCTCTTTCTCTTGAGACTGGTCTTTTTGATTTACCTATTTTTTTGTCAGATATCCCAACTTTTCTATCATGAATATCAAAATGTTCTCCAATATAAATGTATCCTTCCATTCTTTTATTTTATTCTTCAGTCTTTATTTTTGATGAGTTGCATACCTCCTCCACTTTTCTAAAAGCAAAGAAAAATCTTCTGGTAATTCTGAATTAAATTTCATCTCTTCTTCATTAGTCGGGTGTAAAAACTCTAAAGATTTAGCATGAAGTGCTTGCCTATCGCATATCTTAAAACAATTCTGCACGAATTGCTTATATTTGGTAAAAGTAGTTCCTTTCAGAACTCTATCTCCTCCATATTCTTCATCATTAAATAATGGATGACCTATATGCTTAAAATGAGCTCTAATTTGATGAGTTCTTCCTGTTTCTAGTTTACATTCAACTAAGGTTGTGTAACCAAGTCTTTCAACTACCTTCCAATGGGTTACGGCATGTTTACCAAATTCTCCATCTGAAAAAACATCCATAACTTTTCTGTTTTTTAAACTCCTTCCAATATGACCTGTAATTGTTCCTTCTTCCTCTTTTATATCTCCCCAAACAAGTGCCAAGTATTTTCTATTTAAGTCTCTATTTGCGAATTTTTCTCCCATTATTTTCATTGACTGTTCATTCTTAGAAATTATCAAAATACCAGAAGTATTCTTATCAATCCTATGAACTAAACCAGGACGATTTTCATTACCCATATTTGGTAAATTTTTAAAATGAAAAGCAAGTGCATTAACAAGTGTTCCTTCCCAATTACCAAATCCAGGATGAACTACCATGCCAGCATCTTTATTTACAATTAAGATATCGTCATCTTCATACATTATGTTTATTGGAATATCTTGAGGAATAAGCTTGTGATCCCTAGGAGGGTTTTTGTATTCTACAGTTACTACATCTCCTGATTTTACTTTATAATTTGCTTTTACAGACAATCCGTTTACATGAATATACCCATCTCTTGCAGATTGCTGAATCTTGCTTCTACTAGCATTTTCAATAAAATTTATCAAGAATTTATCTACTCTGAGTGGATCTTGTCCTTTGTCTGCTACAAATCTGTAATGCTGAAAAAGTTCTTGTTCTGATTCCATCACTTTTTATAATTCATTACCAATATTTCTGTTCCTTTATTCTGAGTTCTTCCTTTTGATGCAGATGACGCTTTAACAAAATCTTTACTTTCCCAAACAAATTTTTCTTTAGGAAGCCACTCTCCTAATTTCTCAAACTCATAATAAGATAAAGAAAATCTACCCTTAATATTTGCTAATTGCAGACATAGGTTTTTATGGTCTTCTACATCAAAATCATGTAAAGAATAATAGTTTTCAGTTTTCCAATAGGGAGGATCAACATAAAAATAGGTTGTAGAAGAATCATATTTTTTAATTATCTGCTCATAACTCAAGTTCTCACATTTTGTAATTTTCCTTAACTTCTTAATAAACTTAGGATTCATTAATCTTCCTCTAAAAGAATCAAACTTTGATTTATATTTTCCTTTCAAGTCAATAAACTTTGCTTTCTCCGCATTTAATCCTGAAAAAACTTGAGTCATAATATAAGCGTATTTTTCTCCAAACTCAAAATCACCTAATTCAATCTTACTAATATCCTTATTCTTAAAAATCTCTTTCTGAAATTTATAAAACAACTTTTCATCTTGAGATTTTAAATCTATCATATATTTATGAAATTCCTCAGGAGTTCGGCAACATTCGAAGAAGTTTGCCATATATCTGTTGAAATCGTTATAAATAACTTCTTTTAACTTTGGTTTTTCATGAACATCTCCATTTATATACACCCAAAAAGCACCTCCAAATACTTCGACATAAGTTTCTATATTGTTTGGAATATATTCTCCAATCCATTTTGCCATCCTACTCTTTCCTCCTATATAGCTTATCATTAATTTATTACTATTTTTTTTGTTTGCACACTACCTCCCTCTATAATCTGTATAAAATATATTCCTCTTCTCAAATCTTCTTTATAAATATCTATTATATTTTCTGATGATGAAAAAGAACGAACTGTTCTTCCCATCATATCAAACAATTTAAATATTCTTTGAGAGTTATTATTAAAATAAATACTTGTTTTATTAGAAAAAGGATTCGGATAAATTTTACAATAAATAACTACTTTTTCTGAAAGAGAGCTAATTATCGGAGCGTCAAAATTTACAACTGGTCTAATCATCCAAGCTCCGGGAAATTGAGAATTTACCCATCCACCACCAATATTATATAACATGTAGTCGTTTGCAACAGAATTTTTGTCTAATCCTAAATTCAGAATATCATTAGTAATTTGTTCCCATCCAACAAAAAATGTTCCAATAAGACCCACTCCATTTTTCAGGTAATAATTTGTAAATTTCCCTCTATCTTTATACTCAATTTCTACAGTATCCTTATACAATTCCTGTCCTGGATTTCCATTATTATTATCCCAAATAGTTAATGCAAATTTATTATTAGTTAAATCTTCATGCATCTCAATAAACTTCATCTGAACTATTCTTAAAGTATCTGGTCTGTTTAATTTAAATTCATAGGCTAATTTAGCTCCTTGTACATTTATTCCGTAGGCAGATTCCGCACTTCCGTCATCATAGGCAAAATGACTATAAAATCTCTGTAAATGAAAAACTGTATCATTATTCTTAAAATCTGAAGGTTCTGTGTTTATAGAATTACGAAAAATAAATTCGGCACTATCTGCTGAAGAAACAGGAAAAATCTGATCATCTATCATAATTGGAGGAGAATTAAATGCATAAGTACCAGTATCTATATAATAATAAGGTGGAACATCAACATTTCTAGTAGAATTGTTTCCTCCCAATACCGGATAATGGTATGTTAAATTTCCGTTCTCATTATAAACATCATATCTATAATCAATTGATTGAATAATATCTGTATTATTTCTCAAGATTATATCTAGGGAATCATTGATCTCCTGAGTCATATCATTTACAAAATGAATCCAAGGCATTTCTCTATATCTTTTCAAAATATGTGGAGTATTTCTAACAAAAGCAACATCATTTAAAAAAGAGGTGTCTGAAGAATTATGATACTCATCTAACTTTACATAGTCAATATTCCAATGATCAAAATTACCTGTAACCGACGCTAAATTTCGGAAACGGAAAGAAAAATCTAAAGTTAAATATTCAGGATCAGTAAAAATATATACAACCTTCTTAAACTCATGAAAAGTACTCCCTTCCTTTTCCCAAACAGTATTCCAAATTGCATCTCCTAAAGAATCTGTTCCTGAATAAAATTCTAGAATCAGAGAATCTGTTATTTGAGGGTCATTTCCGTTGCCTTGAGCTTGATAATAAAACATAAAATATGATGTATCTATATTCGACAAGTCTATTTGTTGAGAAGTCAAAGTGTCTGCATTTTCCGAGTCAGTAGATGTAGAAGTCATATTATACGCTCTGCCATTTAAATTTAATCCATCAAAAGTTGCAACTCCAATTGTAATTGGATTTACACCATAATTTCTATTTATAAAAACTGAATTATCTTTCCATAAATTAGAGTCCGGATAAGAAGAATTATTAGAGAAATCATCAATAAATGGAATAGACAAGGAAGATTTATTATCATAAATAGATCTTGTATTCTTCTGTAAATCTGAATTAGAAATCAGAGGAGAAATAACTTCCTGAGATTTGACTCCAAAAGATAAAAAAAGGAACAAAAGAATTAATTTTTTCATTCTGTAATTATTGAATCTGTACTTTGTAAATTATCTATAAATCTTCTATTATCCTTATCAATATCTTCATCTAATTCTAAATACACATTAATTGTTGATCCTTTTATTAACGAATCACCAACTACTAAATTGCTTCCACCAGAACTTAGAGATTTCACTACTAAATCAACAGAGCCATTTTCAGGTATAAATACTAACTTAAAATTATATCCAAAGTTATTTTTCATATAGGTCTTATCCTTTCCGTCAAAAACTTCTTCGGGAATCCTAATCTTTTCACTACCAATACGTCTTACTGTAAAATAAAGTGTCCTTCCTTCTTTTACAAAAGTTCCTGCTATTGGATCTTGAATAGAAATAGTGCCTTTTTTCACTTTTACCCCACCCAATGAGTCAATAAACACAGAATCTATAATCTGATATTTCAATCCTAATTGTTCTAATTCATTTGAAACTTCTTCTATAGACAACCCCTGAAAGTCATTTAATTCAAACTCTTCTCCATTATTTGTATATGAACCTATTAATGGTAAAAGAGACCAAAATAAAAAGAAAGTAACTATACTAGCTGCAATAAAATTATGAAAAAACTTGTTTTTCAGAAAACTAAAAAATGAATTCTCATCAATAAAAATTTTTGGAAGTTTCTTTTTAAGATCAGAAAAGAAAATAATTACTTTCTGTAAAATCTCTTTAATATTATTAGTTTTATTCAGTTTAGTTTTTAATGAAGCTTTTTCAGAACTATTATTTAACCTTGTACTTTCTATAGAATCTTCTTGCACCTCTTTATCCGAGCAAAAAGGACATTTTTCTAACTCTTTTCTATAAAAATGTCCATTATTACATTGTTTTTTTTCGTTCATTGAATCTGTTTAAAAGAAATACAAATATAGAAAATATCAGATGTAAATTAGTTAATTATTTATAGATTTGTGCTAATAAATTCCAGATGAAAGAAATAGCTATAATTACAGGAGGAGATTCTGCAGAATATGAAATCTCAATTCAAAGTGCAAACGTTGTTTTGAGAAACTTAGATTCAGAAAAATACGTAGGAACAATTATACATGTAAAAAATGGAAAATGGACCGCAATAATAAATGGTTCTCATCATAAAATAAATAAAGAAGACTTCTCTGTTGAGATAAATTCTAAGAAGAGATATTTTGATTATGTATTTATGGCCTTGCATGGCCCACCTGCAGAAAACGGGAAAATTCAGCCTTATTTTGATGATTTAAAAATACAATATAGTAGTTGTAACTCTGAGGTTTCTGCTTTAACTTTCAACAAAATTGAATGCAATAAAAAACTAACCGAATTGGGTTTTAATTGTGCGAGATCTCTGCATTATAAAAAAGGAGATATTATTAATCCAAAAAATATTTCAATGACATTAGGACTTCCTTGTTTTATAAAACCAAATCAAGGAGGAAGTAGTTTTGGAATATCAAAAGTAAATTCTGAATCTGAAATTGAAGACTCAATTAATAATGCATTAATTCATGATGACATGGTTCTGATGGAGCAATTTATTGATGGAGTGGAACTTAGTTGTGGAATAACTATTCAAGAAGGGGAGATAAAAGCGTTTCCGATTACTGAAATTGTTAGCCAAAATGATTTCTTTGATTATAAAGCTAAATATGAGGGTCTTTCAGAAGAAATAACTCCTGCTAGAATAAGTGAGAAGCAGAAAAAAGAAGTTCAACAAATAAGCCAACAAATCTATAAAAAAATGAATTTGAGAGGTATTTGCAGAATTGATTTCATAATAATGAATAATATTCCATATATTATTGAAATTAATACAATCCCAGGGTTATCAGAAGAAAGTATCATACCAAAACAGGCAAAAAAGGCTGGAATATCTCTTCTACAACTTTTTGATCGTTGTATTGAAAATACATTAAATAAATAATTATATTAGCAACTCTAATTAAAGAAGAAATGAGCGATAAAACTAATGAAGAAAAGCTAAGAATCCTAAAAGAGAGATTAGCTACTATTCAACAAAAAAAAGAAACAAATTATACAGAAGAAGTTAAAAAAGATAAACCTGTAGCTCCTGTATTTGAGGAAGACTTGGTGAATGAACGTAAACCAGAATCTGATTCCACCAGAAAGAAAAGTTCTGCTTGGAAAATAATCTTTTTCTTAATCCTTTTTGCTTTTTTTGGAGGTATTGGATATTATTCCTATAATAATGATTTTAAAATGGATCCTACAATAGAAAATATTAAAAAAGATTTTGATGATATGTATGTATCCTTATTTGGAAATGATAATAAGGATGAGGATGATAAAGAAAAAAAGAAAAAAAAGAAAAAAGTTATTTACAATAAATCCTCTTTTGATGGAAACTTTATTATTGTATTAAATACGTTTGATGAAAAAGAACTTGCAGATGATGAAGCTCAAAGTTTAAGTGAAAAAGGATATAAATCTGGTGTTTTTCTATTGTCTGATGTGTCGAATTCGGAAGAAGAAGTTGTTCAAACTTATATTGGTCCATTCAACAAGGAGGGGGAAGCAAATCAATATTTAAATTCTACTAACTTAACTTCTAAGGGAGGGATTATTGAACTACAATAAATCCTGATCAATTTCTAAAGAATAAATAAAATCTACTGATTTTTTTATGTCTGTATGAAGTAATCTGTCTTTATTCAGAAAGTCTACTTCAGATCTATAACTATCTATAAAGTTTTCAATAAAGTCTGAAGACCTATTTTTTCTAAATGCAATTGCCTGAACCGCATTCATTAACTCAATTGCTAAAATTATTTCCACATTTTCTACTACTTTATAAAGTTTTGTAGCAGCATTCGCCCCCATACTTACATGGTCTTCTTGGCCATTTGAAGAAACTATAGAATCAGATGAAGCCGGCGTGCAAAATTGTTTGTTTTGACTAACAATACTTGCAGCAGTATATTGAGGAATCATCATCCCCGAATTTAAACCTGGTTCAGCAACTAAAAATTCAGGAAGTCCTCTTTGACCTGAAATAAGTTGATATATTCTTCTTTCAGAAATATTTCCTAATTCTGAAACGGAAAGAGCTAAATAATCCATACTCATAGCAAGGGGTTGTCCATGAAAGTTGCCTCCTGAAATAATTTTGTCTTCTTTTTGAAAAAAAGTCGGATTATCAGTCACTGAATTTATTTCAGTAGTAAAAATTGATTTTACATGTATAATTACATCTTTAGTAGCTCCATGAACTTGTGGCATACATCTAAAAGAATACGGATCCTGAACATGTTCTTTTTCCTGTTTCTGAATTTCAGACCCTTCTAATAACTCTCTAATATTTTCTGCAGTTAATAACTGACCTTTATGTGGACGAACTAAGTGAATTAACTCATCAAAACATTCATTTCTTCCATCAAAAGCTTCTAAGGAAATAGTTCCTATTAAATCTGATAGATAGGAAAGTTTTTGTGATTTTAACAAACTCCAAACTCCATAAGCCCCCATAAACTGTGTCCCATTTAAAAGAGCAAGTCCTTCTTTCGATTTTAAATCAACAGGATTCCAATTCATTAATTTCATTACTTCAGAAGTATCTTTTTTCACAAAATCTCCATCCTTATTTGGAATATACGCTTCTCCTAAACCAAGTAATACTAATGACATATGTGCAAGTGGAGCTAAATCACCTGAAGCTCCCAAAGAACCTAACTGAAATACAACTGGTAAAATGTTATTATTAAACATATCAATCAGCCGATTTATAGTTTGTAACTGCACAGCAGAATGACCATATGAAAGAGATTGAATTTTTAGAAGTAACATGATTTTTACAATATCCTGAGGAACTTCATCTCCTGTTCCGCAAGCATGAGAAACAACTAGATTTCTTTGTAGTTGTTCCAAATCTTCATCAGAAATCTTATGATTACATAAAGAACCAAATCCAGTATTAACACCATAAATAGGATCCTGAGAATTCTTAATCTTTTCATCCAAATACTTTCTGCACTCTTTTACCTTTTTCTCAGATTTTGAAGAAAGTTCAATCTTAATCCCTTCTGATATTATTTTAGAAATATCTGATAGAGTAAGTAACTTCTCTCCTATTTTATACATTTTTGACATTACTGTAATTTTGTAATAAATTCTGAAATTGAGATTTGTTCTTGATTACCTAGTTTCATGTCTTTTACTGTAATTTTTTCAGAATTCATTTCATCTTCCCCAATCATCACTACAAATTCCACTCCTTTCTTATCTGCATAATTCATCTGTTTTTTCATTTTTACAGATGTAGGATACAATTCTGAACTAATCCCATTTTCTCGGAGTTGTTTTAATAAGCCTAAACAAAATACAGATTCCTTTTCACCAAAATTAGCGAACATTACTCTAGTATTCTGATCAATGTTTTCTGGAAAACAATTTAATTCTTCCATTACCATATAAATTCTGTCTATTCCAAAAGAAATTCCGACACCAGAAACATCATCAAGTCCGAAAACAGAAGTTAGATTGTCGTATCTTCCTCCACCTGCAATCGAACCAATTTTTACATCATTTTGTTTTACTTCAAGAATACATCCTGTGTAATAATCAATTCCTCTTGCTAGAGTAATATCAAACTTTAATTGTGAAGTTTTAAGTCCTAATTTACTAATGTTCTCAGAAATAAATTGAAGTTCCTTTACTCCCTGTGTTCCTATTTCAGATTGCTTCAATAAATCTGATAATTCTGAAATATCAGAAGAACTTAGAAATTTCTCTAACACTAAAGTACCTTCCTCAGAAACTCCTTCTGAACTCATTTCTTCTTTTACTTTATCAATTCCAATTCTATCAAATTTATCTAGTATAATTACAATATTATTAAATAATTCTGGACAACCCATTATCTCAACCATTCCATTCAACACCTTTCGGTTATTAATACATATTTCAATATTTGGTATGTTTAAAGATGTAAATATTTCATCAGAAAGTTGTACTAATTCGATTTCTGAAATCAAAGATTGTGTTCCAATTATATCCGCATCACATTGAAAAAATTCACGAAATCTTCCTTTTTGTGGTCTATCAGCTCTCCAAACATTTTGCATCTGATATCTTTTAAAAGGAAAAGTAATATCATTTCTGTTTTGCACAACATACCTTGCAAAAGGAACCGTTAAATCATATCTTAATGCTTTATCGGAAATTTGTTTTGTTAAGTCTTTAGAATTAGAATTTGCGTCACAATTTGCTTTTGAAAGAAAATCTCCCGAATTTAGAACCTTAAAAATTAATCTATCACCTTCATCACCGTATTTTCCTGTAAGAGTTTCTAGATTTTCCATTGCAGGCGTCTGTATAGGAGAAAAACCATACTTTTCAAATGCAGATTTAACCACAGAAAAAATATAATTTCTCCGAAACATAACAGGTGGAGAAAAATCTCTCATTCCTTTTGGTGTAGAAGCCTTTGTTGTCATTTTCTTTATTAATTTCGATGCAAATATCGTAAAATATAATTGATAAAAATCATTACTTTTGAAGCTAAAATTATGAAAAAACTATTACTACTATTACTATGTGTACCTTTGATGTTCTCTTGTGGAGAGAATAAGAAAGAACTAACAGAAGAAGAAAAGAGAATAACGGAAGTGTTAACTAGCCAACAAGAATGTTGGAATAATGGAGATATTGATGGATTTATGAAAGGTTATTGGAATTCAGAAGAACTTATATTTACTTCATTGAATCATCAACCTACATATGGATGGCAAGCAACCTTAGAAAGGTATAAAAATAGCTATCCTACAAAAGAAAGTATGGGAGATTTTCGATTTGAGATATATGATATAGAACTAACCTCTAAGAAAACTGCTATCTTAAATGGGAAATGGGAGCTTATTAGAATAAATGATCATCCTCAAGGAAACTTTTGGTTAGATCTAGAAAAATTTGAGAATAACTGGTTAATTGTAAAAGATTCTACTACATCATTTTAGTGTGAATAAATACTTATCTCTTATAAAATTTAGTCATACCATATTTGCAATGCCATTTGCCTTAATTGGTTTTTTCTTAGCCTCAAAGAGTGGGATTAATTGGAATATTTTAGTTTTTGTATTTCTTTGTATGGTTTTTGCTCGCTCTGCAGCAATGGCTTTTAACAGGTATATTGATAGGGATATCGATACTGCAAATCCTAGAACTTCAGAAATACGAGAAATACCAAACGGAAGTATAAAAGCTAATTCTGCACTTGTATTTGTAATTATTAATTCTCTTTTATTTATTACTACCACTTTTCTAATTAATCCAATTTGTTTTTACCTATCTCCTATTGCACTTTTAGTAGTTTTAGGATATAGTTATACAAAACGATTTACATCACTTTGTCATTTAGTTTTAGGATTAGGACTTTCATTATCTCCTATCGGGGCTTATCTTGCTGTAACAGGAGAATTTGATGTTATTCCTGTTTTATTCTCGTTAGTAGTACTTTTCTGGGTCAGTGGCTTTGATATTATTTATTCTCTGCAAGATGAAGAGTTTGACAGGGAACAAAAACTACATTCTATTCCTGTTTTACTTGGTAAAAAGAATGCATTAAATCTATCAAAAGTTTTACATTTTCTTGCAATTATTATTCTTTCTCAGATTGGTAATTATGAAGATTTCGGAAAATTTTATTGGATAGGATTCTGTGTTTTTTCTGCACTACTCATATACCAACACACTTTAGTAAAAAAAGATGCGTTAAGTAAAGTGAATTTGGCTTTTTTCACAACAAATGGTATTGCATCTGTCATATTCGGAATTTTTGTAATTTTAGAACTTTTAATAAAATAAACTATGTATAAAAACCTAACATTATTCCTACTAACAATATTAAGCATAAATCTTTCTGCTCAAGATTACTTTCAACAGGAAGTCAACTACAATATTAGTGTAGAACTTAATGACAAAAATCACACACTGATTGCAGAAGAAATAATTGAATATACAAATAATTCTCCTGATGATTTAGATTTTCTATGGTTTCATATTTGGCCAAATGCATACAAGGATAATTCCACTGCACTTGCAAAACACGAGTTGGAAAGTGGAAATACAGATTTATACTATGCAACTGAAGAAGATAGAGGTTATATTACAGACTTAAATTTTACTATTAATGGAAAGAAAGTAGATTTGAAATATCATCCTGAACATATTGACATCTGCAAACTAATTTTAAATAAACCAATAAAAGCAGGTGAAACAATTACAATGAAAACTCCATTTAAAGTAAAAATACCTGACGCAAGATTTTCAAGACTTGGTCATGTAGATCAATCTTATATGATAACACAATGGTACCCAAAACCTGCTGTATACGATAAAGATGGGTGGCACATTATGCCCTATTTAAGTCAAGGAGAGTTTTATTCTGATTTTGGAAGTTTTGATGTGAGTATTACTTTACCAAGAAATTATACAGTTGGTGCAACTGGAGACTTACAAAATAAAGGAGAGTATGTTAGATTAGATGAAATTTCTGAAATTACAGATACTATTACAGGATTTGGTTCAGACATGAGTTTCCCTGAGTCTGACAAGAAAACCAAAACAATTCGATTTACTCAAGAAAAAATACATGATTTCGGTTGGTTTGCCGACAAAAGATATCATGTGCTAAAAGGTGAGGTGTCATTGCCTCATTCTGGAAGAACAGTTACACTTTATACTATGTTCACTAATAATGAAGCTCATCTCTGGAAAAACTCAATAGAATATATGCATGATGCTGTTTACTATTACTCCCTATGGAATGGAGATTATCCATATGATTATTGCACAGCAGTAGATGGAACAATTGCTGCTGGTGGTGGAATGGAATACCCTAATGTAACCGTGATTGGTGAAAGTGGCAGCCCAAAAATGTTAGAAGAAGTTATTATGCATGAAGTAGGGCATAATTGGTTTTACGGTATTTTAGGAAGTAATGAAAGAGATCATGCTTGGATGGATGAGGGAATAAATTCATACAATGAACAAAGGTATATGATGAGAAAATATCCCGACCATAATATGTTAGATGAGATGATACCAATACCTAATAAACTTAAAAAAGTATTCGATTTAGAAAACATTACAACTAAAAATGTTATGGGGGAATTGATGTATCTTATTGGAGCTTGGACTGCAAAAGATCAGCCAATAGATTTTCCATCTGCAGATTATACAAGTATGAATTATGGTGGGATTGTTTATATGAAAACCTATATTGTGTTCGACTATTTAGCTGCGTATCTTGGTCAGGATATGTTTGACAACTGCATGAAAGAATATTTTGAGAAATGGAAATACAAACATCCTCAACCTGAAGATTTGAAAGCAACATTTGAAAACAAAACAGGAAAGGATCTATCCTGGTTTTTTAACAATATGATTACTACAACAAATCAGTTGGACTACTCTATTAGTAAGATTGATAAAGAACCAAAAAACCTAAATATTACTTTGAAAAACAATGGAACTATTCCTGGACCTGTTGTAATTTGCGGTGTAACAGACGGAATTAGTAGTGAAGAACTTTGGGTAGATGGTTTTGAAGGAACAAAAACAATTACTTATATTAATAGAGATTACGACCATATCCGAATTGATTATAATGGAATAATGCCTGAAACCAATAGAAATAATAACATCTACAAAACAAAAGGTTTGTTTAAACAATGTGAACATATAAAACTACAACTAATTGGAAGTGTTTATAACCCAGAGAAGACACAAATTTTCTATCATCCTAATCTAAGTTGGAATAAATACAATCAGTTTTCTTCCGGATTAAGTATTTATAATAAATTTATTCCTCAAGGAGGATTCTCCTACAAAATCTCACCTATGTATAGTTTCGGAACAAGAGAATTAGTTGGTAGAGGAAATCTTGCCTTTACAAAGTATTCTCATTCTTCAATTTTCTCAAAAATTAAATTAAGTGTAGACGCAGAACTCTATAATTATTCTGAAGAATTTAGATATAATAAGATAGTTCCTTCTTTAACTATAATCTTAAATGAAAACAATCTAAGAAGTAAAAAAGAAAATAGTATTAAAACATCATATAATGTTTTACATAAAGATGGAATAGACAGAAATTTAGATCCTAATTTTGATGGTGGTGAGCATGATGTGGAAGAAAGAAATAACTTCTTAAACATAGAATATTCTTTTAGAAATAATAAAACAATAAATCCCTATAGTTTTAATTTATCTCTTGAAAGTGGAGAAGATTTCAAAAAAGGTAACCTACTATGTAACTATAATTTTCAACTAAATGAAAACAAAAAAATAAGTTCAAGGTTTTATGCTGGAATTGCAAAAATAGATGCGTATCATTATAAATATAACATTCAAATGTCTGCATGGAATGGATTTATGGACTACTCCTTTTCTGAAAAAACTTTCTCTAGAGAAGATGATGGTAATTTAAGCAGACAAATGTTTATTAGAGAAGGTGGATTAAAACATTATACTGACATAACATCTGATAATTTCTTGACATCCTTAAGTTTAGATTATAACTTACTAAAAATGTTACATATATATGCAGAAGCAGGAACAGATGGAACTGATTTTGCTTATGGATCAGGATTAAAAATAAATCTATCAGGTATTGGTGTCTACATTCCAGTTTTTACTGAGAACGGTTTATTTAATGGTGGAAAATATCATGAAGGAATTAGATTACAATTAAATGCTAATCTTCAAGTAAGCGGATTTGGATTCTAAATACATCCAAAATATCTTACAAAAAAACCAGTTTTTCAACTGGTTTTTTAAAATAGAATAATTTTAATTTTAAGCCTGTGCCGTAGGTCCTCCAAAATTCATTGGGATTCCTTTATTTGGATCTACATCTGCAATCTTACCAAACTGGTCTTCAAACTTAGATATGTTATCTACTAAAGCTTTCATCAATCTTTTTGCATGTTGAGGAGTTAAAATCACTCTCGATTTTACTTTTGCCTTTGGAACTCCTGGCATCATTTGAATAAAATCAACAATAAATTCTGATGGTGAATGATTGATTATTGCAAGGTTACTGTATGTACCTTGAGCAACATCTTCACCCAACTCAATGTTTAATCCTTCTTTTTTCTTTTCTTCAGACATAATAAAATATTTTTAATCTTCTTTAATCACTGCAACAGTTTCTGACACTTCAATAGTTTCTTCTTCTGTAATTTCCAGATTTTCATTCTTTAATGATTCTAACCTATCTATTTCAACCTGAGAACCAACAATCGTATTTTTATTTTCAAAAAGACCAGTACCTGCAGGAATTTTATGACCTACAATTACATTTTCTTTTAATCCTTTTAGAGTGTCAATTTTCGCTCTAATAGATGCTTCATTTAGAACTTTTGTAGTTTCCTGGAATGAAGCTGCAGAAACCCAACTATCAGTATGTAATGAGGCTCTTGTAATTCCTTGAAGTATTGGATTAGAAACTGCATGAGTTGCATCTACAACTTGAACTAATTTTAAATCTTTTCTTTTTAATCTAGAATTCTCCTCTCTTAACTGACGAACGGACACTAACTGACCAGCTTGTAAGTTCTCAGAATCACCTGGATCTTCAATATATTTCTTGTCAAAAATCTTATCGTTAGCTTCCATGAAATAATTCTTATCGACTAACTGTTTCTCTAATAAACTAGTATCACCAGAGTCAAGCACTTCTACTTTTCTCATCATTTGTCTTACAATAACCTCAAAGTGTTTGTCATTAATTTTCACACCTTGTAATCGGTAAACTTCCTGTACTTCATTTACAATATACTCCTGAACCGCTTTAACACCTTTAATAGCTAAAATATCTTTAGGAGTAATATTTCCATCACAAAGTGCTGAACCAGCTCTTACAAAATCATGTTCTTGTACCAAAATGTGTTTTGATAAAGGAACTAGATATTTCTTAATTTTCTCATCTTTTGATGTAACAATAATCTCTTTATTTCCTCTCTTAATCTTAGGACCAAAAGATACAATACCGTCAATTTCAGAAACTACAGCAGGATTAGAAGGATTCCTCGCCTCAAATAACTGAGTTACTCTAGGAAGACCCCCTGTGATATCTCCAGAAGAACCAATAGTTCTAGGTATTTTACATAGAATAGATCCTTTTTTAATTACCTGTTTATCATCTAGTGAAACATGAGCTCCTACCGGAATACTATAAGATCTTTCACCATCTTTTTTCTTTCCTTTAATAATAATTGTAGGAGATTTTTTTCTACTTCTACTATCAATAATTACCTTCTGTTTAAATCCTGTTAAATCATCAGACTCAACTCTATAAGTAACGCCTTCTTCAATATAATCAAATTCAGTAACACCATCAATCTCAGAGATGATTACAGCATTATACGGATCCCAATCACAAATAACATCTCCCTTCTGCACATCCCCATCTTTAATGTAAATAGTTGAACCATAAGGAATATTATGTGTAGCAATCACAACATCTTGTTTAGGATCAATAACTCTTAATTCTGCTGATCTAGAAACTACTAATTCTATATCATTTCCATCTTCATTCTTAGTGTTAATTGTTCTTAAATCATCAATTACTATAACACCAGATTTCTTGATTATAACACTTGCATCAATAGCAGATCTGGAAGCGGTACCCCCAACATGAAAAGTTCGAAGTGTAAGTTGTGTTCCAGGTTCTCCAATTGATTGAGCCGCAATAACACCAACTGCTTCACCTTTTTGAGCCATTTTTGCTGATGACATACTTCTACCATAACACTTAGTACAGATTCCTCTTTTTGTTTCACAAGTAAGTGCTGATCTTATTTCTACTTCTTCAATACCTGACTCATCAATTGCTTTAGCAATTTCCTCAGTAATCTCAGAACCAGATTCTACAATTAACTTATCTGTTTTGGGATGATAAATATCATGAAGATTTACTCTACCTAAAATTCTGTCATATAATGATTCTACAATATCCTCATTATTTTTAAGAGCAGTTGTAACAAGTCCTCTTAAAGTTAAACAATCTTCCTCTATAACAACGACATCAGCAGCTACATCTACAAGTCTTCTTGTTAAATAACCAGCATCAGCGGTTTTAAGCGCTGTATCAGCAAGCCCCTTACGAGCACCGTGAGTAGAAATAAAGTACTCTAAAATTGAGAGTCCCTCACTAAAGTTAGTTGTAATTGGATTTTCAATAATGGATTCTCCATGGTCACCAGATTTTTTTGGTTTTGCCATAAGACCCCTCATACCAGCTAACTGACGAATTTGTTCTTTCGATCCCCTTGCTCCAGAATCTAACATCATATAAACTGAATTAAATCCCTGGTTATCATTAATCATATCTCTCATTACCGTGTCGGTAAGTTTTGCATTTGTATTAGTCCAAATATCAATTACCTGATTATATCTTTCATTATTAGTAATGAACCCCATATTATAATTACTCTTCACTTCCTCAACTTTCTCATGTGCATCCTCTAATAATCCGACTTTCTCTTCTGGTACAATTACATCACCAAGATTAAACGAAAGTCCTCCTTTAAATGCCATTGTGTAACCTAATTCTTTAATAGCGTCAAGGAATTGAACTGTTCTAGGAACACCAGATATCTTTAATATTCCTCCAATAATATCTCTTAAAGATTTCTTTGTAAGAAGTTGATCAACAAATTCTACTTCATCAGGAACAAATTCGTTAAACAAAACTCTTCCAACTGATGTTTCTATTAATTCTGTATTTCCATCAACTTTAGTGACCTTAACTTTAATTATTGCATGTAAATCAACTACTTTCTCATTATATGCAATTTTCACATCTTCTAAAGAATAGAATGATCTACCTTCACCTATTACAGGATGGTCTTCAGTAGATTTTCTTGTTTTAGTCATATAATAAAGACCTAAGACCATATCCTGAGAAGGCACGGTAATTGGAGCTCCGTTTGCAGGGTTCAATATATTATGAGAACCAAGCATTAAAACTTGAGCTTCTAAAATTGCATCTGCACCAAGTGGTAAATGAACGGCCATCTGGTCACCATCAAAATCAGCATTAAATGCAGTACAAGCAAGTGGATGTAACTGAATTGCTTTCCCTTCAATCAGTTTAGGCTGAAAAGCTTGAATACCTAATCTGTGAAGTGTAGGAGCTCTGTTTAATAAAACAGGATGTCCATGCATCACATTTTCCAAGATATCCCAAACTACAGGCTCTCTATTGTCAATTATTCTTTTACCAGATTTTACCGTTTTTACAATTCCTCTTTCTATCAGTTTTCTGATAACAAATGGTTTGTAAAGTTCGGCTGCCATATCTTTTGGTATTCCACATTCATGCAATTTTAATTCAGGACCAACAACAATAACTGACCTTGCAGAATAATCTACCCTCTTTCCAAGTAAATTCTGACGGAATCTACCTTGTTTTCCTTTCAAACTATCAGATAATGATTTTAACGCTCTATTACCATCTGTTTTAATTGCAGCAGATTTTCTAGAATTGTCTAATAAAGCATCAACCGCTTCTTGCAACATTCTTTTTTCATTTCTTAAGATTACTTCAGGAGCATTTATCTCCATCAATCTTTTTAATCTATTATTTCTGATAATAACTCTTCTATATAAATCATTTAGATCGGAAGTTGCAAACCTACCTCCGTCTAAAGGAACTAATGGTCTTAACTCTGGAGGAATAACCGGAAGAACTTTTAATATCATCCATTCTGGTCTATTCTCAGTATGTACTTGAGCTTCTTTAAAAGCTTCTACAACTTGTAATCTTTTTAAAGATTCCGTTTTTCTTTGTTGTGAAGTTTCATTTTTTGCTTTATGTCTTAATTCATTAGATAAGGAATCTAACTCTAGTCTTTTCAACATCTCAATAAGAGCTTCCGCTCCCATTTTCGCAATGAATTTATTCTCATCAGAATTTGATAAATGTTGATTTGATGGATCTAAACTTTCCAAAATATTTAAATATTCTTCTTCAGTAATGAAATCATTGTTTTCTAATGGTTCACCCTCTTCATTTACTGCTCCATCTACAGTTTGGATAACTACATATCTTTCATAATATATAATTTGATCCATCTTTTTAGAAGGTAATCCTAATAAATAACCAATCTTGTTAGGTAAGGTTCTAAAGTACCAGATATGAGCAACAGGAACAACTAAATTAATATGACCTACTCTCTCTCTTCTTACTTTTTTTTCTGTAACTTCTACCCCACATCTATCACAAACAATTCCTCTATATCTGATTCTTTTGTATTTTCCACAATGACATTCAAAATCTTTTGTAGGACCAAAAATTCTTTCACAGAACAAACCATCTCTTTCAGGTTTATAAGTTCTATAATTAATTGTTTCAGGTTTTGTAACCTCTCCTGAAGATTTCGCTAATATATCTTCTGGCGAAGATAAACTAACCTTTAAAGTACTATATTCTGCAGACTGTTTTTGTGTTTTATTTTTATATGACATATTTATTCCTTTAAAAGATTATTCAAATGTAACTTTAAGACCAAGACCCCTCAACTCGTGTAATAAGACATTAAATGATTCAGGTATTCCAGCAGAAGGTAATGCTTTACCTTTTACAATAGATTCGTAAGCTTTAGCTCTACCTATAACATCATCAGATTTAAGAGTCATCATTTCTTGTAAGATGTTAGAAGCACCATATCCTTCAAGTGCCCAAACCTCCATCTCTCCAAGTCTTTGTCCACCAAACTGAGCCTTACCTCCAAGAGGTTGCTGAGTAATAAGTGAATAAGGACCAATTGATCTAGCATGCATCTTATCGTCAATTAAGTGACCTAGTTTCAACATATAAATGATACCAACTGTAGCTGGCTGATCAAATTTCTCTCCAGTACCTCCATCATACAGATATGTTTTACCAAATCTTGGAATTCCAGCTGCATCCGATTCAATATTAATCTGATCCATAGTAGCTCCATCAAAAACTGGAGTAAAATATTTTTTATCTAGTTTTTGTCCGGACCAACCTAAGATTGTTTCATAAATCTGACCTAGATTCATTCTAGAAGGCACTCCTAATGGATTTAAAACAATATCAACAGGAGTTCCATCTTCAAGAAAAGGCATATCTTCATCTCTTACAATTCTGGCAACAATACCTTTGTTTCCATGACGACCAGCAAGTTTATCTCCAACCTTTACTTTCCTTTTCTTAGCAACATATACTGTAGCTAATTGTAAAACTCCATTTGGTAACTCATCGCCAACAGTAATAGCAAATCTGTTTCTTCTGTACTCTCCATAAATTTCATTATGTTTTTTAATATATCCTTGAATAATTCTAATAACAATTATATTATTCTCTTTATTTGTAGTCCATTTTTTAGGATTTACACTTAAAAAATCAACTGTCATTAAAACTTTCTGAGTAAATTTAACTGATTTTGCAATCACCTCTTCTCCCAGTACATTATCAATACCTTGAGAAGATTTACCTCCTACAACCTGATAAATTTTATCAACTAAAACCTTTTTGAGTTTTAAGGACTCTACTTCAAAATTCTTATCAACTATTTCTAATTCATCCTTGTCTTGAGCTTTAATCCTTCTATCTTTAATAGTCTTAGAAAATAATGACTTACCAATAACTACACCAGCATGAGATGATTTTGCTTTTAATGAAGCATCTTTCACATCACCAGCTTTTTCTCCAAAAATTGCTCTCAGTAATTTTTCTTCTGGTGTCGGGTCAGATTCTCCCTTTGGAGTAATCTTTCCAACTAAAATATTACCTGGTTTTATATGAGCTCCAATTCTAATCATACCAAACTCATCTAAATCCTTAGTAGCTTCTTCACTTACATTTGGAATATCAGCAGTAAGTTCTTCCGCTCCTCTTTTTGTTTCTCTTACAGCAACATTATGTTCTTCAATATGTAATGAAGTTAACCAATCTTCTCTGGCAACTCTTTCTGACAAGACAATTGCATCCTCAAAGTTATATCCTTTCCATGGCATAAAAGCAACCTTTAAATTTCTTCCAAGTGCTAATTCTCCATTCTGAGTAGCATATCCTTCACATAAAACTTGTCCTTTAGTAACTTTGTCTCCTACTTTCACAATAGGGCGAATATTCATACAAGTATTCTGATTTGTTTTTAAGAATTTTGTTAAAAGATAGGTTTTTTCTTCCTCATCAAAAGAAATTAATTTTTCCTGATCAGATTTTTTATACTTAATTGTAATTTTAGTTGCATCAACATATTTTACAACACCTTGTCCTTCAGAATTAATAAGAGCTCTTGAATCTTTCGCTACATGAGGCTCTAACCCAGTCCCAACAATAGGAGCGTCTGTTCTTAATAATGGTACCGCCTGACGCATCATGTTCGACCCCATTAAAGCTCTGTTGGCATCATCATGTTCCAAGAAAGGAATTAAAGATGCTGCTATTGAAGCAATCTGATTAGGAGCAACATCCATCAAACCAATATTTACAGGTTCCGTTACTGGATAATCATGACCTAATCTCGTTTTAACTGTTTTATTCACAAAACTTCCATCTCCTTTAATTGGTGCATTTGCCTGAGCAATTGTTAAATCTTCTTCTTGTTCAGCACTTAAATATATTGGTTCTTCTTTCAAATTAACTTTACCATCTTCAACTTTTCTGTAAGGAGTTTCAATAAATCCTAAATCATTTACTTTTGCAAATACACAAAGAGAAGAAATTAGACCAATATTTGGTCCTTCAGGAGTTTCGATTGGACATAATCGACCATAATGAGTATAGTGTACATCTCTCACTTCAAAACCTGCTCTTTCTCTAGTTAAACCTCCAGGTCCTAGTGCAGAAACTCTTCTTTTATGAGTAACTTCCGCAAGTGGATTTGTTTGATCCATAAACTGAGATAATTGAGATGTTCCAAAAAATGAATTAATTACAGAAGATAATGTTTTTGCATTAATCAAATCTGTAGGAGTAAACACTTCATTATCTCTTACATTCATTCTATCTCGAATTGTTCTAGCCATTCTGTTAAGACCAACATAAAACTGATTAGATAATTGGTCACCAACTGTTCTAACTCTTCTATTACTTAAGTGATCAATATCATCAACATCTACTTTTGAGTTAGTAAGTTCAATTAATTGTTTGATAATCTCAATAATATCTTCATTAGTAAGAACATATTTATCTTTAGGAGTATCAATTTTTAATCTGTTATTAATTCTGTGTCTACCTACAGCTCCCAAAGAATATCTTTGGTCTGAAAAGAAAAGTTTATCAATGACACCGATAGCAGTTGCTTCATCTGGTGGCTCCGCACTTCTCAATTGTCTGTAAATATAAACTACAGCCTCTTTTAAAGAGTTTGTAGGATCCTTTTGTAATGTATTATGAATAATTGCATGTTCTCCAGTTGATTCTTCTCTATGTAGAAGAATTACAGCAGAACCAGATTCTACAATTTCATCAATGTGTTGTTTTTCAATAATAATATCTCTCTCTAAGATAACTTCATTTCTTTCAATAGAGACTAATTCTCCAGTATCTTCATCTACAAAATCTTCAACCCATGACTTTAATACTCTGGAAGCTAATTTTCTTCCAATAACTCTTTTCAATCCACTTTTTGTTACCTTAGCTTCATCGGCAAGATCAAAAATCTGTAGAATTTCTCTATCACTTTCGTATCCGATTGCTCTTAATAAAGTAGTAACCGGAACCTTTTTCTTTCTATCAATATACGCATACATTACATCATTGATATCTGTATTAAATTCAATCCATGAACCTTTAAAAGGAATTACTCTTGCTGAATATAATTTGGTTCCGTTTGAGTGAAAACTATGACCGAAAAATAAACCTGGAGATCTGTGTAATTGAGATACAACAACTTTTTCAGCTCCATTTACCACAAATGTTCCTTTAGGAGTCATAAATGGAATGTTTCCAAAATACACTTCCTGGACAATAGTTTCAAAATCTTCATGATCAGGATCAGTACAATAAAGTTTAAGTTTGACCTTGAGAGGAACTTTATATGTCAAACCTCTCTGAATACATTCTTCAATAGAATATCTTGGAGGATCAATTGTATAATCAATAAATTCTAACACAAAATTATTTCTTGCATCAGTAATTGGAAAAAGCTCTGTAAAGGTTGTATATAAACCTTCTTTCTTTCTTTCGTCTACAGTAGTTCCTGTTTGAAAAAACGCATTAAATGTTTCTAGTTGAATATCCAGAAAATCTGGATAATTCATTTGTTTTTCAATAGACGCGAAATTAGTTCTTAGGGAGTTATTTTGTGTTGACAATGAGCTATATTTTAAGTTAAAAAAAGTGTTCTATAAAAAAACGAAATGGTTTAGATCTTATAATTATAAGATCTAAACCTAACGTATGTAAAGCATACTATTTAAGTTCTACTTCAGCTCCAGCTTCTTCTAGCTGAGTTTTGAAAGCTTCTGCTTCATCTTTAGCACAAGCTTCTTTAACAGTTGCAGGAGCACTATCAACTAATTCCTTAGCATCTTTTAATCCTTTACCTGTTAATTCTTTAACTAATTTTACAACTGCTAGTTTTGATCCACCAGCTGCTGTAAGTATTACATCAAACTCTGTCTTTTCATCACCTCCTCCAGCATCACCTCCTCCTCCAGCAGCAGGTCCTGCTACTGCTACTGCTGCTGCAGCTGGTTCGATACCATACTCTTCTTTTAATATATTAGCCAATTCGTTTACATCTTTTACTGAAAGATTAACTAATTGTTCTGCGAAATCTTTTATATCTGCCATGTTATTTATTTTAAATTATTTATTTTATTAATTAATGTTGGAAGCATTCAATTTTTTATTATTCAGCTCTTTCTGCAAGAGTTTTTACTATACCAGATAATTTTGAACCACCAGATTGTAAAGAGGAAATAACGTTTTTAGCAGGAGACTGAAGTAATGCAACAATTTCTGCAATAAGTTCGTTTTTCGATTTTAATTCTGATAATGTATCTAGGTATTCTTCTCCAATATAGAAAGATGCGTCTAAATGAGCCGCTTTAAATACTGGTTTGTCATGTTTTTTTCTGAATTCTTTAATAACCTTTGCAGGTGCATTAGCTACATCGGTAAACATGATTGATGTATTTCCTTTTAATACATCATATAGTTCTTCATAATTTGAATCATTTTTTTCTAAAGATCTCTTAAGTAAGGTGTTTTTTACAACTTGTAAAGAAACCTCTCTTTTAAAACACAATCTTCTTAAATTACTTGACTCTTCAGCAGATAATCCTGAGATATCTGCTAAATAAAAATTACTGTTTTCTTGAATACTTTTATCAAGTACATCAATAAACTGATTTTTTTCTTCTTTTGTCATTTTATTATATTATCTAATATATATTAAACTAATGATTTTGACTCAATCTCTACACCAACACCCATAGTACTTGAAAGTGAAATACTATGAACATAATTTCCTTTTGTTGCAGTTGGTCTTAACTTCATTATAGTTTGTAATAATTCTTCAGTATTTTCTGATAATTTCTCTGCATCAAACGACACTTTTCCTACTGAAGCGTGTATAATTCCAAATTTATCAACCTTAAAGTCAATTTTACCTTTCTTTACATCAGACACAGCCTTTCCAACTTCTAAAGTTACAGTACCAGATTTAGGGTTTGGCATTAAACCTCTAGGACCTAGAACTCTACCTAAAGCACCAATCTTACCCATAATTGATGGCATGGTAATAATCACATCAATATCAGTCCAACCACCTTTTATTTTTTCAATATAATCATCTAAACCTACATAGTCAGCTCCAGATTCCTTTGCTTCTGCTTCTTTATCAGCAGAAACAAGAGCTAAAACCTTTAATGATTTTCCTGTTCCATGAGGTAAAGCGACTACTCCTCTTACCATCTGATTTGCTTGCTTAGGATCTACACCTAACTTTACAGCAATATCAACAGATGCATCAAATTTCTCTGTAGAAGTTTCTTTTACCAATTTTGCAGCTTCAAGTGTTGAATATGTTGAATCTGAATCAACTTTTGAAAATGCATCTTTTCTATTTTTACTTAATTTAGCCATTGGACTATTTTGATTTATCTTATTAATTTAACTAGGAAAAGCTCCTTTAACTTTAATACCCATACTTCTTGCAGTACCAGCAACCATTCTCATTGCAGACTCTACTTTAAAAGCATTTAAATCAGCCATTTTATCCTCAGAAATAGATCTTATCTGATCCCAAGTGACAGTAGCAACTTTCACTCTATTTGGCTCACCAGAACCACTCTTCTTCTTTGCTGCTTCTAATAATTGAGCTGCTGCAGGAGCTGTTTTAATGATGAACTCAAATGATTTATCTGCAAATACAGTAATAACAACTGGAATAATTTTCCCTGCTTTATCCTGTGTTCTTGCATTAAACTGTTTACAAAATTCCATAATATTTACACCTTTCGCTCCAAGAGCGGGACCAACAGGTGGTGCTGGATTTGCCGCCCCTCCTCTAATTTGTAGTTTAATAATACCTGTTACTTCTTTTGCCATCTTTTTTTATTCTAAATTTTTTCAACTTGCATGAAATTCAACTCCAAAGGAGTTTTTCTTCCAAATATCTTAACAATTAATTTCAATTTTTTCTTTTGTTCATCAATAGATTCAATTTCAGCATTAAAACTATTAAACGGACCATCAATAACTTTCACTGTTTCACCAGCAATAAAAGGAATACTAACATTTTCGTCAGTAAGAGCCATTTCATCAACTCTACCTAATATCTTATTTATTTCTGCATCTCTCATAGGCACAGGATCACCTCCCTTTGTTGATCCTAAAAAACCCATAACATTCTGAACTCCTCTAATAATATGAGGAACCTCACCAGTTAAATTAGCTTCAACTAAAAGGTATCCTGGAAAAAAATTCTTCTCTCTACTAACCTTCTTCCCGTTTTTTATCTGATAAACCTTTTCAGTAGGAATCAGAATCTGAGAAACAAATGCATTTAGATTCAGTCTATCAATCTCTTTCTCTATAAATAATCGAGTCTTCTTCTCTTTCCCTCCCATTACCCTGAGAACATACCACTTATTCTCTGAAACTGTACTTTCCATTATTTTTATTTAAATATTTCAATAAATTGGTAAAAATATCCTAAGATACCTCTCCACAAAGTACTCCCAACATTAATACCAAAAATAAAATCCATAAAGAAAATAATTAAAGAAATAATTAAAGAAGCTATAGCAACAACTACTGCACTATTCTGTAATTCTTCCCATGTAGGCCAAGTCACCTTATGTAATAACTCATCAAATGCATCTTTTATGTAAGTACCTATTCTCATTTATATATCTTTTATTTGCACGGGTGGAGAGATTCGAACTCCCAACCAATGGTTTTGGAGACCACTACTCTACCAATTGAGCTACACCCGTATAACAGTAAATGAAACCAAGAAAGATTCCACTTTACTGATATACTTCTGTTTATTACTGAGTAATTGATGTAATTTGTCCAGCTCCTACAGTTCTACCTCCTTCTCTAATTGCAAATCTAAGTCCTTCACTCATTGCAACAGAGTTAATTAACTCAACATTAATAGTTAAGTTATCTCCAGGCATAACCATCTCAGTTCCTTCAGGTAAGAAAATCTCACCAGTAACATCAGTTGTTCTAATATAGAATTGTGGTCTGTATTTGTTGTGGAAGGGAGTATGTCTTCCACCCTCTTCTTTCTTCAAAATATACACCTCAGCTTTAAATTTAGTATGAGGAGTAACAGATCCAGGCTTACAAATTACCATACCTCTTTTAATATCCGTTTTCTCAATTCCTCTTAATAGGATACCAACGTTATCACCAGCCTCACCTCTATCTAAAATCTTTCTAAACATCTCAACACCAGTAACAGTAGAAGCTAATTTCTCAGCTCCCATACCAATAATATCTACAGCATCAGCAGTATTTGCTACACCAGTTTCAATTCTACCAGTAGCTACAGTTCCTCTACCAGTAATTGTAAATACATCCTCAATTGGCATTAAAAATGGTTTTTCATTTTCTCTTACTGGTTCCTGTATATAAGAATCTACAGCAGCCATTAATTCATCAATTTTAGTTACCCACTCAGCTTCTCCATTTAATGCACCAAGAGCTGAACCAGTAACAACAGGAGTATTATCTCCATCATAATCATAGAAAGATAATAATTCTCTAACTTCCATATCAACAAGTTCAAGTAATTCATCATCATCAACCATATCAGCTTTGTTCAGAAACACAACCATACTAGGAATACCAACTTGTCTTCCTAATAAGATATGTTCTCTTGTCTGAGGCATAGGACCATCAGTTGCAGCACAAACCAAAATTGCTCCATCCATCTGAGCAGCACCAGTAACCATGTTTTTTACATAATCAGCATGTCCTGGACAGTCTACGTGTGCATAATGTCTATTTTCTGTTTCGTATTCTACGTGAGCAGTGTTAATTGTAATTCCTCTTTCTTTTTCTTCTGGAGCATTATCAATAGATTCAAAATCACGAACTTCTGTGCCACCTTTTTCCGCTAGAACTTTAGTAATTGCAGCAGTTAAAGTAGTTTTACCATGGTCAACATGACCAATTGTACCAATATTTAAGTGTGGCTTGGTACGATTAAAATTTTCTTTTGCCATTTTATTAAATTTATTATTTAGTTATTAATTATTATTTACTTCTCAAATCCTTTATCTCTATCTTTAGAGCCAATGACGGGAATTGAACCCGTGACCTCTTCCTTACCAAGGAAACGCTCTACCCCTGAGCTACACCGGCTGGTAAAAAAGAGCGAGAGACGGGATTCGAACCCGCGACCCTCAGCTTGGAAGGCTGACGCTCTAGCCAACTGAGCTACTCTCGCATCAATGCTCGTGGGGAGAACAGGATTCGAACCTGTGAAGGCTAAGCCAGCAGATTTACAGTCTGCCCTCGTTGACCGCTTGAGTATCTCCCCAACATCTTAAATAAACAGAGCCGATAGAGGGACTCGAACCCACGACCTGCTGATTACAAATCAGCTGCTCTAGCCAACTGAGCTATATCGGCAAATTATCTAATTCACTACTATAAAAGAACTCAATACTCCCCAAAAGAGGTCTGCAAATGTATTAAAGTTTTTTATAATATAAACTAAAATTAAAATAATTTTTTTGAACACTAACTCACTCCTAGTAAAAGAGCTATTTTCCTTTCGATTTTAAGAGTTGTTTTCTTAAGGCTTGCACACTTACACTAATTGATTCCTCAAAAGTGTCACATTGCTTTTTTGCAAAATACTCTCCATTTGATGAATGAACATGTATTTCAGTAATTTTATTTTCAGGAGACTCTGGCTTTTCAATTTTCATGAATACATCTGTATTTATAATCCCATCGTCTAACAAAGTTAATTTTTTAATCTTCTTATTTGCAAAATCTACTAACCCTCCATCAGGATTGAAGTTAATTGATTGTATTTCTATCTTCATAATTGATAATTTTTACGCTCTAGGATGAGCTTGTTTATATATTGTTTTTAATTTTTCTATTGTGTTGTGGGTATAAACCTGAGTAGCACTCAAATTAGCATGCCCTAAAATTTCCTTAATCGCATTTATATCCGCTCCGTTATTTAACATATGGGTAGCGAATGTATGTCTCAAAATATGTGGACTCTTTTTTTCTAGACTTGAAACCATACTAAGATACTTATTTACTATATTGTATATATTTTTTGATGATAATTTCTTACTCTCAAGATTAACGAAAAAACAAGAATTTATTTTATATTTTTCAGAGAATTTTTTTAGTTGATTTAATAAATTGATAGACAAAGGAATAATTCTTTCTTTATTTCTTTTTCCCAAAACTTTTATACTTGATTTCGAAAAATCAATATCTTCCTTCTTTACACCTAATAATTCCGAAAGTCTCATTCCAGTCATATAAAATACATCAATAATTAACTTATCTCTTTCTCCTTCAAAAGTATCTGGAAATTCAATTTCCGAGAGTAGTTCATCCATTTTTGACTTTTCAACAAAAACAGGGAGTTTTTTTGCGTTTTTCGGAGAAATTATTTTTTGTGTTGGATTTTCAACAACCTCATCTTCTTGCATCAAATATTTATAGAAACTTTTTAATGTAGTGATCTTTCTATTTACTGATCTAGAAGAAATTCCACCATCCAACATGGAAGATATCCAAGAACGAATAATTTGATGACTTACCTCTGATATATCAGATATATCATATTCAACATCTAAAAAAGTAAAAAACTGAGTGAGATCGGTATTGTAAGAAATTAGAGTATGTTTAGAATATCTCTTTTCAAACTCAATATATTTCAGGAAATTATTTTTGTGCATAAAAAAAACCTTTTTACTAGTTACGAAATTACTAAAAAAAAGGTTCTGTTTTTATAAATTTTATATTTATTCTGCCTCTCTAAGAATTTTTGCAGAATAAGTCGCTTTTTGTTTTTGAATTCTCATTCTTTGAGACTTTTTAATAAATTCTTTTCTTGCTCTAATTTGTTTCAAAGTACCTGTTTTCATGAATTTCTTCTTAAACCTCTTTAAAGCTCTATCAATTACTTCTCCTTCTTTTACTGGTATTACAATCATTTTCTTATTTTAAAATTGGTTTGCAAATATATAAAAGTTTTTAATGAAACAATTTTTATTTAATAATTTGTTTTGAAATAACAATTTTCTGAATTTCAGATGTACCTTCACCAATAGTACATAATTTAGAATCTCTGTAATATCTCTCAGCAGGAAAGTCTTTTGTATACCCATACCCTCCTAATACTTGAACCGCATCTGTGGATATTTCAACTGCTATTTCTGAAGAAAAATATTTTGCCATAGCTCCTTCCGTGGTAACTTTCTTCCCATTATTTTTTAAGTAGGCAGCTTTGTAGATTAACAGTTCAGCCGCTTCAATTTTAGTTGCCATATCGGCTATTTTAAATGCAATAGCTTGGAAATGTGAAATAGGCTTGCCAAATTGCTCTCTTTCTTGAGAATATTTCTTAGCAGTTTCATAAGCTCCTTTTGCTATTCCTAAACCAAGTGATGCAATCGAGATTCTTCCTCCATCTAACACTTTCATTGATTGTACAAAACCATCACCAACATCTCCTAAGATATTACTTTCGTGTACTCTGCAATTATCAAAAATGAGTTCAGCTGTTTCTGAAGCTCTCATACCTAGCTTATCTTCTTTCTTTCCTGAAGTAAATCCTTCCGTTCCTTTTTCAATAACAAAAGCAGTCATACCATGAGAATCTCCCTTCTTGCCTGTTCTTGCAATAACTACAGCAATATTTCCAGAAATAGCATGAGTAATAAAATTCTTTGATCCATTCAACACCCAATATTCACCATCTTTTTTTGCGGTAGTACTCATTGCTCCGGCATCAGAACCTGTGTTATGTTCGGTTAATCCCCAAGCTCCAATCCATTCAGCGGTAACAAGTTTAGGAAGCCACTTTTTCTTCTGATCTTCAGAACCAAATTGTAAAATATGACCAGTACATAACGAATTATGAGCTGCCATTGAAAGTCCAATTGAAGGGTCTAGAATAGATAACTCCTCAATAGCAGTAACGTATTCGGTATAAGAAAATCCTGAACCTCCATATTCTGTAGGAACTAAAACTCCCATTAAACCAAGATCTCCAAGTTTTTTAAAAACCTCTACCGGAAATGTTTGATTATCATCCCACTCTCTAACATTTGGTGTAATTTCATTCTTACCAAATTTCCTAATCATATCAGCAATCATTTGCTGGTTTTCGTTATAACTAAAATCCATATTAATATTCTATTAAACTAATTATATTATTTGTGTACTCTTCTATTTTCTTTTTCCCATTTAAAAAATCCAAATTCACCACAAAAGTGAAAGCAGAAACCTTACATCCTAACTGAAGAACTAATTCGGCAGCAGCAGACGCAGTACCTCCAGTAGCTAGTAAATCATCATGAATTAATATATTCCATCCTTTCTGCACATCATTTTTATGAATTTCAACTTCTGCAGATCCATATTCCAAATCATATTTATATTGAAGTGTTTCTCCTGGTAATTTGCCAACTTTTCGAATAGGAATAAATGGAATTTCCATTTTATTTGCTAATAGAAATCCAAATAAAAAACCTCTACTTTCAACCCCAACAATTGCATCAACATCAACCCCTTCCAACCTACCAATAAATTCATTAATAATATCATTTGTTAAAGATGCATCTAATAGCAAAGGAGTAATGTCCTTAAAAGATATCCCATCTTTTGGGAAATCTGGAATTGTTCTGATGACTTTATCTAATTTTTCTTGAATCATAAAGTTTTAAATAGGGTACAATTTTACGAAATAAATCAGAATCAATCAGTACAATGTTCTGAATATCTTTTGTGTCAATAAACTGACCATGTTGCAAACGATAATTTATAATAGCTTTTGATTGATTATAATTAATATATGGATGAGAATATAACTGATGAAAAGTTGCAGAATTTATATTAATTTTTTTAATAAAAGTTGTGTCAATTTTAGTTTGATTTTTAAAGTTATTTATATCTAATTTTTCTAAACCCCAAATTTCAGAAAATTGAGTGTAAGAAATAAAACCACCAAGTTTTTCCCTATATTCTAGGATTTGTTTGGAGTAAAAAGGACCAACTCCATTAATACTAATTAACAAAATACTATCTGCAGAATTTAAATCTATAATTTGTAATTGTTCATCTGATTTTTCATCTGAATTTTTACTTTTTCTTTCTTTTCCTTTCTCTGAGAAAAAATGATGAAATCTGTAACTCTATTAATAAAGTCATCTGAAATAGCATAACATTTAGATAAATCTTCAGTAGCATAAAAAACAATTCCACTACTCTGATAATTTCTAAATATGGAGATCTGTTTCTCAGTAAGTCCTAACATGCTCCAACCTTTATCATTTAAAGTATTTGGATTAAAAACAAAAAGAGAATCCGTTTGTTGCTTTTTAATTACATCCTCAGTTTCAGGAATTAAGTTGTCAAATTCAGAAAAATCAGTTTTTTGTTTATCTGTAAATAAGTACATAATATTGTAATATATTATAGTAAGGAGTAAAATAAAAGAAAGGAGCAAAATACCATTTCGCTCCTTCTTATTAAATTGAAAATAGTCTTTCAGTTGTAAAAACACTATTTAAATTTTTTAATAACACCACTCTTTAATCTACTGTAGTAATCATCTAAATCAACTCTAACCTCTTTAGATAAAATAAGTAATCCGATAATGTTTGGAAAGGCCATTGCTAATATCATCATATCAGAGAAATCAAGTACCGCTCCTAATTTTACTGAAGAACCTATCACAATAAAAATAAGGAATAATAACTTATACGAATATTCTGACACTTTGCTTTTACCGAATAAGAATGTCCATGCTTTAAGTCCGTAATACGACCAAGAAATCATAGTAGAGAAAGCAAATAAGAAGATGGCTATTACTAATAAATATGGGAACCAAGAAAAAACAGATCCAAAAGCTTGGGAAGTCATTTGAGCACCTTCCACCCCTTGAACATCATGAAAACCTGTAATAATAAGAACTAAAGCCGTCATAGTACAAATAACCACTGTATCAATAAAAGGTTCTAATAAGGCAACAATACCTTCAGAAACTGGCTCATTTGTTTTTGCTGCAGCATGAGCAATAGAAGCAGAACCAACACCCGCTTCATTTGAAAAGGCAGCTCTTCTAAAGCCTTGAATAAGCACTCCAATAATCCCACCAAAACCAGCAGCAGGAGTAAACGCTCCTTTGAATATTAAAGCAAATACATTACCAATTTCAGTAATATTTAATAAAATTATAATCAACGCTGTACCAACATATAAGGCTGCCATAAATGGAACTATCTTTTCTGTAACATTAGCAATAGATTTTATGCCCCCAACAATAACTGTACCTACCAAAATAGCTAAGATTAAACCAAACATTGGTCCGCTATCAGCCAAAACTGGAAACTGCCCAGCAACCTGTGCATAAGCCTGATTGGCTTGAAACATATTTCCTCCTCCAAAAGAACCTCCAATACAAAGTATTGCAAATAAAACAGCCAGCACTTTACCAAAACCTGCCATGTTATATTTTGCTAGACCATCACGCAGATAGTACATTGGTCCTCCTGAAACCTCTCCATTTTCATCCAGCTTACGGTATTTTACACCTAAAGTACATTCTACAAATTTGGCTGACATTCCAAGTAGCCCGGCTACTATCATCCAGAAAGTTGCACCCGGACCACCAATAGAAATTGCAATTGCAACCCCTGCAATATTTCCTAAACCAACAGTTGCTGAAAGGGCAGTTGTTAGCGCTTGAAAATGAGAAACCTCTCCCTTATCATTAGGATCGTCATAATCTCCCTTAACTAAACCTATAGCATGTTTAAATCCTCTAAAATTTATAAAGTTCATTCTAAAAGTAAAATAAACTGCACCAAATACTAGCCATACTACTACAATAGGCACATCAGCACCTACATCAAATCCCATTGCCTTTATAGGATCCCAGAAAATAACAGGAACTAAATAGTTATCTACTATTGGTTTAAAAAATCCATCAATTGTTTCGCTTAATGTAGCTGCCTTTGATGATACCGCAGAAATAAGCATTAGGATAAAAAGTGATATTTTGTTTTTCATTAGTTTATTGTTTTAATTGCTGATCTATTATAGTGAGCCCCTCTTCAAAGGAGTGTGGATTATAGCCCAATTCTTTTATTGCTTTATCCAAAATAAAACCTGTTTTTAGAGGTCTTGTAGCAGTCTGATTTAATGTAGATGTTGAAATTTTATTTAAATTTTCAGTTGAGTAATTATAATGTTTTGCAATTCTCTCGACAATTTCATAAATACTCATTATCTCTTTCCCTGAAGCATTATACACTCCGTATTTCTGTTTTTGAAAGGAAAGTATACAAGCGTCAGCCAAGTCTTCAGCTAAAGTTGGTGATCGAAATTGATCATCTATTATATTTAGTTTTTCTCCCTTCTCTAATTCACATTTTGCCCATAACACAATATTTCCTTTGCTTAGATTTTCGGCAACACCAAAAACAATGATTGTTCTTAGTACCGTCCATCTACAAGAAGATTCTAATAAAAGAGTTTCCGATTTAAGTTTTGATAAACCATAATATGATAAAGGATTCGGAATTGCATCCTCAGTGTAAGGACTATTTTTTCCATCAAAAACGAAATCCGTTGAAATATGAATAAGATGAGCGTCAATTTGCTCTGAGATATCTGTAAGACATTGTACAGCATCTATATTCAACGCATCGCATTCTTGTTTTTTATCTTCACAAGCATCTACATTAGTCATAGCTGCAGTATTGATAATTACATCTGGGTTTTCTGAAAGTATAACCTTTTCTAATTCTTCTTTTTCAGTAATATCTAATGAAATATAGTTATATCCTATTTTCTCAGAAATTCTATTTTCTCCTTTTGAAGTTGCGATTAGTTCAACTAACTCATCAATCCTTAGTTTGTGAACTAACTTTTGCCCAAGCAATCCATTACTTCCTGTAATAAGAACTCTCATTGCTGTTTTATCATGTTATTTTTTTTACTAATTCTTTTAAATCAGCAATTTCCAAAATAATATTATAGTAAGTATAATTTGAGTGTTTTCCATAATATCTTACAGATCAAAAACGCTTCTTCTTTTATACTTAAAATGATTTCTGGTTTTTAGTATAAAAACCATAATCAAATAAATAAGTATAGTGAAAGTATTAACAAAAGTGCCGTAAATAAAAAACAATCTTATTATAGATGATTTAACTCCAAGTCTGCTACCCCACCAAGAACTAACACCAAAAAAATGTTTTTTAAATAAAATTTTAAATAAATTCACTACTGTTTTAATTTACTAATTCTAATATCGCAATTTAGACATTTTTTTTAAAAATAATCCTTATAATCTAAATGAATTAACACAGAAATATAGAAGTAGAATAATAAATAACTTATCTTTTAAGAAAAGTTAATTTTCCCAAATTATAGTCTATCTTTGAAAACAGAAAATATAACTATGTTTTTTATTCTATCCAAAATATTATCCTTCCTAATAAAACCCACTTTCTGGATTTTATTATTAATCATATCGTCCATAATTTTTAAGAATAAAAGAAAGAAATTACTTTATATTAGTTTGTTTGCTTTTTGGTTTTTCGGGAACGGATATATTGTAGATATTTCCTATAGAATGTGGGAAGACGATGCAATTTCAGTTTCAGAATTAGATAAAACTTATGAATACGGGATAGTTCTTGGTGGGTTTTCTAGATATGACAACAAAAAAGATAGAATTGAATTTAATGATTCTGGAGATAGACTATTTTATGCAATTCATCTTTACAAAACAGGAATAGTAAAGAAGATTTTAGTTAGTGGGGGAAATGGACAGCTAATAAATGAAGGGTATTTAGAAGCTGATTGGTCCAAGAAATTTCTGATAGAATGTGGTATACCTACAGAAGATATATTAATTGAAAATAAATCTAGAAACACTTACGAAAATGCAAAATACACATCTGAATTATTATCAGATAACACAGAAAATTTACTTTTAATAACTTCTGCCTGGCATATGAAAAGAGCTGATTTATGTTTCCGAAAATTTAACTTAAATTGCGATAAATTTCCTACAGATTATACAACAAAAGACAAACAGTTCGATTTAGGCTACCTCTTTCTACCAAATTCATTATCCTATGACAAGTGGGAAAGATTTATAAAAGAATGGGTTGGATTTGTTGTGTATAAAATAAAGTTTTAGATTCCTTTTTCTGATAAGAGGATATCCATTTTAAATTGTAGTTTCTGAGCCTCCTGTCTTGCTTTTTCAGCAAAATCTATTTCTGTACTTGCATAAATTATTCCTCTAGATGAATTTACTAATAAACCACATTCATCATTCATTCCATATTTCGCAGCTTCTTCTAAAGAACCTCCTTGTGCTCCCACTCCTGGCACTAACAAAAAATGATTTGGTATAATATCTCTTACTTCTGAAAGCTGCTCAGATCTATTAGCTCCAACAACATACATCATGTTTTTATCTGTACCCCAAGTTTGAGAAGTTTCTAGAACTTTCTCAAATAATTGTTTTCCATCTTCATTTTTTGTGTTCTGAAAATCCAAACTACCAATATTGGAAGTTAATGCTAATAATATCACCCATTTATCAGCAAATTCTAAAAAGGGGGTAACAGAATCAGAACCCATATATGGAGCAACGGTTACTGCATCAACATTCAAATTCTCGAAAAATGTTTTTGCATACATTTTAGAAGTATTTCCAATGTCTCCTCTTTTTGCATCTGCAATAGTAAAAATATTCTCAGGTATATAGTCTAATGTTTTTTTAAGAGAATTCCATCCACTTACACCCATACTCTCATAAAATGCAATATTAGGTTTGTAAGCAACACATAAATCTTTAGTTGCATTGATAATTTGCTTATTAAACTCAAATATCGGATCCTCAAGATCTAACAAGTGTTTTGGTATCTTGTTAATATCCGAATCCAAACCAATACATAGAAATGATCGTTTAGATTTGATTTGTAATATCAGTTCTTCTCTGGTCATTTAGTTGTGTTTATTCTATTGTGGTGCCTTCTTTCAGTTTTTCAGCATTTTCAGCTAATTGTAATTCATCAATAAATTCCTGAATCTCTCCTCCCATAACATTCTGTAAATTATATTTTGTAAGCCCAATTCTGTGTTCGGTAACTCGACCTTGCGGATAGTTATACGTCCTGATTTTTGCAGATCTGTCACCAGAAGAAACCATTGTTTTTCTATGTTTTGCATCTTCCTCTAATTTCTTCTGTAATTCCATTTCATAAATACGAGAACGTAAAACTTTTAATGCCTTATCGTAGTTCTTATGTTGAGATTTTTGATCCTGACATTGAGCTACTATTCCAGTAGGAATATGAGTTAAACGCACTGCAGAATAAGTAGTATTTACTGATTGTCCACCAGGACCTGAAGAACAATAAGTATCTTTTCTGATATCAGCAGGTTTTAACTCAATATCAAATTCTTCTGCTTCTGGAAGTACAATTACTGTTGATGCGGATGTATGTACTCTTCCTTGTGTTTCAGTTTGAGGAACTCTCTGAACTCTATGTACACCAGACTCAAATTTTAACTGACCATAAACATCCTCTCCATTTATATTGAAGATAATTTCTTTATATCCACCGGATGTACCTTCAGCAATATCAACAAGTTCTGTACTCCATCCTTTTGTAGAAGCAAAAGCAGTATACATCTTATATAGATCTCCAGCAAAAATACTAGCTTCATCACCACCAGTACCTGCTCTAATCTCCATTACAGCATTTTTCGAATCTTCAGGATCTTTAGGTATTAACAAAATTTTAATCTCTTCGTCCATTTCCTCTTTTCTTGGAAGAAGTTCGTCTAATTCCATTTTCGCCATTTCTCTCATCTCATCATCATTCTCTTCTTTAAGAATTTCCTTAGAGGATTCAATATTTGACATAATATTTTTATACTCATTATATGCTTTTACAATAGGAGTCAAATCTTTATATTCTCTATTTAACTGGACATACAGTTTCATGTCGTTCATAGCGTCGGGAGAAGAAATTAATTTTTCAACCTCCATATATCTATCATATATTGCTTTTAACTTATCTAACATATCTTAATTATATTCAAACTCTCCAAATTTACTCCTTATCGTAAGCTTCTTTATTGTACTTTCTTCTACTCTACCAATAATTTTAGCTGCTACATTATAGGATTCTGAAATAGAAATAATATCATCTGCAATTTCCTTAGAAACATACAATTCCATTCTATGTCCCATATTAAAAACCTTATACATTTCTTTCCAATCTGTATTAGATTCTTCTTGAATCATCTGAAATAATGGTGGCAGATCGAACATATTATCTTTCATAACATGAACTTTATCTACAAAGTGCAAAACCTTTGTTTGAGCTCCCCCACTACAATGTACCATGCCATCAATCTTAGTTCTAAATTTATCTAAAATCTCTTTTACAATTGGAATATAGGTTCTAGTTGGAGATAAAACTAATCTCCCAACATCTAAATCAGAACCTTCAATTCTATCTGTAAGTTTTTTTGTTCCAGAATAAACTAATTCTTCAGGAACTGAATGATCGTAACTTTCAGGGTATTTTTCTGCCAAAATTTTTGAGAATACATCATGACGAGCAGAAGTTAAACCATTGCTTCCCATCCCTCCATTATACTCTGATTCATAAGTAGCTTGGCCAGAAGATGATAATCCAACAATTACATTTCCTGGTTTAATATTTGCATTATCTATTACATCTTCCCTTTTCATTCTAGAAACAACTGTTGAGTCTACAATAATTGTTCTTACCAAATCACCAACATCAGCTGTTTCTCCTCCAGTAGAGATGATATTCACTCCATAATTCTTATATTCCACAAGTAATTCTTCTGTTCCGTTTATTATCTCCGAAAGAACATCTCCGTTTATTAAGTTTTTATTTCTACCTATTGTAGAAGATAACATAATATTATCCGTAGCACCAACACATATCAGATCATCAATATTCATAATAAGCGCATCCTGAGCAATGCCTTTCCAAACTGAAATATCTCCAGTTTCTTTCCAATACATATAAGCTAAAGCCGATTTTGTTCCCGCTCCATCAGCATGCATTATCAAACAATAATCTTCATCATTACTTAAATAATCTGGTACAATCTTACAGAACGCCTTTGGGAACAAACCTTTATCGGTGTTCTTTATAGCATTATGTACATCCTCTTTATCTGCTGAAACTCCCCTTTGATTATATCTGTTTTCTTCCATTTTATGATAAAAAAAAGCATCCCAGAAGGACGCTTTTATTATTATATATTTCAAGTATTAGTTTTCTTCAATTTCTTTTATCTTATTAAGAATATAATTCTCAGACAAAACTTTAAAAGAAGTTCGTCTGTTCAATTGATGTGCAGTTTCTTTAAACTTATTTTTCAATCCATTAATATAAGATACTGACATCTCATCACCTTCCTTAAATACTTTCTTTGTTAGGAATCCTCCTTTAACTTCTCTTTTCGAGTCTTGTTCAGTTAATATATATGGTTCAGACTCCCCTTTTCCACTTGAGACTAATCTATCGGAAGCAATTCCTTTTGAAATTAAATACTGTATACAAGCATCTGCTCTTTTCTGTGAAAGCATAAGATTTTGTTGATCAGTACCTCTAAAGTCCGTATGAGATTTTAACTCAATTGTAATATTAGGATTCTCATTTAATGTAATAACTAATAAATCAAGATCAAGAATAGATTGTGGTCTTAAATTCCACTTTGTAAAATCATACTCAATTCTAGGCATAATAATCTCCTTCTTAATAGGGTCAATATTAATATCCTTAACTAGATCTGTATTTTCCTCAATACCAACAGTTGTTTCTGTAACTTTATTATTAAGATAATTCTCTCTACTAACAATAATCTCATAAGATACAAGGGGAGTTAAATCAAAATAATAACTTCCTGTATTATCAGTAGTAACTTCAACTGATGAATTATCATCACCAACTAACTTTACATTTGCTCCAGAAACAATAGCTCCTGTTTTTGTGTCTGTTATTACACCTTGTAATGTTATCACTAAAACTGGTAATTCGAATTGATAAATATTATCAGATCCATTAGATCTATTCTCGACTCCATCCTCTCCAGTCCAAGTTTTTCTATTCGATGAGAAATATCCTCTCTCCGATTTTCTTTCAACAATCATACCAAAATCATCTGCAGATGAATTAATTGGATATTTTAAGTTAATAGCGGAAACATAAATTCCATTATCATCTAGTTCTGATTTGTAAATATCTAATCCTCCCATACCAACATGTCCATCAGAAGCAAAATACAAAGAACCATCATTATGTAAGAAAGGGAACATCTCATCACCTGGAGTATTTACTGCAATACCTAAATTCGCTGGCTCGCTCCACTGACCTCTAGCAACTTTTGTAACCATCCATAAATCTTTTCCTCCAAGTCCTCCATCCATATCAGCTGAGAAAATAACATGTTTTTCATCAGAAGAAATGGTAGGGTGACCAATAGTTGTATTACTATCTACTTTTACTTCCAGCTTATTTAAAGATCCCCATAATTTACCTTTTAATTGAGAAATAGAGATTTCACATCCTAATTCTTTTTTGTTTTCAGACTGACAAGTTGTAAAAAACATTGTAGTACCATTCTGATTCAAACAAAGAGTCCCTTCATGATTATCGGTGTTTATAGGAGCGACTTCAGCTTTTGGTTTACTCCACTCTCCTTTTTTATTTAAAGAAGAACTCCAGATATCGGTAAAGAACTCTCCTGTTCTCTCATCAATATTGTCATTTGAAGACCCTTTTCTGGAAGATACAAGATAGATTTTTGTATAATCTCTATTTCCAAATGCAGGTGAATAATCATTACTTCTTGAGCAAAACGCATTCATCTTACCAATAACATATCTTGTTGGATCTGCCATCCAATCAATTGCAAACTGACAGGATTTTAATCCTTTCTGAGATTTTATATCTGTAGGAACTTTTTTAGAGTATTTTTTAAATTGTTCTAAAGCTTTTTCATAATTACCATTCGTCATTAGCATTTCAGCATACCAATAAATTGCTATCGGATTACTATTATCGTATTTAGCTTTGATTGATTTCTTGTAAAAATTAGCTGCATTTTTAAATTTACTAGAATATCTATAACATTCAGCTTGCTTAAATAAGATCTCTGCCTTTATAGCTTTATTCTTAGTTTTATTATAACCCTTTTTATAAAGTTCAGATGCTTCAAAGTACATCTCAGCATCAAAAGCTTGATCTGCTTTTTGTATTACTCTATTTTTTCTTTGAGCTTGTAGAGAAATTGTAGAGAATAAAACTAGAACTAAACTTAATATTAAAAACTTGGAGTTGTTTTTCATCTTTTTCATTTTAATAATTCTTGCTAAAATAAGGAATAATTTGAATTAGTATAACAAAAAGATAATCAGAATTATAAAAAACTAAATGTTAACAGAATGTACTTTAGCTGTTTTAACAGTTTTCACTATTCTCCCTGCAATCTTGTAAGGATCAGCATTTGATGCTGGTCTCCTATCTTCCAACCAACCTTTCCAACCTTGTTCTACTGTAATAATTGGTATTCTGATGGAAGCTCCTCTATCTGAAACACCATAACTAAAGTCATTTATTGAAGCCGTTTCGTGAAGCCCAGTTAACCTTTGATCATTATACTCACCATAAACATCAATATGCTCTTTAGTAACCGATCTAAATGATTCACAAATTTTTTCGTAAATCTCCTGAGAACCACATTCTCTTAAAGTAGAATTAGAAAAGTTAGCATGCATACCAGATCCATTCCAATCACCTTTAATTGGTTTTGGATGATATTCAATATAATATCCATATTCTTCCGTCAATCTATCTAGTAAGTATCTTGCTATCCAAAGTTCGTCTCCTGCTTTTTTAGCTCCTTTAGCAAATAATTGAAACTCCCATTGTCCGCACGCAACCTCTTGATTAATACCTTCAAAATTTAGTCCTGCCTCAATACATAAATCGGCATGTTCTTCTACAAATGATCTCCCGTGAGTATTTTTTCCTCCAACGGAACAATAATACAAACCTTGTGGCCCTGGGTATCCTCCTAACGGAAATCCTAAGGGGAGTTCAGTATCAACATCCATTATAAAATATTCTTGTTCAAAACCAAACCAAAAATCATTATCATTATCATCTATTTGAGATCTTCCGTTAGTTTCATGTGGGGTGCCATCAGCATTTAACACCTCTGTCATAACTAAAAACCCATTTATTCTTTGCGGATCAGAATAAATTGCTACTGGTTTTAATAAACAATCTGAAGAACTCCCCTCTGCTTGCTTTGTAGAGCTACCATCAAAAGCCCAAACAGGACAATCTTCTAACTTTCCACTAAAATCTTCCAAAACTTTGGTTTTGCTTCTCATGTTTTGGGTTGGATGGTAACCATCTAGCCAGATGTATTCTAATTTTGATTTCATTGATAATATTTATTGATTAGTCATTAGTTTTGAGCAAATATAAATTAAAATGATAAAATTTTTGGAAGAAATAAAGAGGATTGATATAATGATTTATCAACAATTTGTTAAATGCAATTAAAACAAGAAAAACATGAAAACAATATAAAATACTAAAAGAAGAAACCCTTCTGTTTTTGAGACTTGTTTCTTTGAGAAAACATAAATAAAGAAACCAAGAATTATTACAGATATCATCATCCATATATAATCGGTAAATAGACTTTCATCTATCATTTTAATTGGAGTAATAATAGATGTAATCCCTAATACGGCTAAAACATTAAAAATATTTGAACCGATTAAATTTCCAATTGCTAAATTAGATTCTTTTCTGAATGCAGCTACTAATGAAGTAGCAAGTTCTGGTAATGATGTTCCAATTGCAACCAAACTTACAGATACAATCCTATCATCCCATTCAAATAATCTTGCAATACTTTGAACTCCATTTACCAAAAATTCGGAACCATACATAAGTAGCATTATTCCTACAAGCATATATAAAATAGATTGGACTAAAGGTGTTTTTCTCGCTTTCTCATATTTCTCATTATCTTCATCAGAAAGTTGTGTGTGTTCTTCTCTTGATCTCTTTATCAAAAACAAAGTAAAAACAATAAGTATCAAAACAAAAACAATTCCAGTAATCAAATTGATTTCTCCAAACAAGTACAAGACAGATCCAAACAAGATAAAAGCAAGAAACATTACCGGGAAGTTTATTTTTATAGTTTGTTTAGTAATATTTATCCTAAATACAATTGCAGTAAGCCCTAATACCAAAGTAATATTTGCTATATTTGAACCAATTACATTTCCAAAAGTAATATCAGTTAGACCATTTAAAGCAGATTTTATACTTACAAATAATTCTGGAGAAGATGTTACAAAAGAGACCACAGTCATACCAACAACAAGTGTTGAAATTCTCATCCTAAGAGCTAAAGCAACCGAACTTCTCACCAAAAGCTCTCCTCCAAAAAACAACATTACAAAACTTAAAAGAAATAATATATTATCCATTTATTTCGTTATCAATATTATCTTTTATATCTTTAGTACTGTCTTTTATCTCTCTTTTTATTTCATTGGAAGCATCTTTCACTTCTCTCATCATTTTACCTAAACCTTTAGCAATTTCTGGAATTTTTTTTGAACCAAACAACATAACTACAAAAAGTATAACAAAGAAAAATTCGGAAGCTCCAATAAATAATAACATAATGCAAAAATAAAAAAAGCCCTCTCAATGAAAGGGCTTTTGTATTAGAATTTTAAAAAGATTACTTATTCTTAATTTCTTTTCGTTTAATTGTGTCAACCATAATAGGCGATGCAACAAATAATGAAGAATATGTTCCAACAATAACTCCAACCATTAAGGCGAACATAAATCCTTTAATTACCTCACCTCCAAAAAGGAAGATAACAAGTAACACAAAGAATGTAGTTAAAGATGTGTTAATCGTTCTACTTAATGTTGAGTTTAATGATTGGTTAATAAATTCATGTACTTCTTTCTTTTTATAGTTGATCATATACTCTCTTACTCTGTCAAATACAACCACAGTATCATTTAATGAATAACCAATAATAGTCAGAATTGCCGCAATAAATGCTTGATCAATTTCTAATGAAAAAGGTAATATCCCATATAAGATTGAGAATACTGAAAGTACAATAAGCACATCATGAAAGACAGCGATAACCGCACCTAAACTAAATTGCCATTTCTTAAATCTCACTAAAATATATAAGAAAATTACTAATAATGAGAAAATGATTGAACCCCAAGCAGAAGATCTAATATCATCAGCAATGGTAGAAGCAACTTTCTGATAGCTAACTATGTTATCATCTGTAAAATCACTACCTAATCCATTAAGTAATGTAGCTGTAACAATACTATCTGCATTTTTATCATCACTGTCTATCATGTATTTTGTCGTAATTTTAACTGCATCTACCGCAACGTTGTTCTGATTTAGTGAGTCTTTTTCTGTTAGATCGTTAAATTTAGATACCTGTATAGATTGAACACTTCCATCTTCATTTACAAATACTTTGGATAATAATTCTTTAATATCTTCATTAGTAATAGTCTCATTTGGCATATTCACAATATAGGTTCTTCCTCCAGAAAAGTCAATTCCATAATCCAATCCTTTTGTAGACAATGAATATCCTCCAAATAAAATTACAATTGCAGATAATACATAAAACACTCTTCTTTTACCTATAAAATCAATATTCAGGTTTTTGAATGCTCCCTTAGTTAATCTTGTAGAAAATGAAATAGATTTTCCTTTATTTAATCTTGCAGAGATAACTAATCTTGTAATGAAAATTGCACAGAACAATGAAGTTAGGATACCTATTATCAAAGTAGTAGCAAATCCTTTAATTGGACCAGAACCAAATATATATAGAATTATACCTGTTAAGAGAGTAGTAACATTGGCATCAATAATAGAAGTATAAGCAGATTTATAACCATCTTCAATTGCTAATCGGACTCCTTTGCCATTTGTTAGTTCCTCTCGAATTCTTTCGTAAATAAGTACATTTGCATCAACTGACATACCTATAGTCAGAACAATACCAGCAATTCCTGGTAAAGTAAGCACCATTCCTGTAGAGGCTAATACACCAAAGATAAAGAATAGATTTGATATTAAAGCCACATTAGATATAATTCCAGCTCCGTAGTAATAAAATATCATATAAAGAAATACGATAAATAATGCAATCATAAAAGATTTCATACTTGCATCAATGGAAGCCTGACCCAATGAAGGTCCTACAACTGATTGTTGTAGAATATTAAGTTTCGATTTCAACTTACCAGAACCCAAAATATTTGCTAGATCATTTGCTTCACTAGAAGAGAATGATCCAGATATCACAGAACTACCTCCCTTAATTTGAGTATTGATAACAGGGCAAGATCTGATAGTTCCATCTAAGACAATAGCAACATGATTATCAATATTCTTTAATGTGATTTTACTCCATTTTTGAGCAGCAGCAGGCTGCATAGTCATACTAACCTCCCACTGACCATCTTGAATACTTGCGCTGGAATTAGATATAATATCTCCATTCAATACAGAACCATCTTCATTTGCATCTTCATATATAGGAGAGGTTTTTAAAGCATAAACTTGTAAAGTCTTTCTTGTTTTATCTGAAGCTAAATATCCATAAGCAAATTTTATATTCTGATTAAGAAATAATTTTTCTAACTTATTAAATAATTCCTTTAAATCTTCTTCACTATTCGAATTAGCGTATCCTATGACAGGTCCAAAAGATCCCTCATCATTTGGCTGAAATAAGAATTGACCATTCTGGTTAAACATATTAACTGTTGTCAACCACTCTTTCATTATTATAGAATCTGACTCAGACAGACCTTTAAATTTGATTGATGATTGAGTTATATCAAAAACTTCATCTAGTTTATAAGACTCCCAGAATTCTAGTTTTGCAGGATCTGTTAAAATAGAGTTAACACGTTTAACATCTTTAGCTCCAGGTAGCTCAACAATAAACCTCCCAGATATTGAAGTTGTAAGAATATTTGGCCGAATATTTGCAAATCTCTCTGACCTTTCTTTTAGAGTTGTAAATGTTGTAGATATTATACCATCTATTTCCTTTCTTAGATATTTTACAACTTCTTCATTAGTTAATCCATTTACCTCCTTAAATTCTGATCCAAAAATATCTGACAAATCATTCCTTGCTTCTAATTCATTACCATACTCATCTTTAACTAAATCTAAATAATCTACAGAACTAGATTTCATTGCCATATCAGCTAAATCTAACCTAGACAGAAAAATTTCATAACGATTTGATCCTTCGTATGCCCAATTAACTAATACATCTCTAATATCTACTTCTAAGGTTACGCTAATACCTCCTTTCAAATCTAATCCTAAATTAATCTGTTTATCTAAACATTCTTGATATGTATAGTTCTTAAATAATAAATTATAAACTCCTTGAGTTTCTTTAGTTAATTGGTTAACAGAAATAGAATCAATGTAGTATGATTCAAGTTTACTTAGTTCTAGGGTCTTATTACTAACGTAATCATTTTTAATATTGTCTTTCTCTTGTTTTACTAAACTGTCTACTATGGTAGAATCATAATCTATATTGTTGAAACTAAAAATATCAGAATTATTAAGTCTAATTGTATCTTGTTTAGTTGATAATTCAAATTCTATAAGAGTATCCTCAAATTTATAATAAACAGAAGAATCTAATTCAAATACTAACTGTTTAGTTGTATCCGTTCTATCAAGAGAATTAATAAACTCTTGGTTAATCTTCTCTTTTCTTAACTCATTCGCAATACTTTCTTCAGTAATTTTCGAGAGGTCAGTATTTTTATTTATTTCAAGTTGAGTTTCAGCGTACTCAATCTTTTCCTCATTAATACTATTCACTTTCCAAGTAAATGAGAGATGGTAAAGACACACAAGAGCAAAAACAATTGTCAGAAATAATATTGGGGTTCTACTTTTCATGATTTATTTTTCAAAATTTTTAGAACCGCAAATATAAACTTTCATATCATATTACACAAAAACTGAAACAATCATTTTTTTATCACTTTTCTGATACAAATTTTATAAGTTTGTATTCAAATTTATTACTGCATGCAAAACAAGTTTTTATTCATTTTATTATCTCTAATTTTTAACACAATTTCTTTCTCTCAAATTAATTTTACTAGAGATACTACTGTAAGTGTTTTTGAAAATTCTACACAATTAAAACACGCTTGGAATGGTGGAGTAAATTCTGCTCAGTTTTCTGAAATTGATTTAGATTTGGATGGAACAAATGACCTAATTATTTTTGACAGATCCGGAAATAGGATATCTCCTTACTTAAATGTTAATGGAAATTTCGTCTTTTCTCCTGAATATCGAAATTCATTTCCATCAATAGAAAGTTGGTTAATTCTAAATGATTATAATTGTGATGGAAAGCAAGATATTTTCACCTATCAGAATGCCGGAATCGCTGTTTATACAAATACCTCATCCAGTTCTCTTAGTTTTACTTTAGCAACTTCATCAATTACAAATACCACTAGCGGACAAGGAATTTATGTGAGTCCAATGGATTTACCAGCTATTTCTGATATTGATAACGATGGAGATTTAGACATATTAACATTTGAAATTAGTGGTGGATTTGTACATTATTTTAAGAATGAATCTATAGAAAATCATGGAAATTGTGATTATCTGGAATATTCTCATAATAATGGTTGTTGGGGAAACTTTTATGAAGGATTAAATACGTATATTTTAGATTGCTTTAACTGTTTATGTCCTCCTATTACAATTGGTTCCTCCAGTAGATATGGAAAACACGCCGGATCTACACTGATTGCAATGGATGTAGATGGTGATATGGATAAAGATTTAATATTAGGGGATGTAAGTTATACTAATTTAAATTTACTGATAAACGGAGGAACTCCACAAAGTGCTCATATCATTATGGTTGACACAGCTTTCCCTCAAAATATTACGAATACAATTCCTGCAGATATTCATATTTTTCCTTCTGCTTTTTATATTGACGCTACCCATGACGGAACAAAAGACTTGATAGTTACAACAAATATGCAAAACAACTCTGCAAATAAAGAAAGTTGTTGGATTTACGAAAATTCGGGAACTAATTCAACTCCTAATTTTAATTTTATACAGAAAGACTTTTTACAAGGAAGTGGTGTTGATTTAGGTGAAAATGCACACCCTACTTTTTATGATGAAAATGGAGATGGACTACTCGATTTATTTGTTGGAAATTACGGATATCATTCATCTACAGGAACTCCAATTTCAAAAATTGCTTTTTATAAAAATACCGGAACAATACAAAATCCTGAATTTACCTTAATTTCTGATGACTTTTTAGGTCTTTCTACTATTCCTCTAAATACTATTCTAAATAGACCTGCACTTAATCTACATCCTACTTTTGGTGATTTGAATGGAGATTTTATAGACGACCTAATAATTGGTGATGCGGATGGGAAGATCCATCTATTTACTGGAGATGGAACTACGTTTAACATAAATATTCCAAACTTTGATTCTATTGATGTTGGTTATTTTGCCTCTCCACAAATTATTGATGTGAACAGAGATGGACTTAATGATTTAATTATCGGATCAAAAAGCGGACAAATTTCTTACTTTGAAAATAAAGGAACTCAAACAAATCCTGATTTTAGTGTCGAATATATAAAATGGGGGGGTATTGATGTGGACTCATTATATATAAGTAATGGTTTTAGTTCTCCAGAACTTATTAAGATAAATGGTGAATACCACCTATTTATTGGTTCTTATACAGGAAAAACTTATTTGTATAATAATATTGATGGAAACATAAATGGAATATTTAGTGAGTTAAATACAATAAACAATACTGTTTGGGAAGGAGGAAAAAATTCAGTTGCAGTATCCGATATTAATAATGATAGCCTGATGGATATAATAATTGGGAACCAATCTGGAGGACTTGCATTTTTCAAGGGAGATACAACTACAACTACTCAGATTGAAGAAATCAGAGAGTATTTTAATGTTTATCCTAATCCATCATCACACACAATATATGTAAAGAATAAAAAGCAAGAGGAAATTTTTATTTATAATAGTTTAGGAGAATTGATTTTCAACACAAAGGACGAATATATTAATGTTGAAGAATTTCCTGTTGGAATTTACGTTATAAAGAAAGGAAAGGAAACTTCCCAATTTATTAAGAAATAATTTTACTCTAACAATCTGTTTGTAGCTTTTACTCCTTCAGCAGATTCTTTTAATTTGTCCATTTCCGAGTCATTTAAATCTAACTCTACTATTTTCTCAATTCCATTTCTTCCCAAGACGACTGGAACACCAATACATAAATCCTCCAAACCATATTCTCCTTCTAAAAGAGCAGAACATGGAAACATTTTCTTTTGATCACAAGCAATAGATTGCACTAATGAAGAAACTGCAGCTCCGGGAGCATACCAAGCAGACGTGCCTAACATTCCTGTTAATGTAGCTCCACCTACTTTAGTTGCTTCTAAAACCTCTGACAATCTTTCTTCTGAAAGAAATTCGGAAACTCTAATCGAATTTCTACTTGCTAATCTTGTTAAAGGCAACATTCCTTTATCAGAATG
>Ga0208947_1000028_pt1 | contig 72593 bp, 59 predicted proteins | sample AOAMet1_04_M0_20_2_FD_188226 | JGI IMG/M metagenome (GOLD analysis project Ga0208947, IMG submission 188226) | Ammonia-oxidizing marine microbial communities from Monterey Bay, California, USA - CAN11_04_M0_20 (SPAdes) | ecosystem: Environmental > Aquatic > Marine > Intertidal zone | place... | reverse complement strand
GCATGTCACTTAGAAATCTTTTAAAAGACGTGAGTTAAGATTGGCGGAGAGACGGGGATTCGAACCCCGGAACCAGTTGCCCAGTTACTACCTTTCCAAGGTAGCGCAATCGACCACTCTGCCATCTCTCCGGAAAATGCATTTTACATGAACTAAAAATTTTTGGCGCAACAAAGGTGCTGCTTATTAACTATCACGCAAAGTAATCATGGGCGAAGCATAGATCGTACCTTTAATAGAAATAATGCCAGCCAAAAAGATAAAGCTAATGGCAACAAAGAAACTAATCGCAAGAATGAATAAATTCGGAGAATAGATAAGATCTAAAAATTGATAAAAAATTACTGATGATAGGATAGTAGCAAAGATGATAGCTGCCGATGCAGATAAAAGCCCAAGAATAAAAAACTCGGATGCTGCTGATTTAAAAATAGTTAGACGACTTGCGCCAATTGCATGCATGATTGCTGTTTCTTTAGTTCGCTGATCTCTGTTTGAATAAATTGAAGCTATTAACGCTAAAACTCCAGCCACTAAGGTCAATAGAAAAATATATTGCACGGCCAGTGAAGCGCTTGCTATGGAGCCTTTTGCTTGATTGATAACTGCTTCTAAATCAACGCTTGTAATAGTTGGAAAACGCTCAATGAAATTACTCATGATTTTTTTGTTCTCACCTACCTTAAGGCTTGTTATGTAGGAGTTTGGGAGATCTTTTCCAAGAGTGGGTGAGAGTATAAAAAAGAAATTAGGCGAAAAGCTTTGCCATTCTATTTCTCTAAAACTGGTAACAGATGCAGTAAATGTTTTGCCTCCAGCTGAAAAATTTAACTCATCACCGATCTCTAAATTCATAGAGACCGCAATCTCTTTATCTACTGAAACCTCTGAAACGGAGCTATCTTCATCCCACCACTGGCCATCCACCACTTTATTGCTTGATGGCAGAGAAGTCTGCCATGTCAAATTGGCTTCTCTTTCCATGAGATTCTCAAAATTTGTTTCTTCTGAGTTGGGGCGCTTCGCTGATAGCAGCCTCCCTCGAATTAGAGGGGTAAAAGTTGGGGCAATGCTTGCCTGATTTTTAAAATATTCATCAATAGGCTCTAAATCGTATTCTTGGATATTAAATAAGAAATAATTAGGCGTGTCCTCATCTAGAGTTTCACCCCAAGAATCCACTAAATCTGTTCGAGTTTCAGCCAGCACGATTAAAAATAACAATGAAAGCCCAAAAATTATTATTTGCAAAATGCTTTCGTTGCCTCGCTGAACAATATTTTTGAGGCCAAGCTTCCAACCTATACCATTTGAAAACGTTACAAAAGAAAGTATATAAATTAATAACCTGCCTAAAAGATACAAAGCCATGGTTACTAGAATTAATGTGATAGCAATGTATGCAATCAACTCGATGTCTTGAAATAAGATTCCCAAGAAACTAAACATTGTAAAAAATGCTACAGAATAAATTATTAAATTATTTGAAAGTTTAATGGAGAAGTCATTTCTTAAAATTCGAATGGGCTGGGTTTCACCCAGGATTTTTAAATATGGCGATGCTGTACCAAAAACTACAAAAGTTGCTGTTACGAAACCAAGGATAACTGGTTTGTATGAAGGTGGGGGCAAATCTGCACTGAGAATTCCCTGAAGTGTCTCAACTAGCAGAAACTGCAAAGCGTAACCACACATCAAGCCAATAACAGTTGCAAAAATAACAATCAATGAAAGCTGCATAATTTGATGCCCTAAGATAAAAGATTTTGATGCGCCAAATACTTTCATCAGGGAGGTATGAAGAAGATTCCGATCTGCATATCTTCTAACTGCCATCATTGCTGCAATAACAGCAATAATTATTGTAAACAAACTGGCTAGATTAAAAAATGTTGTTGAATTGCCAATAGCCTCTCCTAAATTATCTCCAGCGTCGTCTGCATTTTGTACTCGCAAGCTTGCTGGTATCTCACCAAGAGCATCCACAAATTGATTTAGGTTTTGATTGGATCCGATAAAAAGATTTCTATAGACTACCCTGCTTCCAGTTTGAATGACTCCCATAGCCTCAACATCTTCAATGTTAGCAATAGCGATTGGATAAAAGCCTACGAAGCTTGAGTTTCGATCAGGGTAATCTTCAATGATCCCATCAACTTTAAAAGTTTTTTTACCAATGGTGAGCTCATCTGATTGAGTTAATTCTAGGGATTCAGACACCTTGCTTTCTATCCAAATGTGACCGGATGGAGGAGAGCCTGAGTGTTGAATTCGCTGGCCCGAAAAGTTTGTAATAATTAACTCCCCCCTCAATGGATAACTGCCAGTCGTTGCTTTAATAGAAGTAAGTAGATTGTCTCCATTGGCGATAACCATGCTTAAAAATGTAATTGTCTCAGCAGAACGTAGGTCTTTAGATGCAGCTATATTGAGATATTCGGAGTCAATTTCTGTGGCTGAACGAAGAACAAGATCTGCCCCAAGAATACTTGATGCTTGAAGCTGCATAGAAGCTTGCAGCCTATCTCCTAAAAATCCAACGCTTGAAATAGAGGTCACAGCCAAAACAATGGAGAAAGATAGTATTAATAAATCACCATTGAATACTTCTGACCAAAATTTTTTCAGACCATAAATAAAACCTCTGATCACAATAGACAACCATCAGATAACTCGAAGACTTCGTCACATTTTTCAGCTAAAACTAAATCATGGGTTACCAAAACTAGAGTTGTGTTAATTAATTCATTGATTGAAAATAAAAGGTCAGTAATCGCGCCAGAACTTTTCTTATCTAAGTTGCCAGTTGGCTCATCTGCAAATAAAATTTTTGGTTTGTTGACTATGGCCCTAGCAATAGCAACCCTTTGTTTTTCACCTCCGCTGAGCTGAGTTGCGAAGTGTTTAGACCGTTTAGCAAGCCCTACTTGGCCGAGAGCTTCATGGGCTTTACCCATTGCATTTGGGTCACCTGAAATTTCAAGAGGCAGCATCACGTTGTCTAGTGCAGATAACCTTGGCATTAAATGGAATGACTGAAAAACAAACCCAACATCCTTGCCGCGAATTTGAGCTCTCTTATCTTCATCAAGAGCAGTTATTTCAGACCCCAAAAGAGTTACTGTACCTCTTGTTGGTAAATCAAGTCCTGCCATTATGGCAAGCAGAGTAGTTTTTCCAGATCCTGATGGGCCAACCAAAGAAATGGGTTTGCCCTGCTCAACGGATAAATTAATATCTTTAACTATTGTCAAAAGCCCCTCAGGACTGTTAACTTCTTTGGTAATGTTTTTAACTTCTAAAATTAAGTCTTTCAATTTGCGCCTAATGGTATTTTTTGTCATTTTACTGTCTGTTTCATCCACAGTAAATTCTGAAAATCAATCAGATGAACTTAATAATACAATTGTTGTTTTGGGAGATAGTCTTAGCGCAGGATATGGAGTGAAATACGATGAATCATGGCCGTCGCTTCTAGAACAGAGTATTAAAAATAATAATATAGATTTTGGAGTAATCAATGCTGGCATCAGTGGTGATACAACCTCTGGAGGCCTTTATAGACTTCCAAAATTACTCAGTGAGCACAAACCAAAAATTGTGATATTGGAGCTTGGTGGTAATGATGGGTTAAGAGGCATGTCAATCAAAAGAGTGGTTCTAAAAAATCTTGAGAAAATGATTGAGATGATTGTATTAACTGGCGCTGAAACTGTTTTAGTTGGAGTAGAGTTGCCCCCTAACTATGGAGAGCTCTACACAGATAGCTTTGAAAAAATGTTTGTTGATTTAGCAGTAAAATTTAATTTGGAGCTCATCAAGGGATCAATCAAAGAAATGGTGGCATTAGACCTAATGCAAGATGATGGCATTCACCCAAACAAACTGGGTCACCAGATGGTGGAAAAAGAGGTAAGAGTCAAAATATTGCCAATGCTAGACCAGCAAGCAACTAACTAATCTTAATAATTAAGATTATTGATTATGGTCTCGAAAATTTTTAAAAAGTAGCTTCTTTGAAGAGGATCTAATGGGGTTGATATCTATGCCTCCTCTTCTTAAAAATCTTCCAAAGACAGTCAAATCTTTGATGAGAAAATTACGAGCAAGAGTGCAAAAAATAGACTCTATGCATGCTTCATGAAAATCCCCTCTTTGTCTAAAGGATTTTAAAAGCTTGATAACTGGCTTTGGTTCAATAGCGCTTGAGGAAGAATGAAGATAAATAGTGGCCCAATCTGGCTGCGATGTGACAGGACAAATAGATCGAAAGCCCTCAAATTTAATAATGGTATTTTTCTTTATTTTATTAATTGCACGATTTAGCAGAACTGCTTTTGGCGAGTTTTCATATTTAACTTTTTTTGTGACTGAAACTTTTGATTGTAAAAGCTTACCCAAATCTTTTTCAATTAATTTACATGCTTTGGCTGAGTTATTAAATTTTTTATTGTAAAAAGAGGCAAGGTAGATTTTTAAAGATTTAGATTCCACGGTTACCAAAGAATTCATTGGAACTTTAATTTCCAATGATTCAAAGACAGGTTGGTTTTTTGCATTCAGGTATGAAAATTCATATGCATTCCAATAATCAAGTCCATAAAAACTACCCATATCAATAGAATGGCGTTCGACAGAATCTAGGAAATTAGGCGAATATGAATCAGTCTTGGGGTTATTTGGTTTGCCTAAATATTTAGTTTTCACTGGCGGGTTCCAATTCCTTTATGAAGTAATAACAAGCATGCAGAGCTTAAAAGCACAATAAAGAAAATAATCATAGATAGCGCAAATGGTATAGAAACATCACTTACTCCCAGCATGCCCTCCCTAAAGGTGTTAACTACATAAAGCATTGGGTTTACCATTGAAATATTTCTCCACACATCTGGAAGAATATTAATAGAGTAAAAAACTCCACCCAAATATATCAAAGGCGTTAAGACAAAGGTTGGAATAATTGAAATGTCATCAAAGCTATCTGCAAAAATTGCGTTAATAAAACCCATTAATGAAAAAAGAATGGCGGTTAAAAATAGAACAGTAATGGTTAATGCGGGATTAACAATTGTGAATGATGGATAGAAAAACAGACTAACACAAAACACAATGCATCCAATTAAAACACCTCTAGAAACTCCACCCATAATAAATCCAACTAAAATTGCCCAATTGGGCATTGGCGATACAAGGAGTTCTTCAATGGATTTCTGAAATTTCACTGAATAGAAGGAAGAGACAACATTTGCGTAAGAATTAGTAATTACGGACATCATAATTAACCCAGGTATCATGAACTGAATATAATCAAGACCATCCATGGAACCTATTCTTGGGCCGATAAGAGAACCAAAAATGACAAAATATAAAGACATGGTAACGGCTGGTGGAACCAAAGTTTGAACCCAAATTCTTAAAAAACGCTTAATTTCCTTACGAACGAGGGTTACGAGTGAGATAAAAATTTCATTTCTTCTTTTCATAATCAATTCTTTTTAACCATCTCTATAAACATTTCTTCTAGCCTGTTAGATTCATTTCTCATGGATGAGACTTCAATGCCCTGCTCAGTTAATTGATCAAAAAGATCGTTGATAGATTGGTCTCTTTTTATTGCAACATTTAATGTTGTTGCATCCTGCAAGTTAATTTCAAAATTTGAAATCGATGGTGCAACATCCAAAGACTGATTTATATCTAAAACAAACCCCTGAACATCTAACCTACTCAGCAAATCTTTCATTGAAGTATTTTCAACCAACTCACCATGATCAATAATTGCAATGTTTTTACATAATTGCTCTGCTTCTTCTAGGTAATGAGTGGTTAAAATTATAGTTGTTCCATTGGCGTTTATTTCTTTTAAGAATTCCCACATCTCTCTTCTAAGCTCTATATCAACTCCGGCAGTTGGCTCATCAAGAATTAAAAGCTTTGGCTCATGAATTAAAGCTTTAGCGATCATTAGCCTTCTTTTAAAGCCTCCGGAAAGTGTTCTAGCTTGCTCATTTCGTTTTTCCCACAAGCCCAATCTTTTAAGAGTAGTTTCAGTTTTACGCTTTGCTTCTTTAATTGGAATCCCGTAATAACCAGCTTGCGTCGTGACAATGTCTACAACTTTTTCAAAATTATTAAAATTTATTTCTTGAGATACAACACCTAGAAGGCGCTTTGCTTCTGGAAAATTTTTATCAGTATCAATGTCAAAAATTTTTACTGTGCCGGCGGTTTTGGTGACTAGCGAAGCAATGATTCCAATCGTTGATGATTTACCTGCACCATTAGGGCCAAGCAAAGCAAAGAAATCTCCCTCTTTAACGGCAAGATTAATACCTTTTAATGCAACAACTCCAGAGTCATAGGTTTTTTGAAGATCAGAGATCTCAAGAGCAAACTGACTCATGCTGTCTCTTCATCCAGCCCATCAACAAATACTGATAGCAAGAGACCAATAACAAGACCAACCCAAGCACTATAAAAGGTTATAAAAAATGCAATCAATAACGCAGTAGCCATTTCAGAATTCTTCTTTGGAATTGACATCGCAACATAAGCACACGCAAAGCCAGTCAATATCAGAGTTAAAGTAAGCGCCATTACCATTAATGGCTGCATTAAAGTAACAAAGGGAAGTGTAAAATACAAAAATGGAATGCCCATGAGGTAATAGGAGCCAATTCCATCAAAAATTGATGGCATTTGTTTGGGGCCCTTCTTCCATTGCTCTGCAACAACAACATGAACCCCAGTCCATAAAGCTCCCTGTGTAGGAAAAAATGGATTAATTATAGAAGCCAATAAGTTTCTGATTCCAACCGATAGATGTGATCGATTAAGGTCAATTGGCAAGATTTCATCATCTCTATGTTTTTGAGCATCCTTAAGAACTTCTGTAGCGGTAACTAGATCGCCAAAAAGTAACATGTAACCAATAATGACCAAAGGCAACGCATCAACATACATTTGAGCTGAAGGTAAACCAATAAAAATAGGCGAAGTTTTTTCAATTAAACTCATAACCGCAGGTATCTTAAAACCCCATTCAATATTAAAAGTAAGCTCACCCAATATAAAAGCTAGCAAACCAGCAATTACAAAGCCTGGTAATAGACCCAAGGAGCCAACAACCTCAAAAAATCTATTTTTTACAGCTAATTTTTTAAATGGGTTTGAAAAAGTTGTGATAACACAAAGAATAATTGCAACAGTCATTGAGACTGGTTGCACCAGGTAAGCATCAAAATCTTCATAAAACACTTGATAGAAGGCAGCCAAGGCAGCTCCTAAAATAATACCTGCCTTTAATCCATTTGGAATTTTTTCAACTAGCAGTTTTCCCCATCCAGTCAGCCCAAGAATTAAAATTAAAGCTGTGAACTCAAAGCACATTGCTGCCATAAATTGAAAAGCTTCTGGGTTGTACTTGCAGACTCCACCAATGCAAGTGTCAGATCCATCAGGTGGCACGCCATAGTAACCAGCTGCTGCAAGAGCACCCATCACTATTGGAACCGCTGGAGTTACCCAGCCAGGTGCCATAGGCTCTCCAAAAATTAAGGGCCCTGCAGAAATAAAGGTTCCAGCAACCATGCTTAATGCAACTGCCTCTTCGAAAGTTAGGCCAAGCTTCATCGCCAATGGAGCTGCTGCAAATGCAGTTGCACCAGAAATAACTAAGCCTTGAAGAAATTCTGGAGCCCTAAACTTTATATGAATAAAAGGAATGCGAAGAGTAAATGGGCCCCATTTAATTCCACTGCTTTGGGTTGTATTAATTGTATTCATTTTGATAGTTCCGACATACCGTCTTCCAATCCTTTTAAAGTTAATGGAAACATTCTTTGCTCCATGAGTTCTCTAATGATACATAAAGAAGAGGTATAGTCCCAATGATCATCCGGCACTGGGTTCAACCATGCAGCTCTATCGAAATGCTCGCATAGACGTTTGATGGTTGCGCCCCCTGGTTCTTCATTCCAATGCTCAATACTTCCACCAGCGTTTGTAATCTCATATGGGGCCATGGTGGCATCACCAACAAAGATCACTTTATAATCAGCACTATATTTATTGATAATATCTTGAACTAAAAATCTTTCTTGGGTTCTTCTGCGATTGTCTTCCCACACTGATTCGTAAACACAATTATGAAAATAGAAATATTTTAAATGTTTAAATTCTGTTTTTAATGCTGAAAATAGTTCTTCACAAAGCTTAATATAGGGGTCCATTGATCCACCAACATCAAAAAATATTAATACTTTTACATGATTGGTTCTCTCAGGAATCATATTAATGTCTAGCATCCCAGCGTTTCGAGCAGTGGATTTAATTGTGCCGTCCATATCTAACTCATAATCTGTGCTTTGACGAGCAAATTTTCTCAGTCTTCTGAGGGCCACTTTAATATTTCGAGTGCCTATTTCCACTGAATCATCTAAATTTTGATACTGTCTTTGCTCCCAAACTTTAACCGCTTTCTTTTGGCCGCCCTCGCCACCAACTCTGATGCCTTCTGGATTTTGCCCATTATTACCAAATGGTGAGGTACCATTTGTACCAATCCACTTATTTCCGCCTTCATGTCTTTCTTTTTGCTCTTCCATCCTTTTTTTAAATTCCTCGAGCAACTTTTCTAATCCACCCAAAGATTGAATTTTTTTTAATTCTTCTGGATCTAATTCTTTTTCAAAAGCTTTGCGCAACCAATCGTCAGGTATCAACGCCTCAAAAATATCTTCTAACTTTTCAATACCCTTAAAATAAATTTCAAATGCTTTATCAAATTTGTCGTAGTTCTTTTCATCTTTAACCAAAACAGTTCTAGAAAGAAAATAAAAATCTTCCATGTCTGCAAATGCGAGTCTTTTTTCAAGAGCTCCCAATAAATCCAATAGCTCTCTCAGAGTGCATGGCACTCCAGCAGATCTAACGGTATGAAAAAGATTAATTAACATTAAATTATTTTGTTTGCTCTCTTCTTGACATAAATGCAAGACGTTCTAACAATTGAACATCCTGTTCATTTTTTAATAAAGCTCCATACAAAGGAGGAATTGCTTTAGATGTATCTGCATTTTTTAAGATTTCATCCGGCAGTTCATCTGACATTAACAACTTCAACCAATCTATTAATTCAGAAGTTGAAGGTTTTTTCTTCATGCCAGGAATTTTTCTTACATCAAAAAATAAATCCAAAGCTTCTTTGACTAATGCTTTCTTGATTTTGGGATAGTGAACTTTAACAATGCCTTCCATTGTTGAGCGATCTGGGAATTGAATATAGTGAAAGAAGCATCTTCTTAAAAAAGCATCAGGGAGTTCTTTTTCGTTATTTGAAGTAATGATAATCAAAGGCCTCTTTTTAGCTTTAATTGTTTCACCAGTTTCGTAACAATAAAACTCCATGCGATCTAACTCTTGAAGTAAATCATTGGGAAATTCAATGTCTGCTTTATCTATTTCATCAATAAGCAAAACTACTTGTTTATCAGATTCAAATGCATCCCACAACTTGCCTTTTTTAATGTAATTTTTAATATCTTTAACTCTCTCATCACCTAGCTGAGAGTCTCTAAGTCTAGTAACGGCATCATACTCATAGAGGCCCTGTGAAGCTTTAGTGGTTGATTTAATATGCCATTCAATTAATTCCATGTTCAGGGATTGGGCAACTTCAATTGCCAATAGGGTCTTTCCAGTTCCTGGCTCACCTTTTATGATAAGAGGCCTTTCTAAAGCAATAGTTGCATTGACTGCCATGCTTAGATCTTCAGTAGACACATAATTTTTAGTACCTTTAAATTTCATAATATTTCCTTTGGTAGTTATGAAGAAATTTTTTCTTCTGATTTTAAGATTTTTGCAAGCTGACGGCTAGTGGCAACTAAATTTCCGTCCATATCCCAGATATTGCAGTCTTGCTCAAAATAACCATTGCTAATGTCTTTTGCTAAACCATCTATAAATAGACGATTAGTTTTAGGGAGCTGACGAATGTTGCAAGTGAGCGTAAGAGTGGGAACCCACCCAAGTGAGCCGTATTTATTTTGCACTACAGGAGGCAAAATGTCAGCCAGATATGAAAGCACGAATGTATCAGCCGCTCCGCCCTTTAACTCAAGAAAAGCTGAGCATCTTGCTTCAGCGACATCCATTGAGATATCTCTATCCCACCATGCATGATCGGGATGAACCGACATTTCAAGTTGCTGAATAAATGATGGGGTAGAGCCTGCTTTGAAGTTTTCATAATTCATCACCTTAAACTGGTTTTCTGGAACAGAATTCATAATTTCTGGCAGCGGGGTTTCAAGACCAGAATGCCCTTTCATATATTGAAAATCAGAGCAAAGAGCTGAAAATAAACAGGTTAATTTACCATTCTGCATTAATCTGACTTGTCCCATTGAGGAACCTCTTGAAGTTCTAATAACCTCAACGTGAAGTTCAGCAGGTTTTGGTTCTGTTCTATCTAAATAATATACATTAGAATTAATTGAATTTGGATGAGTAAGTACTGATGAAAGCGCTTTATTCATCAACGCCAAAAGGTACCCTCCATGAGGGGTATTACCTACAAAATATCTTGAATCAGGCGTAAATGAAAAAATATTTTCTGAAACTTGATCAAGCTTTAATGCAGATTGAAATTGTTCAAATTGGTTCATATTGATAGATAATTAGGTAATTGTAATTCAAAGAAATTAAAAATGGCTGGATTTATAGACATTGCATGTAATTTTACACATGAGTCTTTTAAGGATAATTTAGAGACTGTTATTAAAAATGCTGAGATTCAAAAAGTTAACAAGTTTGTGCTGTTGTGCGCTAGTTTAAAAGACTTGGAGCCTATAAAAAAAATCCAGGAATCATCACCTGAAAAATTCTTTATTTCAGCTGGCATTCACCCCCACAACGCCAAAGAAGTTCTTAAGATTGGCTATCAAGATCTTCTAAAAAAATTAGCATTCAGTAAGCCGCATGCCATTGGAGAAACTGGCTTAGACTATTTTAGAAATATTTCTTCCCCTGAGATTCAAAGAGAATCTTTTAAAATGCATATTGATATTGCAAAAGAGCTTAATCTCCCCCTTTACTTACACCAAAGAGAGTCTCACCAAGACTTTATTAAAATAATTAAAGAAAATTTAAACAACTTTCCAAAGTTTGTTGTCCATTGTTTTACTGGCACTCAAGAAGAGTTAGATGATTACCTAGATCTAGGAGCATACATTGGATTAACTGGCTGGATTTGTGATGCTAAGCGCAATGTTGATCTACGCCAATCAATTAAAAACATACCTTTAGAAAAATTGATGTTAGAGACTGACTGCCCCTACTTAATCCCTAAAAATCTTCCAGACAAACCGGCAAAAAATATTAATGAACCAAAATATTTACCTCATATAGCAAATGAAATTAGCAAGCTCACAGGAGTCGATGTTGAGGAGCTTTGCTCAGCAACGCATGATAATGCAGTTAAGTTTTTTAACTAAAACAAGATCTATCTAAGTTAAATTTCTTACAAATCTCATCATTGTTTTGGCCAGCTTTCACTGAGGAATGTTGAATTTCTGGGGTTGTTTCTGAGAATCTTGGTGCAGGTGCAGGCTGAGTAACTCCATCAATCTCAACAAATGAGTTTCTTGCTTTCATGTGATGATGTTCCGGAGCTTCTGACAAGCTTAAAATTGGGGCAACACAAGCATCAGACCCATCAAAGATAGCCGCCCATTCATCACGAGTTTTCTGCTTTATTCTTTCTTGCATTAAAGATTTAAGTTCTGGCCATTGGTTGCGATTCATTTGATCTTGAAATTTTGGATCAGAAATTTCTAGTTTTTCTAGAAGGATTGAGTAAAACTGAGGCTCTATAGATCCAACGGCTAGAAATTTTTTATCTGCGCACTCATAAGAGTCATAAAAATGGGCTGCACCATCTAGCATATTTGACTCCCTCTCATCCTGCCAAAATCCAGAGGCTTTAAAAGCATAAAACATAGACATAAGAACTGAAGCCCCATCAACCATTGCCGCATCAACAACTTGCCCTTTCCCACCGCTCTTAATATTTAATAAAGCAGAAACTATGCCCAAAGCTAGAAACATGCCTCCTCCGCCAAAATCACCCACTAAATTTAAGGGAGGTGGAGGAGTTTCATTTTTTCTACCCATCGCTTCCAGCGCTCCTGTTAGGGCAATGTAATTAATGTCATGGCCAGCTGTTTTTGCCAAGGGACCATCTTGACCCCAACCAGTCATCCTGCCATAAACTAATTTTGAATTAACTGCCAAGCAATCATCGGGACCCAGCCCAAGTCGCTCCATTACTCCAGGTCTAAAACCTTCAATCAAACCATCTACATTTGTTAATAATTTTTTGATTTCGACCACTGTATCAGGGTTTTTTAAATCAGCTGATAAAGATGATTTAGATCGATGTTGAAAGTCAATGGTATTACCATGACCATGTTGCGAAGATCTATCGATCCTAATAATTTCAGCACCTAAATCTGCAAGGACCATTCCGCAAAATGGGCCAGGGCCTATACCAGCAAACTCGACAAGTGTAATTCCTTTTAATGGACCGGCCATTTATGTCTCCTTGAGTACAAAAGCTTTAAAAAAATTCAATAGAAATGGTAGCAAAGTTAACGAAGCAAAAAAAGAAACCAATAAAGCAAAGGCTGTGAAGAGGCCAAACAATACTGTTGGAGTAAAGTTTGATAATGCAAAAACAGAGAAGCCTGCGGCTATTGTTGTGGCTGTATAAAACACTGCTCTACCAACTGAATTATGAGAATTTAAAATCCTTTCATCGCTTGGGGAGCGATTTATTTGAACTTCAGTTTTATATCGATACAAATAATGAATGGTATTATCAACAGCCATACCTACGCTTATTGCAGCAACAGTTATCGTCATCATGTCTAGAGGAATTCCAAGGATTCCCAGCATACCCAGAACCGAACCAGCAGTAATTAAATTTGGTGTTAGCGCTATCAGCATGATTTTTATTGATCTAAAAAGAATCAGCAACATTAAACCAATGGCTCCAAACACCAATCCAAGAGATTTTATTTGAGAAGAAAATAAAGACTGCAGCATGTTGTTATATAAAACTGCCAAACCTGTTACCTGAAATTGATTTGGCTCTAATTGAAATTTATTTTCTAAATCAAAATGTATTTTTTCAAGTAATTCTTTTCTATTTAGTGTTTTTGCAGACTCAAGCACTCTAGCAGATATCCTTACCTTGGAGTCATCTTCATTAATGTATGAATACAGAAGCGTTTCTTTAATATCTTCGGGTAGAACTGATCGCAACAAGGCTAGCTCTAAATCATTAAGATCATTGTTGTCATTAATCAATCTGGCTAATTTAATACCGCTGGCCACACTAAGCACCTTCCCCATTTCTGGAATGCTATCAAGGTAATCATGAATAGATTCAAGTTTTGATAAAGAGCTTGCATTCCACCAGTATCCAGATGCTTCACTGGAATCATCCTCAAATAAATCGTCTTCAAATAAATCATCGTCTTCAAACAGTGAGTCATCAAAAAGTTCTTGAGCTGGTTGATCAATCAAGATCTCTAAAGTTGCTGTTCCACCAAGCTCTTGATCAAGCAATAACATCCCCTGATATATTTCAGTCTCTGGAGAGAAATAATCAATAAATCTATTTTCTACTTCTAATTTTGAAATTCCATAAAGCATTGAGGCTGCAATTAAAAAAAATAATAGCGCTATCTGATTTCCATTTTTAAGAGTAATAAAAGCTAATTTTGTAGGTATTTTTTTAATAAAGTTCAGTGAAGAAGCCTGTTTAGAACTAATCAGTAGCTTCATTGCAGCTGGCAAAAATGTGAATGTAAAGATAAATGCAAAAATCATTCCAACCGACATCATCTTCCCAAACTCTATTACTGGTTTAATATCACCCATTATTAAAGATAAAAAAGCAATTGCTGTAGTCAATGCAGCGAACAAGCATGGCATAACCATCTGATTTAGAGTTATATATATAGCTCGATCTATTGATTCTTCACTCTTGCAGACCTCTATAAATCTAACCAAAACGTGAACAGTCAATGAGATGGTTAGTATCAAAAGTAACGCAATAAAATTTGAAGATATTACACTTATCTTCCAGTCCATCAAACCCAGAATGCTTGCAGTAAATGCAGTGGTTACTAATGCATTACTGAGAGGTAGAATAACGAACCAAAGGTTCTGAAAAAAGAGGTATAGCATTAAGCAAAATACCAATGCTACTCCTGCACCAAATACAGCGAGGTCCGATTTAATAAAGCTCATCATATCTGTAGCTATCATTGATGCGCCACCTAAAAATAATTTTCCCTGATCGCGCCTCTCATCTAGAAGTTCCCTGATCTTAGCAATAAGCTCAGCTCTTTGAATAGAATCAGCGTTATTGATTTGAGATATTTGACGATTTATTTTTTTAAGCTCATTGCGGTCACTGCTAGAGAGGGTCGGTTTGTCCTGTAATTCATACCTTTTTCGAATTAAAGACCTATAAGAGGAGTTTTCTTTTAAAGTTACCTGCATCGCAGTAGTCTCTCCAGAGGGACTTATTATTAGTTCGGAATATACTGGATTGTTGATAATTTCTTCTTTGGCAGCAATCAAATCCAAACCCTCTGTTTCAAGAGTTTTAAGACTATCCATTAAGTCAGCAAGTGGTACCTTGGGTTGAAAAAAAATTGGGGCATCTAAAATTGTTAACACAGAGTCTACATTGGGAAGCTTGCTCAGTGACTCATCAAGATTTTTAATCACAGACAAAGATTGCTTAGAAAATAAATCGGCTTTAGGGGTAAAGGTGATTATTAAAAAATCTGAATTACCAAAAATCTCCCCTGTCTCCCTATATATTTTAAATGCTTCATCTCCGTCTATTACCAAAGCATCAGATGAAGCGTCAAGCTTAAAGTTTTGCAGTCCTGGCGATGAGATTAAAAAAATAATCCCAATAAAAATAAGGCTAATTAATGGTCTTAAGAGAATATAATTGAAAAGTCTATTCATTTTTTTAATTTTTATTTGAACAATCCGGTGATTCATGGATCACAGGATTTTTATTATATTCATCAATAGTAAATGCCTGTATTGATAATGCATGTATTTGTTTCATTGTTTCCAATAAAATTTTATAAATCATTTGATGCCTGTGGACTTTTGAAAGGCCGCAAAAATTATCAGATACCAGAACAAGCTTAAAGTGTGTTTCAGAACCTGGAGGCACATTATGCATAGAGCTCTCATTTTCTAAAAAAAGATGTTTCACATTAAGACCTTCATTAAGATGGTGAATAATAGTTTCGTATGCCGACATAATTAAAGGGATTCCATTTCTAAAAGAGCTTTTTTATTACCGGCACCCAAGGCAAACTCTCCAATTGATTGATCTTGCTTGATCACTCTATGGCAAGGGATGAAAATAGGAACCGGATTTATCTTGCAGGCTGTTCCAACTGCTCTAAAGGCTCCTGGCGATCCAATTTGTTTTGCGATAGAAAGATATGATTCTGTTGCTCCTCTAGAAATCTGACAAAGAGCGTTCCAAACTTTTAGTTGAAAATCTGTTCCAATTAAATCGATCTCTGGAAGAGAATCCAACCCCTTAGGTGAAAAGAATTGATTAATATATTTTTGAAGAGAGCTATCGTGGGGATATTCAGGTTGTATTGATTTAAAAAAACGAAGTTCTCTAAGGCCTAAATCACTATAAGTTGATTGAAAAAAGCCTATCGGAGAAGAAACATATTTTATATTCATGGCAATATTTTAGCATTTTGACTTTAAAAACAATTTTATATTTATAAAAAAGGAGAGGTTAACCTCTCCTTTTTTTATTATAAATTCTGTTTAATTGCTTGTATTGTATATCCATTCCATTGAGTAAAGATTACTTGGAGAGCACGAAGCTATATTTTCTTTCCATCTATCATTAAACCCATTCTCTCTCCTGTAATCACGAATTGCTGGCCAAGTTTTAGTTGCTTCTGCCCTCTTGTTACGATGATAGTAGTGAGTCATTGTAATCATATCGAATGGAGTGTCAGCATCAAACCCTCTATACGGTCTCAAATAATGAACTCCAAATCCATCTCTACCAAGCTCTATATTTGCTTCTTCATTATCTGCAGCAAGCTCAAGTATTTTGGTCCATGACGCATTATCTGTAAATTTGCAAGATCTGAAATCAACCATCTGAATGTCATCGCGCTCTTCAACAGGAATTCTCATGTGCAATGCTGCTGTATTTAGAAATGCAACCTGTCTATCACATATACCAGGATTTGCAGCACCCTTGGCATCGTAATCATTAAGATAAGCTCCATATTCTTTGTACATTTCTTCTCCATTGGGCCATGTGCCCCAGAGAACATAATCATGATCCGTTTTTCCAGCTAAAACTGGCGTAAAGATGGTTTTGGAATATTGCAAACCATTTGCTTTAAGAAACTTTTCATATTTTTTTGCATGTTTGATAACATCATCGTAGCTTTTTCCTGGTTTGTATTTACAAAAACTTGCTTCAGTTCGAACGTTATATTGCTCAGAAGTTGCAAATCCAGTTTGAGCAAATAATAAAAATGGTATTAGTAACAAATATCTCATGCGGTCTCCAAATTGGGTTATTTATAAACATTAACGCCTAAAGAGCTTACTCTCAAGTCAAAAAATATTTAGAAAAGATGGTGCGGCATCCGAGATTCGAACTCGGACCATCTGCTTGGAAGGCAGATATACTAGCCATTATACTAATGCCGCTAGCTGAAGAAATCGTATATTACACTATCTTGTTGTGAATCTTAAGAGAATTGAATAGTCTTTTAACTTAAGTTAGGTATTCACAAATGAATTAGTTTAAAATTAAATCATGATATTTGATTTCAATCACCTCAAAACAGCAAAAATTAAATACCTCAGCCATGGGTATAGAGTTGGCAAAGTCTCTGTAAAATTAATTCTTTTAGGTGTTGCTGGAATTATTCATGCCGTGCTGCCTTTTGTATTAGTTGAGACTGTTAGCAATGGGGTAAAAAAAATTGCAGATGAGCTTTCACGTTTCTAAGTTATAGAACCTTATAGCGGCTATAAAGCTTGGATGACTTGCACTCTGACTGTTCAAGCAGTAACTTCTGAATTTCTTTGCCAATCTCTAAAGCTTGCCAAGATTCTATAAACGCTTTTCTTGAATCCTGAGATGAGAATACATTTGTCCATTGAAATTGATTGCTATTAGCTTGGTTGCCAGAATAGACGATATCAACTGGAGATTTATTTTTTACCAATGCATCGGTAAATTGCTCAAGCACTAATTTTATAGTTGCATAGTCATAGTTTTCAAGATAACCACATTCTAAAATCTCCACCACTGCTGGCGACGCATCAATAGTTTCCTTTGTTAACTTCAATGAGTTGTATGAGAAAGTTGGATTTTCACAGGTAGCAATTTCCTTAAAAGATAATGCTGCAAGAGCAAGGTCTAACTTGTCTATCGAAACCTCATCTTTATGTTTTAGGAACAGCTCAAAAGATGTTGTTTGAAGTTCAGCTTGCTTAATTGGAAATAAAAAAAATAATTCCTCAGAACTATCTACTATTTGCGAAAAGCTCTTAACAAGATTAGGGATAAATCTTTCAACAGAGTTAAGAGTTTGACCTTCAATCAAATTACATTTATAAAATGATTCTTTGTTGGAATAAGTAGGTTTAATAAAATTACCAAGCTCCAACCCTGTTGCTTTAGAGCCATCATTGCAAGATGCAATAATAAGGAAACAAAGAAAAGCTATTATGAATTTCAGCAACACTAAAAAAATATTTAAACAGTGAGATAATAATATTATGAAAAGATATATCTGCATACCAATTCTCTCACTTACCTTTTTTCTTATTGCGCCAACAAATCTTTATGCATATAAGTTTGGATTAGGGTCCTGTCTTGATCAAAGGAGTGCACAAGCGATATGGCCATCTATAAAAAATAAAAATATTGATGGGTTTATATTTCTGGGAGATAACGTTTATGGGGACCATCCAAATGGGAAGCTGGTAAAAATGAAAAAAGCTTACGCTCAACAAAGAAATAATTTTCCTGTCTGGCTTACGAGTGATACAGAGATATTATCAATCTGGGATGATCATGATTATGGTTTGAATGACGGAGGCAAAAATTACATTTTAAAAAAAGAAGCCGAACAAATGTTTTTAGATTTCTGGCATGTGCCTGCAAATGATCCAAGAAGAAAAAGAGAGGGAATTTATTTCAATATAAATAAAAATATTGATGGTGCTAATATTGAATTTATAGGTCTTGATACAAGGTATTTTAGGTCAGAGCTGCTAGGGAAAAAAAGTAATTACAAACCAAATGTAGACCCAAATGCAACTATCCTTGGCAAAGATCAATGGAAATGGCTAGAATCAACAATTAATAATTCAACGGCAGATGTGATTATTATTCTTTCATCCATCCAGATATTGGCAACCAATCATCAATATGAAAAATGGGCTAATTTTCCTTTAGAACGTACAAAACTCTTGAATTTACTCTCTATCGCATCAATAGAAAAAACTATTATAGCTATCTCGGGTGATAGGCATCGCTCTGGAATCTACCAGAACAAACACTTTACCGAAATTACAGCTTCGTCCTTAAATAAAGTGGCTTCAAACAATAAAGAAAATGATCCTCTTTTAATAGGAAAGATGTTTCCAGAAAAAAACTTTGGCATTCTGAATATAGAACCAGCAAAAAAGAAAATAACGATTTCAATTCATAATGAAAATGGAAGAGAGCTCAATTCTCAAAAAATCAAAATGGTTCATTTTTGATGGCCTTCATTTTTTATCTATTAAGTTTTCATAAAAAATAGTATCGTTTCAATATACCTTCTTACAATAAATATAAAATTATGAAAAAAATTACTTTTTTATTTGCATTACTAATCTCTAATTTTGGTTTTGCAGATACATTGCTTCACGTTGGAAATTTAATTGATACTAATAATGGTCAAATTAGCAAAGCCATGACTGTAAGAGTTGCAGGAAATAAAATAATTGAAGTATCAAAAGGTTATGCAAATCCTAAAAAATCGGATTCAGTAATTAATCTAAAGCAATCATATGTTCTTCCAGGATTTATGGATATGCATGTTCACCTTGCACAAGAGTATGTTCCTAAAGCTGAGAGGCAATCTAAGGTTGAGCCTGAGTTTAGGGCATTATTCGCAGCCAACGCTGCTACAAAGACCCTTATGGCTGGATTTACATCCGTTAGAAACCTTGGCGATGGAGGAATGGAAACAATTGCTTTGCGACAAGCAATTCAACAAGGCTTAATTGTAGGGCCAAGGATTTTTACCTCTGGCAAAACAATAGCAACAACAGGTGGCCATGGAGATCCTACAAATGGAATGGCAAAAGCTGACTATTCACCACCTTCACCAGAAGATGGAGTCATTGATAGTCCTGAAGAGGCTATAAAAGCAGTAAGACAAAGGTATAAAGATGGAACAGACGGAATTAAGATTACGGCAACTGGAGGGGTTCTTAGCGTTGCAAAGTCTGGTGAAAATCCACAATTTACACAGGACGAACTGCTGGCAATTATTTCAACAGCAAATGACTATGGGCTTTGGACAGCAGCTCATGCTCATGGAAAAGAAGGAATGAAAAGAGCGGTTGAGGCTGGAATCAACTCGATTGAGCATGGAACTTTCATGGATCAAGAGGTTATGGAGCTAATGAAAGCAAAAGGAACCTATTATGTGCCAACTATAATGGCTGGAAATTGGGTTGCAGAGAAAGCCAAAATTCCAAATTTTTTTCCATCACTTGTTAGACCTAAAGCAGCAAAAATTGGACCTCAAATTCAATCAACTTTTGCGCAGGCTTATAAAGCAGGCGTCAAAATAGCATTTGGAACTGACTCAGGAGTTTCTGCTCATGGTGATAATTGGCAGGAATTTATTCTCATGACAGACGCTGGAATGCCAAATGATAAGGCTCTAAAAAGTGCAACAATTGAACCAGCAAAACTTTTAAGAATGGAAGACGTGCTGGGCCAAATAAAACCTGGAATGCTTGCCGATATTATTGCTTTGGAAGAAAATCCAATTGTCAATATTGACTCAGTTCAGAATGTAATCTTTGTAATGAAAGATGGAGAAGTTTTCAAAGAAAACTCTTAAAGTGGCCTCAAAAGCTAAAGCTATTATATTGGGTGCAGGCATGAGCGGAATTGCATGCGGACTATCGCTTAATAATAATTTTAATGTTTCTATATTTGAAAAATCTAGAGGGGTTGGGGGCCGACTGTGCGCAAAAAAATTGACTAATGGTTTGCTTCATTTTGGAGCTCAATTTTGCACATCTCAAGCCAATCAATTTCAAGAGTTTCTCTTAAAAAATAAGGCGATTAACTTTTTAGGGTCTGCATTTAACTGTGCTGAAAATTCTATTGTGGAAACTGATCATTATTTTACTCATCCTCAAGGTATGCATAGCCTACTTAAACAGGAAGCAAATTTGTTGAATATTACCTTCAATCAAAAAGCTGTTCATATTGATGAGGCAAAGAAAGTTGTCTATTTCGAATCAGGTCATGAAGAGTCATATGACATAATTATTTCTAGCCTTCCCCTGCCTCAATCTCAGGATATCTTTCAGTCAACTATAGAACATGATTCTAAATTTGGTCCATGTATAGCGGTTGGCATGAATTTTAAACTTCCGTCAGATATTATTCATAATGCTTTTAAAAACTTTAATGCAGATGTGCCGTGGTTTGCTTCAAGTAAATTTTATAATTCAGAGGAACAAGAGACATGGATCATGCAATTTTCACCAGAGGCAAGCACTAAAATGATGTCCGCCTCAGATTCATACATCGAGAATGCTGTAACAAGATCTATAGCAGACTTCTTTAATCAAGATTTTAAATTAAAGAATATTAAAATTTTTAGATGGAAATATGCTTTATGCTCAAGATCGGAATTAAACAATAAATTTACTTCAATCTCCGAAGAGGCTTTTGCTATTGGAGATTGGAATATTTCTGCAAGAGTAGAGTCAGCTTATATCTCTGGGGTAGCGTTAGGAAATTTTTTAAATGAGGCAAGAGCATGAAACAAATAGGCGTAATCTTTCCAGATGATCTTGCTACCAATAACAAGGTCCTCTCCACTATAGATAAAGCTGATCCTCTATTATTATATGAGCCTTGCGATACCTTCTATCAAATTAATCACCACAAGCATAAATTAGTTTTTTTGATTTCCTCTTTAAGACATTGGAAAAAAGTACTTGAAAAAGATTATTTGAATATTATTCACATCAAGGTATCAAAGGACAGAAAATTTGATTTGATGCATGAGCTTGAAATTTTGCATGAAAAAACTCAATTTAAAATTTTAAATGTGACTCAACCTAGCGATCATGGCATTCTTACACAACTTATGTTTTTCGGATCTAAGCATAATGTAAAGCTAAAAATACATCCTGATACAAAATTTATTGATTCTATTGATGGGTTCTCTGAATGGTCAAAAGATAAAAAATCTCTTGTACAAGAGTACTATTATCGTTGGTTGAGAAAAAAATATAATCTCCTTATGGAGGGTGCCAAACCTCTAGGAGGTAAATGGAACTTTGATAAAGAAAATCAAAAAAGTATTTCAAAATTAAAAGAGGCTCCAAAGGAAAGAAATAAACTCAAATCAGATGAGCTCACAGTCTCAACCATGGTTGAAATTGAAAACTGCTTTCCTGATTCTATTGGTAATTTAGAGAATTTTAACTGGGCTGTGACCCACAAAGATGCTAGAAAACAATTAAAAATTTTTTTAAAAGACTACTTTAAGTATTTCGGTGATTTTCAAGACGCTATTGATAAAAATAATTCAACAATGTTCCACTCCTTACTTTCTCCATATATTAATGCAGGCTTGTTAGATCCAATGGAGTGCATTGTTGATGCAATCAGCTCCTTTAAAGAGCAAGAAAATGAAATACCTATAAATGCACTAGAAGGGTTCATAAGGCAAATCCTTGGGTGGCGAGAATTTATTAGAGGGGTTTACTGGGAAAATATGCCGCAGTATAAAGAAATGAATTTCTGGTCACATAACAACAGCTTGAATAAAAATTGGTATACAGGCGAAACAGGCATACCTCCGTTAGATGATGCCATCAAAGAGTCAATAGAGACTGGTTACACACATCACATAAACAGACTGATGATCATTTCTAACTTAATGAACTTAACAGGAATCAGGCCAAATGAAATGTATCAGTGGTTTATGGAGATGTATGTTGACTCAGCAGATTGGGTGATGGTACCAAATGTATATGGCATGGGTACATATGCAGATGGTGGTATATTTTCGACCAAGCCATATATTTGTGGTTCAAGCTATATGTTAAGGATGTCTAATTATAAAAAAGATGGTTGGTGTGATGCAGTGGATGGGCTCTACTGGAGGTTTATTGAAAACAACCGAGAGTTTTTTGCCACCAGCCCTAGATTGGCCTTGATGCCAAAATCTCTTGATAGAATGGATTCAGGTAGAAAAGTAAAAATTTTTAAGGCTGCTGAAGAGTTTATAGAAAAAAATACTTCTTAAATTAAAGATCTTCTAGCAGAAAGCTAGAAGCTGCTAAACTCATTGCAGGATTTTCATGAGCAACGTCGGGCACTGTTTGGTATCGCCACCTAAAAGGCATTTTGCTCTCCACTCCAAGATTGACCAGATCATTAAAAAAATTAGTTCCTCTCTCAAATCTATGCTTTCCTTGTTTATTTGCCTTTCTCATTGCGGGCAAAGAATGGTGTTTAGGATCGTTATCAGCATCGCCTAGAAAAATACCTCCCTTAAGATTTAAAAACCATTTAATCCTTTCGTTTGAAACATTCATATTTTTGATGCCAAAAGGAAAACCGATTGTTTGGTTGGCAAAAGTATAAAAACCTGCATTTGCCATGGCAGCTTTCTCAACCCTAGTTTCTTCGCTTAGCAGTAGGTAGCGATGAACGAATTGAGAGCCTCCTGAATGACCATAAAGTCTAAAATTGAGTGTAGAAATATTTAACTTAGATTTAAAAAAATCGAACAAAAGGCCTAATGAATCATCTAGGTGTAAAGACACATCTTTTAATTTCTTTCCTTTCGAATTTGTTTTCATTAAATAGACATACTCCGGAAAGAATTCCTTTGAAAATTCTGGAGCAATCAATACCACATTTCTTTGCTCTGCCAATGGCAACCAATCATTTATATATCTCTCTGCTGATCTTGAGACGCCGTGCATGATAAATAAAATTTTTGTATTCTCATTAATTGAGGTCGGCAATGAATAAAAAATATTTATATCAGGCTTATTCCAATAAGAAAATGTTGATTGTTGAACCTCTCGTCCAAGCAATTCAATGGAAGAAACAAAAATAAAAAATAGTGCTAATTTGTTCATTAATGCTGATGGCCTTTTGGTTTTTCAGGAGCTTTGCATTTGCCTCTTTCCCAGTCACCTGGTTTGCAGTCATAAATTATTCTTCCATGGTCTTTAATTAAATAATCGAGTATTTGATGAGCGTGAACTCCAAAGCCTAATGAAGCATCCTCTTGAAGTTCATCTATGGGTATGGTGTAACTCGTCCAATCTTTTGGAGCTCTCCACCCAGGTGGAGGAACTAACTGGGCTCTGATGCCTGAGATAGGATGAAGTGCGCGCCATTCTCTAATTTGATTAGCCATCATCTCAACCAATTTTGGGTACTTGGTAGCAAGATTTTTATATTCATTAGGATCAGTATTAATATCAAACAATTGATTTTCTACATTAACTTCTAGGAGAGAACTTGTGATGACCTGAACTAACTTCCACTTGTCGTTAAAAACAGTGGTATGGAATTCACCATAATTAGGGGTCTCTGAAGCAAAATATACTTCCTTGGAAAGTTTTATATCCTTAGAGTCGCGAATTGCTGGCCACATGTCTCTGCCCCATATTTCTTTGGTATTGAGCATAGGTACATCTGAGGCGCTAGCAAGAGTTGGAAAAACATCCATTACCGTCATGATTGAAGAAAAATTAGAGTTTGCATCAATCTTTCCTTTCCATTTCATTGCTGCAATTACCCTGATTCCTCCTTCGTAAGTATCTCCTTTTCCTCCTCGCAATGGAAAGTTATCAGCACCGCCGCCTGCATAAGCAGCACCACCATTATCACTGCTAAATAAAATAAGTGTTTCCTCTTCTATTCCCTCTGCTGCAAGTGTATTTAGGACTTGTCCAATTGCTTGATCTAGGCCATCAACTACTGCTGCATAAATGGGTCTAGCACTAGGTGAGAAGCCATTGAGCTTTCTAGTGCGGTCAATAGAAACACTTCTAGTAAGTTCTCTTTTATCTTCTAGATCAGCATATTTTTTAACCAAATCATCTGGTGCCTCGAGCGGGCTGTGGGGAGCAATAAATGGCATATATAAGAAAAAGGGTTTTTCTTTATCTCTTGCTTCTATCCATCTTGTTGCCTCATTGGCGAGAAGAAATGTTTCATAGCCTTCGTCAGACACAGTAACTCCATTTCGCTGAAAATCAATACCACCTTGGTTAGCAAATGGAGGAAAATATCCAACCTCAGTATGCATGTGACCATAAAAATCATCGAAACCTCGTGCATTTGGATGAAAAATTTCTTGAGAATGGCCCAAATGCCATTTTCCAACCATGGCAGTTTGATACCCAGCAGCCTTAAAAGATTCTGGCATAAAATGCTCATCTGGGTGAACGCCATTGTTCATCCAAGGCATGACAACTGAATAGGATATTCCTAATCGCAGAGGATCTCTTCCTGTCATCAATGCTGCACGGGTAGGACTACAAATCGGTGTTGCATAAAATCTATCGAGGGTTAAACCTTCGGAAAAAAGGGAATTAATTGCTGGAGTGTCAATTGGAGCGCCTCTGAGAGAAATGTCAGCCCAACCTAAATCATCAACAAGAAAAATAATTACATTTGGTTGTTTTGCCTCAGCAAAAGCAGGAACAATAAATGAAAGGAGTACCAGAAGCACATATCTAAAATTCATAATCATCTCCATTAAAATTATTTGTCCAATTCCAATATTCTACCAATCTCCATGGAGATGTGGTGACAACTTTCCCTTGTGAGTTCTGATACCAGCTTGATACCTTTGGATGTTGCCAAACCATTTTATCTAAACGATCATTTAGTCTCTTTTGATAATCTTCAACAGTAGCACTCTTCGGTTTAATACTTCTGTAATTATTTGCAATCATGTGTTTAATTGCAGAACAAATATATTGAATTTGGCACTCTGAATTAAAAATAATGCTCCCAGCATGAGCCAAGTTAGTTCCTGGACCATACATGGCAAAAAAGTTAGGTAAAGTGTCAAATGTAATTCCTAGGTATGATTCAGGTGCATCTCCATACATTTTTTTAAAGCTGCCCTGCCCCCCATCGACATGCATGGGCTGGAAAAATTCCTGAGCATTAAACCCAGTAGCAAAAATAATGGTATCAAATTCCAGCTCTTTCTCTGATGTAGAAATTCCAATTGATGAAATAGTTTTAAGCTCTTCTGCCAGCAATTCAACATGAGGTAAATGAAGTGATTGCAGCCAAGCACCATTATCCTGCAGCATACGTTTGCCAAATGGTGGGTAATCTGGAAGCACTTTAGAAATCAAAGATGGGTCTGTAATTTGAGCTAAAATAGCATCTGTAAATATTTGTCTCATTGCATCATTTTCCGCATTGATAGAAGCCCCATTGCCATCCCATTCCTTATCAATGATCAATGAGTTAAGAAGCTGATCTGAGCCAGGATAAAAAAGTAAAAACCGATACCAGCGAGAATAAAAAGGCAGATGGGCTAATAGCCACTGCTTGCCCTCGCTTACCTTTGTGTGATATTCAGGATTTGGGAACATCCAAGGCGGGGATCGCTGAAAAATTGTAAGTTGCTCACAATCTTTTGCAATGGCAGGAACAATTTGAAATGCGCTTGCTCCGCTTCCAATAACAGCAACTTTTTTACCAGTGATTACGTCTTCTTTAGGCCATCTTGCGGAGTGAAAAATACTTCCTTGAAAATCATCAATTCCTTTAATGCTTGGTATCTTAGGTTGATTAAGTTGCCCCACACATGAGATAACAAGGTTGACTTCTTCTTTAATATTTTTTCCTTGACGCTCAGAACTAACCGTCCACAACTTAGTATCCTCATCAAAAAACATGCTTTTGACTGTGGTATTAAAATGGGTATGCTTGTTGATACCAAACTTCTTAAAACATTTGTTGAAATATTCTTTTAATTCAGGTTGTTGAGAGAAATGCTCAGACCAAAGATGGTTTTCTTCAAACGAATAAGAATAAAAATGATTGGCGATATCTACACGAGAACCTGGATAGTCATTTTCGTGCCATGTTCCACCCACGCTATCATTTTTTTCATAGATCTTAAATTTAATGCCTTGCTCAGCAAGCTTAATAGCAGCAAGTATTCCCGACATACCAGATCCAATAATCAGAACCTCCATATCATTATGTTCATCACAATCACTAACAGCTGGCTCCGAAGGTTCATCCTTGATATTAAGCTCTTGAAGCATCATAGGAACGTAGTCAATAGCAACAATATCGCCAACCACAAAGTTCATCATTATATTTAAATCATCTTCTGAGGGAATATAAGGGGTTCGATGACCTGAATCATTAAAAAAATTAGTAATTTCTTCCAATGCTAAATTCTTAATAATATTTTTTTCAAGATCTGTATAAAAACCCTGAGTTTCCCCAAGCACTGCCTGTCGCGGCTTGGGTAATTTACTTAATATTGAAATATCTCCTGTAAGATGAACGAGCGAAACAGCAAGAACAGGAAAACTGGCAGAATCCAGTGCATTCGATAGAGTTTGTTTGTTAATATTCACAGTATTTCAATTATGCACTTAAAAACATTTTCCTCTAAAGCTATAAACTAAAAATGTCTGAATATTTAGAAAACATAACAAAAATTCATAATTCTTCTTTTAGATTTGTCATGGTATCAAGCGGCGGAGGAACCAATGCTATTTCTGAGATACTAAAAGTTCCAGGAGCGAGTAAATCTGTGCTCGAAGCATATGTTCCATATGCTAAAGAGTCCCTTGACTACTATCTTTTAAAGCAGCCAGATCAATACTGCAGCCTTAATACAACTCTAAGCATGGCAGCTAAAGCATACAGTGCAGCAAAGAAGATTGATCCGCATACACACCCAAGTTATTTATTGGGTGTTGCTGTGACCGCTTCTTTGGCTACAAACTATTCAAAAAAAGGAGAGCATAAGTTTTTTATAGCAATACAAACTTATAAATATTCCTCAAGCTTCTCTTATTCATTCGTAAAGGGCGAGCTTTCAAGAGATCAAGAAGAAAAAATGGTTACCCATCATATTATTCAAGCGCTAGCTGAAGCATGTGGAATTCAAGGCTTACAATTAAAAGAAACTGACAGGCTAAAATTAAAGACTGTAAATGCTAAGAAACCATGGGTTCAGCTAGTAGATAATCAAATTGATTTTGTAGCCTCCTCTAATCGGATGCCAGAACTAATATTTCCTGGTTCATTTAACCCATTTCACTCTGGTCACAAAGAAATGAGTAAATTAGCAGAAAGCAAAACTGGTTTAGGTCTAGCATATGAAATTTGCATTCAAAACGCAGACAAGCCCCCTCTTTCATACCATGAGATAGAAAGAACTTTGTCGCAATTCGATCAAAATAATCATTGGGTTCTTACTAAAGCAGGGAAATTTACAGATAAAGCAGCATTATTTCCAAACTCTGTATTTATTATTGGTGCTGATACACTCAATCGCATCCTCGATGAAAAATTTTATTTAAATCGAAAAGATATGCTAGATCAGCTTGATTTATTTAATAGCCATAATATTAATTTTTTAGTTTTTGGTCGAAAAATTAGAAATAGTTTTATCGATCTTGAATCAGTCTCAGTTCCTGAGCATATATCCAATCGATTCTCTGGCTTTGGTGAAGAAATTTTTAGAGATGATATATCCTCTACCAAAATACGCAAAGAGCAGGAATAATAAGAGCTGAAAAAAATATGTATACTAATTAACAATAATAAATAAACATAAAACGGGGGGTTTTATATGCAAGGATTTCTGCCTAAAAAAATGCCTGCCAGGTCATTCTCAATCCAATCAGAGTCATGCGCAAGAATTGAAGAAATATGTAATAACCTGCCAAAATTATTGCTAACGGGGAAGGTTCAATCGACAGTTAATAAGCTCTCTAAAAAAGATTTGTCCATCAATGAGCTACTCATCAATCAAATGGGGCAGGACTTAAAATTAGCCATGTCACAACTGAGCTTCATAGCACATGCATATATCTGGGGAGATAAAAAACCCCATGGAAAATTACCAGAATCCCTCGCAAAGCCCTGGGTAGAAGTCGCAAGCAACCAAGGCAGACCAGCAATATTAAGCTATGCAAGTTACTGCCTTGATAACTGGTTTTTAATTGATGCTGAAGAGCCAATATCACTTGAAAATGTAGGGTTGATAAATAATTTTTTAGGTGGCGTAGATGAGGATTGGTTTGTAACTATTCATGTGTGCATAGAAAATGCCGCCTCTGAAGCGATCAATGCATGTTCGCAAATTGCAGGTTGCGATCAAGACACACCAGAAAATGAAATCTCTAATTTGCTACAAAAGATATGTCTATCAATGCGCAGAGTAAATGAAGTCTTTGCAAGAATGCCTGAAAAATGCGATCCATATATTTACTATCATCGTGTGAGACCTTTTATTTTTGGAACAAAAGATAATCCTGACTTAAAAAATGGTTTAGTTTATGAGGGTCAATTTGATAATGAGCCACAATTTTTTCGTGGTGAGACAGGAGCTCAAAGCAGCATCATCCCATCATTAGATGGCGCCCTTCAAATTGCTCACACCAAAGATCATTTACGTCATTATCTAAATGAAATGAGAGATTACATGCCCCCGAAACATCGTGAATTTATCTCTAAGCTAGAAAAGAAATCTCAAGTTAAAAAACTTGTAGAAAATTCCAAGCGCTTATCTGAACAATACAATGAATGTCTAGAGGAAATAAGAGCATTTAGAGCAATGCATCTTGAGTATGCTGGAACATATATACACAAACAGTCCCAAATTAAAAATCCTTTCGGTAGAGGTGGCTCAACGATTACAGGAACGGGCGGGACTCCATATATGACCTATCTCAAGAAACATCGAGACGAAACAGAAAAGCAGAAAAAGTAATATAGGATTATTTACTGTGTGGAGGCAATTTAGCCTCAACAAACCACTCGTGAATTTGCTTGGCAGGATTGAATTTTTTCATTCTAAGCTTTTGATTTTCAATAACCAGTTTCTTAGTTTTAATTGCAAGGTAGTGATAGGTATGACTATCTCTTGATTCGCTTTCGGGAATTAGATAAACCTTTGTTTGTTTTTTCTTGCTGTCTGCCATAATGTTGATGATTATACCCAAAACATACAAATTTCCCATAATATTGAGTAAAAATCTCACTAAATATTTATGCATGTTTTGTAAAAATTACTTTAGAATACACGCGTAAATGTTAGGTAAATGCAAAGCCTACTTGCATGTCAAGGACACTTTACATATGATTGTGCATTATTTATCAATACATATTGAAATTCGAAATTTTTAGATGAAACTAAGAGCCCTATTTTTTGTCCTGCTGAGCTTAAGCACAAAACATGCCATGGCTGAAAGCATTGAGCTCGACGGAACGCTCTCGCCTGAAGAATGGGCCAGTGCTGTTATCTTTGATTTAGAGTATGAGGTTATGCCCGCACGTAACACGCCTGCTAATTTAAAAACAACTGCCTATGTTAAATACGATGAAAAATATCTTTATGTGGGAGTTAAAGCTTATGGAGATCCTAAAAAAATAAGAGCCACATTAAAAAATAGAGATGAAACATGGAATGAGGATTATGTAGCACTAATGGCTGATCCTTTCGGGGATGATAGATACGGAATATTGATTGGCGTAAATGCGCTTGGCGTTCAGCTAGATGAAAAGCATACCTCTGGCACTGATCCAGATGATTCCTGGGACATACTCTTTAGATCAGCAACATCTACTCAAGATGATGGTTATTCTGCTGAGCTAATTATCCCATTTGCGGAACTTCAGTTCCCCGAAACAGAATTGCAAAAATGGGAGCTAGGATTTATTAGAAAATCCTATCAGGCTGGATTGCAAACTGTTTTTGCCTCGTTTAAAAATCTTCCTGCGGAGACTTGCTACGCCTGCCAAGCTGACCAAGAGGTTTTTTTAGGCTCTCCTGATAAGGTTTATAGAAACTACATATATCCATATATTTTTCTAAATCAAAATGGTGACAGGCCTGTGAAAGATTTTAAGCTGCAGAACCCAGATTATGAAATTGGTGTTACGGGTCTATATGATCTCAGTAAAACAGCTGCAATTGAATACACCATTAACCCTGATTTTTCTCAAGTTGAATCTGATGTGCCAATGATTATGGCCAATCAAACTTTTGCAATGTCGTACCCTGAAAAAAGAACCTTCTTTATTAAAGGAGCTGAGTTATTAAAGTCTGATATGCAAACTGTCTACACCAGATCAATTACTAACCCACTTGGAGCAGTTAAATATATTAACCAAGGAAAAACAAATTCCACTTACTTCATGCAGGCCACCGATACAGATTCACCCTATTTAGCGGCTGGAGAATACCAATCATACAAAGGCAACGCTGGTAAAAGCAAAGTAACTATAGGTAGATTTAAAAAAAATCTGGGCAATAAATCGCACTTAGGGTTACTTGCAACCAATCGAGACTATCAATCAGGCGGATCGGGATCCCTGGTGGAATTTGATGGCTTGATAAACTTCCTTGATGATTATGTTTTAGAGTTAAATTACGCAAGAAGCAATACGCAGGAAGGCAATATCAATTATATTGATACAAAAGACACTTTTGCTGAGAGAACCTATGCGATGGATGGAGAATCTTTTTCAGGAAATGCAAAAAACTTCCGACTTAGAAGAGCGTTGGATAATTCATATGCAGGAATAAGGTTTAAAGATGTCTCCCCCACCTATAGAGCGCATGTTGGCTTTGTTGGGCGAAATGACTACAAGAGTAGAAATTATTGGTATGGAAGAACTTTTAGATCTGAAGGAACGCTTCGAAAAATTACATTTCACTGGAATAATCGAAATAGATTTAACTACAGAGATGAAAAAACTTTTGAGTTTTATGAATTTAAAGTTGATTTAGAAACAGATTTTAATTTTACAGGAACTGCTGAATGGGTAATCAAACCGAGTGAAAAATTTAAAGGCCTGCAATACGGAGAGCAAACAGTCTTTGAAGCAAGAGGCCAATACCATCCAAGCGAAAGTTTCTTTACAAGCTTTAGGGCAAGAAAAGGAGAAGCTATTGCATACAGGATTGACATTCCTGAGATTGGCGATTCCATTGAATATAATTTATATGCCGTCTTTCGTTTCTCTGATAACTTTAAAATCTCACTAGGTCATAGATACTCTGAACTTACAAGCAAACTAACCAGTGAAGAATTCTATGCTGGAGAAATTAATAGATTTGAGGTTGACTACCAGCTAGACAGCTCTCTATCAACGAGAACAATTATTGAGAAGAGCGATTTTAGTGATGATTATTACCTTGAAGCTCTTATTCAGTGGAAGCCAAATCCTTATACTATTTTTTATGCAGGTGGCACCCAGTATTTCGAGGAACCAAACCCTTTTAGTAATAGCATAAGGCTTGAAACATCACAGATATATGCAAAGTTTCAATATTTTTACAATCCAAATAGCTAAAAGTTAAACTAGCAACTAATAGATCTTCCGGTTGCCTTTCCATCCCTAATAACGATTGAATTCAGATCAAAGTTAATTTCATCCTTGCTTAAAAATAAGCTTCTTACTTGAATCTTTGTCTTATCTAGTCCATTTTTTTCCAGGCATGACAATGGAACATTGATTGTTGTCCACTCACCCATGAACTCAGTTGGCAATTCAAGGGAGCCTCTGCAATTATTGCCACATCCAACACTAAAATATAAAGCTGGGCTGGATAAGCTATTCACTCTCATAATAATTTCATAAAAAGGTGACCCCATAGTCGAAAGGTTCACATATGATTCAGTAGAAATTCCAAAGGCTTGTAAAGATTCATCATTTTTAAAAATGATGTTTTTTGCATCATCTTGCCTTTGATAGTCAAATCTTTTGATTTTAATTTTATTGTTGCTGCTAACATAGTCATCATCTGTTACAAATTCAGGACCCAGCTTAGTTACAATAAATTCTTTTCCAGGAATCGAAGCAGCTCCTAAGAAAATATTAACCAAATCAAGTTGACTTGCGTTGTTCTTGATTTGAATTTTTTGAATTTGAATATTTGATTTGTACGTAAGGCCATACCCAAATGGGAACAAGGGATCATAGACACTGTCTGTGTGGTTTAAAACTGCCTGATCTTTTGATCTAGGCCATGAATATGAAAGTCTACCCGTAAAATCATATTTAATTTTATTATCCGATGTAAAAATAACATCGGCTATTCCCTCAACTGCTGTTCCAGGAAGCCATGCAGCAACAAATGCATCAGATGAATTCATTTGTCTATTAACCACTAGCGGCCGACCTGATAAAAAGAGGCTGACAGTTGGAACACCTTTTGCATTTATAGCCTCCAATAATGGAAGAAATTTTGGGTCAGTCGCAGCAAATGAAACATCTTTTAGATCGCCAAGCATCTCTGCATAGGGTTCCTCACCAAAGACTCCAATTACAACATCTGGCTCTTTTAAAAATTTACCATTTTTAGAGAACTCTATTGTTCCTCCGGACGAAAGAATCATTTCCTCTAAAGCTTCGTATATTGAACTAACATTTATAAAATCCTTATTTGAATTTTCTCTTCCTTGCCAAGTAATGGTCCAGCCTCCTGTTTGAGAGGAAATTTTATTTGCTGCGTCACCAATGATTCCTATGTGCTGCGAAGGATTTAATGGAAGTAAATTATTATTATTTTTAAGCAGTACCAACGACTCTCTAACTGCTTGTCGGGCCAATGCAATATGATCTGGATGACCTAAATAATTTTCCTTAAATTCATGTGGAATTCTACCATTTAGCAAACCAAGCCTAGATTTAACTGTCAAAATATTTCTTACTGCCTCATCAAGTCTTGATTCTGGTATTTCTCCAGATTTGACTTGTTTGATAGTATTCCGCAAGAGATCTTTCCAGTTCTCAGGGACCATGAACATATCAACGCCTGCATTAAATGATTGCGAACACTTCGAATTTGAGCAATTTGCAACCTGACCATGCCCATTCCAATCACCGACTACAAAACCATCAAAACTCATATCCTTTTTTAAAATATCTGTTAATAACAACTTGGAACCATGCAGCTTTTTTCCATTCCATGAATTAAAACTAGCCATAACAGTTTGCGCACAAGCATCTAAAGCATCAAAATATGGATAACCATGAAGCTCCCTGAGACCCATTTCTGAAATTCTTGTATTACCTTGATCTATACCTTTATAGGTTCCACCATCGCCCATAAAATGTTTTGCTGTGGCAATTACATGATTGTTATCAAGCAGTGTCTCGCGTTCACCCTGCAAGCCTAAAATAAAGGCTTTGCCAAGAGCAGAAACAAGAAGTGGATCTTCTGAATAACCCTCATATGTTCTCCCCCACCTGTCATCTTGTGGCACTGCAATAGTTGGTGCAAATGTCCATGCAACTCCAGTAGATAACACCTCTAAAGCGATAGCCTGGCCAATTTCTTTTAACAAATCTATATTGCCAGTTGCGCCTAGACCAATATTGTGAGGAAATAATGTCGCACCAATTACATTGTTGTGGCCGTGAACTGCATCAGTTCCCCATAAAACAGGAACTTTTATACCTTTATACGAAGGGGAAGCATCATAAAATTCTTTACTTAAATTTTTCCAATCCTCAACAGAGCTGTACTTATTGCCATTTGGAGCTGTGTTTCCACCATTTAAAACCGATCCTATTTTAAATTTTTTAACATCTGCGGGTGATATAAAATCTAAATCACCTTGAATTACTTGCCCAACTTTCTCCTCAACACTCATTCCATTAATTAATTGCTCAATAATGTCTAAATTATTAAAAGAATTGTATTCACAAGAATTTGTTCGTGACCAGTCAACCTGAGTTAGGGCGTTAGGAACATAAAGTAATAAAATTATAAATAAAAACTTTTTCATGGCTTCTCCTTATTTAAAATCTAAGTCTGAAAATTCAACCCTAGTTTTGTCTTGAGTTAATAAAAAATGTAAGGGTAATTGCTCACTACAATGAGCTTGCTCAACTATGTTTCTTTTTTCATCACTTGGAACTAGCAAGATGCAACGCTTAGCATTTAGAAGCATTGAGAGGTTCATAGAGATCCTCTTGTAGCTAGGTGTGCCTAATGGCTGATCAGAATAAATAAAATCAGGGGTAGCATTAATATCAAAGGCGCTAAGATGATTAAGTTGATCTGGGAACAATGATGCAAAATGCCCGTCATTTCCAAGCCCGAGCAAGACTAGATCAAATGGCAATTTTATATACTCTTTTGAAAGTGTTGGATGTAACAATGAACTGAAATTTGCTACGGAAGCATTATTTACAAGCAAATGATTTTTGATGAGTTGCTCATTGGAATCTTCATGATCTTGAGCGACAACCCTATCATCTCCTAATAAAATCTGGACTTTGCTCCAATCTAAATTTTTATTACTTAACTTTTCATATAATGGCAAAGGGCTCTTTCCGCCACATACAACAAGAGAAGCATATCCATTTTCATCTATACCCTTTAGCAATGAATTAGCTATTGAGCTTGATAGGATTTCTAAAGTTCTTTCTTCCAATTTATCAATCAGGATTTTGGCTAAATTTATTAATAAAATTTAGACTTCCATGCAAGCATGTCATTTCTTGGTTTATTAGAACCACAGGAATTTGAGCTAATACGTCTGCGTGCATTGATTTTCGATTGACTAAGAAATTACTCATGAAAGCATCTTTATTTAGAAATTCATGCAAGGTTCGCATTAAGCCACCTGCAAGGAAGATGCCCTTTCCAGGCATATATGCTAAAGCAAGCTCAGAAAGCATTTGTGAAAGCGCTGTTAAAAATACTTCAATGCTTTTTTGAGCGAACTTATCAACGCTGAAAGCTGCCACAATCTCTTCTGGTGATTTTTCTATACCAGCAAAATATAAATAAATTTTAGCCAGGCCGCCGCCAGAAATTAAATCTTCAATTACATTAAAATTAGCAGCATCCTCCAAGCCTAATTCTTTAAGTAGTTTTGGATTACTTAATAAGCTGTTTCCAATTTCTGTAGGAAGCACAATATTATCTTTAATAACTTGTGCTGCGCCCAATCCAGTTCCAGGGCCTAAGATTAATGCAGTTTCATTGAAAGGACTGCCTACGTTAATAAAGCTTTTTTCATCATCCGCAAAAAGAGATAGGCCATGACCAATTGACTCCCAATCATTAAGGATGTGACAAGAATCTAATTGAAATTTATTAAGGATATCTTCTTCGTCAATTTCAAATTCTCTATTTGTCATAGAGATAGAATGATGAAGCTTGGGACCAGCTATTGAAAAGACAATATGCCTGATGGCTGAATCTGCATCAAGAAAACCCTGTAACAGATCTTCAAATAAATCTAAGCAATCCAAGTTTTGTTTATGGGCATCTATGAGAGTATTAGTTCCAATCTCAGCAGTTGCAGTTCTTATGTTGGTCCCACCAATATCTACGAGCAAGACTCGACTATTAAGGAATGCAACTTGGGAATTAACTACCATAGCAAATAGTATGTAATGATTAAAATGGTACAAATAACAGCTGCACTGATATTGAATGATTGCTCGGTCTTAAAGTTAATGCCTGATAAATCAATTGCTTTTTCTTGATCGGCATACCCTTGCACCAATGAGGTCAAATAACATCCAAAACCAGAGACTAAAAATACAACGCCCATTCTGTGTATAAATGGATACTCTGGGAAAAGTAGAAAAATAGTCAAAGAAAGAATTAAAGACATAATCGCAGCAACTAAAACACTCAAAGTTGTTGCCTTTTTCCAAAATAAAGCAACTAAAAAAATTACTAAAATTCCAGGAGTAAAAAACCCTGTGAAGTTTTGAATATATTGAAAGGCTGACTCCATACTTCCAAGTAATGGCTGAGCACAAAGGACGGCTATGACCAATGCAATCCATGCAACATTCCTACCAACAGTCACTAGTTTTTGGTCTGAGGGTCTTGATTTAGCAAAACTTCTATAAATGTCCATGGTAAAAATTGTGCTAACACTGTTTGTCATAGAAGCCAAAGAGGAAACGATAGCTGCAACTAGTGCAGCAAAAGTTAAGCCAAGCAACCCATTAGGCAACAAAGACATCATCATTGGATACGCTTGATCAGACTTCTCAAGTGTTGGGTATATAACAGCTGCGCATATTCCTGGAAGAACAACTACAAATGGCATTAATAACTTAAGGTAAGCAGCAAACATAACTCCTTTTTGAGCCTCGGGCAAAGATTTAGCCCCTAAAGCCCTTTGGGTTATGTACTGGTTGAATCCCCAGTATGCAAAATGAGCTATCCACAAACCACCAATTAAAACCCAAACACCAGGTAAATCTTTGTAAGCGGGATTGTCGGAAGACAAAATCATATCAAATTTTTCTGGCAGCAATTGATAGACTTGGGTCATACCAGTCAAGACACCCGCACCATCAGAAATTTGATTTAAAGCTATGTAGGATACAGAAAGACCTCCAAAGATTAGCAAAACAACTTGAATAATATCTGTCATAGCCACAGCTTTTAAACCGCCCCATAATGAGTAAGCTAGAGAAAGAAGAGCCAAAAGCACCAGGCCTGAAAATAAATCTAAACCAGTTAGTGAATTAATAGCCAGGGAGCCGAGCCAAAGAACGCTAGTTAAGTTTATAAAAACATATACTGCAAGCCAAAAAAAAGATAAAACAAGACTTACCCTTTTATCAAATCTCTGCTCCAAAAATTGAGGCATGGTATAAATTTGTTTCTCTAAAAAAAGAGGTAAGAAATATTTCGCCATAACTATCAAGGCAATAGCTGCTGTTAATTCATATGTGGCTATGGCCATACCTACAACAAAGCCCTGACCGGACATACCAATAATTTGTTCAGCAGAAATATTAGCTGCAATCAAAGAAGCTCCTATAGCCCACCAGGGAAGAGACCGACCAGCTAGAAAATAATCTTCAGCTGTTTTCTCAGCTCCTGATTGTGAGCGTGATACGTACTGTGCTAAAAATATAATTCCTATGCAGTAAATGCTGACAATAAATATGTCTAAATTGCTAAATAACATTAATACACTACCCCATTGATATCGTTGTCAAAGAACATACATTATCGTTAAAATAGTAAGATAAGGCAATAATATTTATAAAATCACATGACTGTAACAATTAAGGACGTCTCTAAAGATGCTAGCGTATCAATAAAAACTGTTTCTCGAGTTATTAATAATGAGGCAAATGTAGCTGAAAAAACTAAAGAAAAAGTTCTAACTTCCGTTAAAAAACTTGGTTTTAAACCTAATAAAAGTGCTCAAAGCCTTAGATCAAAGAAATCATATATGCTAGCTTTGCTTTATGATAATCCTAATAAATCCTACCTTGCAGATATTCAAAGCGGTATTTTCAATGCATGTAAAACAAGCGGCTACAATTTAGTCATTCAAGAATGTGATTACAAATCACCAGATTTAAATAACACTATTGTTGAATTTGTGGAGGATTTTAAAATTGATGGGCTTATCATCACCCCTCCCCTAAGCGACATGGAAAGCTTTCTTTCTCATTTAGATGGTAAATCTATTGAGTATTCGGTAATAGCTCCTAAAACATTAAACACAGAATCTTTATATGTTGCTTCAAATGACTACGAGGCCTCGTATACCCTGACAATGGAAATTATTAAGCATGGCCATAAAGATATAGGCTTTATTAAAGGGCACTCAAAACATTCTGCTTCAAGTTTACGATTCAATGGGTTCGTAGATGCAATGAAAAATAGTGGAATAAAAGTTAATGATGATTGGATAAAGCAAGGAAACTTTAGCTTTAAATCAGGATTTGATGCAGGAGTAGAGATTTTTCACTCAGAAAATATTCCTACCGCAATTTTTGCAAGCAATGACTCAATGGCTGCTGGCATCATGAAATCCGCACAAATGAAAGGCATGCAAGTTCCTCAAGATCTATCTCTAGTCGGATTTGATGATTCTCCTATAGCACATCAAATGTGGCCGGCGCTAACAACCGTTAAACAGCCAGTTGAAAAAATGGCCAATCATGCAGCAAAAATATTGATTGCAAAATTTGATGGTTTAGCTGAGAGAACTAAATCGAAAGAGTTTAAATCAGAGCTTATTGTTCGCGAGTCTTTAAAAAGCTTATAGCCCGAAGGACTCAATAATTCCTGTTACCACAAATTCTATCGCTAAAGCTCCTAGCAGTATTCCAAATATTTTTTGAACAACGATAATGATTGTAGGTCCAACTCGCTTAGAGAGACTCGCTGAGAGCCACATAGCAAGAGCAACTAATATAATAATAAATAGAATAGGCATAAAGTTTATTAACATTTGCATTGGGTTGCTTTCATTATTTTCAGCTATTAACAATGCTGTTGTCATTGCTCCGGGCCCAGCAATCAATGGGATGGCTAGCGGGAAGATTGCTAGAGATTGGATGGACTCATCGTCCATTGCCACTTCTGCTGTGTTCTGCCTCCTAGTTTGTCGTTGCTCAAGAACCATTTGAAATGCAATTGCAATCAAAAACAGGCCTCCGATAATTTTAAATGAGCTCATGGAAATACCCATGACGTCTAAAACCGCTGTTCCAAATAAATAAAACAATGACAAAATAAAAAAAGAAACAACGGTGGCTTGGATATATATTTTTTTAACATCTCCTTTATTTAAACCCTGAGTAAGGCTTGCAAAAATCGGAACAAGTGCAATGGGATCAACTGCTACAAATAACAAAATAGTATTTTCTAGTAATTGATCAAACATTCTAAGTGGAAACTATTTGAATAGAGTCTGTATGTGAAGCTGAGTATATTCCAGCTATAAGAACAAACTTTAGTGATTTCTTGGATTTGGTGGATGATGACAAGATAGATTTAATCTTTTTGATGGTTAAGGACTTATTAGAAATTGATTTTAAAAAGTATGGCTTAATGCCTCCAACCAAACTTAAATGATTGTAAGTATTATTGTTATTAGTAAATGCATGAACGGGCATCCTAAAAGGCTTTGTATTAGATACAACATTGGCTGTTTGCCCAGATCTTGTAATTATAATTATGCCATCTGCGTTAATTCTAGACGCTAGATCCCTAGCCCCTAATGCGATATTTTGCCAGTCTGAACTCTCATTAAGAAACCTCTCATAACCCAGTGTTCTAAAGTACTCAGTTTTTAATGCAATTTTTTTTAGCATTTTAATACACTGGATTGGGAATTTTCCAACGCTTGTCTCACCTGAAAGCATTACTGCATCGGCACCTTCATAGATTGCGTTTGCAACATCAGTAACCTCAGCTCTTGTAGGTGTTGGATTATTTATCATGGACTCTAATAAATGTGTTGCCACAATGGACCTTCTGCCCCACTTCGCAGTTGCATACATAATTCTTCTTTGAATATTTGGGAGATCAGCCAGATCTGTTTCAATACCTAAATCCCCTCTTGCAACCATTACTATATCTGCAGCTTGAGTAATTGCATGAATGTTATCAAGGCCCTCTTGGTTTTCAATCTTTGCAATGATTTGAGCTGATGATTTTTTTTTCTTTAAGATGGCTCTTAAATCTAAAACATCCTTAGCCGATCTCACAAATGATAAGGCGATAAAACTTACATTATGTTTGATAGCAAGGTTGATGTCTTTGCGATCTTTTTTTGTAATTGAGGGAAGGTCGACCCTTACCCCTGGAAGATTCACATGACGCTTGCTTCCTAATGTCCCACCATCCAGCACTCTACATTTTAAATTTTCATTATCTTTGGCTAATACTTTAAAATTCAGCAACCCATTATCAATGCTAATTTTGGAACCCTTCTCAACACTCTTGATGAGGCCTTTGTAATTAATTTTGATTGATGATGTTTCAACATCTACATCGTCTCTAATTGTTAAGTTAACTATGTCACCAATATTAAGGTCAATATCAGACTGATTAATACCTGTTCTAATTTCTGGGCCTTGAGTATCTAGGAGTATCCCAGCAGGACCGTAAACTTTTGATTGCTGCTGATTAATTTTTTTGATCGAATTTATTATATTAATTGCATCAGAGTGTGATGCATGAGACATATTGATTCTTGCGACATTCATCCCAGCAGCATGAAGACTTTTTAAATCACTATATTTAGAGGTGCTAGGACCTATTGTTGCAATAATCTTAGTTTTGATTTGAGTCATGAATCGCATAATACTCTTTTAAACAGCAAAGTGAAGTTATTGACATCGTTGTCATGGGTAAGTATATTTATAAATCATGGATAAAAATTTAGCTACTAACGAGCTTTCAATAAACTTATTTATTTTTGGCGGTACCGGTGATCTAGCACAAAGAAAGCTGCTACCTGCACTCTTTCGGCACCACAAATCAAGTAGGCTAGATAATGTTGGTAAAATTTTTGGCATTGGTTCCAGTAATCTAAATTCAAAGAGTTATTCGGAAGAAACTAAATTAAAATTAACAACTTATCTAGATGACGGTGAGTTTGAAGATCATATGATTGATCAGTTTCTTCAAAAAATTACCTACATACAAATTAACTTTAATCACACAAATGACTTTGAAAAACTAAACTCTTTTAGTCAAAGAGATCATAGAAATTTATATTATTTAGCTGTCTCTCCAACATTCTATAAAGTAATTGCTGAAAACCTTCATCAACATTCATTAGTAAGCCCCTCCTCCTCTATTATTGTTGAAAAGCCCATTGGAGATAACCATCAGTCGTCAGTAGAGATCAATGAATCCTTGGCAGTTTATTTCCAAGAAAATCAAATTTTTAGAATTGATCACTACCTTGGAAAGGAGGCTGTTCAGAATCTTCTTGCCTTAAGGTTTGGTAATGTTCTATTTGAAAAAATCTGGTCAAATGTGGCCATAGACCATGTTCAAATTACTGTATCTGAAACACTTGGGCTTGAAAGCAGAGGCTCCTACTATGACCAAACAGGAGCAATCAAGGATATGCTTCAGAACCATTTGCTACAAATACTATGTCTAGTTGCAATGGAGCCCCCAACAAATATAACTTCAGAATCCATTCGCGATGAAAAGCTTAAAGTTCTTCGCTCTTTACGACCTATTAACCTGGATAATGCTGAAAACGATATTGTGATTGGTCAATACAAAGACGGAGCTATAAATTCAAAACCTAAGGTTTCATACATTAATGAGGATGGCGTAGATCTGAAAAGCCAGACCGAAACATTTGTTGCGCTTAAAATGCTTATAGATAATTGGCGTTGGTCAGGTGTGCCATTTTTCCTTAGAACTGGTAAAAGAATGTCAGAGAAACGCTCAGAGATTGTCATACAATTTAAATCTGTCCCTCTTAATATTTTTGACACTAAAAATACCCACAAAGATAACCAGCTTGTCATCAGACTACAGCCAGAAGAAAGTATTAAGTTAAAGATTATGATTAAAAAACCCTCTGCATCGGGTTTTGAGCTTCAAGAGCTGCCATTGGATCTATTGTTTGATGATTACTACGAAGAAGACCACTTAGATGCTTATGAAAGACTATTAATGGATATTATTAATAATAAACCCTCATTGTTTATGAGAAGAGATGAGGTTGAGGAAGCATGGCTTTTTATAGACCAATTGATTAAATCTATAGAACATTCAAATATCGGCTTATCAAAATATAACGCTGGTAGCTGGGGTCCCTCTAGCTCTGATTTGCTTATTGCAGCTCATAATGCGAAATGGAACAATGAGGAAGAGTAGATGATCGAAAAAATAGAGAGTATAAAAAAAAGGATTGAATCAAGGAGTGAGCCTACTCGATCAAGCTACATAGAAAACATAAAGGTATGGAAAAATAAATCACCCAATCGAAATAGTTTAGGGTGCTCCAATCTAGCTCACACATTTGCGGCATGCAATAAGTCAACACCAACAAATGAAATTAATATCAAGAAATTTGTAGGCATTATTACTGCATACAATGACATGCTTTCTGCACATGCACCCTTGGAAGCATATCCTAAAATTCTTAAAGATGAAGGTGAGAGACTCAACCTTCATGTTCAGGTTGCTGGCGGTGTTCCTGCAATGTGCGATGGAATCACTCAAGGGGAGCCTGGCATGGAGCTATCATTGTTTAGTAGAGATACCATTGCTTTATCTACTGCAATTGGTTTATCCCATAATGTATTTGATTCTGCAATCTGCATGGGAACATGTGACAAAATTGTTCCTGGACTGCTAATAGGAGCACTTCAGTTTGGGCATCTTCCAATTATCTTCCTTCCAGGTGGGCCTATGGCTACAGGAATTTCAAATACCAAAAAAGCAAAAACAAGGCAATCATATGCTGCCGGCAAAATAAAAAAAATTGACCTCTTGGCTATCGAGCAACAGGCCTATCATTCCAAGGGAACATGTACATTTTACGGAACAGCAAATACCAATCAACTAATTGCTGAAGCAATGGGGTTTCAATTGCCAGGAGCTGCATTTACTCCAACAGAATCCCCAGTGAGAGACCTCCTTAATCGAGAAAGCCTTAAATCATTGATGCGATTAATGGACTCTGAATTAGGGCTCGGTGAAATGTTAGATATCAAGAACTGGATGAATGCAATGATAGTGCTTTTGACAAGTGGTGGCTCAACAAATCTAGTAATTCATTTGATAGCAATGGCAAGGTCTGCAGGCTATATTATTACCAACCAAGACTTCAATGATTTATCCTTGACAGTACCACTATTGTGTCAAATTTATCCAAATGGAAATGCTGATGTAAATGCGTTTCATGAAGAGGGTGGTATTGCAAGACTCTTAACAAACCTACTTGAAGCTGATTTAATTTATGAAGACATTCAGACTGTTGCAGGGCTTGGTTTGACTAACTATACAAAAATCCCCTCATGCAACAACAATGAAAAAGAAAAAATTGAATGGAAAAAATTAGTATCCACTAAAAGTACTCCTAAAAGTATTGCAAGAGCTTGCAAGCCTTTTAAAAATAATGGAGGCATAAAATTTATTGATGGAGATATAGCACAGGGAGTTATGAAGGTGTCTGCTTTGGAGAATGAGAATGAGGTCATAGAAGCACCGGCTAAAGTTTTTACAAATCAAGATGATGTATTGCATGCATTTAAAACCAATGAATTAAATCAAGACTCTATCATTGTATTGCTAGGGCAAAGCCCAGAAATCAATGGAATGCCGGAACTCCATAAACTAACATCTCCAATCAATGTTCTTCAGCAAAAAGGATTCAAAATAGCATTGATAACTGATGGAAGAATGTCAGGTGCATCTGGCTCATTTCCAGCGCTCATTCATGCAGTAAGCGAAAATAAAAATTTATATCGAATTAAAGATAATGATGATCTTATTTTGGATTTAAATAAAAAAATATTCTCAACAAATGCTGATTTAGGTACCAGGAAAACAATAGAAATAGATTCTTATAACGAAGGTTTAGGACGCGATCTTTTTAAAATTTTTAGAAATAACGTAAGCTCAGTAAATACAGGAGCATCTATATTTAATGACTAAATTAGAAATACCAAAATTTCTTCCCACTCTAACATTGTCATCTTTGAAAGAAGCAAATACTGTTTGCAGCATTTTAAAGTCTTCAAATATTAATTCTATTGAGGTTACTCTTAGATCATCTTTTTCAATTGAAGCAATTAAATATATAGCTGATGAGACGAGCATAAGTTTAGGCCTTGGTACCGTTTTAGATATCAAACAATTGGAAATATTTAAAAGCAATAAAATTGATTTTGCTGTCTCACCTGGGTTTGATGATCAAATTGCAGAATATTGCCTTGTTAATAATATAAATTATGTGCCTGGTGTTGAGACATCAACCGAGGTAATGTATGCAACAAAAAAAGGACTGACTAAATTAAAATTCTTTCCAGCTGAGCAATCCGGAGGCGTTGAAAAGCTTAAAGCATTTCAAGCAGTGTTCCCCGAGATAAGCTTTATGTGTACTGGTGGTATTAGCTTAAATAATTATAAGAAATATATTGAATTAGAGAATGTATTTTCAGTAGGCGGATCATTCGTACTGCCAAAGAACTTACTTAATGAATCGGATAAATCTCAAGCTAAGAATTATTTAGGATCACTGTAGGCAAAAAAAAACAGAGCTAGGCTCTGTTTCTTCAGTTCGAGGTTAGAAGGGGTCTAAAGTGAGATTTTCTTTAGCTCCTTGAAGGTTTTCTCTTGCCTTCTTGGTGGGGTACTAAGCTCTTTTTTATCGTCGACTCTTAGCATCGCTTTCGCCCTTCGTCTCTACCTTCTCTTTCTCTCTTACTCCCGTCTGCAGTTGTTTGTAAGTCGGTCCGAGTTGGTCTATTAAATATACGCCTTTAGGGTTCAGTGTCAACACCTATATGCAAAAAAATGTAATTAATTTTTAAAGTTTATTTTAAGATTAAATCTGAGTGAGTGACGTCTGCATATTTAGCCTGCAAATCATATAAATTTGCTGCGTGAGCACTCAAATCCCTATCACCCACACAGTTCTCGACAACAATGGTTTTTAGGTTATTTTGGAGAGAATCCAATGCGGTGGCTCTAACGCATCCACTTGTTGTTACACCGCAAATAACAACAGAATCTACTTTCATTTGAATAAGGTGCTCATTCAGATTTGTTTGAAAAAATGCGCTAGCAAATTTCTTTTCGATAACTGTTTCACCTTCAGATGGTGCTAACTCATCCAAAAAAGATACTTCCTCTGAATTGGGTTTTAGAATATTTAATGCTGGAATTTTTGACCTAAAGACGCTTGCGTCGGAATCATTGCGATAGATAGTTGTGGTAAAAATTACCGGCAATTTCCTTACCCTAAACTGATCAACTAAACTGATATTAGATTCAATTAAATCGCTGCACTCAAAGCCAAGAGGTGAACGAGCATCAATAAAGCCTCGACACATATCTACAACAACTAAAGCAGGAGTAGACCCTATGCCAGTTGGGTGTGAATCAAGTTTGCTCAAGTCTTATTGATTAAGGAAAGTTGGAGAAACGGGAGGTTCTAAGTGAGTTTCTTCGAGACTTCTGGATTTAATTTCTTCGATTGATCCGCCAAAATTAAACATTTCATCAGCGACTGTATCCTTTGCCATCTCAGCTCTTAAAGCTTTTGTCCCGTCTTCATTAAGAGAAAGGTCATCATTGATTACAACCCCATATCTTTTAGCACCATCAGGTGAAACTAGTTTTTTTGAAACATCGGAAACAACAATAGCAGGATCACGTTGAAGTGGATCTCCCCAACCTCCTCCCCCCCAAGTATTGAAATACAATAGATCGCCTTTTTGAACTTTAATGCCCTCACATTTTGCAGGTATGTACTCCTCAGATCCATCGGTTCTAACCAGTAACTTTGTTGAGCGCATCCCAGGCTTACCTCCATTTACGCCCCATGGATATGTGAGCCATCTATCGTCATGAATACCAATATGGCCGTCAACTAGGAATCGATATGCAACTGACAACCCGTTGCCACCCCTATGCAGTCCTGCTCCGCCTGAATCAACAATAAATTCATATTTTTCAACTCTTAACGGAAAATATGCTTCAACGAATTCATTGGGTACATTTGTAAATGAAGGCCATAGGGAATGCCCATCAGGCCCATCGCCAATTGGTCTTCCAGGAACTCCACCGAATCCAATTTGAAATAATTGAAACCAGTCTCCCTTGTCATCATAGCCAGAGAAAAATAGATGTGGTGAGTCAGAAAATCCTGCGGCATTTAGCATTTCATCAGGAGCACCCATTCCAAGTAGCGCACCTAAAACATCAAAAATTCTTCCTAGGGCATGAGTTCTTCCAGACAATGCAGCTGGATAGTTAGGTTTTAAAAGTGTTCCTTGAGGGATTCTGACATCCACAAGATCGTAGAAACCATCATTGAATACAATTTGTGGATCAACAACGTTAATAGTAAAGGACCCAAAGAACATTTTGAACATGTCTTCATTGAGATAAAAATTAACTGAACTCTGAGCCTGAGGATCTGTTCCTTCAAAGTCAAAGATTGCCTTATCTCCTTCACGCCACATTTTACAATGAATCTTATATGGCCCCATTCCCATGCCATCATCACAAATATAATCTGAGAACTCTCTTGGCTCCTCAGGAATAAACATAGAAATAATGTGCTTCATTGCATCATAGTTTCTTTGCAACATAATCTTCATTGTTGAACAAAAAATATCATCGCCAAATCTATCTGCAATTTCATTGCATCTCTTAGCTGCTGTATTGCATGCTGCAACTAAAGCATTTAAATCAAAACGGTTCCATTGAGATGTTCTAACATTATGAAGAATAAGTTCTAAGACATCAGATTGTAGTTCGCCTTTTTTATATAATTTTATTGGTGGAATTCTAATGCCTTCTTGAAAAATTGTTGTGGCTTCGGTTGGTATTGAGCCAGGCACCATGCCTCCATTATCGGACATATGGCCAAACATTGCAGACCAAGCAATGTGCCTACCATCTCTAAACACTGGTTTTAAAACCATCCAATCTGGAAGATGCGAAACAGCTGCATTACACATATAAGGGTCATTGGTCAAAATAATGTCGCCCTCCTCTATTTCTTCGTCATAAGCTTCAGTAAAACCATGAATAAATGATCCAAACTGCCCAACCACCATTTTTCCTTCTCGGTTTGCAATCATAGGAAAGCAGTCGCCCTGCTCTCTGATACCGGGTGACAATGCTGTTCTGCTAACCAGTGCATCCATTTCCTCTCTTGCATTCTTCAAAGCATTCTCAATAAGATCGACGGTAATACCATCAACGTCAATTGATTTAAGTGGAGAGTCGTTTGTTTCAATGATTCTTGCTGACATAGTTATTTTGTAGGATTGATAATTAGGTTGCCGACTTGATCAACGGCAGCTTCATGGTTGGGTAATATCACAGTAGTTGAATCCATCTCTGAAACAATAGCTGGTCCAGGAATCAAATGTTTGGAATGTAATTTATTGCGATCATATATTTTTGCATCATGCCATTTAGCATCATGATAAAAACGAGAATCTTGAATAACTGCATCTTCTAAGGATGCGTCTGATTCTGGGTTTGCTGAAGAACTAATTTCAGCTTGTGCAACTTTAACAATTGCTCTTATCATTAAAATTTCATGACCATCGCTTAATTTAAATGTGAATAGTTGGTAGTGCTCGTCATCAAAGGCATCTGTGATCAACTGAATACCTTTTGATTCATACTCTTTTTCATCAAATTCAACTGTGATCTGAAATGCTTGACCGGCATATCGCACATCTGCCTGATAGGTTACTTCTAGATTCGAATCACTCACACCATCTTTAATTAAAGACTGTGATGCTTTGTCCTTTAAGTCCTTGAGATCGCCAAGAAACTTTTCAGTAGTTATATCTTGAGCCATGGCTAAATATGATCTTGAGGCTTCATCTTGAATCTGAGTAGTTGCATCACCATAAGCGCATAGGACACCAGGACCAGGAGGAATAATTACAGGAAAAGAATTTGAAAGCATTCCAAGTGCATTGGCGTGCAAAGGGCCGGCTCCACCAAAACCAACTAAAGCAAAATCTCTAGGGTCAAATCCTTGCTCAACTGAGACCAATCTGAGAGCGCCAAACATTGATTCATTAACAATTTTGATAATTCCTTCAGCTGCCTCCATTAAACCAATACCAATGCCATCTGCAATTTTTTGCACTGCTTTTTCTGCTGCTGCCTTGTCAATCACCATGTCGCCGCCAAGCTGAACATCGCTGGGTAAGAGACCCAAAACAATATTTGCATCACAAACAGTAGGCTGCTCTCCTCCTTTCATATAAGCCGCAGGACCTGGAACTGCTCCAGCAGACTCTGGACCAACTCGCAATGCTTTGGTTAACTCTGGAACAAAGGCAATAGAGCCGCCACCAGCTCCAACAGTTCTAACATCTACCGAAGGTGCTTTCACCCTCACATCACCAACCAACGTCTCTCTTCGCACTTTTGCTCTTGAGTTTTGAATCAAGGCAACGTCTGTAGAGGTTCCACCCATATCAAAAGTAAGAATATTATCGTAACCAGCTTGATTGCAAAAATGAATTGCGCCTGCCACCCCACCAGCAGGGCCAGACATCAAATGATTTACCGGAGAGTCTCCAGTAGCTCTGCTTGAAGCTAATCCTCCATCAGAACGAAGAATCGATAATTGAACGTCACCACCTAAAGATTTTTCAAGATTTGCTTGCAAATTATTTACATAATTTGAGACTTGGGGACGAACATATGAGTTTAAGACCGTTGTCTCTGCCCTTTCGTATTCTTGCATTTCTGGAATGACTTCACTCGATATAGAGATAGGGATATCAGTAAAAATTTCTGCAGCAATTTTAGCTGCTGCAACTTCATTTGAATTATTGATGTATGAATTTACAAAACTAATAGTTAAAGCTTCAACCTCACCCTTAGCTTTAAGGCTTGATAATTGCTCTCTAAGATGACCTTCATCTAATTCAACAGATATTTCTCCTGAAGCATCTGTTCTTTCTTTGACGCCATAGGTCAACTCTAAAGGGGCAAGTAAGGGTCCTTTAACAAAGCTTACCCAGCCACCCAAACCTCCAGGACAAAAAGAACGAGCTACTTGAAGCACGCTTTCATAACCATGAGTGGTTAAAAGGCCTACCTTAGCTCCATTCCCAGTTAAAACTGCATTGGTTGCAACAGTTGTGCCATGCATAACTAGTTTTATATCCTTTGGATCTACCCCTGATTGCTCACAGACTCTTGCAACACCATTTAGAACCCCTATCGATGAATCTTCTGGTGTGGATGGAACTTTTGCGGTATGCGTGGAACCATCTGATTCATTTATCAATAAAAAATCAGTAAAAGTTCCACCAACATCAACGCCTAATCGGTATGACATAAAAATTTAATTCCTTTTTAAAAATTATATTTTAAGTCTAACCCATAAGTAGCATAAGGTGCTTCATGAATAAATGACCCGCCAAACTCTGGGGCTGGAATAACTTCTGCAAGATACTCCTCATCGGTTATATTTCGACCCCAAAGTGTCAATGTCATTTTTTCTCCAATCAATGAAGCTCTCAGGTCAATCAGGTTATATGCATCACGAACAGATTTGCTCATGTCGGAATTCACAGGAAATCCTAGCAAAGCTCCCCAAACAGAAGGCTGTTGATTATTCTGCACAGTATGGAACCAAGTTTCACCAACTTCCATGTAATCAGCCCTGATTACAAGATCATAGTTAGCGGAAAAGGATGATTCGTATTGAATCCCTAGATTATAGGTATGCTCCGGAGCTAGAGGTGCGTTATTTCCAACCGTATTAGGTCTGTGAGCATTCTTTTTAATCTCACCATCAGTAAAGCCTACTCCGCCATCTAATCTTAGATTATCGCTAAGAGCATATTTGAAATCTAACTCTGAGCCACTAATATCTAACTGATCAATTGAAGTAACCACTCTTAATAATCCCCATGGCCCAGCAAAGAATTCAAAGAATTGATTGTCATCAACTTCAGTTTCAAATAAAGCTCCATTAACTTCCAATCTTCCATCTAAGTATCTTCCCTTAAAACCAACTTCAAATGACTTTGATACCTCTTTGTTGAAAGAGTCAGAGACGCCTAAGCCTGCACCAACTGGGATATTTAATTGAGAGTTAATTAATGCGCTGCTTCCAGAAGAATTAAATCCTCCAGATCTAAAACCCACTCCATAAGAAGCATAGACTGTAGTGTTGTCTGCGCTTGTTGTTAATGAAATCTTAGGTTGAAACTGATCGTAGCTTTTATCCCTTGAAGGAATTTTACTTCCTCCAGCTGTCATAGCTGGGTTAATGGGTGCACCACCTCCGTAATATAGTGCTGAGGTTGTAGCAGGAACATTATTGTCTACAGAACGTTTTTCTTTATCGTATCGGCCTTCTATAGAAAGCTCTGTTACGTCTGATAAATCAACAGAAAATTGGCCAAACAATGAAAAGACATCAGTATTAAAAGTATCATCAAACATTAAGTCAGTTGGGTTTTTTCCAGTTTTTGGTACGTAAGATTTGTATTCAAAACCTTGGCCCAAATCTGCTCCGTATGAGACCGCAACATCTCTCTCGATTTCAGCATAGTAGCCCCCAATCAACCAACGAGTTGATTGGTTTTGATCGCTAGTTAACTTCACTTCGATGGAAATATCATCCTGATCACGTGATTGGAACTGATACCCGTCACAAGTGTGAGGTAGGTATGGCCCAAGAACGGAGTTTGCCCCAGAAGGCGCGGTGCCAGGAGCTGCAAAAGAGAATCCAGGAGGAAGTGAATTAATAAGACCTAAAGCAGTTGCAGTATTGGAAGCTGCACAAGAAGGTACGCCAAAGTATCCTCCAAAAGCACCCGAAGTTCCATCAGACATTAAGAACTCTTCAAGGTGGTTGTAAGCGAAGATAGCTGAAAACTCTCTACCATCTCCCAAATCTTCTGTGTACTTAAGTGACATATCTGCTGTTTCTTGCTCATTCACTGGAGGAACATTAAACATATAAGAGAATTGATGTGTATTTACATCTTTAAAAAATTGATCCGCACCAGGCGTGCCAAAACCCTGAAATGCAGGTAGTGCAAAGACGGCATTGAAATTAATAGTTCCTCCACTAGCCTCACTTACACCAGCTCTAAAATCCCAGGAACTATCTCCATTATCAACTAGAATTCTGCTTCTGATAGTTGTGTCCTCGAAAAAATCTACATTTTGAGAGTTAGTAAACACATTGGTATGCTCGCCATCTGTTTCTCGAGTACTAACTGAAAATCTTGTATAAACGTTATCGCCCATCATTCCAGAATTAACATACTGCAACTTAGAAGAATTATTAATGCCCATACCGACCACTGCAGTACTTTCAGATTCTTCAGAGGGCGCTTTAGTGGTAATCAATATTGCACCAGAGGTTGCATTTCTTCCATAAAGAGCGCCTTGAGGGCCTTTGAGCACCTCAATCTGAGCAATATCTAATAACTCTCTATTAAATGCATTGGGGTTAGTTTGCAATACACCATCAACAACAAACGCAAAATTAGACTCAGCATCCCTAGTTGAAGTTAATCCACGAATTGTTACAAGTGTATCTCCAACATTAACAGTATTCGCCATAACCACATTAGGTGTTAAAGCTATAAAATCTTCTGGTCTTTCGATGCCAGCATCATCAATATCGCTTGCAGTAAAAACACTCATTGCAATAGGAACATCTTGCACGCTCTCATCAACCTTACGAGCAGACACAACCACCTCCTCAAGAGTAGGCTCAGCCAGCAAACTTACTGAAATAAATAAAAATGAGATCACTATAAGCAATCGATAAAACGTGTGAGAAATATACATATTTTTACCCCTAAGTTAAATAAATGTTATCTTCATTTTATACATGAAAATCAAGATTTAAACAAATTAATAATATGTGAAGCTTTAGCGCACATTGATAGTATTTTTCTTCACTCTAAAATATATAATAAGCAAATGTCAGAAGCCCACAAACCACTTAAAGATATTAAAGTTCTAGATTTAACGCATATGCTATCTGGCCCATATGGAGGGATGATTCTTGCCGATTTAGGCTGTGAAGTTGTGAAGGTTGAGCCTTTGATAAAAGGAGAAGGGACAAGAAGGCTGCTGGAAAATGATCCTGACTACTCTGTTAATGGAATGGGCGCCTATTTTTATACATTAAATAGAAATAAAAAAAGTCTTTCTCTTGATCTAAAAAAGAGTGAAGGTCTTAAAATTTTTTATGAGCTTGTTAAAAAAGCAGATGTTGTACTTAGCAACTTTTCTGCAGGGGTCACAAAAAAACTAAAGATTGATTTTGATCATCTAAAGGATATCAATCCTAAAATTATTACTTGCACAGTTAGTGGGTTTGGAGAATCTGGTCCTAACTTTCAAAGACCTGCTTTTGATCAAATTGCACAAGCTCTTGGTGGCGGCATGTCAATTACCGGGCTATCAGCTAGTGAACCCATGCGGGCAGGAATACCAATTGGAGATCTTGGTGGGGGTATGTTTGCCGTTATGGGAATTCAAGCTGCGCTTATAGCAAGAGTTCAATCTGGAGTTGGGCAACATGTTGACATATCAATGCTTGATTGCCAGGTGTCCATGCTTAATTACATGGCCACAATGCACACTATGTCCGGAATAGTCCCATATCCGATTGGAAATTCTCATTTTGTTCACATGCCCTACAACACATTTTCTACTAAAGATTACCCCATTGTTATTGCAGCTGTAGGCGATCAATTCTGGCCTAGGCTTCTTAAAATTTTTAAAACTCCCGAGCTTGCGGATTCAAAGTATGACGAAGCATTTGAAAGGCAAAAAGATAAGGAAAAGCTAGAAAAAATTCTTCAAAATGAACTAATACATCAAAGCTCTGAGCATTGGTTGGCTGAACTTGAAAAAGAATCCGTCCCTTGTGCAAGAGTAAATAACCTCGAGCAAGCGCTTAATGATGAGCAGGTACAATTTAGAAATATGTTAGTTGATGTCCCGCATCCAGAAGGTGGTTCTGCAAAAATTCCCGGAAACCCAATCAAGCTATCTTCAGTAGAAAATGAGGAATTTCTTGCTCCCCCTCTTCTAGGGGCGCACACTAAAGAAGTTTTAACAAGTTGGCTAGGATATTCAAGCGAAGAACTGGAATCTTTAAATGAACAACAAATAATTGAGATGCATAAATGAGCGCAGAATTCGTCTTTGTAAATGAGGTGGGGCCAAGGGATGGTTTGCAAAACCAAAAAACTATCCTTGGGTCTGATAAGCGCCTTCAACTTATTCATCAATTAATTGATGCAAATATCCCTGGGATTGAAGTTGCAAGCTTTGTAAATCCAAAGGCTGTTCCAGCGATGGCTGGAGCAAATGAAATAGTTCAAGGCCTTGAAAAAAGCAACGGCTGTGAAATTTCTGTTCTAGTACCAAACATGAAGGGGTTTGAATTAGCAAGCAAAGCCGGAGCACAAGTTATTACCGTTGTACCCTCTGCCACCGAGACAATGAATCAAAAAAATATCAATATGAGCCTAGATGAAACCATTGCTAGCTCCTGCAATATTCTTAAGAGTGCCAAAGAATCTAATCTCCAGACTAGAGCATATGTATCGGTTGCTTGGGAGTGTCCTTATGAGGGAAAAGTGGATGCTTCAATTGTTCTAAAAATGACTGAACGATTACTAACTGCTGGAGCAGACGAAATTATTCTTGCAGATACTATTGGCGCAGCCAACCCATCAAGTGTAGGGCACCTCTTTAACCTATGTGTAAATGAATTTGATCAGGAGGTTCTTTCAGGCCACTTTCATGATACTCGAGCTATGGCACTGGCAAATGTATGTGCTGCTCTTAGTGAAGGCATTAGGAAATTTGATAGCTGTATTGGAGGGCTTGGTGGTTGTCCATTTGCCCCAGGTGCCGCAGGCAATCTAGCAACTGAGGATCTTGCAAATATGCTATCTCAGATGGGTTATGACACTAAGATTGATCTTAATAAATTACCTGAAATAGTTGCATTTTGTTCCAATGAACTTAATGCGCCTCTGGGAGGTAGAATGACTGCCTGGCTTTCTAAGTAACTGTTTGTTGCCTATTTACTAGAAAATTTTTCCCACACTCTAATCCAACTTCATAGTCAGCTTTCATGATCTTAATATCGGTAGTGGCCCTTCTGGCAGTAAGCCTCTTTGGAGGGCAAATCTGAGTGATCGAGCAATCATCTGGTGGATTGTTTATAAAATCTAATGAGGCATTATAGGTTGCAGTATTTGTTTTCAGGGCTTTGGATATTTCAGGATATTGCTTAGTAAAAAAAGCAGCAATGTAATTTTCAAGTTTTGTTTTTCTTACAAATGATTCCTCATAAGTTCTAATCACAACAATATCTCTGGCTCCCATCTCATAGGCTTTTTTTACTGGCAGTGGATCTGTGATGCCACCATCGTATTTCCTATTGCCGTCAATAATAACTGGATTTTTCATCAAAACAGGTAATGAGCCCGAGGCAAGCATTTCATTTACATAATTATTTTCAGATAACTCAATGTATTCCGGATGACCGGAATGGGCATCAGAAATAACTACAAAAAAATTCTTATTTTGTAAATTATTTTGAAGTCGAGCAAAGTCAATTGGAAAGATAGACTCTGCATCTTCATATAATTGTTCAAAGTCCATCACGCTCTTATTTCGAAAGATGTTATAAAAATTAACATATTTTTTTGATGCAGAAAAAAGCATTTTTTCCAGGTTGTAATTTGAGACATTGAGAATATACCAAAGCTGAACAACAGAGCCATTTGATACACCGAGATGCAGATTAAAAGGATTGAATGAAGCCTGAATAAATGAATCGATTACACCAAAGGAAAAAACGCCCCTGCTGCCTCCACCTTCAACCACTAATGCTTTCTTCATTTGATTAAAAACTCACTGAATAAATTTAAGCCAAAAAAAAACAGAGCTAGGCTCTGTTTCTTCAGTTCGAGATTGGAAGGGGTCTAAAGTGAGATTTTCTTTAGCTCCTTGAAGGTTTTCTCTTGCCTTCTTGGTGGGGTACTAAGCTCTTTTTTATTGTCGACTCTTAGTATCGCTTTCGCCCTTCGTCTCTGCCTTCTCTTTCTCTCTTACTCCCGTCTGCAGTTGTTTGTAAGTCGGTCCGAGTTGGTCTATTAAATATACGCCTATGGAAAATAGTGTCAACACTTTTAGCAAAAAAAACTTAACTAATTACAAATAATTTATTTTTTCCATTCATTTTGATAAAAATTAGCTAGCACTTCAAAGGCTTCTTTTTTATTGCCCTTCTCATCGATTAATCCTTTCCTGTTATAAAAATCTTGAACTCCAGCTAAAGGTCTAAGCATTGCTCTAAAATCTTTAAGAACCCATGGACTGATTCCTTGAATCTGAGGATTATTTGCAATCATTTTGAGTTGAAGCTTGTATAAATCAGCTTGGTAGCCTTCAGACCAAATTTTATCTGTTGTATTTCCGTATTGAGCCCCAGCTCCAAACTCTGAGATATGAATAGGCTTATCAAAAGAGGAGCTAATTTTAATTTCTGGTATTATCTCAAACATTAATTTTCTTAGCGTTCCCTCGCCAACCATCATTTGTTCGGCAAAAAAAGTGACATAATACCAACCAAAGTACTCATTGTATGAAATAAGATCTACTAATTCACCCAAGGGATCATCTATTGAAAGTGAGAATTTGATATCAGTATCCAAGGGAATATTTGCTTTGGCTAAAATTGATTGGAAAATAAACTTTTCTTTTTCATTTACCCATTCAGATTTAGCTCCTTGAGAGGCTAAGGTCAAAACCAATAATCTGAACTGCTCTTCACTGCCTGAAAGCAATGCTGCTGTGGTAAGTCGAGAGGAATCAATAAGCTCAATTTCTAATAACAGTTTTAATAAAAAATCCATTCTCGAGGACGACAAAGGTGTTTCATTTGCAACAGACCAGACAACCACTGAAGCTCTATTCTGATCTCTCTGCACCAATCTAGAAATTTGATTTTTTGCTATCTCTAAAGTAGCAGGGTTGTCCCAATCAATATTCCAATAAACGGGAACCTCTTCCCAAAGCATAATACCCATTTTATCTGCTAACTTTGATAGATGACGCGTGTAAGGGTAATGGGCTGCTCGAACAAAATTAGTATTCAACTCTTTGGCTGTTACTAGTAATTGCTGAAAATGTTTTTTTGAAAAAGCTGGTCCAGGTATACCAATGGGCTCAGCATGCATTGCAATACCCTTAAAATTAATCTCATCATTATTTAAATATATTTTTTGACCCTTCGTTTGGATCGATCTAAAGCCAATAAGATCTGAAATTTTCTCTTGTTTGGATGAAATATAAACTTTATATAATTTTGGATTTGATGGCGACCAAAGCATTGGGTTAATTTGAATAGTCTCTTCAATCTGACCAAGCTCATTCGTTTCAAAGGCTTGCTTAAAATCTAATTCAGGAATCTCAAGAATAATTTTTTTTCCAGACGAGAATTTAGATGTTTTAACCTTAAATTCAGCTATCGTGTGATCTTTAGGGTTGGTCTGAAGATATGCATTTAAAATATATTCAACCGGAGTTTGAACAAGATATACATCGCCGACAATACCACCCCATGGCCACCAATCTGTTTTCTGAGTTGGTACAGAAGATTCACTCAAACTATTGTCAGTTTGAATCATTAGTATGTTCTCACCTTCTTGTAAGAACCCCGTAATATCAAAGTTAAAGGGCACATAACCCCCGATGAATTCTCCAACAGCCTCGCCATTAATAAAAACCTTTGTTGCGAAGTTACTTCCCTCGATATAGAGATGCGTTAATTGATTATCTTTTTGAGAATGAAGAAATTTTTTATATAACCAAACTGCTCCTCTGTAAAATAATAACTTCTCATCGTCGGCATTCCAAGCTCCAGGAATGGTAATTTTTTTTGCAGTTTCAAAGTTATACTCAATTAACTCCATTCCAGTTTTCTGAGTCTTATTCTTTGGAAACCCTCCAAAAAAAGAAGACTCGGGCAATCCATTGTTCATTGGATCAACTATGTAGCTCCACTCTCCGTTCAAAGAAGTAATTGCTCTGGAGTCAATCCAACCTAAAAGCTCATCTGCTGGGTTGTAGGCTTGAGATGGCCTTCCAAAAAAGCTATTAACATCTGTTTCGTCTTCCGCCAACAAAGACAAAGATGAAATTAAAAAGAAACTTAAAAAAAATTTAATCACTTTAAGCTGATGAAAATTAATCAACAGCAAACTCGCTGACTATTTGATAAAGATCTTCGGTGCCCTGTAGGTAACTTGAAACCTTAACTCTCTCATTATTTCCATGTACGCCAGAAAAGCTATCGGAATCAAACAATACTGGATTAAATCCATAACTATCTATTCCAAGCTCGCGAGTAAAATGACTATCGGTAAAGCCAGTCATCACAGCTGGAGCAACCCTTGAGCCTGGATGCAGTTTAGATGTCATAGATTCAATGTGCTGAAAGAGCTCTGATTGTGTTGATGATACCGCTGGAGCGAATGCAAGAATAAGATCAACCTCCACTCCAGATGGAGAAACTAAATTTTTAAAATCTTTAATGAATTCTTCTGCTGGTCTATCTGGAAGCATCCTGCAATCCACCTCAGCCACTGCAACTGGAGGGACAACATTAATCTTTTGTGAGCCTTGTAACATGGTTAACGAGCACGTATCTCTGGTTAATGCATGATAAGAAGGTGATGTTTTCTGAAGGCTGGCAAGAAAGCCTTCTTCTTTAATTGCACTACGAATATCAGCAAAAGCAAGTGCATCGTTGCCGCTCATATTGACCGATAAGCTTTTAAAATATGCATCTACCGCAGGAATAATTCTGGGTGGAAAAGGGTTTTCTCTGATTAAGTTTAATGCATGAACGATACGAGAAACTGAGCTTGTTTCGCGAGGAGTCGAACCGTGACCGGGAATATCGGTAGCGGTCATTCTCAACCATACTGGAACTTTTTGAGTCACCTCAATAGTAAAAACTTTATCATTATCTATTTTCATGCCGCTGCCGCCTTCATTGATAACATAGCCAACACCGTTAAAAACCTCTGGATGATTTTCAATCATCCAGCCAGCGCCGAACAAACCGCCAGCCTCTTCATCTGCTGTGGCTAAAAAAATAATATCTCGATTAAGCTTTTTCCCCTCTCTATGCAATCTTATAAATGAAACGAGTTGGGAGATTCCAGCTCCTTTCATATCTATGACGCCTCTGCCGTACAAATAACCATCCTTAATTTGAGCAACTAGGGGATCAGTCTCCCAATAATCTTTTGATGCAGGAACGACATCGGTGTGCTGAAGAAGCATAAGAGCAGGCTTATCTCCACCCTTGATTCTAGCCCAAATATTACCTCTGCCAGGTGCACTCTCAGCAGATGAATATTCTATGCCCTCTTCTGCAAATATTTTTGCATAAAAATCAACAGCCCTGGATTCATTTCCTGGTGGGTTGATGGTATCCACCCCAACAAAATCAGATAACAGTTGAATAGGATCTAACGGGTCAGCAGAAACTGACACAGTAAGAACCGCAATCAAACTTATAAAATATTTTTTCAATAGCATTAGCTCACTCCTTCGACTAAAACGACATGACGATTTGAAGAATTAATTGAATAGGTTAAAGCCTCTTGATATTCATCTGACTCATAACAAAACTTTGCTTCTTCCATTGAATTAAACTCAACCAAAACAGTTCTCTCATAAGGGCCGCCTTCAAGCTCGTCTTGATCGCCACCGCGTACTAAAAAAGTGCCCCCATTTTTTGAAATGGCTGGTCCAGCCAATTGAATGTATTTATCGTACTGATCAGAATTATGAACATGGCATCTAGTGATCCAGTAAGCTTTCATTGGGCTTTAAACTTTAATCTCATTGCATGCAGAATTGGTTCAGTGTAACCACTGGGCTGCATCCTTCCCTGGATAGCTAAGTTGCAAGCTGCATTAAATGCTGTGCCGTCATATGTAGGTGCCATTGATTGATATTCTGAGTCCTCGGAGTTTTGCTGATCAACCACTGTAGCCATTTTTTTCATTGTTTCTAATACCTGAACTTCTGAACAAATTTCATGATGCAACCAGTTCGCAATGTGCTGGCTTGAAATTCTACAGGTTGCTCGATCCTCCATTAAGCCTACGTTGTTTATGTCAGGTACTTTAGAGCAACCAACGCCCTGGTCAATCCACCTGACAACATAACCAAGGATTCCCTGGGCATTATTATCAAGCTCTTTTTGAATATCATCTTCAGATAAAACTGATGGATCGGGCATGACAGGAATAGTTAAAATATCATCAAGACTTGCTTTAGGTCGATCTAGTAAGATTTTTTGCTGATCAGATACAAGTATTTGATGGTAATGCATTGCGTGCAATGTAGCCCCTGTCGGAGAAGGAACCCAGGCGCAGTTGGCACCAGACTCAGGATGCATCGTTTTTATTTTATACATATTAAGCATTTCATCAGGCATCGGCCACATACCTTTACCGATTTGGGCTTTTCCCATAAAGCCTGCCTCAAGACCAGAGTCTACATTCCAATCTTCATAAGCAGTGATCCATGGCTGTTGCTTCATTTCAGCTTTTGGAATCATGGGGCCAGCTTCCATGCTTGTGTGAATTTCATCTCCAGTTCTATCTAAGAATCCTGTATTGATAAAAATGACACGGTCTTTTGCAATGCGAATACACTCTTTAAGATTTACAGTCGTTCTTCTCTCCTCGTCCATAATTCCAACTTTGGCAGTTAAATGCTTTATGCCTAGCGCTTTTTCAACAGCTGCAAATAAATCACAAGTAAACTGAACTTCATCTGGTCCATGCATTTTTGGTTTTACAATATAAATACTTCCAGCTCTAGAATTCTTGATGGGACCAGTTCCATTAAGGTCGTGCATAGCGATACAGATCGTAAACATAGCATCGAGAATTCCTTCTGGAATTTCTAGGCCGTCTTGATCAAGTATTGCCGGGTTGGTCATCAAATGCCCGACATTTCTTACCAGCATTAAACTTCTGCCTGGTAATGAGAATTGAGATCCATTTGGTGCCAGATACTCTCGATCTGGATTGAGAGATCTAGTCATCTCACTTCCACCTTTGAAAAATGTCTCTTTGAGATCTCCTTTCATTAACCCAAGCCAATTTCTATAAACCTCAACCTTATCCTCGCCATCAACCGCTGCAACTGAATCCTCGCAATCTTGAATAGTGGTTACCGCAGATTCCAATAAAACATCCTTGATGCCTGCTTTATCTGTTGCTCCAACAGAATGATTGGGATCGATTTGAATTTCTGCATGCAGGTTATTATTCTTCAGCAAAATCCCTGAAGGCTTCTCAGCAGAGCCTTGATATCCTTGAAACTGAGTAACATCCTTCAAGGAAGTTGATTCTCCGTTTGCTGTTCTCATGTTAAGCGAGTTGTCAACAAGGGAAAATGATGAAACATCATTGTAAGATCCAAAACTTAGAGGAAAATGCTCATCTAAAAAATTTTTAGCAAAAGCGATTACTTTATCTCCTCGAACAGGATTATAAGCACCGGCTCTCGTTGCTCCGCCATCCTCTGAAATCATATCTGTCCCATAAAGAGCATCGTACAAGCTTCCCCATCTGGCGTTGGCTGCATTCAAAGCAAACCTAGCATTCATAACTGGAACCACTAATTGAGGCCCTGCGATAGTTGCAATTTCAGGGTCAACATTCCCAGTTTCAATTGTGAACTCACCCTTGTCTTCGGTTAAGTAGCCAATTTTTTTGAGAAAAGATTTGTAAGATTTAAAATCATGTATTTGACCTTTATTGGACAAATGCCAATCATCTATTTTTTTCTGAATTGTTTCCCTAATACCTAAAAGCTCTCTATTGCGGGGGCCAAACTCTTGAATTATTGCCTCAAGGCTCTGCCAAAAATGATCTGGAGTAATATTGAGATTAGGTAATACCTCTGTGGTTAAAAATTCATCTAATTGAATAGAAACTGAAAGGGAGCCTTTGGAAATATAATTGTCTGACACTGTGTATCTCGCTTGTTGAAAAGTAAAATTATAGTCTAACAAATAAAACTGATTCTCTTAATAGTAATTATTAGCGAGCTATTGAAAATAAATCTGCTAAAGGTCTAAACTTACCTTAAGATTAATTACCAAATGAAAGTATTCCGTTTATCCTTAACTTTACTTGCAACTCAGCTACTCCTTTCTTGTGGTGGTGGCGGAGGTGGAAGCGGTGCTCCTTCGATCCAACCAACTCCAACGGCTCCAGTCACTCCTCCAACGCCGGCTGTATCAAGCAATCTTGAATCTCAAGCACAAGGCACAATTAACGGAACCATAAGTTACGAAGACATTGATCGAGCGTTTATTCTCTATGTCCCATCAAGCTACAGCAGCTCATCAAAACAACCCTTGGTGTTTAATTTTCATGGTTATGGGAGCAATGCCAGCGAGCAGATGGCATATGGAGATCTTCGATCTCAAGCTGATGCAAATGGATTTATTTTAGTTCATCCCGAGGCCCTTGATGATATTTATGGAAGGAGTTACTGGAACATCAAAGGCTGGTCGCAAAGCGTGCATGATGATGTCAAATTTACTGAAAATCTTATTAATTTATTGATGGATAAATATTCTATTAATGCAGAAAGAATTTACTCAACCGGAATGTCAAATGGAGGTTTTTTTAGCCATCATCTTGCATGCAATCTAAGCGCAAGCTTTGCTGCAGTTGCTTCTGTAACTGGCTCAATGACATATGATACATATGATAAATGCAACCCAAGAAAACCTACTCCAGTGATGCAGATACATGGGTCGCTAGATACCACTGTTCCCTTTGAGGGATCGGATACTCTCAACATGAAACCAATCATGGATGTTATGGAATATTGGAAAACTAACAATGGCTGCGATGACTACTTGCTTTCAACGCCTCAAATCATTCCAGGGACACTATCTTGGGCTGAGACATACCTTTATGATAATTGTCTAAACGGCACTCAAAATATTCTTCTTTATGTTCAAGGTGCTGGTCATATATGGCCAGGATCTATTTTTGAAAGCATCAAAAGCCCAGATGCAAGCCATAGGGTTTGGGACTTCTTTTCAAAGTATGACATAAATGGTGTCATACAATAAAAAAGAGGGCTAGGCGCCCTCTTTAAATATTGTAGTTCGTAGAATTTATTTGAACTCAACTCTGTGAATTACTGCATGATCAACCATCTTGCGTATTTCCTCGTAACCTTTAGAGATCTTTTCTAGCTCAACTTCATTGTCGCCATAGAGTTTTTCTAGTTCAGCTTCGACCTTGTCACTCTTAGCCTTTGTTTGGGCCATTGATGCCATATCTGGATATTCAACAGTTAACCAAACATTTGGTGTGTCAGCTGAACTCATAGCAGTCCAAACATTAAAATCAGTGATATATCCTAACTTTTTTTGAACATTCATTGCTCTAACCCATGTTCGATTTAAATTAGTCAGGTATGTATCCAGGTAATTTGATTGAACTGCAATAACAGTCAGCTCAACTGGTTCACTTGCAGGCGCATAATCTTTGTAAAGCTCTGCGCTAGCAAAAGAACTTATCAATAATGGTAATAATAATAGTTTTTTCATAATTTTCTCCTCTATGAATTTGGGTAGTTATAAGTAGCCATGACAACCATCATGGTAGTTTTTTTTACTTCGCGCTTAATATTTTTTGTAAACATCTTAAATGAACTGCTTTGCATTAAGTTTTTTTGCTCCTCAATTGCAGCCTCTATGTTTGTAGACCCTGTGTAAGCATAGTGTGAGTAGTAATTATTATTGCCATGCGTATGGGCCCTCAATCCATAGGAGCCGGAGATGTTGCCATTTGCAACCTGAGCATCAATAAGTTTGCTCCAAGCTGCGGCATATTTTTTAGGATTTTTTACAGACATATAGTAAGTTGTATAAACACTGTTATCTGCTTGATTATCATTGCCTCCACTTATTAGCTTTCTATTTAATGACTGTTCAACTGGCTCTGAAATAGGTTGAATATCATTTAGAAATTTACCAAATGTCGGCGTATAAAACATGGCCGTGCCTTTTGCCATATCAGCCTCTGAGGCATAGCTTATAACAACTGCGTGTGTTGCATCGTCATATCCGTTAAATGCAAAATGGCCTAAGGTTAAAGTGCCTGGAAATTCATTTCCAAACTTTGAGGTCATCAAACCATCCAATGATTGGGCAAACTTTTGCACATCTGAAACCTTAACTGAGTAAGATGCAATGTAGCCATCTGCTGACAAAGATTGAAATGACATTGTAAAAACTGCCAAAAATGTTAAAAATATTTTATTCATTTTTTCTCCTTTATATAAATAAACTAGTTGTTAATAAGTATGCTTTATGTGTAAAAAAAATGCACTTACTTTCATTCCTTTTACCAAAAAAAGCCTCGAAAATTCAAGGCTTTTTTTGTTATAGGCTTTGTATTTTAGAAGTTATAAGTCCATCTAACTCCATAAGTAGCTTGCTCTCTAGCCCAAATACTTTTATTAAAGCCAAGAGGTGCTGTTGCTTCACCTATGTGCATAATATTTTGCTCATCTGTTATATTTTGACCATATATATCAATACGCCATTTAGGATCATCAACTGATGGAGTGATTGAAACCATCGCATTATACTCAGTCCATGACGGGACTTTGTCCCATTCAAGATCAAACAATGTTGTGTATCGTTCGTCTTGCTTATAAGCATCTAGCCTGAAATTAACAAAATAATTTTCTGTTGTCATGGTGTATTGCACTCCAACATTCATTGAGAATTCTGGATGAGTAAGCGTATGGCCTCCAACATCTGAAAGCAAGCCATCTTTAATCACATCAGCAGGATTGCAACCTAAGATTGAACAAGCTGTACTTACCATGACAGAGGAATAAAGATCTCTTGTGGCTGTCAATGTAGGCAAATGGCCCGGAGTAACATTTGGCAAGAAACTAACTGGTGTTGGCTCGCCGCTAACCCTATCACCATGAAATTCAGCAGGGACAATAAGAGCTTGGGCTGGACCCCAAAGACCGCCTTGCCACATATTCCAAATCACAGTAGCAACGTCTTTCCTCACAACAAAGACTTCACCATCAGCAGCATTTTTCATTAAGTGCCAGTTACCACATCCACTTGTAAGACATAGATCAGCATTTGCTGGGTTCATAAGCATTTCACCGCTTGCAATTTCTGATTCTTCCCATGCTAGACCTACATTAATTTGCCATTGCGGAGCATTAATGGGAACCCAAATAAATTCACTTTCTAAACCCATCATGTCAACATCGATACCTTCGTTTACACGGGTTTTATTTTGAATTTTTGTAACTTGATAATCCTCAGCATCGTACATATAAGCTGCTGCATTCCAACGCATTCCCTGCGCAGGAAAATCAGCTTTAAATCCAACCTCAAATGCAGTTAATTCTGTAGATGGAAAAACTTGAGGTGTATCTGGATACAAACCAGGATCTAGAGCAGGATTAAATCCCCCTCCTTTAAATCCTTTAGAAATTGATCCATAAACAAGCGTATTGTCATTTAAAACATAATCAACGACAAAACGACCTGTATTATTGGCAAATTCAGTCTCAGGGTCTCCAGGAGTTCCCGATGCATACCATGACTGACCAAATGCAGGAATAGAAGATCCTGGCAAGGCAGTAAAACCATTACCCACGCTACCAAAACCAACAACACTTAAAAATGGTGATCGACCATATTGCTCTTTGTAATCTTCAGTTCTTCTTAAGCCCAAAGTGTATTTCAACCTATCATTGGCCTGATAATAAACCTCACCAAAAATAGCAGAACTTCTTGCAGCTGCAATGCTTGAGTTTCTATACATAGGAGCATAAAGCTGAACATATCCCTGAGGTGTACCACCAGTTAATACCGGAGGTGGGACTAATGCTAACGCGTCTAATCCATTCGCAGGAATATCATAAACACTTGTACCTGACGATTTACTATGAATTGCGCCCAATAAATAATTCCAACTTCCATCTAAACTAGATTGAAATCTTATTTCAGTAACTTCGTTTTCAACATCAGGATTTTGCTGACGATCAAGACCTTCTGGATAATTCAAAGTATCCATTATACAGCCACCATATACCCCAAGCGTTCCATCCTCTAACTTACAATTTGGACCATAACCAGACATAGGAACATATCCACCTGGAAAATAAGGATTATCTTTAAATCTGAGTCGATCATATTCCTCAGATTGATAGGTTCCTGTTCGATCATAGAGTCTATCTTTTCTTGAATGAGATAAAGTCATATCCCAATTATCATTAATTGAATGGTTGATAATCAATTGAGTAATATCTTGATCAACGATATATCTGGGATTACCTCTATTATTTGACTCCCAAAAACCTTTAGGTGCTCCAGACATATCTGTAACTGGGGTGTAATCTAAAATCCCAGTAAGGATTGCCAAATTTTCTACATAAGTTGCCATTGGATGAGTTAACTCATGGACCAAAGGACCTCCTGGAGTACAACCAACTGCCACAGAAGGATCCCGCTTACAATATCTATTATTTACATAATGGCGAGTGGAATCTTCTTCATAATGATCACGCACTAACAAAATGTCAGTATTATCACTAAGCTGCCATGCAAAAGAAAATCTATAAGCAGAGGAATCTCGATTGTTAATATGAGATGTCGGTGCTTTTGAGTAAATATTTTTAACATCCCCGTCTCGCTCAGTAGACATCATGGCGAATCTTGCTGCCATAGTATCGCTAAGGGGATAATTCAAAGTGTATCTTAATTTTTCTAAATTATAATCACCTAGATCAACAGAAACCTTTTGCGTCATCTCATCAAATTTAGGTCTTCCGGTAATTAAGTTGATAGCTCCACCTACAGAATTTTTACCATAAAGAGTTCCTTGAGGGCCTCTAAGAACCTCGATACGCTCCATGTCTAAAAATTCCCCATCTTGCATGGTTGTTGAACCAACAGGCAAATCATTAACATGGATTTCTACACCTGATTCAGCAGTTTGAGAAACAGCTAAATTTGTAATACCTCGAATATTAAATGCTCCACCTCCAGAATCGTTACCTTGAAAATTTAAACTTGGAGTCACAAGCTGCAAATCAGAGCCCGATTGGATTTGTTGATCTTCAAGCATTTCGGCTGTAAGCGCAGTCACAGCAATAGGAACATCCTGTAAGCTCTCCTCCACTCTTTGGGAAGTAACAATAACTTCTTCAATCGTATTTACTGCTTCATCTTGCGCAGCTGCTGGATTAATTAAAAACATAAAACTACAAGCAATTGCAGCAACCTTCAAACCATGAAAAAAATTAGTAATTCTCATAACTTAACTCCCCCTAAAAAGTAAATAATATTTATAAAAATATCATTGATAAAAGATATTAATATTTTATATATCTTCTAGTAAACATAATAAGTTTGATGAATGCAATTAAAAACACCTTTTTTTACCCAGTGACAAGCGTTTATAAATCTTAATGATTTTAAGAATGCAAAAAATCTACTTAATTAGTACTACAATAAGTACCTAATTAATGACTTAAATACATATGCGCAATCTATTTATTTTGATGATGTTATGCAGCCACTCATTTCTTCAAGCAATTGGTGGGGCTGACTTAATAATAAGCTCAAATAAAGTCATATTAATGAATGGCAAGGAAGAACCTCAGCCTTTATCTATTGCCATTAAAAATAAAAAAATAGCATGGATAGGATCTCATGAAGATGCGAAAAATATTCAAGGCAAACACATTGATTTTGGTAATCAAGCTATTCTACCTGGATTCATTGATGCACATGGTCACGCATCATATCTGGCATTTGCTACCCAAGTGGCAAATATTGCCTCTCCTCCAGTTGGAAAAATAAAAACTATTGAAGATCTACAAGCTGAGCTAAGAAAATTTATTAAAGATTCAAATCTACAGCCAGGTGAGTGGTTAATGGGTCTCGGTTATGACGATTCGCTCTTGGCGGAACAAAGGCATCCTACCAAGGAAGACCTTGATCAAGTTAGCACTGAGCATCCAATTTATCTTATTCACGTTTCTGCCCATCTTGGTGCAGCCAATTCCATGGGTTTGGCTTTGGCAAATATTAATTCAGATACTCCAGACCCATCTGGTGGAAAGATTAGACGATATGAAAATTCATCAGAGCCTAATGGAGTCTTTGAAGAAACTGCAGCTTATCCAGTGCAGCAATTAGCAATGAGCGCATATAAAGATCCAATTGGTAGTGTTAAAAAAGCTATGGAAATTTATGCAAGCCATGGCATAACCACCGCTCAAGATGGAGCTTCCAGTCCAGAGACAATTGGTTTAATGCAAGCTGCAGATGCTCAAGGCATGATCAATCTTGATGTGATCAGCTATCCTGTAGGACAAAATGGTCTAGATACAATCTTAGAGACCATTAATTTTGGAAGTTATAAAGGAAGAGTAAAAGTTGGTGGGATTAAATTAATATTGGATGGCTCTCCGCAGGGCAAAACTGCATATTTAACAGAACCTTATTATAAACCACCACACAGTGAGTCAGAATCATACAAAGGCTATCCATTGATACCGCAAAAAGAGGTTTCAAAATGGGTAAGTCGATATGCCGATTTAAACATACCAATTATGGCTCATGCCAATGGAGATGCTGCCGCAGATATGCTCATTAAGGCTGTTAAAAATGCAGATATGAATAAAGATCATCGAACCATTATGATTCATGCCCAAACTGTTCGGGAGGATCAGTTAGATCAAATGAAGGAACTAAAAATAATACCTTCGTACTTTTCAACGCACACATTCTACTGGGGTGACTGGCACAGAGATTCTGTGTTTGGAGTAGATCGTGCCATGCGCATAAGCCCGACACGATCTACTCTTGACAGAAAAATGCCCTTCACTGTTCATAATGATGCTCCTGTTGTTCCCCCAGATATGATTCGACTGCTTTGGTCAACGGCCAACAGGATAACAAGGTCTGGTAAGATTCTTGGTCCTGAGCAAAAAATTTCTACTTATTCTGCTCTTGAAGCAATGACAATTAATGCAGCCTACCAGCATTTTGAAGATAGTATTAAAGGCACCATCGAAGTTGGTAAACTAGCAGACTTGGTGGTGTTATCTGAAGATCCCTTAAGCATGCCCGCAGATGAACTGCTAAAATTAAAAGTCATTGCCACTTATTCTCATGGCAAGGAAATCTTTAAAAATGAAAAATAATCTTCAGCTTACTCATCCTTTAACTTTGATTAAAAAATATCTGTTGGCGTTGTTGCTGATAGTCATTGCTGCCCCTTCTACTTTTGCAGAAGATAATCTTGGTCTATTTGATTCAATGGATGTATTTGAGCTTGAGTGGGCAACCGATCCCCGCGTATCACCTGATGGTAAAACCATTGTCTATGTGCGCAAATCAAACGACATCATGCGAGATCGAGAGCGTTCCAATATCTGGCAGGTTTCAGCTAGTGGAAATGATCATCGGCCACTTTATTCAGGGCTAGAAAGTGTTAGATCACCTCGCTGGTCTCCAAATGGAGAAAGACTAGCTTTTGTTTCCAATGACACTGGCTCCCAGCAAATCCATGTCCGATGGATAGATAATGGTGAAACTGCCGTCATCTCACAATTACTAAAATCACCCTCAAGCCTTACTTGGTCTCCTGATGGTAAGTGGCTTGCTTTCACCATGAATGTAAATGCACCATCTGAACCCATTGCAAAACCGCGCACTAAACCTGAGGGTGCTAACTGGGCTAAGAAACCAATAACCGTGATAACAACCCGATACCAGTATGATGGTCAAGGAATTGTTGAGCCAGCCTACCGTCATGTATTTGTTATTCCAACTGATGGGGGTTCTGCGAGGCAATTAACCAAAGGGAATTTCAATCATTATGGTTCACTGGCTTGGTCCTCAGACAGTGATCGCATCTTTTTCTCAGCCTATCGCTCTGATGATTGGGAACTTGTAAGTGATGAAGCTGATATTTATTCAGTTGAATTGATGACCCAAGAAATGAAACAAATCACCAATCAATCAGGTGCTGAACGCTCTCCAGTTATTTCACCAAACGGACAGTTGATTGCTTTTAGCAAAGAGGAGCGACGCCCTCTTGCTTATACTCCCGATCAAATTGCAATCATGGGTTTGGATGGAAAAAATATCCGCATTCTTTCAAAAGATTTAGATGGTGATGCAAGTAATGTTATTTGGTCCAATGACAGTAAGTCACTCTTATTTACCTATGATGAACGCGCAGTTAGAAAAATTGGTCAAGTCTCCATTCAAGGCAAACTGAAAGAAGTAATGAAAGGTCTAGGTGGAACAACGGTTGGAAGGCCCTATCTTTCTGGAGGCTTCCATGCTTCTAATAACACTATTGCATTTACTCATGGCACTTCTGAGCGACCTGCTAATGTTGGCATCTTCAATGAAGGTGAAGTGCAAATTCATACCGCGCTAAACGAAGATCTTTTGGGACATCGAAAATTAGGAGCAGTGAAGGAAATTGTTTATAAGTCATCTTTTGATGGTCAGGAAATTCAAGGTTGGTACATAACCCCACCAGACTTCGACCCCTCAAAGAAGTACCCACTGATTCTTGAGATTCATGGCGGCCCTCATCTTGCATACGGCCCATATTTCTCTGCTGAAATGCAAATAATGGCAGCGGCTGGATATATTGTTTTTTACAACAACTATAGAGGTAGCTTATCTTACGGAGAAGATTTTGCTCTCCTTTTACAATACAAGTATTCAAGCAAAGAGGATTTTGCAGATCACATGTCAGGCATTGACTCGTTAATTGATCTTGGGTTTGTTGATGCAGAGAATCTTTTTATTGCAGGCGGGAGCGCAGGAGGCATAGCAACTGCTTATGCGGTTGGACTGACAGATAGATTTAATGCAGCCGTTGCTGCCAAGCCAGTGATTAACTGGTTAAGTAAACCTCTAACAGCGGACTCTATGGTAGGTCAGATCTACCATCAATTCCCTGGCCCTCCTTGGGAACATCTTGAACATTACTGGAACAGATCGCCTTTGTCATTGATGGGGAATGTTAATACTCCAACAATGTTGCTGACCGGTGAGGACGATAGAAGGACACCAATATCAGAAACTGAACAATTCTATCAAGGTTTGCGATTGCGGGGTATAGATAGTGCAATGGTTCGTCTTCCAGATACCTCTCATGGTATTGCAAGCAGGCCCTCTCGGCTAATCACTAAGGTTGATCACATTCTTGCCTGGTTTAAGCGATATAGAACTGACATCGAACAAGAGTAAAGAATTTTTTAAATTATTATTCCAGCAGCAATCAACAGAAATAAGAAAAGAGCTACATAAATAAACTCCATGGCATAGGCATAAATTGCAAGAGATGCTAATGATGGCAGAATTGCTCCCATGGCATAATCATTAAGTGCATTGATCTTATCAGATGAATATTCAACAAATTCATGAGCTGAATTCTGAATCTTTTCAGCAAATAGCATCGAGGTAGGAACAATTGCAATGGCCGTTCCAGCCATGGCAGTGTTCTTAATAAAATATCTTCTATCCATCAACTTATTCTAACGGAAAAAAAATTTTTTAAAGCAAATAATTAAATAAATAGCTAATCTATATGCTGGCTGCATAATGCAAAAGCATCAGCTCCATAAATAGTTTCACTGGATGTTCTATTAAAACATGACAAAATTAAAGTTGAGCCTTGATTTTCATAATATGACCATTGAGGTGTGATAATCGCCTGATTATCACCTGGATATAAAAGATAGCGATTATCAACGATGCTTTGCATCGAAGAAGGCAAGGCTGTAATTTCATTGTATATAGTCTCTAGTTCACCGGGATCACGAGTGGAGAATATTCGCTCAAAATCATAGTCAAAGTAAGCATTATCTACATTATGAATTCCCACCATCAGGCCATTTTGTAAACTATTTCTAATGTAACGTTCTGAGCTATTTTTAGATATTCGAATCAAGTCTTCGTCCATCACAAAAGTTCCAAAATCAATATGCCATTCTGTTCCATTTGCTGATGTTTCATGCTGCTCAAAAAGAACCTTCGTATCCCCAAAAATATTTTCATAAGAGTGGATTACATTTCGAATTTTAAAAGTAGTATTTAACTTAAGATTGTCAATATTTAGCTCATATGGATTGTTATTTGAATCAAGCAGGTTGCCATCAGCGTCTGCAATAACATCAGCAAACATATATATATTATAAGTAAAAAACCCATCGACTAATTCCTCTTGGGGAGAATCGCTAAACAAATGAAATTTTACAGTTTCAAAATTTTCTTGCTTAAGAATTGATTCAACTAACCTGGTATCTAATGCGGTCCTTAAGTTAATACCATATTCATTCTCAAGCAGAAAAGAAACTGAATTAGTGACCTGCAAAAAATCTACTACTTGCTCTCCAAAATTTTGTAATGTCTGATCATTATTTGCAATAAAATCATCATAAAAAGAATAGACATCAATCTCAAAACGATCGTCGAGCTGTCGAAGCACATCATCAACTTCGCTCAAAACTCGATTCGCTATTGAATCTGCAGCAGCTCCACAACCTTCAATATCAGAGATGCTTCCATCTCCTAATAAATTATCAATATAACCAAAAAAGAGAGAGGTTAAAGGGGTGACATTAGCCCTATATTCACCTTGAATGCCGCCAGATCCACTTCCAAAATATGGAAAATAATATAAGTTATATGCGCTGGTTATTTCCCCTCTTTCTGAGTCATTTGCACCAACTGGAATCTCCGCAACTCTTGGCCTTCTCTGGCTGCATGGAATTGTCCAATTATCAATTCCACTAAATTGAGATTCTTCGAAGTAGTAAAGCTGATTCTCAACATCCTCGTATGCGCTTGGCTCATTTGCATCTTGGGTGAGATTCCAATTAATATCTATAAAAACATTTGCGCCACTAATATAGCCATCAATTACTTTCGTAATAAAAATTTGATTTGATAAGCCGCTTAAATCACTCGTTGATAAAGAATCTTTTGAAGTAATGAAAAAATATATAAATTCCTTAAAAAAATTAGGTAGATTTCAATTCAATAAATTTGAGGTAGAAAAAATTATAGATGAAGTTGAATTACATACAGGAGAAATGGAACTTACCTTTATTGGAGGACCAGATGATGGGGAAACTGATCGAATAAAATGTGTTTTTATTATTTATAATGATATTTATTATTTAATAGGTTTCAATAATTAAACCTCAACCACGGTCACGGTCTAATGTCCAATAAAATTTACGATTTACACATCTTGATTTACTAATCGACATCTCCCCCAGGTTTTTGATGTTAGTCGATTAAATCGAATATTCTCACGGAAATATTACATGTATTTATGTAGTACTATTAGTAATATAATA